>CAFBMT010000013.1_pt1 | contig 91259 bp, 87 predicted proteins | sample 7269051 | NCBI WGS metagenome assembly CAFBMT01 (sample SAMEA6814073, study PRJEB35770) | freshwater metagenome | biome: Freshwater; feature: Freshwater reservoir; material: water | place: Czech Republic | collected 2017-05-23 | depth 30m m | reverse complement strand
CTGCCGGGTCTGGCGTTCGGGTTGAACCTCGTCCTGTTCTTCACCGGCGTCACCAAGACCACGATCGCCTCGGCCGAGTTCACCGGTGCGCTCACCCCACTGTTCGTCGTTCCGCTCGCTGCAGTGCTGTTCCATGAGAAGGTGCGGCTGGCCTCGTTCTCGTTCGGGTTGGTCTCGTTGGCCGGGCTGGCGGTGGTGTTGTTCAACGCTCCGTCCAACGGCGAGTTCTCATGGCGCGGGGTGGCCTGGATCGCGTGCGCGCTCGTGATGTGGACCACCTATCTGCTCACCAGTCGCACACTGCGCCAGGGCCGATCCGTGGCGACGGTAATGGCCTCGATCACACCGGTCGCCACGCTGGTCACCCTGGTGGTGGGTCTCGTCTTCGTACGCCACGATCTCACTGCGATCACCTGGCGATCGGTCGTGTTCATCACGCTGCTGGCCGCACTCACCGGCACCATTGCGCACGGGTTGATGGTGTTCGCACAGCGCTTGGTGCCGATCGGTGTCATCAGCATGCTGCAGGTCTCCCAGCCCGGGCTGTCGGTGCTGTGGTCGGTGTGGTTCCTCAGCAGCAGCGTGCGACCCATCCAACTCGTGGGGATGGCCATGGTGGTGCTGGGCCTCGTGCTGGTGACGATCCAGACCCAGCGCGACCGCGACTGACCGCTACACTTTCAGACAACCGAACGGGGAGCTCACAGGAACGTGGGCTGAGAGGGTGGCCGCCGCCACCGACCCGAGAACCTGATCTGGGTAATGCCAGCGGAGGGAGCCGATGAATTCGATGGCAGAGACACCTCGCGATGCGCCACTGACCGCTGTCGTCATCATCGGTGGCGGTCCGCTGCACGCCCGCGCACTCGCGGCGCTGGAGGCAGTCAACACCGACGTGCGCATCATCGCTGCGGACAGCGGACTGGATCATGCAGTGTCGGCCGGGTTGCGGCCCGATGCACTCGTCGGCGATCTCGACAGCATCAGCGCGTCGGGGCGGATGTGGGCCTACGCCCACGAGTTACTGATCGACACGCACCCCGAGGCCAAGGATGAGACCGATACCGAGTTGGCGCTGGCCGCAGCGGTCGCGCTCACCGACGCCCAGTACTTGTTGCTGCTCGGAGGCCTCGATCCGCTCAGCGATGACCGGCTCGATCACCTACTGGGAACCCTGCTGTCGTTGGGGCACCCGTCGCTCGCCCGCTTCAGTTCGGTGTCCGCCGTGGTCGGCTCGTCGGAGGTCAGAGTGGTGCACAGCGGCCGGTCGCTCGCGCTGCCGCTCGACGGTGGCCAGACCTTCTCGCTCCTCGCATTGCACGGCGTCTGCACCGGTGTCACTCTTACGGGCGCCACCTGGCCGCTGGCCGACGCCACCCTCACCGGCACCGAGGCTCGCGGTCTCAGCAATGTCTCTGATGGCGACACCGTCGTGCGGGTCGCTGACGGAGTCCTCACGGTAGTCATCCCATGAGCCAGCCGATGGGCCGCCCAGCGATCCTGCTCACCTCCTTTGCCGTCATCGGCGTCCTGCTTGCCGCCTGCGGCGACAATGCGCCGGCGGCCACCGTCACCGATGGCCCCGTCACCATCACGCTCGTGGCCTACGACTCGTTCCCCACGAAGGACACTGCGCTCAACACAGCGCTCGCCACGTTCACCGCGCAGACCGACATCACGGTGAACATCGTCACTGCCGGCGATGCCGGAACGATGGTCACCAAGGCTGAACTCACCGCCGGGAACCCGGAAGGTGACGTCATGTGGGGCGTGGACAACACGCTGCTGTCCGCGGCCACCGACGGCAAGATCTTCGCCGATGCCCCCACAGTGGTGGACTTCGGCGACGTCTGTGTGAACTACGACATCGCCTGGTTCCAGCAGCACCAGCTCACCCCGCCGGTCACGCTCGACGACCTGATCGAACCCGAGTACAAGGACCTACTCGTGGTGCAGAACCCAGCGTCCTCCTCACCCGGTCTTGCGTTCTTGTTGGCCACGATTGCCGCGTCCGGCGAAGGTGGATGGCAGACGTATTGGAAGTCGCTGAAAGCAAACGGAGTTGAGGTCACCGAGAGTTGGGACAGCGCCTACTACGAGCGCTTCAGTGGTTCTGCTGGCAGCACCGGGAACAAGCCGCTGGTGGTCAGCTATGGCAGCAGCCCGCCGGCAGAGGTCGTGTTTGCCGACCCGCCGCGCACTGACGCACCCACCGGCGTCGCCGCTGGGACGTGCTTCCGACAGATCGAATACGCAGGCGTCCTACGCGGCACCAAGCACCCCGAGGCGGCCCGGCGACTGGTCCAGTTCCTCACCACTCCCACATTCCAACAGGAACTACCGCTCACGTTGTTCGTGTACCCGGCCAACACGGCCGTGGCGTTACCCGACGTGTTTCAGCAGTTCGCCGTAGTGCCGACCGATCCGTACACGCTGGAACCCGCGGACATCGCGGCCCACCGCGAACAATGGCAGGACGAGTGGAACGGGATCGTGCTGCGCTGAACCGACTGCCGCGCTGGGCAGTGCCCGCCCTGGCGGCGCTGCCCGCCGGCGGGTTGGCACTGTTCTTCGCGTACCCGGTCGGCACGTTGCTGACACGTGTGCTGCGCCCCGGTTCGGTCACCGACGTGCTGCGCGCCCCCGGGCTGGCGGGCGTGCTGTGGTTCACCGTCTGGCAAGCCGTCGTCAGTACGGTGCTCACGCTGGTCGTCGGGTTTGCACCCGCCTACGTGCTCGCCCGCTACCGCTTCACCGGGCGGCGCGCGGTCCTTGCCGCGGTGACCGTGCCGTTCATGCTGCCCACCGTCGTGGTCGGCGCAGCCTTTGTCGCCCTGCTGCCCGCCAACTGGCACGGAACTGCACGCGCCGTCGTGGCAGCACATGTGTTCTTCAACATCGCGGTCGTCGTGCGACTGCTGGGTTCGATGTGGGCAGTGGTGCCTGAAGGGATCACCGCCGCAGCGCGCACACTCGGCGCATCACCGTGGCACCTGCTGCGCCACGTGGTGCTGCCCTTGCTGCGCCCCGGCCTGTGGGCCTCGGCGACCGTCGTGTTCCTGTTCACGTTCACCTCGTTCGGCACCGTCCGGCTGCTGGGCGGTCCAGCCCATGCCACGCTGGAGGTGGAGATCGCTCGCCGGGCCACGCAGTTGGGCGACGTCGATGGCGCTGCGGTGCTCTCCGTGCTGCAGCTCCTCGTCCTCGGTGCGGTGGTGTGGTGGTCCAGCAGATTCCAGCGGCGGACCGCGGTGCAACTGCCCGGAGCGCGATCACTGCGCCGAGCGCGCAGCCGCGAGCAGCGACGGCTCGTCGGAACGGTTGCCGCAGTCGCCACGATCGTGATGGCCACACCGTTGGTGGTGATGGTCAGTCGTTCGTTCCGGCTCGGAGGTCGATGGTCGATGGCCGCGTGGCGCACGCTCGGACACACCGAGGTTCGCCCGGGAGTGAGCCTGGGCGTCGACCCGCTCGCTTCGCTGTTCGTCTCACTGCGCTTCGCTGCACTGGCGGCACTGTTGAGCGTGGTCATCGGTGCGCTAGCAGCACTGGCGATCGGATCGGCACGCCGTCACGGTCGCTTACTGGACGTGGGTCTGATGCTGCCGTTGGGCACCTCCGCCGTCACCATCGGTCTCGGCATCCTCATCGCGTTCGACACCGCGCCGATCGACTGGCGAGCGAAATGGTGGCTGATCCCAGTCGGTCATGCACTCGTCGCCACACCGTTCGTGGTGCGCGCCCTGGTACCAGTGCTGCGGGCGATCCCGGCCGAACAACGGAACGCAGCCGCCGTGCTGGGAGCCTCTCCATGGCGAGCGTGGTGGGCAGTCGATGTACGCCGCATCAGCGCACCATTGGTGGGCGCCGTGGGCTTGGCGGCGGCGATCTCGTTGGGCGAGTTCGGCGCCACGACGTTCCTCACCCGCTCGGGACGCGAGACATTGCCGATCGCGATCGCCCGGTTGCTCACCCGCGCAGGCGAGACGCCTCGTGCGCAGGGCTTCGCGTTGGCGACGATGTTGCTCGTGGCGACCGCACTCATCATCGTCATCGCCGAGCGCCGAGTGTTCGGCGAAGGGAGCGTGCTCGATGCTCGAGGCGCATGACATCACCGTCCGCTTCGACGAACGCAACGTCCTCGACCGCGTCTCGATCACCGTCGCCGACGGTGAAGTGGTGGCGCTGCTCGGCCCGTCAGGTGTCGGCAAGAGCACGCTGCTGCGTGTCATCGCCGGCCTGCTCGTGGCTGATGCAGGAACGGTGTCCCTCGACGGCGTCGACATCACCCGATGGGCATCACACCGACGCAACATCGGGCTGGTCTTCCAGGACGAGCAACTGTTCCCCCACCTCACCGTCGCGGGCAACGTCGGCTTCGGTCTGCGTATGCGACGCACACCTCACCCAGAACTCCATCGGCGAGTGCAGGAACTGTTGGCCCTGGTCGGGTTGTCAGGGTTCGATGACCGCGCAGTAGGAGGACTCAGCGGTGGCGAAGCCAAGCGCGTTGCCTTGGCCCGCTCGCTGGCGCCGCGCCCACGGGTGCTGCTGCTCGACGAACCGCTGACCGGCCTGGATCGCGACCTCCACGACCGGTTGGCCACCGACCTCGCCGCGCTACTGCGGTCCACCGGTACCAGCGCACTGCTCGTCACCCATGATCGCGACGAGGCAGCCACGATCGCCGATCGCACGATCATGCTGGCAAGCTGAACACATGACGTCGACGCCTGTCCGCATCGGTTTCCCGGGTGCCGTCCAGCATCCTGTCCGTTGATGAGCGCCATCGCGATCGTCGAACTGACGGCCGAACAGACACACCCTCTGCGGCTGTCGGTACTTCGTTTCGACACCGTCACCAAGGACGTTGCGTTCCCAGAGGACACATGGCCAGGCGCCCGCCATCTCGGCTTGCGCGTCGGCGACGGGTTGGTGGCAGTCAGTACTTGGGTGCCACGCCCACACCTTGGCCAACCGGCAGTGCAGCTGCGCGGTATGGCGACGTCACGGGCCGCACAGGGGCTCGGGCACGGCGGCACGCTGCTGGAGGGTGGCTGCCAGCGAATGGCGCAGGGCGGCACCACACTGGTGTGGGCCCGTGCCCGCGATGCGGCACTGGAGTTCTACCTGCGCCACGGGTTCAGCGTGGAGGGCGACGGGTTCATCGACCAGAACACGCAACTGCCCCATCACCTCATCGTCCGCTCGCTCGCATAACACTGCCGGGTGGGTCACCTCGCCGTACCCAGTGAGGGCGTATGCCGCTTGTTCCCGTCGCTCCTCTCGCTGTGCTGCGAGCGACCGAACTGCGTCGGCTGGCGCGCCGCCTTCAAGCGCTGAGTGCTTTGACACTGCATCGGTTCGCCGGCGACGAGACGTGGGTAGGGCCGGCCGCCCTCGCGTGCCAGAACGACCTCGCGACCCATGCACGGTTGCTGAGCTGCGAGGCCGAGCGCTTACTAGCGGTGGCCCGACGGTTGGAACTCAACGGAGTGGTCGCCCCGTGACCGACCTGGCATACGACCCACAGCGTTTGCAGGCACTCGCTCGCCGCATGACCGCTGCGGTGGCCGAGCTGCAACGCATCGAGAGTGCCGACCCTGCTGCGGCCGACACCGTGCACGTGGCTCGAAGTGCGCTGCACGGGATCGACCGCCAATGGCTGCCGTTGATCCGGCTGCTGCTGACCACCGATCCGCTGGCGCTGCGCAACGACGGCACCGACCTGATGGATACAACGGTGCTGCGCCTCGACTCGGCGGGTGCACGCAGCCTGGGTCAGATGCTCGACACGGTGAACCTCGACGAACTGTGCAACGACCCCCAACAATGGACCATGCTCACCGCAGAACTGCGGCTGATCGATCGCGATCCTGCGCTGCGCGCCGCATTCCGCGCCAACTTCCGCGGCTGGACGCGCGTGGCCGATGCGCTCGCTGGCGAACGAGCATGGCGTGCCAGCGCGGCTGATGCCTCGTCGGTCTCGCGACTCGACGCACTCTTCGCACGGCTGGCAGGCGAGCTGGACGACGACCTCGGGCAACTCGCCACGTTGCAGCCGTACACCGCCGCGCTGATGGTGCAACACCTGCAGCTCGACCCGTTGGCCCTCGCGGAGGTGGCCGACGCGCTCATACTGCGCTGGTGCGATGAACCGTGGACCGAGGCCAGTATCGGCACCGCCAGCCAGTTCGCCGAGCGGTCGCAGCCCAACCCTGCCGACATCTTGTTTCCCTTGATCGCCGTCGATCGCCGAGCAGCGCTGCGCTATGTCGCATTGGCGGGCACCCACCCGCGAACCCTGTTCGCGGCGACGACTCAGCCACAGCTGGCGCACCGCATCGTGCTGACCGCCACCGACCCGGCACACGTCAGCGTGGCCACGGCCGGACGACTACTGGTGCCGTTACTCGACTGGTTCCGCGCTGGCGACGACCGATGCGTGGGCACGGTCGTGGACGACGAACAGTGGGCGCTGTTCCTCGCCGACGCGGTCGCCCCCTGGACATGGCAGCTGGGGCCGTTGAACCACGACTGGCAGCTGACCCCAGATCACCAACGTCAACTGGTGGCGCTCCTGGCGCAGGAGGACGCGACCCTCGACCGGCTGGTGCAGCAGATCGACACTGTTCGCCAGGGTCTCCTCGCGCACGCCGCCGGGTCCACCGCGCTGGAGGAGTTCGGCGCCTATCTCGGGATGCTGCAACAGGTGATCGTCGACCGGAGGCTGACGGACGCTCGACGCGCGGCAGCTGGCTGGTCGATGCTCATCGGCTTGGCTGGTTTGGCCGGGGGGTTGATCCCGGGCGGCTTGGCGGTCTCACTGGTGGTCGGCGTCGGCGTCGGCGTGCTCGGCAGCCTTCATCCCCGCGGCACCGACCTGGCTCGCCACGATGCCGAGTTCGCCAAGGAAGCGACGCTCACCACCGCAGCTGCGTCCGTCGCCGCGGCAGTGCACCAACAATGGATCGCGAACGGCGCGCTCCCAGCAGGTTTCCCGCCGCCGCCGACGCCGCAGCCCGGAGTCCGGCATCCCGGTCTGCAGTTTCGCGATGATCTCGATACGTGGCTCGCACACCTACCTGGTGGCATCGACGGCGGCATGGCCGACCATGTCGATCGAATGGTGAGCACCCTGATGAACGCTGCCGATGCTGGCGCGGCAGTTGCCCGGTGACGATGGTCGGCACTAGCTCGGTGCAAGTGCAACACTCACGGGGTGACGCCGGAGGACATTGCCGAGCTACCGAGGCCCTTGGCCTTCGTGCTGCCGGGAGGCGGTGCACTCGGTGCGTACCAGGTTGGTGTGCTCAAGGCGCTCACCGAACACGGCATCATCCCCGACCTCCTGGTGGGAGTGTCGGCCGGATCCGTGAACGCCACGCTGTTCGCATGGAACGGCGGAATCGAGGGTGTGCACCGCCTTGAGCGGATGTGGCGGTCGATCAAACGGCGCGACCTGATGCGGCTGGAACTCGGCCGCCTGGCAATGGGATTGATGGGGCGCCGCCCGTCATTCCTCGACAGCATGCATGGTCACCGATTCATGCGTCGCCATCTCGGCGAGCGTCTGCTCGAACACGCCCCCACCCGCGTTGCGGTGATCGCCACCGATCTCTCCAACGGAGAGGGAGTCGCACTGAGTACCGGCGATGCTGCGCGCGCAGTGTTGGCCAGCAGCGCATTCCCCGGTGTGTTCCCGCCGGTACAGATCGACGGCCGCACCTACGTCGACGGTGGAGTCGTGGCCGACGTGCCGCTCGACCTCACACTGCAGCTGGGTGCTGCGACTGCGCTGGTGTTGTGCGTACCGGCCTTGGCCGCCGGGCCGGCCCCGAAGCATGCGCTCGACATCCTGTTTCGCGCCAGCTCACTGGGCGTGGAGGCACACGGACGTTCCGTACTGTTCAGGCCACCAGTCGGTCTACGGGTGATCGAGATTCCGGCGCTGGCCAGCGCACTCACGACGTTCGACGTGGGGAAGTCGGTCGGCATGATCGACGAGGGGTACGAGCGCACCGTGCTCTGGTTAACCCTGCCCTAAGACCCCGCTACGGAATGGGCACCACAGCCTTCAACGACTGCGTCTCACTGGGGGTCACCTGCACGATCAGTTCGAGTCGCCAGGCGCCCGAGCGCGGGAAGGTAACCGCCCCGCTGTAGTGGTTCGGCCCTTCCTGCTTCAGCGTGACCGGCGATTCCGGAATACCCCCGTCGGGCAAGGCCACACGAGCAGTCATGCCCGCCACCGGTGCGAGCGAACCACCGGGCGGGGTGAGGTTGATGTGAATCTCGTTCGAGCCGACGTGCCCCGGGCCGAGCGAGACGAGCGCGATGAGACCGTTTGTCGCGGCCAATTCCTCGGCGTACGACTGCGCCCGTATCGGTTGCTCGGGCGGGAGCGAGACGATGCTGGCAGCGACGCCGACGATCACCAACCCGATGAGTGCCTCACCCCACACCGTGTAGCGCATCGATGCAGCCGAACGGCGACGCAGCAGGAATCGTGAGCGGCCGGCAATTGCCAATAGCACGGCGACGAGTGCGACCTTGATGAGCACCTCGCGACCCCAGTCGGTGTCGGTGATGCCGTCCAGGCCGCGGTTCAACTTCCAGGTCAGCGCGCCGCCAGTGGCCACCACTACCGGCACAGCGATCAGCGCCCAACGAGAGAAACGCTTCGCCAGTTGCGCACCAGCATCGTCGGCCAGCGCGGCGCGAGGTAGCAGCGCGAACGCGATGAGACCACCCAACCAGATCGCGATCGCGGCGAGATGGAACAGGTCGACCGCGATCCATACCGGCGCCGGGTGCAGCGTGTTCGGGTGACCGACTGCAGAGAACGTATAGAGCGTGCAGAGTCCGATCACGAAGGCCACCGGAACGAGCGTGCCCTGTGGCAGACGACGGTGAACCCCCACCAATGCCACCAATGCCACGGCCAGACCCACCCGACCCAGCAGTAGCGCGCCCGTTCGAGTGCCTGCCACATCACCCCACACCGAGGGCGAGAACGCGTCGCTCAGCGATCCGGCGACTGCCTCCGCGCCGAAGAACAGGAAGGCCGCCACGGATGAGAGCACCAGCAGCACTGCAGCGACGAGCGGGAGTTGTCGCCAGCGCCGGCCAGCGAGTCGTGCGAGCGCTGCGCCGCCCTGCGTGATCCACCAACCGGCACCCAGCAGCGCGACCACCGAGAGATAGCCGACGTAGCGGGCGACGCCGTACCAGAAGCGCACGGCCGGTGCGGCACGCACTCCCCGTCGCGCCTGATCGATCAAGGCCTGACCGTCACCGCCCGCGCCCTTGCCGACCTGGAAGCTGAAACCGCCGTCGACGACGTGACCGTCGACCGAGGTGACCCGCCAGATCACCGCGTACACGCCCTCACCCAACTCGGGCACGGTGGCCGTGACGCTGTTCGCGTCCGAACCGGCGACGGGCTTCCCCAATCCGATCTGGTGCACCTCGCCGTCGAACAACGTGATGCTGGCCAGCCCGGCCTCGATACCTTCGTCGAACTGCAGCACGATCTGCGGCGGCCCTTGTTCGAGCACGCTGTTCGCCACGGGAGTGCTGCTCTGCAGCGCCGCATGGGCCACGACGGTTCCGGCGGTGCCGCCGACGAACGTTCCGGTCAGGGCAATCGCGGCCAGCAGGGCACTCAGCACCCAGCGAGACGTACGGGTCATCAGAAGATTCCGGCCGGGTCGAGACCCGCGACCGCGGTGCGGCCGAGCATCCAGGCAAGGCGTTCGTGATCGGGCAACGTCGCCGCGGCCGCGGGCAGCGAGGTAAGGCCCATCGGCTTGCGACTCGCCCACAGCATCGTCGAGCGCGCCAGTTCCAGTCGCACGTACTCTGCTGGCCAGTCGCGCCAAGTGAACCCCACTCCGAGATCGGCGTGATGCACCACCGTCTCGCGCCAACGGCGGAACGGCAGGTCGTCGACCTTCACGGTGCCGGCCACCGAGCGACCTTCACCCTGCCAACCGGTGAGCGTCATGGCAGCCCAGGCGGCCTCGAGACCGGCACAGGCTGTGGCCACGTCCGCGACCTGTTCGACCGCTGACCGGCGCGCTCCCTGCTCGATCTCCTCGTTGCGTTGCTCCATCCCACCCACGTATTGATGACCCACCTCACCGCGATTGGCAGCGAGCAGCATCAGCGCGTGACCGTCGGCATTGCGGGCGATGTGCGTGAGCACGTGACCCACCGTCCAGCCCGGCAGCAATGAGGACTGGGCCACCTGGGCATCGGTGAGATCGATGATGGAGTCGAGGAGCGCCGCATGCGCAGCGGTCGCGCCGACGAGATCACGAGCCAGTTCGCGGTCGATGTCGCTGGGGTGGGCGCTCACGAGATACCAACCTAACCGCCCCGGCCGATGACCGCCCGGAGCTCAGAGGCTGGAGCGGCGCGGAACCACGACCACGGTGCCGTCGGGTTCGTGGTGAACGCTGACGCTGACGCCGTAGAACTCACTGAGCGTCTCCGGACGCAGCACGTGGGCGGCGTCGCCGCTGGCGACCACATGACCCTGGTGCAGCAACGCCAGTCGGTCGGCGTACAGACCCGCCAGCGTGAGGTCGTGCATCGCCGACACGACAGTGAGGCCGTGTTCGCGACGTAACCGGTCGACCAACTCCAACGCCTGCTGCTGATGTCCGATGTCGAGCGCACTCGTCGGCTCGTCGAGCAACAGGATCGGCGCCTCCTGAGCAACTGCACGGGCGATGACGAGTCGCTGACGCTCACCACCGCTGAGCGTGCCCAGGCGCCGGTGAGTGAACGCTCCGAGGTCGAGCCGATCCAACACGTCGGCCACCAAGGCTCGGTCGTGTTTGGTCTCACTGCCGAAGTAACTGATGTAGGGGTTGCGGCCGAGTAGCACGTACTCACCACCGGTCATGTCGTCCGGCATCAACGGCGTCTGCGGCACGTACGCGACGAGTGCAGCCCGACGGCGCGGCGAGCGTTCGAAGAGCGGCGCGCCATCGACAGTGATGATGCCGCGGTGCGGCACGATGCCGGCCACGGCCCGCAGCGCGCTCGACTTGCCAGCACCATTGGGGCCGATGAGGCACAGCCACTCGCCCGGCTTCACTTGGTCGGTGAATGCGTACAGCGCCTCCTGGGTTCCGTAGCGAACGTTCACACATTCGAATCCGAGCGAGCTCATACGGCAGTCCTCCTCGAACGCAACACGAAGATGAACATGGGGGCACCCACCAGCGCAGTGACCACCCCGATCGGTGTCTCGCCGCCGTGCTGGAGTACGCGACCGGGGATGTCGGCAAGGATCAGGAACGCGGCACCGACGACGATGCTGAGCGGCAACACCAATCGGTACGACGATCCAGCGACCAGACGGACGAGGTGCGGCACCATGATGCCGACGAAGCCGATCAGCCCGCTGACGCTGACGACCGCTGCCGTCCCCAACGTCGCCGCGATCACGACGACGAGCCGGATCCGGCGTACCTCCGACCCCAAGGTGGACGCTTCCTCATCGCCCACACGCAGCACATCGAGGTGGCGGCGGTGCACCAGTAGCACCGCCCCGGAGATCACCACGTAGGGCAATACGAGTTTCACGTCGCTCCACGTCGCAGTGTTCACCCGGCCGCTGATCCAGGAGTAGACCTCCTTGATCACATCGCTGTGCCTCAGCAGCAGGAACTGCTGCACCGCGGTGGCCAGCGCGGCGACCGCCACACCGGCCAACACGAGGCTGAGACTGCTTCCACCGAACGACGCGCCCACTGTGTAGGTGACGAACACCGCTGCCAGTGCACCGAGGAAGGCAGCAAGCGGTAACGGGTCGACGGGCCAGCCGGACGTACCGCTGCGCGCATAGACGAACACCAGCGACGCCCCCAGCCCAGCACCGGCAGCCGCACCCAACAGGTACGGGTCGACGAGCGGGTTGCGGAACACGCCCTGGTAGCTCGCGCCGGCGAGCGACAACATCGACCCCACCACACCGGCGAGCGCCACACGCGGCAGGCGGATGTTCCACACGATCTGCCAGTTGGCCGACGAGATGCCACCGGCCGGGCCGATCATCGCCCCGAGCGCGACGGCAGCCACCAGCACCACGAGGGATGCTGGGAGCCACCACTTGCGCGAGAGGTGATGTGTGGCCATCAGGTGGTCGGAACCTTCGCCAGCGCCGAAGCGACAGCCTGGACGAAGCCGACCAGACGTGGTCCCCAGCGGGAGGCAATGTCGTCGTCGATCACCACGATCGCGCCGCGCTGTACCGCGGTGATCCCATCCCAGCCCGGACGAGCAGCGACCGTGCCGGCCGACTCGCCGCAGCACTTCGTATCCGCGAGGAAGATCAGGTCGGGGTTTGAGGTCACCAGGTACTCGGCGTTGAGCTGCGGGTAATCGTTCCCCGCCTCCACGCCGTCGGCGAGGTTCTTCAAGCCGAACAGGCCGTAGACCTGACCGATGAAGGTGTTGCCGGTGACGCTGTAGAACGTGTTGTCGAGCTCGTGGTAAAAGCTCGGCGGTGTGGCCCACTTGGGAGCCGAGTCGACGGCCGTTTGGATGTCGGTCTTCATCGTCGTCACGAGGGCATCGGCTTCGTTGACGTGCCCAGTGTTGAGGCCGAGCTGCTGGATCTGGGTGTAGACGTCGTCGAACGAGGTCGGCGCGGTCCCAACCCACACCGCGATGCCCAACTTGCCGAGCTGACCGGTGAGGTCCTTGGAGTCATCGGCGATGACCACCAGATCGGGGTGCAGCGCAGCGATCGCTTCCACGTTGGGTTCGAAACCCGACAGGTCGTGCGGCTTGGCCAGCGCCTCGGCCGGGAAGTTCGACTGATCGTCGATGGCGATGACCTGGTCGCCGGCGCCGATCGCGAACAGCATCTCCGTGGCCGTCGGCGACAGGCTGATGATTGCGTGCAGCGGCGGAACAACGGTGTCGGTGACCGCCGGGACTGCGCTGGTCGTGGAGCCGGACGTCGAGGCGTCGCCGCACGCCGCGCTGGTGAGCAGGATCGCCGCGAGTGCAGCGATGGAAGTGAACCGTTTCATCGGATCCTCCGTTTCTCCGGAGGCTCATGCCTCCGGTTCGGGAGGACAAGCTGGGATCCGACGGGCACCCCCGTCGCGAACCGCCCTTGCCTCGAGGGTGAGTTGCGCGCTCGGCTTCAGGCGACCGGACTCGTCGTGTGCCTTGGAGGGCCTCACGAACTACCGTTGCGGGACAGTGCCGGGATCTCACCGGACTTCGCTGAACACCGTGCATCCGTTCATCTCAGTGGGCACCGAGGTGGCCATCGAGGTGAACGAACGGCGTAACCGTACCACTCGCTGCCTAAGCTCGCGCCACCCATGGATGAGCAGCCCGAAATCCCCATTGCCCATGAACCCGGCACGTTCCCGCTCGAGGACGACCCTGTTCCCGCCGGCCTCACCAACGCCGATTCGCTCGTGCTGGTCAACACCGGCAACGGAAAGGGCAAGAGTTCGGCTGCCTTCGGCGTGATGATCCGCGCCGTCGCCCGCGACTGGAATGTCGCCGTCGTGCAGTTCATCAAGGGCAGCGGGTGGAAGGTCGGCGAGGAGAAGATCGGCCGCCAACTCGGCGTCACCTGGCATTCCCTCGGTAGCGGATTCACCTGGGATTCTGCCGATCAAAGCCACGACATCGCGCTTGCTCGCGAGGGCTGGGCCCTCGCTGCGGAGATCATCGCCGCCGGCGAGCACCAGCTCGTGATCCTCGACGAACTCACCTATCTGTGCACATGGGGCTGGGTGCCCACAGAGGAGGTCGTCCACGCGATCACCAGCCGCCCACGTCACGTCAACCTCGTCATCACTGGCCGGGACGCTCCAGAAGCGATCATCGACGTTGCCGACACGGTCACCGAGATGCTCGAGGTCAAGCATGCATTTCAGCGCAAGATCAACGCCAAACGCGGAATCGACTACTGATGCTCACGTTCCTCGTCGGGGGCGCGCGGAGTGGCAAGAGCACGCTCGCCGTGCAGATGGGTGAACACCACGGTGGAGCGGTCACCTTCGTCGCCACCGCAGAAGGGTTCGACGATGATCTGCGCGAGCGCATCACCCGACACCGCGATGAGCGACCCGAGCATTGGCTCACGGTGGAGGCTCCGCTCGATCTGGGCGCTGCGATCGCGGCAGTCCCCTTTGATCACCTGCTGATCGTCGACTGCCTCACCCTGTGGTTGGCCAACCTGTTGGTGCACGAACCCGAGGACGCACTGCGCTCGGTGCGCGTCGAACAGTTCGTCAGCGCTCTGCGTGCGCGTGCTGGGCACACCGAAGTGCCCACAGTCATCGTGAGCAACGAGGTCGGTCTGGGAATCCACCCCGACACGTCGCTGGGTCGCAGCTATCGCGACGAACTCGGCCGGCTCAACCAGACCGTGGCTGGTATCGCCGATCGCACCCTGCTGATGGTGGCAGGACGCGCGCTGCGCCTGGAGAACCCGTGGGACCTCTTACGGTGAGCAGCGACTGGTTGCGCGCGTCGCTGGCCGCACTGCCCGCGGCTGATCTCGTCGCCGGCGATGCCGTTCGCGCCCGTGCCGCCGACATCCTCCGCCCGGCTGGCGCGCTGGCCCGGCTCGACGAACTCGCCGCCTGGGTGGCCGAGTGGCGGGGAACCTCGCTGCCTGCCGTGCATCGGCCGGCCGCGCTGATCTTCGCCGGCGACCACGGTGTGGCCGCAGCAGGCGTGAGCGCCTACCCGATCGAGGTCACCGGCGCGATGTTGGCTGCGTTTGAGGCACACCGCAGCACCGTCACCGCGTTCGCCGACATCGTCGGTGCATCCGTGCAGGCGATCGATGTGGGGGTCGGTCGCCCCACCGGCGACGTGAGGGTCGAACCAGCGCTGTCGACCGAACGGTTCGATCAGTGCGTCGCCGCTGGCAGAGCCGCGGTGGAGTCACTCGACGCCGACCTGCTGGTGCTGGGCGAGATGGGGATCGGTAACACCACGGCCGCAGCCGCGGTCACCGCCGCGCTGCTCGGTGGCGACCCCGCCGACTGGGTGGGCCGCGGTACCGGTGTGGACGACGACGGTCTCGCCCGCAAGCGCGCCGCCGTCATTGCTGCGGTCACCCGCATCGCTGGAGTTACCGATCCGCTCGAGGTGCTTCGCGAAGTTGGTGGCGCCGAACTGGTGGCGATCGCCGCTGCCGTTGTCGCTGCCAGGCTGCGCGGGATACCGGTCTTGCTCGATGGCTACGTCGTCACGGCGGCGGTGCTGCCACTTGCGGTCGCCGTGCCCGGTGCGCTCGACCACTGTCAGGTCGGCCATTGTTCGGCCGAGCCCGGACACCGTCGCCTGGTGGAGCACCTCGCCAAGCAGCCGCTGCTCGACCTCGGCATGCGCCTCGGTGAAGCCAGCGGCGCGATGGCGGCCGTACCGCTGGTGCGCATGGCGTGCGCCGGCATCACCCACGTCCCCACGTTCACCGAGTGGTTCGGCTGAGGGTTTGGTCGTGCCACTGCTCGCTGCGCTGCAGTTCCTCACCCGTGTGCCCATCCGGTTGCGGCGCGAGCCATCGCTCAGCCGCACGGTTGCCTGGTTCCCGCTCGCCGGCGGATTGATCGGAGTGACCGTCGGTGGTGTTGCCGCCGGCATGTGGGAACTGACCCCGCCACTCGTCGCGGCAGCCGTCGCCGTCACTGTCGGACTGTTGCTCACCGGCGCGTTCCACGAGGATGGCCTGGGCGATATCGCCGACGCGTTCGGCGGTGGGTGGACGGTCGAGCGTCGCTTGGAAATCCTCAAGGACAGTCGCCACGGCACGTACGGCGTCGCGGCGATGTGCGCATCGATCGTCGTCCGTATCGTCGCCCTCGGTTCGCTGCCCGGCCCGGCAGCGATGTTCGCCGCGGCGGTCGCCGCCCACACGATGGGCCGCGTCGCTGCAGTGGGTCTCGCCGGCAGCATGCGACTCGCCACGAACACCGGCCTCGGCGCCGACTACGGCCGCAGCACCACACCGCTGCGCGCCACGATCGGTGTGGTGAGTGGACTGGCGGTCACGGCGTTGGCCACGGGCTGGTGGGTCGGCCCACTGGCCGGCGCCGCGCTCGCGGCGGCAGCGGCAACAGGTCTGCTGGCGCGGCGCAAGATCGGTGGCATCAGCGGTGATGTACTCGGCGCCGCGGAACAAGTGGCCGAGTGTCTGACGCTCGTGGTGATCAGTGGCCTAGCACTACACCAAGGCCTCTACTGGCCCTGATCTGAGCGGCGTACGCTGCGCCTATGAGCTTCGAAAAGGTCGCCGTGCTCGGTCTCGGCAAGGTCGGCCAATTGGCCGCCACGTTCCTGCGTCACGCCGGCTTCCAGGTCACCGGCATCGACCAACGCCTGCCACGCGACGACGGCGGCTTCCCGGTCCACACGGTCGACATCTCTGACCCCGGTGTGCTGCGTGCGGAGTTGGCGCAGGTGGACGCCGTGCTGTCGTGTCTGCCGTACACGTTGAACCAGGGCGTCGCCACTGTGGCCCACGAAATGGGCATCCACTACTTCGACCTCACTGAGGACGTCGGCACCACCAGTACCATCGCCGAACTCAGCCGCACCTCGGCAGGCGTCATGGCCCCACAGTGTGGCCTCGCACCGGGGTTCGTGGCCATCGTCGCCGCCTCGCAGGTGGAGTCGTTCGACGTGTGTCGCTCCGTGCGCATGCGGGTGGGAGCGCTGCCGCAACACCCGACGGGTCTACTGGGCTACGCGTTCAACTGGTCGCCGGAGGGTGTGGTGAACGAGTACCTCAACGACTGCGAGGTCATCGAGGAAGGCGTGCGCAAATGGGTTTCGGCGATGGAGTGGCGCGAGACGCTGTACGTCAACGGCGTGCAACTCGAAGCGTTCACGACGTCCGGCGGTCTCGGCAGTATGTGCGACACCTACGCCGGGCGTGTGGCGAACATCGACTACAAAACGATCCGCTACCCGGGCCACATGGACCTGATGAACTTCTTCTTCCACGAGCTGCTGATGCGTGAGCGCCGAAGCCTCGCCGGCGAGTTGCTGACGCATGCCAAGCCGCCGGTGAGTGACGATGTGGTGTACATGCACGTGTCGTCCGAGGGTTCGATCAACGGGCAACTGCGAAGGCTGGAGTTCGTGAAGGCCTACACCCCCCAGGACGTCGACGGCATCAGCCGCACCGCCATCGCCTGGACGACCGCCGGCTCGGTGGCCGCGGTCATCGAGATGGTGCACAACGGCTCGCTCCCCCAGCGCGGGTTCATCACTCAGGAGCACATTCGCCTGGCCGACTTCCTCGCCACTCCCACCGGCCAGCGCTTCGCCTAACTGCGCGCTGGCTCAGCCCGCCATGCGGGTGACGATGTCGCGCAGGATGGTCGACGACGTGGCGAAGTTGAGGCGGGTGAAGCCACGACCCTCGACGCCGAAGTTGGGACCTTCGCTCAGGCGGACACCGCGCTCGGCGAACACCCGAGAGGGGTCGTCACCCCAGCCCAGCGCACGACAGTCGAGCCACGCCAGGTAGGTCGCGGCTGGCATGTGATAGCCGATTGTCGGGAAGGCTTCGCGCAGCAGGTCGGCGAGTAGCTGCCGCTGGCGATCGAGGTGAACCAGCACTGCGGCCAGCCATTCGTCGCCGTCGTTCCAGGCAGCGGTCGTCGCCGCGACTCCGTGCAGGTTCGGCGCTCCCCAGAGGTGACCGGGCAACGCCTTCACCCGGCGGAGCGCGTCGGCCGACCCGAAGTGGGCAACCGCATAGCGCAGACCGGCAAGGTTGAAGGCCTTCGACGCGGCATGGATGCTGACCGTGCGTTCGGGCGCGAACAGGGCCATCGGCTGATGCTGGAGCGGCGCGTAGGTGAGGTCGGCGTGGATCTCGTCGCTGATGATCAACAAGTCGTGGCGTTCGGCGAGTGCGGCCAGCTCGCGCAGCTCAACCTCGGAGAACACGTGGCCGGTGGGGTTGTGCGGATGACACAAAAGCAGTGCCGTGGCCGGTCGGGCGGTGAGCTCAGCATCGAGCGCGCCATGGTCGAACGTCCAGCCGGATGGTGACGCTGTCGACGGCTGTGCTGGCACGCGCACAACCTCGCGGCCGCTGTCCTCCACGCTGCTGAGGAACGGCGGGTAGATCGGGGTGTGCACCACGATGCGATCGCCCGGCGCAGTGGACGTGTGCAGCACGATCTGGATGCCCTGCACGACATCGTTGAGTTCCATCAACTCGCCCAGCCCGATCTGCCAGCCGTAGCGCCGAGCACAGCGGGCGATGAACGCCTGCTCGGCGGGTGAGCCGCCCGCCGAGCGCCGCCAATCCGGATACCCGAAGTCGCCGCTTCCCGTCGTGTTGCGCAATGCCGTGAGCACTACCGGCGGCGGAGGGAAGTCCATGTCGGCCACCCACGCAGAGACATCACCCGGATAACGCGCCCATTTCTGACCAGGCTTGGCCCGCAGCCATTGGATCGAAATCGATTCGAGGCCGTACGGGTCGCTGCTCATGCCCCGACGCTAGATCGGTCAGGCGCCGACCCACTGCTGGATTCGGCGAATGCCCTCTTCCATGTCGGCGTCGGCCATCGCGAAGCTGAAGCGCGCGTAGCCGGGAGTGCCGAACGCCTCACCGGGCACGAATGCCACCTTGGCCTCGCCGAGGATCGCGTCGGCGAGCTCGAGTGTGGTGTTGCTGACCGTGCCGTTGGGGCCGAGCGGGCGACCCAACAGCGACGAGACGTTCGGGTAGCAGTAGAACGCGCCCTGCGGCACGATCGCGGTGACGCCGGGGATCTCGTTGAGCATCCGGTGCATCGTGATCGAGCGGCGGCTGAAGGCCTCGCGCATCATCGCCACAGCTGACAGGTCGCCGGACACCGCTTCGAGTGCCGCGATCTGCGCCACGTTCGACACGTTGGAGGTGCTGTGCGACTGAAAGTTGGTGGCGGCCTTGATCACATCGGACGGCCCGATCATCCAGCCCACGCGCCAGCCGGTCATCGCGTACGTCTTGGCGACACCGTTGACGATGATGCACTGGTTCGCCAGCTCGGGGACGACAGTAGGCATGCTGACGAACTTGTTGTCGCCGTACACGAGGTGCTCGTAGATCTCGTCGGTGAGCACCCACACGCCCTTCTCCACGGCCCAGCGGCCGATGGCCTCGACCTCGGCCGGTGAGTAGATCGCACCCGACGGGTTGTCGGGGCTGACGAACAGCAGCGCCTTGGTGCGCGGCGTGAGCGCGGCATCGAGCTGCTCGACCGTCACCTTGAAACCCGCGGTCTCATCGGTCTGCACCACGACCGGGACGCCGCCAGCGAGTGTGATCGCCTCGGGGTAGGTGGTCCAGTAGGGGGCCGGGCAGATGACCTCGTCACCCGGATCGCACAATGCGGCAAATGCGGTGAACACGGCATGCTTGCCGCCGTTGGTGACCAGCACCTGACTGGCCTGGCAGGAAAACCCCGAATCGCGCAGCGTCTTGGCGGCGATCGCCTCGCGCAGCGCGGGCAGACCGGCCGCCGGCGAGTACTTGTGCATCTTCGGATCGCGACAGGCGCGAACAGCGGCCTCGACGATGTTCTCGGGCGTCGGGAAGTCGGGCTCGCCAGCACCAAAGCCGATCACGCTCTCGCCCCCGACCTTCAGCGCCTCGGCCTGCAACGCCTTGGCCTTGGCGTCGACAGCCAGCGTGGCGGATTCGGCGATCGCGGCAAGACGGGCGGAGGTGCGGTTCACTGGAAAGACCTTTCGATACACGAGCACACCGATTCTACGGGAGGGTGCCGCCCGCCGCCCTTGAGATTTCATCCATCTGCCTTTGTCACAACGCCAGTTCGGCGGGAGACTGTCATGGTGAGTATCGATCCGAGCACCATCGTCATTCCTGCCCATCTCCTCCCCACCGATGGACGCTTCGGTTGCGGTCCCTCCAAGGTGCGCCCCGAGCAGGTGCTTGCGCTCGCCAAGGCCAACGGGACGTTGTTGGGTACCTCACACCGCCAGCCGCCGGTGAAGCACCTCGTTGGTTCCGTCCGCGACGGCCTCAAGGCGTTGTTCAACCTGCCCAAGGACTGGGAGATCGTCCTCGGCAATGGTGGCAGCACGATGTTCTGGGACGCGGCCACGTTCGGCCTCATTCGCGAGCGCAGCCAGCACTACGTATTCGGTGAGTTCTCCTCGAAGTTCGCCGAGGCTGCCGCCAGCGCGCCCCATATCGGTGATCCGATCATCGTCAAGAGCGAACCGGGCACCCACCCAGCGATCCAACCCGTCGCCGAGGGCGTCGACGTCGTTGCATTCACGCACAACGAGACGTCCACCGGGGTATCAATGCACCTCACCCGCCCCGAGGGCGACGCACTCGTCGTCGTCGACGCCACGTCGGCGGCGGGTGGCCTGCCATGGCTGCGCGACGAGGTCGACGTGTACTACTTCGCACCGCAGAAGTGCTTCGCCGGCGACGGTGGCCTGTGGTTGGCGGCATGCTCACCCGCCGGCGTGGAGCGCATCCGGGAGATCGGGCACAGCGACCGCTGGCGCCCGGCCTCGCTCGACTTGAACATCGCGCTCGACAACTCGGTGGCCAACCAGACGTACAACACGCCGGCACTCGGCACGTTGGTGCTGCTGAACGAGCAAGTGCAGTGGATGCTCGGCAATGGCGGCCTCGACTGGTGCATCGAGCGCACTCGCTCGTCGGCTGCGAATCTCTACTCGTGGGCGGAGGCTTCGCCGTACGCCAGCCCGTTCGTCACCGACCCGATGCAGCGCTCCAGCGTCGTCGGCACCATCGACCTCACTGGTGTCGAGGCACACGATGTGAACGTGGCACTGCGCGCCAACCACATCGTCGACACCGACAGCTACCGCAAGCTGGGTCGCAACCAACTTCGCGTCGGCATGTTCCCATCCGTCGAGCCCGACGATGTGCGGGCGCTGACGGCTTGTATCGACCACGTCGTCGCCGCCCTGTCGTGAAGGACAACGCGTGACAGTCCTCACCACGGCATTCGACGGCATCGCTCCGTTGCACCAGCCGATCATGGTGCTGGCGTTGCGCGGCTTGTTCGACATCGCCGAGGTGGCGACGGACGCCGTCGACACATTGGCCGAAGGTCGAATCGCTCCGGTCGCGGCATACATCGATCCCGACCCGTTCTTCGACTTCACCCAGGAACGCCCGCAGGTCGAGTTCGACGACAACGACGAGCGCTGTATCCGCTGGCCCTGCAACGAGTTCCGCATCGCTCGTTTCCCGGGAATGGCCCACGATCTGGTGCTGCTGGCAGGCGTCGAGCCGCACCTGCGCTACGCCACATTCGCCGATGCGATCGTCACGGTCGCGCAGGAGCTGGGCTGCGAGGTGATCGTCACACTCGGCGCCGCACCGGAGGCCGCGCCACATACGCGGCCGGCACAGGTGGTCGGTAGCAGCACCAACGACGGCCTGGTACGAGCGCTGGGCCTCAGCCGTCCGCGCTACCAAGGCGTCACCGGCCTCGTCGGTGTGCTGCAGGAACGTCTCGACCACGCCGGCCTTCCCGCAGTCTCCCTGCGAGTCGGCGTACCGCATTACCTGGGCAACGCCAAACACCCGCAGGCGTCGGCAGCACTGTTACGCCATCTCGAGCATGTGCTCGGCGTACCTACCGGCCACGGCGCGCTCACCGAGGACGCGTTGCGCTGGCGCAGCCTGCACGATGAGGCAGTGGCCGAGGATCCCCAGGCGGGCCGCTATGTGGAAATGCTCGAGCGCGAGTACGACCGGCGGTTGGAGGCTGCGATCCCCACCGGCGACGACCTCGCGGCTGAGTTCGAGAAGTTCCTGCGCGAGCAGCGGCCCGACCAGTAGACCGGTCAGGCCAGTTTCGCCAACTGTTCCGGAGTGACACCGCAGCGGGTCGCGGAGGTGGCCAGCATCGCGTTCACCGCAGCAGGTCGCGGGTTGTCGGCGATACCCATCGCCATCAGATCCGCTTCGGGCGTCGTGGCCAACAGATCATCGGCAGCACACCGGGCGATACCGGAGTCAACGCCCACTGCGACGAGCGCGTCGTAGAACACGCCAGCGATCAGTCCCGTTGGCCGCTCGGCCGGCCCGGCCGGAAGCGTGGCGTCCGGCGCCAACGATGTGGTCGGGGCGGCGGTGGTGCTGGCCGGAATCGTGGCTGGCACCTCGACGCGGTCGGTGGTGCGCGCGGCAGCGACCGACACCGTCTTCTGGTGCACCGCATCGGCGACCATCACCAGACCCCCAGCCAACGCGGCGACACCGGCAACACCGGCCATCACGGCCCGGCGGTGGTTCTTGCCCACGGGGGTTCCTGCGCCCATCACCAGCAGGTGGCGTTCATCGGCCGCCTTCACCAGCGGCGGCACCACCACGAGTGCGGCCAGCAGGGCGACAGCAATGTTGATCGTGACCACCATGCCGAAGTCGCTGAGCAGCGGCAGGCTGGAGAACATCAACACGGCGAACCCGCCGAGCGTCGTCAGCGCCGAGGTGAAGAACGCTCGCCCGGTTCGTGCCGCGGCCACATTCGTGCTCTCCGTGGGGTCGAGCCCGCGCCCGCGTTCCTCTGCGTACCGGTCGATCAACAACACCGAGAACTCCGCGCACGTGGCCACGACAAGTGGGCCGCCCACGGTGGTGAGCGGGCTGAGGGTGATGCCGAGTGTGCGCACCAGCACTGCAGAGGTACCCACGGCCAGACACACCGGCACCATCGTCAGCAGACCGCGTACAAGGTCGCGATAACGCAGGATCAAGAACGCAGCCACCAGCAGCAACGCGACGATGGTGAGCTGCGCACGGTTGGCGGTGATGTTGTCCAGCAGCCCAACGCCGACGACCGCGAGTCCGCCCGTCGTCGCCGTTGCGTCCTTCGGCAAGAGCGCCTGATCGCCCGGGTCGGCGATCGTGGCGTTCACCTTGTCGAGCACTGTCGAACGCACTTCCAGCGACGACGGCCCCACCTGGAACAGCACCTGCGCGGCGTTGCCGTTGTCGGCCACCATCAGTTGCTGCAGCGATGTCGGCGCCACCTTGAACGCCTCCAGCATGTCGAGACCCGTAGGCGGCAACGACGTGGTGTTCGGCACTTCGATCAACCAACCGACGGTGGTGGCCAGGCTGCTGGCCTCGGCGAGTTCCTTGTTCGAACTCAAGGCGGCCTGCACCAACTCGAACTGGAACGCCCCCATCTGGTCGGTGAACACACCATTCGATGTGGTCGCAGCACCGGACTCCACCAGGACGCCGAGCGTGGAGGAGAAGCCGGTCTCACCTTCGAGAGTGCGGATGTTCTTGATAGCAGTACTCGACTGATTGGCCCAGTTCACCGGATCGCTCTCGATCTTCGAGCCACCCTCGACGGACAACCCGATGACCGGGATTGCGACCGCAATGAGCACCAAGGGAAGCACAGTGAACTTCGGCAGCGAGCCGAGGCGATGCACGACGGCTTCCACCCACCCCTCGGTGGGGGCCTTGGTGGTGGGCGAGCGCCGCTCACGCGCGCCAATCAACGTGGCCGGTAGCACGACACCGGCGACCAGCAGCGCCACGATGCCCAACGACAGCAGCACACCGAAGTCCTGCACCATCGGCACTCGCGAGATCTTCACCGTCAAGAATGCGATGGCGGCAGCGATTGTCGCCACCAACATCGGCGGCCCGAGATGGCGCGCGGTTTCACCAACCGGTCCGGTCGCATGGTCGAGCATCCGCTCTTCCTCGATGCGGTTCTGCATCTGGATGGCAAACTCGATGCCGAGGCCGATCAGGATTGGCAGCCCGGCGATCGTCACCAGCGACAACTTCGTGCCGGTGAACCCGAACGCCCCGAATCCCCAGGCCACACCGACCGCCATACCGGCGAGCGGCAGGAGTCGCCAGCGCACCTTGAAGGCCACGACCAGGATGACGATCATCACCAGCACCGCAATGGCGCCGAGCGTGAGCATGCCGCCCTGCAGATAGTCGTTGATGTCGGTGAGGAACGTCGGTGTACCGGTGATCATCACCGTCGCGTTGTCCCACGTGCGGCCCTGGAGCGCGCGCTTCACTGCGTCTTGACCCCTGGCCAGATCGTCGAGCGGCGCGTTGCCCACCAGCACCGTGCCGAAGATCGCGTGGCGCGCGTCGGGAATGAACGCGCGCAGCGCCTTGCGCACCTGCAACTGATCGTCGGCGGGGGCCATCACGGTGTTGTTCCCATTGACCGAGAACCCGGTGTTGTCGAACAGCAGGAACTTCACCCACTCGGGGTTGTCCAACTTCTGGTCACCGGCTGCGCCGAGGCGCAACGTCGTGAGCAGCGCGTCATCCTGACGCAACAGCTTCGACGGGGAGTCGGGCTCACGCTCGATCGCTCTGGCGAGGATGCCGCTCGCCACACCCTTGGTGATGAGATCGTTCGTCCACTGCAGCAGTGCCACGGGCGACACCACCGAGGTCACCACACCCTTGGCGGCCAACAAGGTCGACTCCATGTCGTTCATCTGCTGCACGTTGTTCGTGGTGAACAAATCGACGAGTGTCGAGCCGGCGGGCACGGTGAACAGCGAGATCACCGTTTCACCACCGAACAACGTCTGATACGCGCGGTTGTCGTTGGCGACCTTCGAGTGCGGGTCGATGTAGCTGTCCTGTCCCGTCGCGAAGTCGAGCTTGTTCAGCCCGACCGCGAACACCGCAGTGATGACCGCCACGGCCGCCAATGTGGCCATTGTGCGCCGACCCAGCCACTCACCCGCAGGACGCCACCAGCCACGCATGAAAGCCCCCCTTCGACAACGAACGACTGAAGTCAAGGTACGACAGCACCCACCATCCTCGTAGGGGCATTCGGCCCGGAAATCAGCGTCGATGTCGGCCATACTCGTGTTCATGGTGGACACCACGTCGGCGGCCTCTTCGGCGTCGCTCCCGCAGATCTCCGTCGTGCGCCTTGTCGCCCGCTTTCTGCGCGGTCCGTCGATCGCTGCGGTGACCTTGCTCATCATTGCCTCCTCCGGCTACGTCCTCATCGGCGGATGGAGCTGGATTGACGGGCTCTACATGGCGTTCATCACCGTCGGCCAGGTCGGGTTCCAAGAAGTGCACACGCTCGGCACCGCTGGGCGCATCTGGACGATGTGCGTGATCCTCGCGGGTTTCGCCGTGTTCGTATATTCGGCCGCATCACTCACCGCATTGTTTCTGTCGGTCGAGGTGCGGTCCGCCATCAGGGAGACCAGGAGGTCGAAGGTGAGGTCGCAGATGCACCAGCACGTGGTAGTTGCCGGGTTCGGACGGGTGGGCCGCTCGGCCACGACGGCCGCCATTCGGAGTGGGCGCGCCTGCGTAGTCATCGACGAGAACAATGCGTCCGAAGAGATCGTCACCAACATCGGCGCCGTGTTCTTGCACGGTGATGCGCGCGATGCGACGGTGCTCCGCATGGCTGGTGTCTCGCGCGCGGCGGCGCTGATCACCAGCCTCGACGATCCGTCGAATGCTGTCGTCGCGCTGACGGCCCGCTCGCTCGCGCCAGACCTCCGAATCGTCTCGCGTGTCACCGACGTGTCGTGGCGCGAACGCCTCATGCGCGCTGGGGCATCGCACGCTGTCCCCGTCTACGAGAGCATTGGTGCCAGCCTCGCGGCCACCGCGCTCGACGCCGAAGTGCTCGGCGTGCTGCCCATCCCCGGCACAGACATGCGCGTGGAGGAGATGGAGGTCGGTGCCGAGTCGATCGCCGTCGGCCAAGGTCTGCGGGCCGTGATGGAGCAGGCCGACGATGTGCACATCCTTGGGCTCAAGCGCGACGAAGGCCTCGTGCGCTGGCACGAGGCCTCCGAGGGATTGCACGTCGGCGACGTGCTGGTGGTGCTCGGCACAGCACCGGCGTTGGAGCGTCTCACGAAACTGGTGCGCCACGGCTCACGCGATGCGTGAGCCGTGGCGACGTGATCACTTGACGGCGGCGAAGCCCAGTTCGAGGTCGGCGAGGATGTCGTCGATCGATTCGAGGCCCACGCTGAGGCGCACGAGTCCGGGACGCACACCAGAGGTGGCCTGCTCTTCGGCTGTCAACTGGCTGTGGGTGGTGCTGGCCGGGTGGATGACCAGGCTGCGCACATCGCCGATGTTGGCCACGTGGCTGTGCAACTGCAGCGCCTCGACGAACTTCTGCCCGGCCTCTTTGCCGCCGACGATGTCGAACGCGAGGATGCTGCCGTAGCCCTTGCCGCCGCCGTACTTCTTGGCCCGCTCGTGCCACGGGCTGCTGGGCAGACCGGCGTAACTGAGCGCCTCGACCTGCGGGTGCTTGACCAGGTAGTTGGCCACCTTGTCGGCGTTCGCGAAGTGGCGCTCCATGCGCAGGCTCAGCGTCTCCAGACCCTGCAGGATGAGGAACGCGTTGAACGGCGAGACCGCCATGCCGAGGTCGCGCAGCATCTGCACGCGCGCCTTGATGATGTACGAGCCGGGGCCGAGGGCCGGCCAGTAGGCCAGACCGTGATAGCTGGGATCGGGCTCGACGAAGTTCGGGAAGCGGCCGCTGGCGGCGAAGTCGAACTTTCCGCTGTCGACGATCGCACCGGCGATGGACGTGCCGTGGCCGCCGGCGAACTTGGTGAGGCTGTGCACGACGATGTCGGCACCCCATTCGATCGGACGGATGAGGTACGGCGTCGGCACCGTGTTGTCGACGATCAGCGGAATGCCGTGGGCATGGCCGACGGCGCTGACGCCTTCGATGTCGAACACGTCGTTCTTCGGGTTCGCCAGCACTTCACCGTAGAAGGCCTTGGTGTTCGGACGAATCGCCGCCTTCCACTGCTCGAGGTCGTGCGGATCATCGACGAAGGTGACCTCGATCCCCAACTTCGGCAGCGTGTAGTGGAACAGGTTGTACGTGCCGCCGTACAGCGACGGGCTGGCGACAATGTGATCGCCCACCTCGGCAAGTGTGAGGATCGCAAGGGTCTCCGCTGACTGACCGCTACTGACGACGAGTGTGCCGGGCAGGCCGATGGCGGTGGTGACGCCACCTTCCAGCGAGTTGACGCGCGACTCGAGCGCCAACTGCGTGGGGTTCATGATGCGGGTATAGATGTTGCCGACCTCGGCGAGCGCGAACAGGTTCTGCGCATGGGCCGCGTCACGAAACTCGTAGCTCGTGGTCTGGTAGATCGGCACTGCACGGGCGCCGGTGGTCGGGTCGGGCTCGCCGCCGACATGGATCTGACGTGTTTCGAAACCCCAGGAGTTGCTCATAAGGATGCAACGCTAGCCCGTCAATCCCGACCTATCAAGTCGGATTTAATCGTGGAGAAAGACGCCACTCGGGTGCGCGAGGTTGTTCGACTGATCGACATCGAAGGAGTACACGGCACGGTCGGGTGATTTCAGCACCGAGACCACCGTGCGCTGCGCCTCGGTATGTGCATGCAGATCAGGGTCGAGCCGACCGCTCTTCCACAGGTGCGGGTCGACGACGGTGAGCAGTGCGTCGCTGGCCTTCAAGGCGCGGACCTCCACCCACGAACCATCTGCGCCGAGCAACGACTGAGTGGGAGTGCAGTGGATCACGGCACCGTCGTCGAGTGTCACCGCCAAGACCTCCATGTCATGCGACATGCGCCTCGCGTTCAGCAGTCGGGCCATGTGCACGCCGCCGTCCTCGTGGATCGCGTAGATCGCGTGGTGCACCCCACGGTGCAAGTGCTCGACGATGTCGGCGATCGAGGTCTGGTGGCCATCCATCAGCGCCACCTTGGTATCGCCGCAGATGAAACCCCCGGCCAGATTCGCCGGTTGCGGGTCAATGTGCAGGTTCATTCCCTACTGTCCCACAACGCGACGATGGCCTCTGGGCAGTCGCAGACTCGGAAACCGAAACCAGCACTGCCCAGAAGCCGTCGCGAAACGAATACTTCCCAGAATCCGGGGTCAGCCGCCGCTGACGTCGGCGACCTTGGTCTTCCCGGCGCCGAGGAACGGCATCATCGAACGCAGTTGCGCGCCGACTTCCTCGATCTGGTGGGCCTTACCGGCCTCCTGCAGCGCGGTGAAGTTGGGGCGACCAGCTTCGCTCTCGGCGACCCATTCCTTGGCGAACTTGCCGGACTGGATCTCCTTGAGGATCTTCTTCATCTCCAGCTTGGTCTTCGGCGTCACGATGCGCGACCCGCGGGTGACGTCGCCGTACTCGGCGGTATCGGAGATGCTGTAACGCATCCCGGCGATCCCTTCCTCGTACATCAGGTCGACGATCAGCTTCACTTCGTGCAGGCACTCGAAGTACGCCATCTCGGGCTGATAGCCAGCCTCGACCAGCGTCTCGAAGCCAGCGCGCACCAGCGAGGTGAGGCCGCCGCAGAGCACGACCTGCTCACCGAACAGGTCGGTCTCGGTCTCTTCTGCGAAGGTGGTCTCGATGACACCAGCGCGGGCGCCGCCGATGGCGTCGGCGTAGCTGAGCGCCAGCGCATGAGCTCCACCCGTGGCGTCCTGGTGGACAGCGATGAGCGCCGGCACGCCGCCGCCCTCGGTGTAGGTGCGACGCACGAGGTGACCCGGGCCCTTGGGGGCGATCATGATCACGTCGACGCTCTTCGGCGGACGAATGCGCTTGAAGCGGATGTTGAAGCCGTGTGCGAACGCGAGGGCCTTGCCCTTGCGCATGTGCGGCTTGACGAACTCTTCGTAGGTCGCCTTCTGCTCTGTATCGGGCATCGTGAGCATGATCACGTTCGCCCACTTGGCGGCAGCAGCGATGTCCATCACCTTGAGGCCTGCGGCCTCGGCCTTAGCGGCCGACTTGCTGCCCTCGCGCAAGCCGACGACGACTTGGACGCCCGACTCCTTGAGGTTGAGCGCGTGGGCGTGGCCCTGCGAGCCGTAGCCGATGATGGCCACCTTGCGGCTCCGGATGATCGACGGATCGGCGTCCGCCTCGTAGTACATCTTCGCGGCCATGTGTTCAGCCAGCCTTTCCGTTGTCGGTTTTCTTGTTACTCACAGCCCGCAAGCGGGCCTCGCGATCGAGCTTGGGTAGCGCCACCCGTCCGGTGCGCTGAAGCTCAACGATGCCATAGCCCGCCAGCAATTCCTCAAAGTCGTCCAGCTTGTCCGGATGACCATCGAGCGAGACCGTGATCGCTTCTGCTCCCACGGCGAGGATCTTCCCCTCGAAGATGTTGGTGAGTTCCACCACCTGACCGCGCTGTTCGGCGGAGGTGCGCACAGTGGCCAGCAGCAGTTCGCGCTCGACACTGCGACGCGGGTCGAGCTCGCTGATTTTGACGACTTCGATCAGCTTGAACAGTTGCTTCACGACCTGCTCGAGCGGAGCGGAGTCCACGTCGACGACGATAGTGATGCGGCTGAAGCCCTCGTCCTCGGCCGGAGCGACCGCCAGGCTGAAGATGTTGAACCCGCGCCGGGCGAACAGACTGGCCACGCGGGCGAGCACGCCGGGCCGGTTCTGGACGAGCACCGACAGGATGTGGTGGTTGCGAATTTCGCTCACTTCAAACCTCCGCGGTTCGGTTCCTGCCACTCGGGCAGCAGCATGTCGTCGTTGCCGTAGCCGGCGGGCACCATCGGGAACACCTTCTCACGGGCGTCGACCCGGAAATCGATGACCACCGGACGGTCGTTGATGCTGTTCGCCTTGTCGATCGCCGACTGCACTTCTTCAGGGCTGTCGACACGGATGCCGACACAGCCCATCGCTTCCGCCCACATCACGAAGTTGGGCACCTCGGGCGACAGGTAGACCTCGCTGTAGCGCTCCTCATAGAACATCTCCTGCCACTGACGCACCATGCCGAGATAGCTGTTGTTGAGGATTGCGACCTTGATCGGGATCCGCTCGACGGCAGCCGTGACCAGTTCCTGTGCGGTCATCTGGAAGCAGCCGTCGCCATCGACGGCCCACACGGTGCGATCGGGGCGGCCGACCTTGGCGCCGATTGCAGCCGGAACGCTGAAGCCCATCGTGCCCAGACCACCCGAGTTGACCCAGGTGTAGGGCTCGTTGAACGTCCAGTACTGGCTGCTCCACATCTGATGTTGACCCACCCCGGAAACAAGGATCGTGCCTTCCGGTGCGCTGTCGCGCAGCGCCTCGAGGCAGAACTGCGGCTTCAACGCTTCGCCGGGTTCGCTGGGCGCATAGCTGAGCGGGAACTGCTCGCGCCATCCGCTGACGCGGCTCTTCCACGCACCCGTGTCGGCCTGGGCGCTCCCGGTCTGCAGCAGGTCGCGGATCGCCTTGATCAGCTCCTCGGTGACGTACTTCGCGTCGCCGACGATCGGGACGTCAGGCTTGCGCACCTTGCCCTGCTCGGCCGGGTCGATATCGACGTGGATGACCTTGGCTTCCTTGGCGAACTCCGACAGCTTGCCGGTGATGCGGTCGTCGAAGCGAGCGCCGATGTTGATCAGCAGATCGGAATGCTGCATCGCCGTGATCGCCGTGGCGTTGCCGTGCATACCGGGCATACCGAGGCACAGTGCGTGATCGTCAGGGAACGCGCCGCGGGCCATCAGCGTGGTGACCACGTGAATGTTGGTGAGTTCGGCGAGTTCGCGCACGGCTTCCGCCGCACGAGCCTTCAGCACACCGCCGCCGATGTACAGCAACGGCCGCTCGCTGGCCAGGATCAGCTTTGCTGCTTCCTTGATCATGCGCGAATGGCCCTTGGTGGTGGGGCGGTAGCCGGGCAGGCTCTCAGCGACCTCTTCGTCGGTCGGCCAGTGCCAGTCCATCATGTTGGTCAGACAATCCTTGGGGATGTCGACCAGCGTCGGGCCGGGACGGCCGGTGGTGGCGATGTGGAACGCCTGGCGGATCGCCATCGGGATGTCCTGCGCGGACATCACCAGTTCGTTGTGCTTGGTGCAGCTACGGGTGATACCGACGGTGTCGCACTCCTGGAACGCGTCGGTGCCGATGGCCATGGTGCCCACCTGGCCGGTGATGCAGACCATCGGGATCGAGTCCATGAACGCGTCCATCAGCGGTGTGACCATGTTCGTGGCCGCCGGGCCACTGGTGACCAACACGACACCGGGGCGACCGGTGACGTGGGCGTAGCCCTCGGCCATGTGGCCGGCGCCCTGCTCATGGCGCACGAGAATGTGGCGGATGGGGGAATCGAGCAACGGGTCGTACGCCGGCAGGATGCAGCCGCCGGGCAGACCAAAGATGGTCTCGACGTTCTCCATCTCTAGCGATCGGATGAGGGCTTGCGCCCCGGTGATCTTCATGACTCTCCTTGAGGACTTGCTGCTGAGACTTGCTGCTGAAACTGGCCCGAAAAACGAAACAACCTCCCGTGTGGGAGGCAAGGACGCACGCATATGTGGGCGTACGTCTACACGATGACTACTACCAGGGCGGAGGTGAGGCGGGTACGCATGAAGATGAGTCTGTCACCACCGGCGCCCGTTTCGCAACTTCCTGCTGGAATTCGGGGCACAACGGCTTCACGCACTCAACGCGGCGATGAAGGGCGCGACGGCGGGATGCAACGCGCCGCCCCGGCGGGTGACGGCACTGATCGTGCGAGTGAGCAGCGGTTCGGCCATCGCCCGCGCCAGACCGTGAGCGCCGTGCTCGGCCTGGGCCGTGGGCAGCACGGTCCAGCCGAGGCCCAAGCGCACCATCTCCACCAGCACCTCTGGCTGGTGCGACTCCATCTCCACCACGAGTGGGGCGCCGATGGCCCGCAGTCGCCGATTGATCGCCGTGCGGGTTCGCGATTCCGCGGGGAACAACAGCCATGGCCCCCACTGTGAAGGTGGGCCCACGGCCGTCACCCCGGGCGGCGCGTACACCGCAAGGGCATCGCTGAGTAGCGGTGTGGCATCGAACGGGCCGACACCCTCCGGGTCGACGCACACGGCGACATCGAGTTGGTTCCGTTCGAGACGGTCGAGCAGTTCGCCGGTGGGTGCGACGGTGAATCCGACGTCGAGTTTGGGGTGGGCGCGACGGAATTCGCGTACGGCGTCGGGGCAGTGGTGCACCGCGGCGATGTCGATCATGCCCACCCGCAACTTGCCCACCTGTCCGCTGCCCACCGCCCGCAACCAACGTGTCACCTGGTCGAGATCGGCCAGGACCCGCTCGGCACACTCGGCCATGGTGGCCGTGTAGTCATGGGGAACCCGGCGGCGGCCGTCGGTGGCGAACAGTGGCACCCCGAGACGCCGTTCCAACTCGGCGATGCCCTGCGACAACGCCGAGGGCGTGACATGTAACGACGACGCCGCTTCCGCCCAGGTGCGATGGCGGGTGATGGCCACCAAGTAGCTCAGTTGTGCCGTGGAGAGCGTTGGCAGCGTGTCGTCCATATTGTGAAGTATTACTGAATAGATGTCCGCATCCTCGCCGTATTGCTTTACCGTCGCACCTCTATGACCACACCTCCGTCTCCTACAGTCGCCCCCGCCAACGGTCGCCTCGGCGTACTCACGGTCGGCCTGGGCGCCGTGGCGTCCACCCTCATTGCCGGTGTTGAACTCGTCAAGCGCGGTGCGTCGCTGCCCGTGGGCAGCCTCACCCAGATGGACACCATCCGCCTCGGCAAGCGCACCGACCACAACAGCCCGATGATCAAGGACTTCGCTCCGCTGGCCAGCCTGGACGACATCGTGTGGGGTGCCTGGGATCCGTTCCCGGACGATGCCTACGTCGCCGCCACCCGCGCCGGTGTGCTCGAAGGTGGCAAGCACATCGAGGCGATCAGCGAAGCGCTCCGCGACGTGCGCCCGATGAAGGCTGCCTTCGACCGCTCGTACGCCAAGCGCATCGACGCCGACAACACGCTCGGCACCGTCGACAAGCGCACGATGCTCAACGCGATCCGCGAAGACATCAACCGCTTCCGCGAAGAGAAGCAGGTCGACCGCGTCGTCATGCTGTGGGCCGCCAGCACCGAGATCTTCATCGAGGAAGGCCCGGCGCACCAGACCATCGAGGCGTTCAACGCCGCGATCGACGCCAACGACCCCACCATCGCCCCGTCGATGTTGTACGCCTACGCGGCGATCCTCGAAGGTGTGCCCTTCGCCAACGGCGCCCCGAACCTCACCGTCGACATTCCGGTGCTGCGCGAACTCGCCATCCAGCACAAGGTGCCGATCAGCGGTAAGGACTTCAAGACCGGTCAGACGCTCGTCAAGACCGTCATCGGCCCGATGCTGCGTGCACGCATGCTCGGCCTTGCGGGCTGGTACAGCACGAACATCCTCGGCAACCGAGATGGTGAAGTGCTCGACGATCCGGACAACTTCAAGACGAAGGAAGAGTCGAAGCTCGGTGTGCTCGAGGACATCCTCAACCCGGAGACCTTCCCCGGCCTGTACGGCAACGTGTACCACAAGGTGCGCATCAACTACTACCCGCCGCGCGGCGACAACAAGGAGGGCTGGGACAACATCGACATCTTCGGTTGGCTCGGCTACCCGATGCAGCTGAAGATCGACTTCCTCTGCCGCGACAGCATCCTCGCCGCCCCGTTGGCCCTCGACCTGATCCTGTTCAGCGACCTCGCCCAGCGCGCCGGCCTGTACGGCATCCAGGAGTGGCTGAGCTTCTACTACAAGGCGCCGATGACGGCCCCCGGTCTGACCCCCGAGCACGACCTGTTCGTGCAGTTGGCCAAGATGAAGAACACGCTGCGCTGGATGATGGGCGAAGAGCAGATCACGCACCTCGGCCGCGAGTACTACGACGTCTGAGTTTCCTGACAAAGTCGGCGTTCAGCTGTGCCCACGGCCCGGCTGAACGCCGACTTGTCGTTTTGGGGGCGGCTACGCGCTGACGACGCGTTGCACGCGCACGTCGTGGGGCTCGACGGGCAGGGTGTCGACAAGTTGTTCGGTGAAACACACCGCAGCGTTGGGCACACCGGGGAGACGGGCCAGGAACCGGTCGTAGAAGCCACCGCCGTAGCCGAGGCGAGCACCGTCGTTGGTGAAGGCCAGCCCGGGGACGATGACGAAGTCAACGATCTCGACGGGCAGCGCCGGTCCGGTGGGTTCACTCACACCGAAGCGGCTGTTGGTGCGCAGGTCGTCGCCGCTGCACACAACGATCTCGCCGTCCTGCACACGGGGCAGCACGAGCCGTTTGCCTTCGGCCGCCAGGCGGGCGAACAACGGGTCGGTGTCCGGTTCGCCCTTGCAGCCGACGAACGCCATCACCGTGGTGGCCGCTCGGTACTCGGGCAGCGCCGCCACAGCGGCCCACAACTGGACGCTGCGCATCAAGTGATCACCCACCATGTCGCGCACTTGGCGCATTCGCCGCCGCAGTTCGGTCTTGTCGGCGTTGTCGGCATCCCCCACCGGGCCAGGTTCGCACATGCGTCAAGCGCAGCCGACCATCTACCATCACAGACATGTCGATCGACCCTGCGAAGTTCCGCCAAGTACTGGGACATTTCCCCACCGGTGTCACCGTCGTCACCGCCACCAAGGCTGATGGCACACCCGTGGGTCTCACCATCGGTTCGTTCACGTCCGTGTCGCTCGACCCACCGCTCGTCGGCTTCCTACCGACGGTCGACTCGGACAGGTGGGCCGACATCGATGACACCGGCTCGTTCTGCGTGAATGTCCTCGGTGCCGATCAAGGCGAGTTGTGCTGGCGTTTCGCGAAGTCCAGCATCGAGCAGCCCTTCGAGGGTGTCGACTGGCAGCCCTCGGCGATCACCGGCTCACCGGTGCTGGACGGCGCGATCGCCTGGATCGACTGCCGTATCGAGCACGTCGTCGAAGCCGGCGACCATGTCTTCGTACTCGGCCGGGTGTTGGAACTCGAGCATGCGGCCCCCGAGCACGACCCCAACCCGTTGCTGTTCTTCCGCGGCAAACTCGGCGACTTCCGGTTGCAGGCATGAAGCGCTCGACGCTGTGGGCAGCGGGCGCCGATGGGCTCGCAGTCGTCGCGTTCGTGCTGATCGGGCGCTCCAGCCACCACGAAGATGCGGGGGCCGCCGCAGCGGTCGGTGTGATGCTGCCGTTCCTTGTCGGCCTGATCCTCGCCTGGATCGTCACTCGCGCGTGGCGCGGCCCGTTGCCGGCCTTTCCCACCGGCGCCACGATCTGGGTGGTCACCGCCGCGGCGGGGCTACTGCTGCGCCGCTTCGCGTGGCAACGCAGCACCGCACTCGCGTTCGTGATTGTCGGCTCGGTGTTCCTGCTCTTGGCGTTGGTCGGCTGGCGACTGCTCGCCGAATGGGTGCGCGAACGCCGCACCGGCTGAACACGCCTTCACACGGCGCGCCCAGCCGAACTCGTCAGAACCGACGGTCGTTCGTGCGCTTCTTCTCCGGGGCCTTGAACGGGGCCTCGATCAGCGTCTCGAACTGAGCATCGTCGGGCTGCTTGGCCTCGTTGAGGTTCTGCAGGTACTTCTTCAGCGCCGCACGACCGACGACGACGTGGTCGCCCTTGGCGCCGACCGAACGGGCGAGGGCATCCTTGGCCTTCTCGACGCGCTCCTTGCGCTTGGCCTTCTCCTCCTCGGAGAAGTTGCGGGCAGGCTTGGAGGCCTTCGTGGCGGCGGCGGCCTGACGGCGCGCTTCGGCTTCCTGCAGCGGGGTGAGCTTGGGCTGGGACATGGTGATCTTCCTACTTGGAGAGTTTCTACAGCGTATTGGTGATGGCGCCGGTCTCGGCACCTTGCACAAGCTTGGCGTATTTGCCGAGCACACCGGAGGTGTAGCGCGGCGGGTTCGGCTGCCAACTGGCACGGCGACGAGCGACTTCGCGGTCATCGACCAACAGGTCGAGGCTGAACTGGTGCACATCGACGGAGATCTGGTCGCCGTCATGGACGAACGCGATCGGCCCACCGTCGGCGGCCTCCGGGGCCACGTGCCCGATGCAGAAACCCCACGTGCCGCCGCTGAAGCGCCCGTCGGTAATGAGCGCGCAGTCGGCTCCCCGGCCGGCGCCCTTCAGTGCCCCGGTGATCGCCAGCATCTCGCGCATACCGGGGCCGCCCTTGGGGCCTTCGTAGCGGATGACCAACACAGTGCCGGGTTCGATACTGCCCGAGAGGATCGCCGCCATGGCACCGTCCTCGTCGTCGAACACGCGGGCCGTGCCGAGGAACTTCTTCTGCGCGGCGCTGAGACCGGCCACTTTGACGACGGCGCCCTTGGGCGCCAGCGAACCGGTGAGCACGACAATGCCGCCTTCGGCATTGATCGGCGCACTCAGCGGGTGCACCACCACGCCGTCGGGAGCCGGTGGATCGATCTCGGCCAGGTTCTCGGCCATGGTCTTGCCAGTGACCGTGAGGCAGTCACCGTGCAGGAGACCGGCATCGAGCAAGTGCTTGAGCACCACGGGCACGCCACCGACGCGATCGAGGTCGCTCATGTGGAACTTGCCGCCCGGCTTCATGTCGGCGATGTGCGGCACCTTCATGGCGATCCGGTTGAAGTCGTCGAGGCTGAGCTCGACCCCGGCCTCGTTGGCGATGGCCAGCAGGTGCAGCACCGCGTTGGTGCTGCCACCGAGGGCCGAGGTGACCGCGATGGCGTTCTCGAACGCCTTCTTGGTCATGATCATGCGCGGCGTGATCCCGAGGCGCAGCAAGTTGACGACTGCTTCACCGGCCATGCGCGCATCGCCCTCACGGCGACTGTCGATCGCCGGCGGCGACGCAGTGCCGGGCAACGACATACCGATGGCTTCAGCAATCGAACTCATCGTGTTGGCGGTGAACATGCCTCCGCAGGCGCCTTCCCCGGGGCACGCCGAACGCTCGATCTCGCCGAGCTCCTCCTCGGTGATCGTGCCACGGGCGCACGCACCGACAGCCTCGAACACACTGGTGATGTCGGTGGCCTCACCGTTGTGATGGCCCGGCATCGTGCTGCCGTTGTAGACGAACACGCTGGGAAGGTCGAGACGGGCGGCAGCCATCAGCATGCCGGGGATGCTCTTGTCGCAACCGGCGAGGCCAACGAAGCCATCCAGACGTTCGGCGTGCATCACGCACTCGACAGAGTCGGTGATGACCTCACGGCTGACCAGCGAGGCACGCATGCCCTCGTGACCCATGCTGATGCCGTCGCTAACGGTGATGGTGCCGAACTCCATCGGGAAGCCACCAGCCGCGCGCACACCGACCTTGGCGTGTTCAGCGAGCTTGCGCAACGTCATGTTGCACGGTGTGACTTCGTTCCACGACGAAGCGATGGCAACCTGCGGCTTCTCCCAGTCGTCGTCGGTCATGCCGACGGCGCGCAACATGGCGCGAGCGGGTGCCTTTTGGAAGCCATCAGTGACATCGCGGCTGCGCGGCTTGACGTCGACAGGCGTGCCAGCGGCAACGGGCGTGGCATCAGGGGTTGCAGACATGGGGGCGAGCCTACTGCGGAGCCTGATGAGTATGAGCATGAGGAGCGCGAGGAGGACACCCGAACCGCCGGTCACCCAGCGCAGGCCGATCGTGTCCGCCAGGCGGCCCTGCAGGAGGGAGCTCAGCGGATACAGCAGACCGAGCACGAACGCGTTGACCGCCAGCACCCGACCGCGCAGATGGTCGGGCGCCAGCTGCTGGGCCGTACCGGAGAAGCAGGTGAACGCATACCCGTACGTCAGCCCGACGAACGCCAGCGCCGGAACCGCCGCCCACAGCCCAGGAGCTGCCCCGTACAACACGAGCATCGGGCACATCGCGAGGATCGCGCCGAGCATCACTCGCGGCAGGCCGAACCGCTTACTGACCGTGCCCAGCGTGAACGCCGCGACCACCGCCCCGACACCTTGGGCACCCACCAGCAATGCGGTGGCGGCCGACCCACCACCGAAGACGTTGGTCGCCATCTGCGGCACGAAGGCGATGAACGGCGACGCCACTGCGATCGTGGCGACCATCAGCACCAGCATCGAGCGCATCGCCGGCGTGGCCCTGGCGAACCGCCACCCGTCGGCGAGCGCACCGAACACCGGCCGCTTCTCCCCCGGCGCTTGGCGCAGCGACACCATCGAGACGGCCACGACCACCGCCAAGAAGCTGGCAGCGTTGCACCACAGTGCGGCACCGATTCCACCGATCGCGATTGCTCCGGCAGCGATCGCTGGGCCGACCACGCGGCCGATGTTCCACTGCGCGTTCGACAACCCCACTGCAGCGACGAGTTGGTCACGCGGCACGAGCCCCGGCAGCGCGGTCTGGAACGAGGGGAACGTGAACGCCGAGGAACACCCGCCCAGGAAGCTGACGATTGCGATCCCCCCTGGGGTCGCGGTGCCGCCACCCACCCACACCGCAAGTACCGCAGCGATCACTGCCGAGCAGAGGCTTCCGATGACGAGCACGCGCCGTCGACGCAGGCGGTCCGCCATTGCCGACCCGATCGGACCGAGCACGGCGCTGGGCAGGAAGGCGGCGGCAGCAACGATGGCCGACCAACTCGCCTTCCCGGTGGTGTCCGCGACGTAGTAACCGAGGGCGACCGCCTCCATCCACGTCCCGATGTTGGACACCAGTGCGCCGATCCAGATCAGCGCGAACGGCCGCGACCGGAACGGAGCGAGCGACGCGGAGGCCATCGGGGGTGACACTACCGGCGGCCCGCCCAGCTGGGCTTCACAGCAACTTCCCAGCAAGCTCACACGTCCCCCAAAGGGGTGCGGCGCACCATCTGTTCATGACGCTCATGGACCTTCGACCCGAGACCACGCAGGTGCCTGGCACCGGACCGCTCGTGGACATCGTCATCCCCGTGTACAACGAGGCGAGCGCATTGGCGGACAGTGTGTCCACACTGCGCGGGTATCTCTGCAACCACTTCCCCTTCACGTGGCGGATCACGATCGCCGACAACGCCTCGACGGACACGACGTGGGTGATCGCCTCCACGCTGGCGCTCACACTCGACGGCGTGCGGGCCATCCACCTCGACAAGAAGGGGCGCGGCCGTGCGCTGCGCACCGCATGGACGGACAACGATGCCTCGATCGTCGCCTATATGGACGTCGATCTCTCGACTGGCCTCGACGCGTTGCTGCCGCTGATCGCTCCCCTCGTCAGCGGCCACAGCGATGTGGCCATCGGCTCGCGCCTTGTCCCGGGCTCCCTCGTGGCCCGCGGACCCCGGCGCGAGTTCATCTCCCGCACCTACAACGCCATCCTGCGCACAGTGTTCGGCAACGGCTTCAAGGATGCACAGTGCGGGTTCAAGGCGATCCGTCGCGACGTGGCAGACCGACTGCTGCCGCTGGTGCGCGACAACGAGTGGTTCTTCGACACCGAGTTGCTCCTGCTGGCAGAGCGCAACGGCCTGCGGGTGCATGAAGTGCCAGTGACGTGGATCGACGACCCAGACAGCCGCGTGGAGGTCGCCAAGACGGCACGTGACGACCTCAAGGGCGTCGCCCGCCTGGCCAACGACTTCGTCCGTGGACGAGGTACGACCGATCTCGGGCCAGCGACTCGGCCTGGGTTGTCCGCCGGTGTCGGTGCGATCAGCATCGTCGCTGGCTTCAGACGTGTGCGCAATTGGGTGTGCCGGCCGGCGCGCTGAGTCACAATGAACTCCATGTCACCGTCGGCTGCATCGAAACCACGTGTGCTCGTCGTCGATGACGAGGACAACATCTCGTTCCTCGTCGAGTCGGCGCTACAACTCAACGGAATCGACACGGCCAAGGCTGCTGACGGGCATCAGGCGCTCGCCATGGTGCGCACGTTCAATCCGCAGGCGATCGTCCTCGATGTGATGATGCCGGGTCTCGATGGGTTCGAGGTGCTGCGCCGTCTGCGCAGCGACGGCGTGAAGGTGCCGGTGCTGTTCCTCACCGCCCGAGACGCAGTCGACGACCGGGTGCACGGTTTGACGATGGGCGGCGACGACTACATCGTCAAACCGTTCGCGATCGCCGAACTCGTCGCCCGTGTGCGGTTGGCGCTGCGCCACGCTGGCACCGTCGAGGACGGTGGCGTGCTGTCGTTGGCCGACCTGGAGATGGATCAACAGGCTCACCGTGTCACCCGGGCCGGGCAGCCAATCACGTTGTCGCCCACCGAGTACAAGCTGTTGCGGTACCTGTTGTTGAATAGTGGGCGGGTGCTCAGCCGGGCACAGATCCTCGATCATGTGTGGAACTACGACTTCGGGGGCGATGCATCGGTCGTGGAGACGTATATGAGCTACCTGCGCCGCAAGGTCGACACGGTCCAACCGAAACTGCTGCACACGGTGCGCGGTGTGGGCTACACGCTGCGGGTCGAGCCATGAAGCTGCGTACACGCCTGTCACTTGGGCTGGGCGCGATCGCTGTCGCGTTCGCGGTCACCGGCTACCTCGTCGCCACCACCCAGCACCGTTATCTCACCGAGCAGGTCGACCGCGACCTACAGCGGTCGCTGCCGCTGGCGAGGGGCATCCTGGAGAACCGCGTCGGCCCTGTCGCCCCCGATGACGGCGCGTCGCTCAGCAAGCTCTACATCGGGCACCTCGGCGCCGACGACACACTCGTCACATTCGTACAAGGGCAGAGCACCACCGGCACACCGGAGGTCACCGTCGCAGTCGCACGCGTCCACGTTCGACCGGGCTCCTCGGAACCCTTCACCGTGGACGGCGTGGGAACCTCTGAGCGGTGGCGCGTCCTGATCGCCACTCGCCGGCAGAGCGACGGTTTCGAGATCATTGCCCTCTCGCTGGAGAGCACCGACGCGGCCTACCAACGCCTGCTGATCGCCACCGGGGTCGGCGCGCTCGCAGTGGTGGCGATCATCCTGTTGATCGCTGCCTGGGTGATGCGGCTCGGCGTGAGGCCTATCCGGGAGATGACCGCCACCGCGGACGCGATCACCTCCGGTGAGACCGACGCAAGAATGGCCAGTTACCCGGCTGGCACCGAAGCCGCCCATCTCGCCAACGCGTTCAACTCAATGCTCGACGAACGCGACCAGGCCGACGAGCGACTGCGGCAGTTCGTCGCTGATGCCTCGCACGAACTACGCACGCCACTCACCAGCATTCGCGGGTATGCAGACCTGTACCGGCAGGGTGGTCTACACGACAGCGGTCGGCTGGACGACGCGATGCGTCGCGTCAGCGGCGAGGCCGAGCGTATGGGCTCGATCGTCAACGACCTGCTGCTACTCACGAACCTCGACCGCGGATTGCAGCTGCACTTCGAACCGCTTGACATCGCAGACGTACTCGCCGACGTCGTGGCCGATGCCCGCGTGGTGCAGCCAGACCGGCAGATCACGTTGGCCGCCGAGCATTCATTGCTCGCCACCGCGGACCGACAACGTCTGCATCAGGTCGTTGCGGCACTGGTGCACAACGCGCTCGTGCACACACCCGTGGCCGCGCCGATCGACATCATTGGTCGTACCGAAACGGGTGGCGTAGTGATCGAGGTCATCGATCACGGCGCTGGCATGGACGACGAGATGGCGGCCCGCGCATTCGAACGCTTCTACCGAGGCGACCCCTCGCGATCACGTCACAGCGGTGGAAGCGGTCTGGGTCTGGCGATCACAACGTCGATTGTCGAGGCGCACGGCGGACGCATCGCGTTGCACACGGCGCCGGGCGCCGGATGTCGGTTCACCATCGCCCTTCCCGGGCCGGTGGTCAGCGCTTCTTCTGGTTGAGCAGCGCCGTCACGAGCTTGCCGTCGGCCTTGCCCTTGCTGGACTTCATCACCAGACCGACAAGGGCGCCCATCGCCTTACCGTCACCGTTGCAGAACTTCTGCCAGGCATCAGGATCAGCGGCGATCGCATCGTCGACGAGCGCCTCCAACGACGAGGTGTCCATCGCTTCGAAACCCTTGGCGGCGGCGATGACGTTCGCGTCGCCGCCGTTGTGGGCGACGATCTCCGCGAGGACGGCCTTGGCTTGTGTGGCGGTGAGCTTGCCCCCGAGCTCCAACGTGGTGAGCTGGGCAAGATCGGCCGCTGGTACCTGCGGTGTGGCCGACTGATCAGCGAAGGCTTCCTTCACGTGCACGAGCGCGCGGGCGGCGTCGCCGCCCGCTGCAGCGACGGTCAACACATAGTCGTCCTGACCGCGTTCGACGACCGAGCCGACCGCTTCACTGTCGGCCGCCTGACCGGTGGCGGCGGAGAGCCGGGTACGGCGAGCGGCAGGCAGCATCGGAAGCGCCGCACGCACGCGCTCAATCCATTCGGCCGAAGGAGCCAGCGGTACGAGGTCGGGTTCGAGGAAGTAGCGGTAGTCGTCCGCATCCTCCTTGGTCCGCAGTGTGTGCGTGCGGCCGTCGGTCTCGTCCCAGTGGCGGGTCTGCTGGCGTACAGCGTCGCCGCTCTCGATCAGGTCGATCTGCCGACGGGCTTCGTACTCGATGGCCCGGCCGACCGACCTCACGCTGTTCACGTTCTTGATCTCGCAGCGTGTGCCCAACGGCGTGCCTGGCTTACGCACGCTGACATTGGCGTCGACGCGCATGCTGCCCTCTTCCATCTTGGCGTCACTCGCGCCGATGACCACGAGAATGGCGCGCAGTTCGCTGACGTAGGCGCGGGCGTCGTCGGCGCTGCGAATGTCGGGGCGGCTGACGATCTCCACCAGTGGCACACCGGCGCGGTTGAGGTCGATCAGCGAGTGGTTCGCGCCATGGACGCGACCACCGGTGCCACCCACGTGGGTGCTCTTGCCGGCGTCCTCCTCCATGTGGGCGCGCTCGATACCGATGCGCACACCGTTGGGAAGATCGAGATGTCCGTCGACGTTCAGCGGTTGGTCGTACTGGGTGACCTGATACGCCTTGGGCATATCGGGGTAGAAGTAGTTCTTGCGGTGGAACGTGCTGGGCTGCACGGTGCAGTTCAGCGCCAGCCCGACGCGCATCGCCAACTCGACGGCGTGCTCGTTCAGAACGGGTAGCGCCCCCGGCAGACCGAGCGTGACCGGATCGATGTTGGTGTTCGGTTCATCACCGAAGCGGTTCGGGCTGGCGGAGAACAGCTTGGTGGCGGTGGCCAACTCGACGTGCACTTCGAGGCCCACGACGAGTTCCCAGTCACCGGGCAGTCCGTCGTACTCGCTCACTTCATGCTCCGTTCCAACGCGGCAGCGACTCGGAACATGGTGGGTTCCTGCAGGGTCCCCGCGAGGACTTGGACACCCACGGGCAATCCCTCGGTGCCGGTGCCGAACGGCACGCTCATCGCCGGGTGACCGGCGAGGTTGGTGGGGATCGTGTACGTGTCGCACAGGTACATCGCGAACGGATTGTCGCCCTTCGCTCCGAACTTGAAGGCCACGCTGGGCGATGTGGGCGTCAGCAACACGTCGGCCTGCTGATAGGCCCGCTCGAAGTCGTCGTGGATCAATCGCCGCACCTTCAGCGCCTTTCCGTAGTACGCGTCGTAGTAGCCAGCGCTGAGTGCGTAGGTGCCGAGCATGATGCGCCGCTTGACCTCGTCGCCGAAGCCGGCGGTGCGGGTGGCGCCATACATCGAGTCGGTGTCGGCCGCTTCGACGCGCAAGCCGTAGCGGACGCCGTCGTAGCGGGCAAGGTTGCTACTCGCCTCGGCTGGAGCGATGAGGTAGTAGGCGGTGAGCCCGAAGCTGAACGCGGGCACCTCCACGTCGACGATGGTGGCACCGGCGGCCTGCAACGTCTCGAAGGCCAGATCGAGGCGTGCTTGCACGTCAGGGTCGGCCCCCGCCGGAAGGTCGCTGATGCGACCGACACGTAATCCTTCGACACCCTGCTGGATGGCTCCGACGAGGCTGGGGTGCGGCTGCGGGATGCTGGTGCTGTCGTGCGGGTCGTGGCCACCGATGACGTCGAGCACCAGCGCAGCGTCCTCAACAGAATTGGCGAACGGCCCGATCTGGTCGAGGCTGCTGGCGAAGGCGACGAGGCCGTATCGGCTGACGTAGCCATACGTGGGCTTCACCCCGACGACGCCGCACAGCGCTGCCGGCTGGCGGATGCTGCCACCGGTGTCGCTGCCAAGGCTGAGGTGGCTGAAACCGGCGGCAACGGCCGCTGCACTGCCGCCGCTACTCCCACCGGGAACTCGGCTGATGTCGTGTGGGTTCCGGGTCGGGCCGAACGCCGAGTTCTCGGTGCTGGAGCCCATCGCGAACTCATCGAGGTTGGTCTTGCCGACCACGATCGCGCCTGCGGCCTGCAACGTACGCACCACCGTTGCGTCGTACGGCGGCTTCCAGCCAGCGAGGATCTTCGACGAACATGTCGTGGGGATACCCCGCGTGCACATGTTGTCCTTCAAGGCAACCGTGACGCCGGCGAGTGGACCGGGGTCGTTCCCTTCGGCTGCGAGCGCATCGATACGCGCAGCCTGGGCACGGGCTTCGTCCGCGAGCACCAGGTTGAAGGCATGGATCTCGGGTTCGCGAGCAGCGATGGTCGCGAGGTGCTGTTCGACGAGGTCGGCAGCTTTCGTGGTGCCGGCGCGCACGGCGGCAGCGATGGAAGCAGCAGTCACCATGGCAGGAGCAGCCATCATCCCTCCACCCCGCCGGTCGGCGGCACACGGAAGCGGCCGTCCTGCGCTGCGGGTGCTGCCGCAAGCACTTCGTCACGATCAAGACCGGGCTGCACCACATCGGCGCGAAACACGTTCACGAGCGGAAACGGCTGGGTCATGGGAGCCACATCGGCGAGGTCGAGAGCATCGACATCGGCGAAGTGCTCGAGCATGCCGTCAAGTTGGGCGGTCATCCGCTCGATCTCCTGTGGGGAGAGGTCGAGCCGGGCGAGCCGCGCCACCTTGGCGACGTCGGCGGCGGTGATGCGGTCGGACACGAGGTGAGATCCTACGGCCGGGCTGCTTTCAGGCGGCAGCGAGTAACTCGAACAGCAGTCGGGCACTGATGTCGGGGCGGATGTATGGCGAGGTGATTCCCTCCTGCGACAGACGGATACCGACCGAATCGAGTTGCGCCCGGTAGGCGGCCAGATCGCTGGACGGCATGGTGCGCCGAGCGGGAGGACGCAACCAGGCGATCTTGACGCAGGTCTGGCAATAGTGGGCGGGGTCGCCGTCGGCGAACGGGCGGGCGATCGGTCGACGCTTCAGACCGCACAATGTGGCGCGTTTCTCGCCGGGTTCTGCATACCCGGCGGGGCGCAGGGCATGCACCTTGGCGGACGCGTTGATGAACATGCCGCCGGCCTCGTAACGCCGGAAGCGGTTCGGGAGATGGGCCAATGGGCCACCCGGCTGGGTGATCAGCCGTTCTGGCGGGGGGAACACTCCGAGACCACGCCGGCGTTCGTACGCCCGCTGACGACAACTGTCGGAGCAGTAGATCCGCTTGCGGCCCGGGCCGATTCGGAGTGCAAAGACCTTCTGGCACCACAGACACGACCGTTCGGTGGGTCGTCGCACCGGAGTGAACTGTTGAGAATCCATGGCGACACGACTACCGGAGGGGTGTGACGCGGTCCGCCCGACCAGCGGCCCCGACCGGCGCCCGACCGACCGGCCCACCCATTGCTCGCGCCATCGCTCGGCGAATCTCCACGTGACGAAACAGGTGAGGGAGGGAGGGAAGGAAGGGGGGTGCGGGCGAGCGGGGGTGCGGGCGGGCGGGGGTGCGGGAGCCGCGGCCCGCCAGCACCCCACCTGCCCCTGCATTTCGTCACGTGGAGATTCGGCCAGCGGAAGCGGACGAGGCACCCTCCATGGTGGGGCCGGGCTGGCCGGCCGCGACTCAGGCGTTGGGATCGATAGGAGCGAAGTTGGGTGGGCGCTTCTCGAGATAGCTGCTGACGCCCTCGACGAAGTCGGGACGCTTCATCGACTGCTTCATCAACTGCACCGCATCGTCGTGAGCAGTGATGAGGTCTTTCGTCCAGTCGGCATAGACCTGACGTTTCATCACCGCCATCGAGGTGGGCGACACGGTGAGTGCAAGGTTCGTCGCATATGCCAGCACGTGGTCGAGCAACTGATCGGCTGGAACCACGGCATTGACCAGCCCAAGCTCCACAGCCTCCTCTGCCAGCACCACGCGACCAGAGAAGAGCAGGTCGAACGCTCGGGCAGTTCCCATCAACCGCGGCAGCACCCACGCAAGACCCCACTCGGCGATCAGGCCGCGCTGACCGAACGACGTGGTCAGCTTGGCTCCGGCAGCGGCGAAACGCATATCGCACATCAGCGCTTGCGACAGGCCCATCCCTGCACACGGACCGTTGATCGCTGCGATCACCGGCTTGGGAACCAACGTCGTCGCGTACTGCGGACGGGTGCCAGCGGCGGCCTCCGCCCCGCTACCACCGCTGCCTCCGCCGGATGCGCCCAGCTGCTGCAACGTGTTCATATCTGCCCCCGCACAGAACCCACGACCGGCGCCAGTGACCACGATCACCTTCACCGCCGGATCGGCAGCAGCCTGATCAAGCAAAGCGAAGTAGCGATCACCGAGTTCCTGGTTCCAGGCGTTCAGCCGGTCGGGGCGGTTGAGCGTGAGCAGAGCCACACCGGGCTCGCGCACTTCGTACAGGACGACGTCGTCACTCATCCTCGGAAACGTAGTCGTCGGCGATCGGCTCATCCGTGTCGACGGGAGCGTCGTTGCGATGACGCCGCCAGTCGACCAGCAGATAGACAACCGCCCCAAGGCCGGCGATCAGCGCGGTCCACTGGTTGAGCCGCCACCCGCCACCCGAGTTCGCCGGGTCGATGCGCAGACCCTCGATCCAGAACCTCCCGGTTGCGTACCCGACGACATAGACCGCCAAAAGGCGACCGGGACGCAGCGTCATTCGCTTGTCGATGAGCAACAGCACCCCACACAACGCAAGGTTCCACAGCATCTCGTACAGGAACGTCGGATGGAACGTGGTGCCGACCGCGTAGCCCGTGGGAAGGTGCGCGGCATCGATCTCCAGCGCCCACGGAAGCGTCGTCGGGCGCCCGAACAGCTCCTGGTTCCACCAGTTTCCCAACCGCCCAATGGCTTGGGCGAGCGGGAGCGCGGGAGCAGCAGCGGTGAACAAACCGGCAGGCGAGATACCCCTGCGATGAGCCGCCCACAACGCCACGAGGATGCCCGCCAACAAACCGCCGGGGATTCCGAGACCGCCGTTCCAGATCTTGAGCCAGCGGCTCGGCTCCTTCCACGGCTGGCTCTTGTCGGTCACGATGTAATACAGCCGAGCGCCGAGCACGCCAGCGAGCACAGCCCCCACTGCGATCGAACTCATGTCGTCGCGAGTTCCGACCTCAGCCTGCTCGAGACGGCGACCGGAGAGCCATGTTCCGGCCACCACGCCGAGTGCAATCATGAGACCGTAGGCATGGATCGGCAGGCCGAACAGATGAATCGCGCCCGACGAAGGGCTGGGGATAGAGACGATCATTGCGTCCTCAGACCAACACGCGCTGGGCGAAGGCGACAGTGGACTCGAAGATCAGTTCCTTGTCGTAGTCCTGAGTGGCCACGTGGTAACTGCGGTCTAGGCTGACGCGTTCGATCGGCCCACCGTACGTGGAGGCGAGGAACTCAGCAGCAGCCGGTTCCACCACGTGGTCCTGAGGTGAGTTCAACAACAACAACGGCTGACGCATGCCGGGGTAGGCCGGAGCCAACGGAGTGAGCCCGTCGACCATCATCGACAACAGCGCCGCCAGTGGAGTGGCGTCGTACGCCGACTCGAGCGCTTCGGGGTCGGCGATGTCACTCCCGATCGCCGCCATGAGTTCCGTTCCACCGTCGATCATCCCCTGCACCATGTCGAGCACTTCCTGGGGCTGCGGCACAGTTGCCGGGTTGATGCAGACCAGACCGGCAACCTCCGGGTGGTCCGCACCAAGACGAAGCGCGAGCGCGCCACCCATGCTGAGACCCACGATGAGCACCTTCTGTACGCGCGCCGCCAACGTGGCATATGCCGCCTCGGCGCCGCCCGCCCAGTCCGCCCAGCGGGTGGGGACCATGTCGTCCACGATGGTGCCGTGTCCCGGCAGCAGCGGCATCTCCACGTGGTATCCAGCTGCGGCAAGCGCTTCGGCAACTCCGCGCATGCTGCCCGGATTGCCGGTGAAACCATGCAACACGAGCGCCCCATGCGCCGACGTACCACGATGCGACCAGGGCTCAGCCCCAGGAATGAGTGCAGACATGACATGCAGTATGTCAGCCACCTCTCACGTGTATGGATCGTCCGCGCCACCCGGCTCGCGCCACCACTCCACCGGCGAACCCTTCGTCGCCCACTCCGGGAACGGCAGGATGCAGTCAACCGGGCACACCGGCAGACACTTGTCGCAACCACTGCACAGTTCGGGAACGATGACCACATCGATGCCGTGCTTGAAGATCGCCCCAAACTGCGGCGGGCAATAGGCGATGCACTTGTCGCAGTTGATGCACTCGAGCATCTCGATGCGCAGCGGCGAGTTCTTCCACTTCGGGTGGCGGGCTCGATCGGCGATGCGCTCGTCCCGGGATGCGGTCATGGCCGGAGTGTATGTGCCACTCCTCAGGAGCAGTTGCTGCGCGCCGCCGGTGACGCGCGAGGGCAGCGACGTGTATGCCTCCGACGTTCTATGTGGTGGGAGTGCTCGGCGCGGTCTCGTCAGTGCGCCGGTGGGTTACCGACGCAGTGGCTCGCCCGCGGGACGCTGTACGAGCACTGACGCCAACGACGGGTGGCGACGCGCCATGACCACGAGCAGCGCGTCGACTACCCGTGGCTCGAACTGAGTGCCCTTGCCCTCGACGATGTGGTGTAACGCCTCCACCGCTGTCCACGCTCGCTTGTAGACGCGAGCGCTGATCAGGGCGTCGAACACATCGGCAATGGCGACGACGCGCCCGCTGAACGGGATGCCCTCGCCGACCAGATTGCCCGGATAGCCGTTGCCGTCCCATCGCTCGTGATGTGTGAGCGCCAGCTCGGCGGCGAGCTGTACCGTCGGCGACGTGCTGCCGGCGAGGATCTCGGCACCGTACGTGGTGTGGGTCTTCACCACCTCGAACTCATCGGCGGTGAGCGGCCCCGGCTTCAACAGGATCGCATCAGGCACCGCGATCTTGCCGATGTCGTGCAGGCGAGCAGCCAGACGCATGCGCTCGACATACTCGGGGTCGCAGCCCAGCTCCCGAACCAGATCGGCAGCCAGGTCGCCGACGCGCACGGGATGGTCGACCGTGTCGGGACTGCGGAACTCGGCCATGACCGCCACTCGGAGCAAGGCCTCAAGCTGGAACGCCTCGGCCTCGTCGGTGCGCTGCGCCACCAGGTTCTCCACTTCGGTCGTACGCAGCCGCAGGATCTCGGACTGCTGACGCGACTGCTCACTGTCGTGCTGGATCTGCAACGTGCGGATTCGCAGGTCGCTGCCGAGGTTGAACATCTCCGCGTTCAGCGCGTAACGCGCCTCTTGGTGCGCGAGCGCCTGATCAAACCGGCCCATCTCCTTGTTCAGCTCCGCGAGCTTCTCGCGCAAGGAAAGCGCAACCTCAGACATATTCGACTTCGTCGCCAGGTCGAGCGCCTCGCCCCACTCGCGCAACGCCTGATCACGCACGTGCTGTGCAACGTAGAGCTCGCCACGCGCGACACGAACGGTGACGACACTGCCGGGCGACAACGGCACCTTGCGCTCCATGCGGTCGAGCATCACGCCGTCGGCGTCGTCGAGGCACGCCTGTGCTCGATCGAGCGCAACCAACGACACATAGGCCATCGCCAGACGAGCAAGGATCTCGGGAACGAACTCCGGGGCATGCACATTGGCCAACACGAGCGCTGACTCGCCGAGGCTGACTGCGAGCAGGTCTTCGTGACGATCGGCCCGCACCTTGGCCAGGTTCGCCAACGTGATCGCGTCAAGGTCGGGACGGTGCTGACCCTTGTTGGACATCAGCGCTGCTTCGTAGGTGACGATCGCCCGATCGGTGTCGCGCAAGCTGTGTTGAATGACCGCGATGGAGTTGAGCAACCTGCCTTCGCTGGTCAGTTCGCCGGTGGATCGATACAACTCGAGCGCCGCGAATGCAGACGCCAACGCTTCGAAGTAGTTGCCCGCGTGGTGCTGCACAGCGGCGATCAGGTTCAGCGCCGACACCTGGGTCTTCACTGCGCCACACTGCGCCGCCAGGTCGCGCGACTCGAGCGCGACCACGAACGCCTCGTCGTTCAGACCGGAGGCATAGGACAGCTCGGCCAGGCGGTACAGCGCTTCTGCCTCACCGAGCTGGTGCTGTGTGGAGCGAGCCAGCACACGCGCCTGCTGCACGAGCGACCGGGCGCGACCCATGTCGGTGGCCTCGATCTGAACAGCCTGCTCGAGCAATGCTTCAACGGACACATCGCTGCCACCGGGGCGGCGCGTCTGGTGGGTTGTCGACGCCACAGGGCCTCCCCTTCCTCGTTCGTGTCGCTTTCCAGTCGCGCCTACCAGCTCTCGGCGCGTCAGCAGGCTACCCATCTCGTATCGTGGGCATGTGGACACCACGCGCCAGCGGCGAGCCGTCAGACGCAACCTGGAGTCGTCCGCCATCACTGCACTGGCGCCGGTGGTTGCGGTCGCCCCCGTGTGGGTACTGGCGATCACGATCTGGTGGCTGCCGTTCCGCTTTCTCTGGGACGTCCCGCTGCTCTGGTTCGCCGGCGGCTACCTGGCGGCGGTCGTCGTGTTGTTTCTTCGCACCGTGCAGGTGTGGCTGCTGGCGCCGTTACTCGGGGCCCGGCGCCCAACGCGCGACGAGCATGCTGTGCTGGCTCCGGCCTGGCGGCCGGTATTGCAGATCAACGATCTTCCCGGGCACCGCTACGTGTTGATGGTGCTGCCCTCCAACGAACTGAATGCGTTCGCCTGCGGAGGACACTTGCTCGTCGTCACCTCGTACGCGATCGACACGCTGCCGCGCGACGAGCTCAGCGGGGTACTGGCGCACGAGCTCAGCCACCACCTCGGCCTGCACACCGTGGCGCACACCTTCGGTCAGTGGCTCAGCATTCCGGTGCTGCTGCTGGCACGTATCGGGTTCTTCCTGCAGAACGTCGCGTCCGCCGCCACCAGCAGCTTCGGCAAGGACTCGTCCGCCCTCACCATCCTCGGTCGCTCTGTGGCCCACCTGTTGACGGCCATCTCCTGGGTGTTCCTCAGCGCGCTCTTGCTCAGCAACGCGCTCGCCAACCTCGTGGGCAAGGACAGTGAGCTGCAGGCCGACCGGCGAGTGGTGCAGATGGGGTTCGGCAAACCGCTGGCAACAGCGCTCCGGCGGGTCATCACCGAGTTCGGCGACGACCGACCGATCTCGTGGCGTCAACGCCTCGCCGCCAGCCACCCACCAGCGCGCACACGTATCGCGCGTATCGAAGCAATCCTGCGGCGACGCGAAGCTGGCCATTGAGGGTGAGTCTCCCCCGGTAATGTCGGGCCTCATGCAGCGAGCGACGCCTGACCGTCAACCAGCCATCCGGGCCAGCGCACTGGTCCGCCGGTTCGGCGACAACGACGCGGTTGCCGGCGTCGACCTCGAGGTACAGGCGGGTGAGATCTACGGTTTCCTGGGCCCGAACGGCGCTGGCAAGAGCACCATGGTGCGCATGCTCACCACGCTGCTCACGCCCACTTCCGGCACTGCACAGGTGGCTGGGCACGACGTGGCGACCGACGCCGATCGGGTGCGGTTACGCATCGGCGTCGCGCTGCAGGAGGCTGCGCTCGACGGCAAGCAGACCGGACGCGAACTGCTTGATCTCCAGGGTCGCCTCTACGGGCTGTCGCGTACCGAACGGTTACGACGGGTGAAAGAGTTGCTGGAACTCGTGTCCATCGGCGACGCGATCGACCGCCGCATCAACACCTACTCGGGCGGTATGAAGCGACGCCTCGATCTGGCCGCAGCGCTGGTGCACCAGCCCGAAGTGTTGTTCCTCGACGAGCCCACCACAGGCCTCGACCCCACCAGCCGCGCAGCAGTGTGGGCCGAGGTGCGCTATCTCAACGAGCACCTGGGTATAACGATCTTCCTCACCACCCAGTACTTGGAGGAGGCCGACGCGCTGGCCGATCGGGTGGGCATCATCGCCCTCGGCAAGCTCGTGGCAGAAGGGACGCCGACCGACCTGAAGCGGGCGATCGGCAGCGACGTCATCGTCGCCAAGGTCACGGCCGGCCAGGCCGCTGGTGTCGTTGCAGTGGTGGAACGTCTCGCCGAGGTCGATCGTGTGGAGATCGCCGGCGACGAAGTGGTGATGTCGGTCGACCGCGGTGCCGCAGCGATCAGCCCGGTGGCGGTCGCACTCGCCGAAGCCGGTGTCACCGTCGAGGGGCTGACGTTGCGCACGCCGACACTCGACGACGTGTTCTTGCACATCACCGGCGGCCGACTACAGGAGGACGCAGCATGAGCACCGTCACCCACGGCGAGCGCGTGCACCCTCGTGCCGCCGGCTTCTTCACCGACTGGCGCACGGTCAGCCTGCGCGCGCTGCGCCTCACATGGCGCGACCCCGAAGCCTTCGGTCCGGCGCTGGCCATCCCGCTGTTCTTCTTCGTGGTGAACATCGGTGCCCTGCAAAAGTTCGTCGAAGGGTCGGGCAGCTTCCCACCCGGGTTCGACTACAAGGCGTTCCAGTTGCCGGTCGCCGTGATCTTCGCTGTCACCGGTGTCAGCCGCGCCGGCTCGCTGGTCATCGATATCCAGGACGGGTACCTCGACCGACTGCTGCTCACTCCAGTGCGGCGCGGCACCCTGTTGTTGGGGTTGATGACCGCCGACTTCGTGCTGATCGTGTGCCTCGTACTCCCGGTGCTCACCCTCGGTCTGATCCTCGGCATCCACGTCGCCACCGGCATCGTCGGCATCGTGATGTTCGTGTTGTTCGCCGGCGTATGGGGGCTCGCATTCACCGGCTTCCCCTACGCCATCGCGCTGCGCACGGGCAACCCCACGGCCGTCAACAACGCGTTCTTGTTGTTCTTCCCGTTCGCATTCCTCACCACCGCCTATCTCCCGGAACAGGCGATGACCGGTTGGCTGGCCACGGCAGTGAAGTTCAATCCCACCACCTACCTGCTCAGCGGGATGCGCAGCATGCTGCAGACGGGTTGGGAATGGGGCGAGATCGGCAAGGGTCTACTCGCCATCGCTGGTGTCGGCGCACTGTCGTTCAGCATGGCGTTCGCCGCGCTGCGAGGCCGCGTCAACCGCTCGTAGCAATCGACGCGACCACGGCATTCAGCACCCGCACCAGCGAGTCGGGCGCGATCTCGAGGTCGAGCCCTCGTTTGCCGCCGCTGACGAAGATCGTGTCGAACAGAACGCACGTCTCGTCGATCGCCGTGCGCAGGCGCTTCTTCTGCCCGAACGGGCTGATGCCGCCGACCACATAGCCGGTGAGACGTTCGGCGAGTTCCGGCGCACACATCTCTGCCCGCTTCCCACCCATCGCCGCCGCCAGTTCGCGCAACGACAACTGCCCGCTGACCGGCACGATGCCAACCACCTGCTCGACCCGGCCATCGACGGTGACGTCGGCAAGCAGGGTCTTGAACACTCGGTCGGGCTCGACGCCCAGCGCGGCCGCTGCGGCCTGGCCGTAGTTGCGCTCACCAGGATCGTGATGGAACTCGTGTACCCGGAACGCTACGCCCGCTGCTGCGAGGGCGAGGGTTGCGGGGGTCATGGCGACATCACCACGACATTGTGCCCCGCGCCCGGCATCGCTCGGAAGGTGGCAACATGAGCGCCTATGGCCGTGATCGACGAATACGAGTTGTCCGACCGCTACCGACTCGACGAGGGGCGTGCCTTCCTCAGCGGGTCGCAGGCGCTTGCCCGACTGCCCTATGAGCAGTTGCGGGCTGATCGCCGCGCCGGACTGAACACGGCTGCGTACATCAGCGGCTACCCCGGTAGCCCGCTGGCCGGCTACGACCGCGACGTCGTGGCCGTAGCGAAGCTGGCTACCGCTGAGGGTCTGCACCTGCTGTTCCAGCAGGGTATGAACGAGGAACTCGCCGCCACATCGGTGATGGGTTCGCAGATCGCCTCCACATTGCCCTCATGTCGCTACGACGGCATCCTCGGTATCTGGTACGGCAAGACCCCGGGCCTCGACCGCGCCAGCGACGCGCTGCGCCACGCAGTGTTCACTGGCACATCGCACAAGGGCGGTGCGATTGCCCTGGTGGGTGATGACCCCACCGCCAAGAGCAGCACCCTGCCCGGTTCCAGCGGCGCGACGCTCATCGACCTCAACATGCCGATCATCTACCCCGGTGATGTGCAGGAGGCCATCGACCTCGGCCGCCACGCCATCGCGATCTCGCGCTCGTGCGGTGTCTGGGTGGGGATCAAATTGGTCGAGTCCGTCGCCGATGGGACCGGCTCGGTGAGCTTGCACGGTGACGACTTCGCCCCGCAGCTGCCGGTGCACCTGGTGGACGGACGGCCATGGGTGCCGGTGCCGAACGGCAAGTTGCTTGCCCCGTACAGCCGCGAGATCGAGCGCGAGTTCCTCGAGCTACGAATCGAGCTGGTCCGCGAGTACGGCGCGCTGAATCACCTCAACCGGGTCGACGTGCGCGGCCCGAGCGACTGGTTGGGAATCGTTGCCCCCGGGCACACGTATCACGAGATGCTCGAAGCGCTCCGGACGTTGGGGTTCGACTCGGACGCAGCGCTACGCGATGCCGGTATCCGTCTGTTTCATCTCGGCATGCCGGTACCGCTCGACCCGCGTCAGGTACGCGAGTTCGCGGATGGTCTACAGACGGTGATCGTCATCGAGGAGAAGGGCCAGAACCTCGAGTGGCTGGTCAAGGACGCGCTCTACGGACGAACCGGCGCTCCGGTCGTGTACGGCAAGCGTGCTCCCGACGACACGCCGCTGTTCCCCGCTGCCGGTGCAATGGAGACCGACACCATCGCCCCCATCCTGCGTCGCATGCTCACGGAGCGTCTGGGACAGCGGATGACCCCTGAGCCCCCGACACCGCGCCAGCTGATTCCGCTGTCGGTGAACCGCACGCCGTACTACTGCTCGGGCTGCCCGCACAACCGCAGCACCAAGGCTCCCGAGGGCAGCCTTGTCGGCGCGGGAATCGGTTGCCACAGCCTCGTGCTGTTGATGGAACCGGGTCCCACTGGCAACATCGTCGGTGTCACCTCGATGGGCAACGAGGGTGCCCAGTGGTTCGGCATGGCCCCATTCCTGGACGATGACCACCTCATCCAGAACATGGGCGACGGCACCCTGTTCCACAGTGGCATGACTGCCATTCGGGCGGCGATCGCCAACGGTGCGAACATCACCTACAAGATTCTCTACAACGGCGCCGTGTCGATGACCGGCGGCCAGCATCCGTTCGGTCAACTCGACGTGCTCACGTTGTGCAAGGTTCTGCTCGCCGAGGGCGCCACACGCATCATCGTCACGACCGACGAACTTTCCCGTTACCGCATGGCCGATGTACCGGCTGGCGTGAAGGTGTGGGGACGCACTCGTCTGGACGAGGCGCAGGAAGCACTGTCGTGGGAGTCGGGCTGCACAATCCTGATCCACGATCAGCGCTGCGCGGCCGAGAAACGTCGCGACCGTAAGCGCGGCAAGATCAAGTCTCCCGCGTTCCGCATGGTGATCAACGAGCGGGTGTGCGAAGGATGCGGCGACTGCGCTGACAAGAGCAACTGCCTGTCGGTGCAGCCCGTCGACACACCGTTCGGTCGCAAGACACGTATCGACCAAGACTCATGCAACCTCGACTTCACCTGCGCCGAGGGTGACTGCCCGGCCTTCATGAAGGTCAGCATCGGCGGCGCCGATGTCACGCAAGCCCGCGATCTGGTACCGCCCACGGTGCCGACGCCAGCGTTGGCCGAGATCGGCCACGGCGTCACCATCCGTCTCGCCGGAATCGGCGGCACCGGTGTGGTGACAGTCTCCCAGATCCTCGGTACTGCGGCGATGCTGCAGGGTCTCCACGTGCGGGGCCTCGACCAGACCGGTATGTCGCAGAAGGCCGGGCCGGTCGTGAGCGACGTGCGCATCTCGGCTGACGCTCCATTGCCGTCCAACAAGGCCAACGCCTCATCGGTCGACGTGTTGCTGGCCTTCGACCAGCTCGTCGGCGGGAACGACGCCACCGTGCGCACGATGTCGGCCGAGCACACGGCAGCCATTGTCAACACTGCTGCGGTTCCCACCGGCGGCATGGTGGTGAACCCCGAGCGACCGTTCCCTGCCGCTGAGGTGGCCGAGCGCATTTCCACCGGCGTGCAACGAGTCACCGACGTCGATGCACAGCGCATCGTGCGCGGGTTGCTCGGCGACGACAACACGATCAACGTGTTCATGCTCGGCGTCGCAGCACAGGCCTGCCTGTTGCCCGTCGGTGTGGAGTATCTCGAACGAGCGATCACGCTGAATGGCACTGCAGTGAAGAAGAACATCGCCGCCTTCACGTGGGGTCGCGCCTGGGTGGCCGACCCGCACGCCACCGAACACTCCGCAGGCATTGTCGCCCCCGATCCCGACGAACCGTTGGTACCGATGCTCACCGCCGACCTCGCCGCGTATCAGTCGCAGCGGTACGCCGCCCGGTTCACGGCGGTCGTCGAACGGGTCGCTGCTGCTGGGCACGACGACCTCACCGCCGCCGTTGCCCGCCACCTGCACAAGCTGATGGCGTACAAGGACGAGTACGAGGTTGCCCGGTTGATGCTGTTGCCGTCCGCTCGGGCGCAGGCTGAGAGCGTCGGAGGTCGGCGCACGAAGGTGACCTGGATGCTCCATCCACCGGCTCTGCGAGCAGTCGGGTGGAAGCAGAAGGTGTCCTTCGGCGGCTGGTCGCGACCGGCGTTCCTCCTGCTGCGTGCAATGCGCCGGCTGCGCGGCACACCGTTCGATGTGTTTGGTTGGGCGCACGTACGCCGTGTCGAGCAGGCAATGGTGCCCGAGTACATCGCAGCGGTCGACGCGCTGCTTGCCCACGTCACCGAGGCGAACCTCACCGAGGCGATCGCCATCGCCGCACTGCCCGACCGCGTGCGCGGCTACGAACACCTCAAGCTCGAACGAGCGGCCGCCTACCGTGAGGAGCTGTCACGCCGGGTCGCCGACTTCATCGGGCAACCGGTGGCCGCGACGTTGTAGGGCGCCAGCGCGTCAGCGTTCGAGTGCACACAGCGCAGGATTCGCTGGGTCGTAATACACGGTGACACAGGCTCCCGCCGGGTAGCGAGCGAGCGCGCCCGATGCCTCGGCGACGCCGCGCAACCTCACCCGGCTGCCCTGGAAGAAGCGGCCGTCGACCTGGTAGGCGTACAGCACGATCGGCGTCTGCTTCCGTCCGGCGCCATGGCGGTTCACCTGAACCGTGGCACTCAGCACGGTGCCGCTGGTGTGCGGCCAGTCGGCCGCCAGTGGCCTCGATGGCGGCGAGCGATGCCGTCTCACGCGTGACGCCACGAACACCATCGTCACGACAGGCGCGACACAGAGAGCGACAAGCGACACAGTTGTTATGTCGATACCACCGATGTGTCCGGCCATCTGTCCGCTGAGCCCCTCTCGGAAACTCCCCTTGGTAGAACGTTAACGCGCTGACGAGGAGCCCTGAACCGTGCACCCGATACCGTGCCCCACCATGAAGTGGCTCGGACCCCGTGGACGCGATGGTGGTCTCGACACGATCCCGCTCCCGCCCGGGTGTGTCGGCGCGTTGTCGCTGTGTGGCAAACACGCGATTGGTCCCGACCATGCAGCAGCCATGGCGCGCTGCGACGCCTCCACGGTGGTCTGTCTCGTGGAGGAGCACGAACTGGACGAGCGTTACCCCGAGTACGTGCAGTGGCTGCAGCGCAACGATGAAGGCGCAGCGGTGTGGTTCCCGATCCACGATCTCCATGCGCCGTCCGTCCCGCGAGCGCGCCTGCTGCTCGACGACCTGCATGCGCGGCTCGGACGTGGCGAACACCTGCTGATGCACTGCGGCGCGGGTATTGGCCGCGCCGGCACGATCGCTACCTGCCTGCTCATCGAACTGGGTATGGAGCGAGATGCTGCGCTTGCGCTCGTCGCCGAGTGTCGTCCGATGGCCGGGCCTGAGGTCGGCGCCCAGCGCGACCTGGTCGACGAGATCGCCGTCCGTTACTCGAGGCGCTGATCGGTCAGGACAGCTTCTTCGCCAACCGCACCGACGCCACCTTGGCTGGCTCTGCGAGTGCCGTCATCGCGATGTCGTAGTCGGGGAGCGAGTACACCTCGCCGTCGTCGTTGATCATCAGGAACCGGTCGAACTTGGCGAGGAACGTGCGGTCGTGGCTGACAGCCACCACCGTTCCTTGGAATCCGTCGAGTGCGCGTTCCAGCGCCTCAGACGACTCGATGTCGAGGTTGTCGGTGGGCTCGTCGAGCAACAGCACGTTGTGCCCCTCCAACTCGAGGCACAGGATCTCCAGCCGGGCCTTCTGGCCGCCCGACAACGTGTCGAAGTCCTGTTTCGCATTCGCAGCCAGGCCATAGCGAGCCAACGCCTTCATCGACTTCTCGTCGTCGAACACACGGTCGCGCACGATCTCGAAGCACTGCCGACCGAGGAAGTCGGGGCGATCGTTGATCTGCGTGAACGTGCCCACCGATGTACGCGGGCCGAAACCGACAGTGCCGTGGCTTGGTTGCTTGGTACCCGCGAATGCGCCCAACAGATGGCTCTTGCCGGTGCCGTTCGGACCGATCAGCCCCACACGCTCACCGAAGTGCACCTCGTCGGAGAACGGCATGAACAGATCGCTGACGGACACCTCGTTCAGGAGCAACACCCGGCGGGCCGAGTCGGCGCCGCGCAGGTTGACGTAGATGTTCTGATCGGGGACGGGCGGCGGCGGCGGTCCGATGGCGACGAACTTCTCCCAGCGCGTTTCGGCGGCGTTCGCCTTGGTGGCGTTCTTGAAGTTCTGCGCAGCGCGGGTCTTCATCACCTTCATGTGCGCGAACAGGCGGCGCTCTTCATCGGTCCAGCGCTTCAGTGCATCGCCCAGCAGTTCCTGACGACGGGCCCGCGCCTCGGGGAAGGTGACATACGAACCGCCGTGCACCCAGCCGCCGGCACCTTCGATGACGACGATCTTGGTCGCCACGCGTTCGAGCAAGGTGCGGTCGTGGCTGACCATCAGGATCGTGCTCTTGCACGACTTGATCTGATCCTCCAGCCAGACGCGGGTGGGAATGTCGAGGTAGTTGTCGGGCTCGTCGAGCAACAGAATGTCGGCGTTCGAGTTGAACAGCAGATCGAGCACGAGGCGCTTGCGCTCACCGCCGGAGAGTTCGCTGACGAGGCGCGTGTGGAAGTCCTCCACCGGAGTCTTCACACTGCGACGGGCGGCAGCGGCCCACTGCGACTCGAGCTCGTAACCACCGAGGTCGCCCCAGTGGGTCAGCGTCTCGGCGTAGTCCATACCGTCCGATTCGCCGGCGAACATCGCCCGCTCGGCGATCACCAGCGCCCGGCCGGCCTCGCGCAACGCGGTCGGCGCGACCTCAATGAGCATGTCGCGCAACGTGTCGTCGGGGCGGCTCATGCCCACGTCCTGGGTCATGCGCAGCACGTTGCCGCCAAGGGCGAACTCACCCTCGTCGGCTGCGAGTTCCCCGGACAGGATGCGCAGGATGGTGCTCTTGCCAACACCGTTGGCGCCGACGATCGCCGCATGTTCTCCAGGGGACACGCCGAAGCTGACGTCGAAGAACAGCGAGTCGGCGCCGGGGGGCGCATATTCCAGTTCGGACACCGAAATGCTGCTCATGGGATGCTGCTCACGGCCGACATCCAACCGTCGCCCTTGGTGAAACGGGCGAGCATGTTGTCAGCATGCTGCAGGCATGCGATACTCCGACCATGAGCAACGTGCAGGTGAAGAACCTCGACGAGGACCTACATGAGCAGCTGCGCGCCCGCGCCGCGCAGGAGGGCACCACGATCAGCGCCTACGTGCTGGAGCTCATCCGCCGCGACCTGCGCCGCCCCACCCGCCGCCAGTGGCTCGACGAAATCGCCGAGCTCCCCAAGCACAACTTCTCGCGCGAGGAGATCTACGAAGCCATCGACGAAGGACGCAACCGACGATGAAGGTCATCGATGCCTCGGCATTCATCGACTCCGTGTCCCATGGCGAGCGCGGTCCGGCACTCGGTCTGCACCTCGAGGACGATCTCTTCGCGCCCGACCTCCTCGTGTCAGAGGTGCTGGCCTTCCTCCGCCGGAAACTGCAGCAGGGGAAGCTCACGCAGGCCGAGGCCGACGACCTCGTGCAGCGCTTCCGACGCGCCCCGATCGAGTACCTGCACACATGGCCGTATGCCGAACAGATCTGGCAGTGGCGCCACACCATGACGGCCTACGACGCCACCTACGTGGCACTGGCCGCCGACCTCGGCGCCACGTTGGTCACCAGCGACCTGCGCCTCGCCCGCGCCGCCGCAGGCCTGGTCCCGGTCATCGCCGTCTGAACACAGCGCCCTCCGCCCGGCGTACAGTCACGGTTCATGACCACCACCGGCAGTGCCACCATTGTGATCGACCGACCTCCGCTGGAGGTGTGGTCGGCCATCGCCGACATCACCCGTATGGGCGAGTGGAGCCCCGAGTGCATCGCTGGTCGCTGGAAGGGTGACGCCACCGCCCCGGTGGTTGGCGCCGAGTTCGAAGGCGACAACATCGTCTCACTCGGCACGTTCACGCTCAAGCGGTGGACCACCACCTCGGCGGTCACCGCCTGCGAGCCGGGCGCATGTTTCGAGTTCTCTGTTGAGGGGTCCACGACCTGGCGCTACAGCTTCGTGGCAGCCGGCGCAGGCACCCAGGTGACGGAGAGTTTCAGCTACGAGGCGAAGGGACTGCAGGGCTTCGTCTACGGGTACGTGTTGGCTCGCCCGAGGGCAATGACCAAGGGGATGCAGCGCACGCTCCAGCGGCTGAAGACCGTGCTGGAGGCGACCCGATGAGCGCGCTGAAGTTCGGTTGGCTGACGCCGGTGATCGGCAACAAGTGGAGCGACTACGTACCGATCGCCCAATACCAGGACACCGAGATCCTGCCCACCGCGCTGCCGCACTTCGATTCGCTGTGGGTCGCTGACCACTTCTACGGCTTCGATGCCAAGACCGACCCGTTCCTCGAGGCCTGGACCACACTCACCTGGCTCGCGGCGCGCCATCCGAATGTGGAGTTGTGCCACCACGTGCTGGGTCACGGCTACCGGCCGCCAGCGCTCACCGCGAAGATGGCCGCCACGTTGCAGGTGCTGTCGGGCAACCGCTTCGTGCTCGGGATCGGCGCCGGCTGGCGCGAGGACGAATACGCCGCGTACGGCTACGAGTTCCCCCGGCCCGGCGTGCGCTTCGCCCAGTTGGAGGAGGTCATCACCATCTGCCGCTTGATGTGGACCGAGGACGAGCCATCCTTCGAGGGCAACCACTTCCGCATCGACGGCGCCTCGGCACCTCCGCGCCCCACCGTGCCGCCACGGATCTGCATCGGCGCCTCAGGCGAGAAGGTCGGTCTGCCGATGGTCGGTCGGTTGGCGGACATGTGGAACGGTTGGTTCATGGGCGCTGCTGACTGGACGCGCAGACTAGGCATCGTCCACGCTGCTGCCGAGCAGGCGGGTCGCGATCCGGCATCCATCGAGATCAGCAGCACCGTCGAGAAATCGCTGCCCGAGACCGACGCCGAGAGCGAACAGTTGCTCGAGTCGCTCGCCAAGCGCGCCGACCTCGGGGTGCAGCACTTCGTACTCGACTTCGGACACCCCCGGTCGCTCGAACCGATCCATCGCTTCGTCGAGCAGGTCATGGCGCCGTTGAAGTCGCGCTGACGCCGCTCAGTGGGGCCTGAGGCCCTTTCCAGGGTGACCGACGACCCTGTCGATGACCCGCTGCAAATGGCCACATAGGGGTATGGCTGCCTGCGGCGTATTTCCGGTGACAGCCGCCCTCCATGGCGGCGACGTGACCCGCCGTGTGTTGCAGTCCCTGCGGGCCGTCTTCGGCGTACCCGGCACGCAGATCGTCGAGCGGGCCGGCGCTGCGAAGACCACGGCCCCGTTCGCCGTGCTCGTGATCACCGGCGGGGTTGAGCAGCAGGTGCTGGACGCGTGGCACGAGCGGCAGGCACTGGTGCCCGGCGAGCCACTGCTGTTGCTGACTCATCCGGAGGAGAACTCCCTGCCCGCCGCATTGGAAGTGCTCGCACGGGTGCAGCGCGACGGGGGTCGCGGCCACATCGTGATGCTGGGGCCCGACAACGCCCACCACGAGTTCGACACGGCCGTGCACGCGCTCGCCGTGTGGCACGGTCTTCGCCGCGCCCGAGTCGGGATGATCGGTGCCCCGAGTGAGTGGTTGGTGGCATCCGTACCCGCACCGGAAGCGTTGCGCCGACGGTGGGGGCCAACCCTCGTCGAGGTGTCGTTACCCGATGTCATGGAGCGGTTCGAGGACAACATCGAGGCCCCGATCGCGGTCCCCGTGCGCCTCGCCGCCCGACCCGGGGCACATTCCCCGCACCCCGCCGATGTCGAGACCGCAGCCCGCTTCGAACCGGTGCTGCGTGCGGTCGCCGGCGAACGACACCTCGACGCGGTGGCCGTGCGTTGCTTCGATCTGATCAGCGAAGCACATACCTCGGGCTGCCTCGCCCTGTCGTCGCTGAACGATCGCGGCATCATCGCCGGTTGCGAAGGTGATGTTGCCAGCACGATCGCGATGCTGTGAGCCAAGTTGCTCACCGGCCAGACGAGTTGGATGGCCAACCCCTCCGACATCGATCGCACCACGGGCGTGATCGAACTCGCGCACTGCACCGTGCCACTTTCCATGGTTGATGGCTACCGCTTGGAGACCCATTTCGAGAGCAACCTCGGGGTGGGCATCGTCGGCGACCTGCCACCCGGCCCGGTGACCGTGCTGCGACTCGGAGGCGACGAGCTGGAACATCTGTGGTGCGAGAACAGCGAAGCGCTGCCCACCACCACCCGCGAAGGGCGCTGTCGCACCCAACTCGACGTTCGCGTCGACCCGCAGGCCGTGAGCGCGGTGCTCGATCACCCACTCGGCAACCACCTCGTCGTGCTGTACGGGCATCACGCCGAGGAGTTGCGCGCCTGGTGGCTCGAGTACATCGTCTGAGATCATCTGCGGCTGGGACCAAGGACTGTTGCGCGGCAGAGCAGCCGGGGCGCATCGTGCAGACGTGAGGAACTCAGCTGCGCGCGTCGGGAGCGTGGCGGCCGGTTCGCCGACCGTCTGGTGGACCCTCCTCGACGACGGCCGCGTCCGCTGCGATGTCTGTCCTCGTGCGTGTTCACTGCACGACGGACAGCACGGCCTGTGTTTCGTGCGATCTCGTCAGCACGACGAGATCGTCCTCACCACCTATGGCCGCTCGAGCGGGTTCTGCATCGACCCGATCGAGAAGAAACCGCTGCACCATTTCCTCCCCGGCTCGGCCGTGCTGTCGTTCGGCACGGCTGGCTGCAACCTGTCCTGCCGCTTCTGCCAGAACTGGGACATCAGCAAGAGTCGCGAAACCGACACGCTCGCCGACGCGGCTGAACCGGCCACGATCGCCTCGGCCGCGATGAGCAACGGGTGTGCGACGGTGGCGTTCACCTACAACGACCCGGTTGTCTTCCTGGAATACGCCGCAGACACCGCCGACGCGTGCCACGACGTCGGTGTGCGCACCGTCGCCGTGAGCGCCGGCTATGTCGAACCCGGCCCGCGCGAGCAGTTGTTCTCGCGCATGGACGCAGTGAACGTCGACCTCAAGGCGTTCACCGACGAGTTCTACCGTTCGGTCTGCGGGGGTCACCTCGCACCGGTGCTCGACACGCTCGAGTGGTTGGTCGCCAACCACGTGTGGGTCGAGATCACCACGCTGCTGATACCCGGGTTCAACGACACAGACGCCGAACTCGACGCGCTCACCCGGTGGATCGCCGACCACCTCGGGGTGGGGGTGCCGCTGCACTTCAGCGCCTTCCACCCCGACTACAAGATGCTCGACGTCGCCGCCACACCTCCGGCCACACTCACCCGCGCTCGCAGATTGGCAATGGCCAACGGGCTGCAGCACGTGTACACCGGCAACGTGCACGATCCCGCTGGTGGCACCACCCACTGCCCCGGATGCGGCACTGCAGTGATCGAGCGCGACTGGTACCGCATTGACGCCTACCGCCTCACCGACGACGGTCGCTGCCCCTCGTGCGGCACCGCGATCGGTGGCGTGTTCGACGGCCCGCAGGGTTCGTGGGGCCGTCGCCGCCGACCTGTCCGGCTCGGCGCCCCCACGGCGGTGTCGTCATGATCGCCGTGCGTCGCGCCGCGGTCGCCGGCACGTTCTACCCGGCCGGCCGCAGCGAACTGGGCGCACTGGTCGATCACCTGCTCGACGAAGCGGCGATCACCGAGGCCTGGTCCGAAGCTGTCGTCAACGGTCCCCCGGTGGCGCTCATCGTCCCCCATGCCGGGTACACCTACTCGGGTCCGGTCGCCGCCAGCGCCTACGCCCAACTCCGTCCGTGGAAGCAGGCGATCAGCCGGGTCGTGGTGGTCGGTCCTGCTCACCGGTCGCCTGTGCGCGGGTTGGCCCTGTCGTCGGCACGAGCGTTCGACACACCGCTCGGGCGGATTCCTACGGATTGGGTGGCCAACGAGGTGTTGGCCCGCGATCCAGGGGTTCACGTCGACGACCGGGCCCACAGTCTTGAGCACAGCATCGAGGTGCACCTTCCGTTCCTGCAGCGAGTGCTGGGCGATCGCTGGTCGTTGGTGCCGGTGATCGCCGGCGGCGCAGAAGCCGCCGAGGTTGCCGATGCGCTCGAAGCCGTGTGGGGTGCGGACGGAACGCTGGTCGTTGTCTCTACCGATCTCAGCCATTATCACGACCCGACCACCGCCCGGCGCATGGACGCGGAAGCCGCGGCGACGATCATCGCCGCGCGCTGGGACGAACTCGACGGCGAACACGCGTGTGGTGTCGTGCCCGTCCGCGGAGCGCTCGAACTCGCCCGCCGCCACCACAACTCGGTGACCCTGCTCGACCTGCGCAACTCGGCCGATACGGCCGGGCCCGCGGCGAGCGTCGTCGGCTACGGAAGCTTCCTGGTGCGCTGATGGGCGGCCAGGGCTGTAACGCGTACGGACAGCAGCCATTGTCCGACGACGACCTGCAGCGCCTCGTGCGGGTGGCCGAGCAGTCGGTAGAGGTGGCCGTGCTGCGTGGTGCCACCGACCAGCCCGATATCGCCGACCACCCTGCTGCGCTGCGCGAACCCCGCGCGGTGTTCGTGACCCTGCGTCGTCACGGTCACCTCCGCGGATGCATCGGCACGTTGGCGGCCACCCAGCCTTTGGTGATGGCCGTCGCCGACCGCGCCCGCGCATCCGCCCTGGCAGACCCGCGCTTCGACCCAGTGCAACCGCACGAACTCGATGACCTGGAAGTGTCCGTCTCGGTGCTCACCGCCCCGGCACCGCTCGCAGTTGACGACTTCGACGAACTCGTCGCTGCGCTGCGGCCCGGTATCGACGGCATCGTGGTGGAAGCCGGGCAGCATCGGGCCACGTTCCTACCGTCCGTGTGGGAGGAACTGACCGAACCGCTGCAGTTCCTCGATGCCCTGTGGCTCAAGGCCGACCTCTCGCCTCGCACCTGGCCGCCGCACATCCGCATCTCGCGTTACACCGCGCAGCATGCGACGGACGAGGGCCGTGACAGACTCGCCGACCGATGAGCCGCTTCGATCACGACTACTACCAACGCTTCTACGGCCAACAGGGTGTGCACACTCCTGAGCAGATCGCCCATCTGGCGACGGCGGTACACGAACTCTCGGCCTGGTGGGGCGTAGAGATCCGTTCGCTGCTCGATGTGGGCGCCGGCGTCGGCATGTGGCGCGACTGGTATCGCATTCACCATCCGGCCGTGCACACGCTGTCGGTCGACATCAGCGAGCACGCCTGCGCCACGTGGGGGCACCAACTGCGCGACATCACCACATGGCGGCCGGTGCGCACCTACGACCTCGTCGTGTGCCACAGCGTGCTGCAGTACGTGGACGACGACGCCCTCGAGTCCGCCGCGGCGAACCTCGCTGCGGCGACTGCGTTCGTGTTGTACATGGAGTTGCCGACAGCTTCCGACCTGCTGCACGTCGTAGATTCGGAGCGCACCGACATGGAGGTGTTCGCCCGCAGCGGTGCCACCTACCGCGCCCTGTTCGGGCGTTGGTTCCAACAGGTCGGCGGCGGGTTGTGGGTCAAGCACGGCACCGTTCCGATGTTCGAGCTCGAGGCGCTGGCGCCCTAGCGGTGCGACTGGCCGTCAGTGGGTGGCGCGTCGCCGGTCGCGGAAACGGGACGTGGGCCACACGTCCTGGTCTTCACCGAAGCCTTCACGACCGTCGACGTCGAAACGCAGGAACGTGTTGATGCACAGACTGGCGCGAGGCAGCATCATCCGCGCCCGTGCTTCGCCGGTGATGTGCGCCGTACGGCCGTCGGTATCGGTGATGTCGACCTCGATGGCGGAGATGCCACCGGTTGACGCGTCGCGAGTGTTGTGGCGGGTGGCACTGGCCAGGCGGCGCAGCGCACCGTCGCGCAGCAGGTACCCGCTGGAGAGGTGCTCCTCCTCGGACTCCTGGTCGCCGCCGGCGGGCAACGTGAACACCAGGAACGCTTCATCGGCGCTGGTGGCACCGAAGACGTAACTGAGTCGCTTGGTGGCCGGGCCGAAGAGTTCCGGCCGACGACCCCACGACCGATCGCGCACGGCGAAACAGTCGACGGGGATGCGCTCACCCTTCAGCCACAGATCACCCGTGACCCGACCATGCTGGTCGTAGTGCGACGAACCAGTGAACGGCGGGGCGCCGCGCACGTGCGGCACCGGCGGGGTGAGGCCTTCGAAGTGCAGATCGGCGACGAACTCATCGAGGTCGCGGAACTTGTAGCCGAGGTGGTACTTCATACCGGGCTCGAGCATCTTCAGCGAGAAGCCGTTCATGAACGAGACGTCGCGAAGGTCGAGTGGCGACGGGACGGCCTGATGGTCGAAGTACGCCCAGTAGGGCAGCTCCCACGGCATCCAGTCGCCGGGGCCATAGAGGAACGCGCCCCCGGCAGCCGTGCCGATGTTCGGCCGCACCTGCGTGTAGAACCAGCCCGCCAGCGACCGCTCGGGCACGTTGAACGAGAACCACACGGTCTCGGTCCAGTCCTTGTGCGGACCGACCTCATGCATCTGATCGTCACGCTCGGTGAAGTGAATGGTCTCGTCGAACGGGATCGAGATCGGCTGCATGGTCATCAGTAGTCCCCCAAGTCAAAATGAGGTTAGTGTTTTCTCGCGCACGCGCCAGCATGAAGGGGAGCCGATGGCCACCGAAGGACCGCAGGACCAGGGCGTCGGCCTGCCTCCCCATCTCGTGTCGTGGATCGAGTCCGTCGCCGGCGGCACGCTTGCGTCGGCCCGGCGTATGGCGGGCGGTGGCCGCAAGCAGGCCTGGTTCATCGACCTCGATGTGCAGGGCGCCGCACAGCGTCTGTTCTTCCGCTGGGATCCCACCGACCTCTCCTCCACCGGCGACCCGTGGACCGTGCGCCGCGAGGCCGCGATCTACGAGGCGCTGAACGGCAGCGGCCTTCCTGTCGCCGCGTTCGTTGGTCTGCACCCCACCGAACAGGCACTGCTGCTCACCTGCCTCCCCGGCGAGGCCCGCTTCTCCAGAATGCGCGACGAGGCCGACCGCATCGCCGTCGCCACCGACTTCATGGGCCACCTTGCGGGACTGCATCGCCTCGACCCGCAGGCGCTCGGGCTGATCCCGACCGACAGCGCCGTCACCTTGGCCGACCTCGTGCACGAACAGATCGCCGAGTTCGACGCGATCATCGAAACCCGCGGAGGCGCTGTTGACCCAGTGCTGCAACTGGCGATCGACTGGCTGCGGGCGAACGTGCCCGCCGTCGACGGGCCGATCGTCGTCGTTCAGGGCGACACCGGGCCGGGCAACTTCATGTATGCCGACGGGAAAGTCACGGCCATCGTCGACTGGGAGCTCGCCCACCTCGGCGACCCAATGGACGATGTCGCCTGGGTGCAGCTGCGGTCGTTGCAAGATCCGTTTGGCGACCTCGACTCACTCTTCGCCGTCTACGCCGAACAGTCGGGCAATGCCCTCGATGCCGCCCGCATCAAGTACTACCGCGTGCTAGCAGAGGCCAAGATCATGGTGATGGGCCACGGTGTCTCCGTGCGCAGCCGCACCGATGGCGAGGGCGGCGGCGGCGACCCCGGTGCTCGTCTGATCTTCGGCCAGCTGCACCGCCGCCTGTGCGCCGAGACGCTCGCCGACGTGATGGGTGTCGACCTGCCGCAGCCGGTTCCGTTCCCCGACACTGCACCCACCGACGACGACGCGCTGTTCGACATTGTCCTCGGCCAGATGCGCGATGTGATCACCCCGAAGATCGAAGATTCGCTGGCGCAGCAGCGCATCAAGGGTCTGGCCCGGGTGTTGAAGTACCTCGCTGAGTCCAGCCGTCACCGCGCCTGGGTCGACGCCGCCGAGCTGGCCGAGATCGACGCCGCGCTCGCGACACAGCACACCGACGTCGCAGCCGCGCGCGACGCACTCGCCAACGCTGTGGCGACGCGCACCATCGATCCAGCACTCGCACTGAGCACCGTGTACCGCCAGATCCTGCGCCAGAACGAACTGCTGCGGTCAGCGAGCGGCGTGCTCGCCGACCGGCACTACTCGCCGGTGAGCGCCCGGTAGCAGTCCCACGACGGATCGCCGAGGTTGGTGTACGCCATCGTCTCGAGCTGGCCGCCCTGACCCGTGGCCTCGTGCTTGATGTCGAGGTTCAACAGCATCACATCACCCGGCCGTTGCCGGGCCGTGCCGCTGATGGCGAGCTCGGCGCGCGGCCAGGCGCCCAACACATTGCCGAAGCTCATCTGGCGAGTGGTCATGCTCGTCGTGGTGTCGATGGCATAGAGCGAGGTCGCGGTCAGCACGAGCGCGGTCTGATGGTTGTCGAGGCCGAACATCGCCGCACCCGTCGACGTGGCGCCGAGGTCGCCGGCCTGTTTCTTGCGCAACAACCCACCCAACATCTTGCCGACTCCGCTGGTGACGCCCGCCGGTAGCTTCGTGAACGAACCCTTGGACATGTAGAAGCCGTAGTACTGGATCGGCTCGCTGACCTTCGCCTGCAACTGGTTCCGGATCTCGGCCATTGCATCGCTCATTGCGGTCTCCTTCCGCTCTGGTACGGCACCGCCAGGTCGCCGTAACAGCAGCTTTGCACAGGTCGAACGGCCCATGACAGGAAACCGAGCGTTCCCTATACTTCGACTCAGAGATGAAGACGGGCTCATTCTCCGCAGGCGCTGGCGACGGCGGCCGACCTGACGATGCAGCAGAAGTGAACGTGTTCGGCACCGGCAGTTTCACCGGCATCACGCTCGAAGGTCTCATCGACCCGTGCGTCTGGTATGTGCCCGTGCACGACCCGACAGGGCAGATCGTCGACCTTCGGTATGTCGATGCCAACCGTGCCGCATGCGACTACAACGGCGTGTCCCGCGAGGAGCTATTGGGTCGCACCCTGATGGAGCTGTTCCCCGCGCATGGCCACACAGGGATGTTGCAGCGCTACATCGATGTCGTCGAGAGCGGCGAACCATTGCTGCTCGACGACGTGGTCTACGAGACCGATGAACGCGGACACTTCCTCTGGATGTCCCCCTCGGTGCAACGAGTGCTGGGATGGCTGCCCGAGCAACTCATCGACACGCGTGCGTGGGCTCTCGTCGACCCCGACGACCTCACCCGCTTGGAGACACACTCCGCCTGCGCGACTGCCAATCGGAAGTCGTCGTTCGACGCGCGCTGCGAACACTCTCCGCAGCCAACGCCGCACTCGTGAGGGCGATCAACGAGGACGAGTTGCTGCACGACATGTGCGAGGCGGCCACGAGCGACGGCGGCTATCAGTTCGCCTGGTACGGCCGACCCGAGGACGACACGGCCCATACCGTCACCCCCGCTGGCGCACAGCCAGAAACATTCCGACTACCTCGACCATGTGCGTGTGTCGTGGGGCGACAACCCACCCGGCCAGGGCCCGGCGGGCACCGTGTTGCGCACCGGGTCGACGCACATCGTGCACGACCTCCGCTCCGACACATCGTTCGAGCCGTGGCGCACCCAAGCCCATGCTCGCGGATTCCGGTCTTTGATCGGCGTGCCGGTCGTCGTCGATCGACGCTTGGACGGTGCGTTGTGCGTGTATGCCGCAGAGCTCGATGCCTTCGACGTCGATGCGGTGCACGTGTTGGAAGAACTGGCCACACAAGTGGGTATCGGTCTTGCCCGGCTGCGCACCATGCAGCAGCTCACCCGGTCACTCGCGCAGCAGTCGCTGCTGATGACCGCCATCGATCAGGCGGCCGACTCGGTGATCGTCACCGATGCCACACGGGCGATCGTGTACGCCAACCCGGGGGCATGCGAGACCACCGGCTACTCGCTCGACGCGATGCTCGGCCGGAACCCGCGCCTGTTCCAGAGCGGCCTGCACGACCGCTCGTTCTACCAGGCGATGTGGGGCCGTCTCCTCGGCGGTCAGCCGTTCCGTGGGGTGTTGGTGAACCGTCGGCGTAGTGGCGAGATCTACGAAGACGACACCACCATCACCCCGGTGCACGACGACGACGGCTCACTGGTCGCCTACGTCGCGGTGAAGCACGACCTCACCGATCAGGCCGGGCTCGCCGGCTTCTTCCCCGAAGTCAGCCTGCCGATGGTCGCGGCCGGCTTCACCGTCAGCGCCTACGCCCCGATCCATTGGGAAGGCACAGCGGTCGGGGCGATCGCGGTCACCACCAGATCCGGCGATGCACCGGCGTGGATCGATAGCCGACTGCGAGTGCTCGAAGAACTCGGCGGCTTCGCAGGAATGCTGTTCGGCGCCCGCGTGCAGCAGTTCGGCGACTTCGCCGGTACTCGCACTCAGGTTCGCGAGATCCTCGAACTCGGGCTGTTTCACCCTGTGTCCCAACCGGTCGTCGATCTGCACACCGGCGAGGTGCGCGGTTACGAAGCCCTCACCCGCTTCGACGACGATGTACGGCCCGACACCCGGATCGCCGCGGCACACACGGTCGGCCTGGGCTCCGAACTGGAGGCCGCCTGTGCGCGAGCGGCCATCGTCGGCGCGACCGCACTCGACCCCGCCATGTTCCTCAGCATCAACTTTTCTCCCGCCACGCTGATCGACGGCACCGCCGCCGATGTGTTGCGCACCGCTGCCCGACCGATCGTGGTCGAGGTCACCGAACACCTCGAGATCCAGAGTTACCCGGCGGCGCGGCGAGCGATCCGCGACTGTGGCGGCGGGCAGGTCGCGGCCGAGGGCGCGATGCTGCGTGAGTTGGGCGTCGACCTCGCCCAGGGCTACCTGTACGGGTATCCCGTACAGCTGCCCCGAGCAAGGTCGGCCCATTCTCGGCGGTCTGGGGGAACCTGCCGAGCATCCCAGCTGGGGGTCAGCTGGGGAGCTTGACGCCGTAGACCCGTGCGGCGTTGTCCTGCACGAGCTTGCGACGCTGCACTTCGCTGAGATCCTTGGTGACCTCGGCGAAGTACTCACGGGTGTTGGGGTACAGGCAGGTTGGGTGCGGGATGTCGGTCATCAACATCACGTTGTCCTCGCCGGTGTAGTCGAGCGTGTGCACGAAGGCCTTCTCGAACCAGCTCATCACGTAGATGTTGCTGCGGAAGTAATCGGTGGGTCGGTGCTTCTGCAGGCTGCGCTCAGCCGGGTCGGTGACCATCTCGTCGAGCTGGTACTCGGCGGCCTCCAGCATGAACGGCACCCAGCCGATACCCGACTCGGCGGAGACGACCTTCACGTTCGGGTAGCGGTCGAACATGTTGCTCATGATCAGGTTGGTGATGATGCGCACGTTCGACATGTAGAACTGCGTGGCCAGGATGGCCATGCGGCGCTGCGGGCCGAACGACGTCCAGTAGATGTCGCTGGTGGTGCCGGCCATCGGCGAGGTCTTGCCGATATCAGGCGGGGCACCCGAGCCGATGTGGAAGTTGATGACGGCGCCGGTCTCGTTGGCGATCGCCCACATCGGGGCGAAGTAGTCGCTGTCGAGATCGCCCTGGCCGAGCAGGTGCGGCTTGTCGGTGATCGTGAAGCCGGTGATGCCAGCGTCGAGCATCCGGTGCATCTCCTTCACCGTCTCGGCCATGTCCCACGTGGGCAACACGGCCTGGCCCAGCAGGCGGCCACCGGACTGGGTCTGGTAGTCGACCAGCGCGTCGTTGTACGTGCGCTGCACGAAGCCGCGGAATTCGACATCTGGGATCGCGAGCATCATGTTCGAGGCGAAGCCCATTGCGTTGGGGTACAGGACTGCGGCATAGACATTCTGCGCGTCCATCAACTTGAGGCGACCCTCGACGGTCCATGCGCTGTCGTCGATCTGGTCGTACGGCAGGCACAGCGTTCCGTGCGTCTTCTGCATGCCCTTGGCAATGGTGTGCCCGCCGAGGCCGGTCCAGTAGTCGTCGCCGATGAACCAGCCATGATCGGAGAAGCCGGACTCACCCTCGATCTTCTTGATCTGCGGCATCTTGTCTTTCATCGAGGCCGGAGCCCGCGACGTCCACAGGTCGGCCGGTTCGGCGAAGTGGCTGTCGCCATCGATGATCTGCAGGCCACCCATGAGCTGGTCGACCTGTGCAGCGCTGAGCGTTGCAGACATGTTCCCTCCAAGCGAAGCATCGACGACACCCTCACGACGTCGATGGCCCTGAGTCTGCGACTTGACGGACGCGTCAGATAGGGACCTAGGTCATTTCAAGGACACGAACGCCCCGTAGCCCGACCAACGCTGCGCGAAGGAAGCACCTAGTCTCCGGTGGTGAGCGACTCCATCGTGCAAGTCGAGGGCCTATCCAAACACTTTGGCGACGTGACGGCGGTCGACGACCTGTCGTTCACCGTCGAGCGTGGTCAGGTCTACGGCGTGCTCGGCCCGAACGGCGCCGGCAAGAGCACCACGCTGCGGATGATGATGGGCCTCGAGCGGCCGTCGCAGGGCTCCGTGCGACTGTTCGGCGAACCCGTCACTCCCGGATGCACGCAGCTGTTGCGTGTCGGGGCGATTGTCGAGCAGGCCTGCTTCGTGCCGCACCTGTCCGGTATGCGCAACCTGCGGCTGTGGTGGGAGGCCGGTGGCGCCGACATGCGCGACGCCGATCTCGACTTCGCGTTGTCCGTGGCGGGCCTGGACGACGCCATCGACCGCAAGGTGAAGACGTACTCGCAGGGGATGAAGCAGCGCCTCGGGTTCGCTCGTGCTCTGTTGTGCAAACCGGAACTGCTGGTCCTCGATGAGCCGACCAACGGCCTCGACCCGGGTGAGATCCGCGAGATCCGCGAGATGATCGGGAACCTCGCCGGGTCCGGCGCCACGGTACTGTTCTCCAGCCACCACCTCAGCGAGGTCGAGCAGGTGTGCAGCCACCTGCTCGTGATGCAACGTGGGCGCCGCGTCACCGACGGCACGGTCAGCGAGACGATCGGCTCCACCGCCAACCGTTCCGTCTATCTCGAGGTCGACGACCCCGAACGTGCGCTCACCGTGCTCGGCGGCCTTGCCACGGTCACCGAGGCGCGACGGCAGGGCGACGGCGTGCTCGCCGAACTCACCGATGATGGGCACCGAAGCGACCTCGCTGCAGCGCTCGTCGCCGCCGGCCTCCGACTGGAAACGATCATGCCCACCCAACAGTTGGAGGACGCGTTCCTCGAACTGCTCTCCCGCAACGAGGTTGCATCGTGATCGCGCTCATCCGTACCGAGTTCACCAAGGCCTTCACCCGCACCCGCACGTTGGTGATCGCACTCATCCTGGTCGCCCTACCGGTACTCATCTCCGTCGCAATCAACGCACGCAAGGATCGCCCCGAGCGTGGCGACCATGGCGACGGTCTGTTCCGCCTCGCCACTCAGAGCGGCCTGCTCGTGCCCGCCGCCGTGCTCAGCGTGACGGGTGGGTTCCTATTGGTGATCATCGCCGGCACGCTCGCCGCCGACCCGATCTCCAGCGACGCCAACTGGGGCAACCTGCGGTACTTGCTGATGCGCCCCGTCGGCCGCGGCCGTCTGCTGATCTCCAAGGCATTCGTCGCCGGAGTGCTGATCTGGATGGCGACACTGCTGATCGCCGTGGCGGCTCTGGTCGCCGGGATCGTGCTGTTCGGCTGGCACGATGTCGCCATCCCCGGCACCTCGCTCACATCCCTCGGCTCGAGTGTCCACCTCGACGCTGGCGCGCTGCTGCTACGGCTGGTGATCGGCACGGCCTACGTCGCGTTCGGGTTCAGTGCCTTGCTCGCACTCGGCACGTTGTTCTCCACGCTCACCGACACAGCGGCCGGAGCGATCGGCGCCACCGTCGGGGTGTACATCATCTCGGCGATCCTCGCCGGCATCACTCAGCTGGGTGTCGTCCGCTACGCCTTCCCGACGTACTACTCCGATGCGTGGACGAAGATGTTCACCGACAACACCTATTCACAGGACATGCTCGCCGGCATCATCGTCCAGGTCGCGTACCTCGTCGTGTTCGGCACCATCTCGGTGCTCTGGTTCCAGCGCAAAGACATCCGCAGTTAGCGGTTCTGCCGACCGCCCCACGTCGCCCCAGCCCCTTCTGTCCACCCGCCGCGCCCCACCCTCGGTGCCCCACCCTCGGCGTCTGTGTCGTGCCTTGACCACCGAGCACGGTGGTCAAAGGCACGACACAGAGCGGGAAATCTGGCTCAGGTGGCGGTGCTGTCGGTGGACGTGCTGTGCCCACCGAAGGGCAGCATTGTGCAATCGACGACGCGCCAGCGGCCGGCCTCGAGCTGGTAGTTGATCCAGTTGTCGTTGCCCTCCTGCGCAGGCGGCAGGTCGGTGGTCACCGATGCCTGCGCGTGGCCTCCGCCGAGGTCGCGGACCTGCGTACCGGTGATCGCGATCGAGTCGGCCGGCGATCCGATCGCCTGCTGGATCCCGGCGCGCACTCGTACCAGTTCGTCCGGAGTGATCGCGTCGGTGCACGACGAGCTGTGCCACGAATTGATGTCGTCAGCTGTCCCGCGCAAGAACGTTTCGGCGTAGCGGCGCGCGTCCGTGCGCAACTCGTCCAGCGTTCCCGACGACCCGTCGGCCGTGGTGTCAGTCGTCGCCGTCCGGGCATCATGGTTCGATCTGCCGAACACGAGGACGCCGCCGATGACCAGCAGCACCGCGCCGGCGGCCACGGTCCGGGGCAACAGCACGCGAGGCTGGCGGTGCAACGTCACCACCGCGACCAAGTCCAGATCGGCGGCCGTTGGAGGGACCGGTGCGCGGCCAACGATCTCGATCACGGCAGCGCGGGCACGTGAGGTGGCGGCTTCAGTCGTCAAGGTGTCGCTCCATTCGTCGGAGGCCGGCTTCGAGTTCCCGTTGGACCGTGCGCACCGACAACGACAGGACGTTCGCGATCTCGTCGCTCGATGCGTCCATCCAGAAGGTCATGAACACGACTGCACGCTGCCTCACGGACAACGAGCGGGCAGCTGCCACGACCTCGGGATGCAGCCCCGGCACCGAGTCGGCGCCCGCCCACAGCCCCACCCGCTGTTCGCGACCGACGCGGCGACGCGCTGATCGTGCCACTGACGCCGCCTCGCTGAGCACCGAGCGGTAGAGGTACGCCCGCTGATTCGACACACCGCGCCACGCCGGCGAAGAGAACACGCGCACCACCGCACCCGCCACCAGATCCTCGGCATCCGAGGGTCCGGCCAGCATCGTCGCGAAACGGACCAGTTCGTCGGCGTACTTCTCGTACACCTCGCCGTCTGCTGCGTCGATCATCGCAACTCAGACGCCGTCGAAGTCATATCGACGACATCGAATCACAGTCGCGCGCTCGAACGACCCCACCCTTGCCTTTCTGTGTCATGCCTCTGACCACCGTGCTCGGTGGTCAGAGGCGCGACACAGAGCGGGGAATCGGGCCGGAGGGGTGGCGGGCAGGGGGACGAGAGGGCTCAGGTGGCGGCGAACAGGCTGGGGAAGCGAGCCAGGACGGCGATCGCGTGCTGCAGTTCGCGCTCGTCGACGTACTCGCCGATGCGGTGCGTGTTCTGCTCGATGCCGGCGCCGATGCCGAACATCGCCGGATGGGTGACCGCTCCGGAGACGACCCACTGTTTGGTCGCTGGCACAACGAACGGCATCGGATCGACCGGCACAGGGAAGCCCACACCGTCCGTGGAGAACACCCACGTGTCGACGCGCGGTTCGGCCCGCAGCGCACCCGCAACACCGTCCTTCACGTGCGGTGTGACCACACGACGGTAGGCATCTACTGCGGCCTGGATAGCGGGGTGTTCGTCGGGAGTGACCCAGCCCGGGTACACCTGCTCGTTGTCGACCGCGCAACCGGTCCACGTGGGCTGCTGATATCGCGGCACACCGACAGTCACCGTCAGGCCCGCAGCACGAGCGACTGCGACCGCGTCGAGCGACTCGATCTGACCCACCGCTTCCTCGGCCGTCTCGCCAATAGAGAGGCGACGATCGAAGCGGAACACGAACCGATCGGGAACCGCGCAGTCGCTGGGTGAATCGAGCACGGCCCACGAGGCAGTGCGCGTACCGCGCCCGACGAACGGGTGGTCGCGCATCCCCTCGCCGCGAGCGTGCCGTTCGGCGGCCTCGGCCAGGATCGCGGCACCGTGCTCCAACGGGTTCAGCCCCTGGGCCGGCATCGATCCGTGGCACGAGCGGCCGATCACCGTCACCTCGATCTGCATCCGGCCGCGCTGCCCGCGATAAATGCCGAGCGCGCCCTTCACCGCATCGCCGGTGCCCTCGGTGAGGATGACGACATCGGGGATGACATCGGTTCCGCCCGTGGGGAACAGATGGCGAACCAGATGGCGCGGGCCACCACCATCGTTGTCCTCCTCGGCCACGGTGGCGTAGGCGCGCACGATGCAACCGTGCAACGCGCCTTCCTCGCGGAGCTCCAACAGGATCTTGGTGGCAATGATCTCGGCGACCACACCAGCGAGCTGGTCGGCCGCACCACGACCGAACAACAGGTGCTGCCATTCATCCTCCGGCGGCAGGTAGCCGAGTTGTGCGCGCAGGGCAGCAGGGTCGAGCGCTGCCGGGTTCACCAATCCGTCGTACGGGTCGACTGCTCCCCCGAGCTTGTCGCGCCATTGATCGCGCAGTGCTTGCACCGTGTCGGAGTGGCCATCCAGGTAGATGACCTTCTTGTGATCCGGCGGCATCTCGTCGTGCCCGTTCATCACGGTCCACACGAGGTTGCCGAACTCGTCGAAGCCCACGTCGTCGGCGTGTTGCACAGCATCGATGTCGATGATCGTGTCGCGCAAGAAGCGCAGCCGCGGACCTTCGTGGTTCGACAGACCGCTGCTGGGGTCGTCGTCATCGGCGGGGATGCGGATGGCTTCGCGGAGGATGGCGACGGCCAAGGGCCGGTAGCGCTCGGCGAGTTCCGCCACCCGCAGGTCGAGGTTCGATGCAGTCATCTCGTACTCCTCAGTTCAGCGCCGAAAGGCGGTCGGCGAGATGGGGAACCTTCGCCGCGGCGAGCATCGCCATGATCACGTACACCTTCTTGTTGGCTTCCTGCGCCACCGCCACCCGGAAGCGATCCATCACACCGGGGCTGACCTCGGCGCCAATATCGGCGGGTAGACAGTGCAGGTACAGCGCCTCACGCGTGAGTGCCATCCGTCGTTCGTCGCAGATCCAGTCGATATGCCGTGCGTTGTTGGCCAACGCCCGCTGCTCGATGTCCTTCATCGCCGCACCGTCACCGACCTTGTTGGCGGCGACTCGCTCGGTCATCAACGCCAGCGGTCCCCACGACTTTGGGTACACGGCATCGGCGCCGGTGAAGGCCTCGTCCATGTCGTGTACCACGCGGAACGATCCGCCAGACTCAGCAGCACCTTCGGCTGCCCATGCCATCGGCTCGGGCAGCAGGTCGTAGCCCTCAGGGTGCGCCAGCGTCACGTGCGCCCCGAACCGGGTGAGCAAGCTCACCACCCCCTGGGGCACCGACAAGGGTTTGGCGTAGCTGGGCGAGTAGGCCCACGACATCGTGATCCGCTTCCCCACGAGGGCGCTCGCCGGATCGCCGCCGAAGTGCTCGCGCAGCCACAGCAGGTCGGCAAGCGCCTGGGTGGGGTGGTCGATATCGCACTGCAGATTGACGACGGGCACCACCCGTTGGTCGCCCGACGCGTGCAGGTACTCGGTGATGCCGCGCAGCACATCGCGCATGAACGAGTTGCCCTCGCCGAGGATCAGGTCGTGGCGCACACCCATCGCGTGGGCGTTCATGCCCAGCATCGCCCCGGTCTCCTCCGCGGTCTCGCCGTGCGACACCTGCGTACTGGAGCCGTCGACGATCACCGGTTGCATGCCCAGCCGTGCGGCGGCTCCGGCCCACGCCGATTTCGTGCGCGTCGAGTTGTCGAAGAACATCGCGTACGCCAACTCGTCGCGCAGCAGGTCGGTATGCACACCCGCCCGGTCCAACCGCTCGAGTTCCGCAGCAACCGCCAGCAGCGCATCGAGATCCGCTGCCCCCCAGTCGTGTGTGGTCAACAAGCTGCGGCCGAACAGCGCGTGGGTGCGATCGGGGTCGAGTACGTGTGCCATGCACCGAGTCTGCGCTCGCGGTGTGGCGCTGCGCACGGGTCCTTGGCCCCCAGGTGGTGGGCGAAGTACCCGCAGCGGACGACCCACGGTTCACATCACCCACGGCTTACAGCGTGGTGACGACCGAGACTCCCGGTTGCTGGAAGCGGCCCATCGCCGGCAGGGCGTCGATGAGGTCGGCCAACTGCAGTTCGCGGGTGATCATCGCCGCCGGGTCGAGCTTCCCCGCCTCGATCAGCGCGAACACCTCGCCGAACCTGGACGCTGACAGACCATGCACGCCGGAGACCTCGAGTTCGTCGCGGATCACACGTGAAATCGGGAAGTCGGTCGTCGCTGACGGGAACAACCCGATCTGCACGTGACGGCCGAGCGCGCGCAGACTGAAGATCGAGTTGGTCGCTGTTGCCGCGTGGCCAAGGCAGTCGACCGACACGTGTGCGCCACCGGTGAGATCGTGCACGGCCTGACCCACGTCGGTCACCGTCGAGGCATCCAGCAGATCGTCGGCACCGAGCGCACGGGCCAGCGCCAGCGCCTCGGGAGCGATGTCGATTGCCACCACCCGCGCACCCGCCGCGCGTCCCATTGCGATCGCTGCCAGCCCGACGCCGCCACACCCGTGCACAGCCAGCACCTCACCGGCACCGAGTCGACCACGTTCGATCACACCGCGGTAGGCGGTGGAGACGCGGCACCCCACGAGTGCCGCAGCGCTGTTGGTGACACCGTCGGGAACGGCCACTGCGTTCACATCGGCAAACGGAACAGTGGTGTACTCGGCAAAAGCGCCCCAACGCGTGAAGCCCGGCTGCTGCTGCCGCCGGCACACCTGGTGCTGGCCCAGACGGCACGGTTCGCACGTGCCGCAACCACACACGAACGGGGCGACGATGCGGTCGCCCTCGCTCCAGCGGGTGACGCCGGCACCAACGGCCACCACCCGGCCGACGAACTCGTGACCGCCCACGTGCGGGCAGGCGATATCGGGGTCGGTGCCGTGCCAGCCGTGGTAATCGCTGCGACACAGGCCGACGGCCAACACCTGGACCACCACCTCACCCGGCTGTGGTGTCGGGTCGGCCACCTGCTCGACATCGATCGGCCCGCCGAAGTGTCGATACACGACTGCTTTCATCGATGCCCCTCGCGCTCGTCAGTTGAGATGCAGACCACCGTCGACATGCAAGACGTCGCCGGTGATGAAGCGTGAACGGTCGCTGACCAGGAAGAGTGCAGCCTCGGCGACGTCGGCAATGAGACCTTGCATCTTCAACGGCCGCCGACTGGCGGAGATCTTCTGCAGCTTCTCGTCCATCTGTGCACCCATATCCGTGGGCACAGCCGGGGAGAGCGAGTTCACGCGGATACCGAACTTCCCCAGTTCCTTTGCCCCGGTGAGCGTGAGCGCATGCAGCCCAGCCTTGGATGCTGAGTAGGCGGCCTGGCCCACGTTGCCCCGCTCGCCAGCCCACGAGATGACGTTCAGCACCGCACCGCCGTCGCCCCCCTTCATCACCCGTACCGCAGCCCGCAACACCGAGAACGGGCCGGTGAGGTTCGTCGACAGCGTTGCCGCCCAGCGTTCGTCGGTGACGCCGGTGATGAAGTTGTCGATCGCCACGCCAGCGTTGTTGACCACGATGTCGAGCCGCCCCAGCTGTTGCACGGCGTTATCGATCAACTCGTCAGCGAATCCCGCTGCTCCGATGTCACCGGCCACACCGATCGCGCCCGGCAGTTCCGCAGCCACGGCGGCGCACATCGCGGCGTCGCGTCCGTGCACCACCACTCGCGCGCCCTCTGCCGCGAAACGCTCGGCGATTCCTCGGCCGATCCCTCGCGTCGACCCGGTCACAATCGCTACACGGCCCTCAAGTTCACCCATGGAGGCATGGTAGCGAGAGTGCACTGCGCCAGTCCCACCGTCTAATCTCCGCCCGATGCCTCGCACGCCGATGACCACCATGCTGACGGCGGTCGCAGCCTCGACGCTGGTGGTCGCGTGCGTGGGCACCCCCCGATCCCCCGATTCGGTGGCCGCGCCGGGCGCATCCGGTCCCGTGGCCGTGGCGGTCGAATCCACCGGCGCCACGGCGACGACCAGCACCCTCCCCACCGGAGCCGTCCCCGCCACGACCACGACCACGTCCATGAGCAGCACGTCGACCAGCAGCACGACCACGACCACCACCGCTGCGGCATGGCAGGCGTTCCCCACCTCCCCGGTGAAGCCCTACCCGATCCCGCACGGATCGTCGCCGTTGCTCAGCCGAATCGACACCACGGATCCGGTGGTGTTCATCACCATCGACGACGGGCTGGTGCGCGACCCGCGCGTCGCGCAGCTGCTGGCCGACCACGGGGCCACCGCCACGCTGTTCCTCAACTCCGGCCCGATCCGCCTCGACCCGGGGTACTTCGTGCCGTTCCTGTGGATCGGCGGCTCGATCAACAGCCACACCAGCCACCACCCACATCTGCGCGGACTTGATTTCGACGCACAGCGCAAGGAGATCTGCGCGGTCGTCCAGCAGATCGACAAGGTCTACGGCGGCAACGGCGGGTACTTCCGACCGCCCTACGGCGAATGGGACCGCACCACCCTGGCTGCAGCGGCGAGTTGCGGGGTGCGCGCCGTGTTGCTGTGGAAAGAAACGATGGCCGACGGCGAGATCCGCACCCAGGGCAGCAAACCGATCCAGCCTGGCGACATCGTGCTGCTGCACTTCCGAACAGATCTGTACGACAATCTGACGGCGTTGTTCGCCCAACTCGACCTGCAGGGTCTGTCGGTCGCCCGCCTCGAGGACTACCTCCCGGCCGCCTGAGTGGGTCGCACCCGTGCCCACCCGATCTACAGAGCGTCGGCCACCACGTGAGTTTCATGGGTGTTGCTGAGCTCATGGGAGACTGACCGGCGATGGACCGCAACACCGCTGAACGATTGCATCCCGGAGGTCGCCTCGCCGTCGTCGGTGCTGGCCGCATGGGCCACGCACTCGTGGCTGAACTCGCCGGCGCCGACGGTCCCTTTGGCCGCGGGTTCGACGGCAGCGGGTACGACGCGGTGTTGCTGGCCGTCCCCGATTCGGCAATCGCCGAGGCCGCTGCGCAGATCACACCCGGACCGCTCGTGGGCCATTGCGCCGGTGCTCTCGGTCTGGCCGTGCTGGCGCCTCACGAAGCGTTCGGGCTGCACCCGTTGATGACCGTCACCCGTGCCGGCGCAGTATTCCGCGGTGCGGGTGCCGCGGTCGCCGGTTCCACTCCGCGCGCCTTGGCCCTCGCCAACAGGCTGGCGACGGAGTTGGGGATGCACGCAGTGGAAATCTCCGACGCCGACCGTCCGGCGTACCACGCCGCCGCCTCGATCGCCTCCAACTTCCTGGTCACGCTGGAGGACGCCGCCGAGCGACTCCTGGCCACCACCGGCGCCGACCGCCGCATCCTCGTTCCACTGGTGCGCGCCTCGATGGAGAACTGGGCGACGCTCGGCGGCCCGACCGCGATCACCGGACCGATCGCCCGTGGTGACGAAATCACGGTCGCCCGCCAACGCGCCGCTGTTGCCGAACGCACCCCCGAACTGTTGGCGTTGTTCGATGCGTTGTGCGAACGCACACGGGCGATGGTGGAAGTCAGATCACCAGACAGCGGAACCCGATCGCCAACACCGTGACCGGCGCGACCACAGCCATCGCCCACCACAGACGACGGGTACCCGACCCCGACCACAGCACGAGCCATGCGCAGCCGACCAACTCATACGCCTGTCGGAAGTCCGCCGGCGCTACCAGCACGTTCCGCGATGACAACGTGAACACGCCGATCCCGGCCGCACCGGCGAACAGCTCCCACGGTCGCTGAGCGAACGCCACCTGCACACCGTCCGACGTGACAGCGAGTCCGACCATCCACACGATGGCGATGAAGCACCCGAGGACCAACGCCGAGCCGCCGCCCATTCCATGGATGAACTCGTCCACCCATCTGCGCAACGCTCGCGGAAAGTCGACCAACGGCCACGTCGCACTGAGCTGGGAGCTACTGGCTGCTGGCAGCTCGCCGATGACGTGTCGCACCGCCAGCTGGGAGGCGAGGAACAACAGCGCTGGCGGAATCGCGAACGTGGCGGCTGCTCGTCCGGCAGCACTCCACGACCCACGACGCCACTCGAACACGACGATGCCCAACGTGATCGCAACCACCGTCAGCACGGCCTGCTCACGGGTCACGACCGCCAGCGCGGCGCACGCTCCCGCCCACAGGTGCGCACCGCGGCCGACGAGCAGCAACGCCGAGAACACCGCAGTCGCGGCCACCAGCTCGGACAGGTCGCGGCCGAGCACGACACCGAACCCGAAGTAGCCGGCGATCACCAAACCCCACAGCGCAATGCGACCGTGATCACGGGCCAGGTGCGCCCCCACCCACGCCAGCAGCCCGACGGCGAGCACGTTGACGGCGACCATCATTGGCGCGACAAGGTTCGGTTGCCCACCCATCGACGCCAGCCACACGAGCGCCGGATAGCCGACGCGACCGCTGCGCACGCCGTAGTCGAACGCGATGCCGTGGGCGCGCCCCAACCCCACCGTGAACGGATCGACCGCCAGCCGGTAGAAGAACTGCCCGTCGAAACCCGCGCCCGCCATCACCGGAATGCGACCGGTCACAGTCTCCGAATCCGTGAACGACCGACCAGCCACCACGAACGTGCCCCATCCCCCACCGAGTCGCAGCACGCGGATGACGCAGAACACCATCGCCGCCACGAGCCCGGCCAGGCCGACCGTGCCCGGCGTCGGTCGCTCGACCAGTCGCCGAACACGTACCAACGTGATGGAAGACACTCGCTCATTTGAACACACCATGTCGGGACACCGCCGCGGGCCACCGTACCTTCGCCGCGACAACAAGAGTTACACTGTGTGCACGATGGGGATCACAGGTTCAACCGTTCGCGTCTCGGTGGCGCGCTGGGGACTCCTCTATCTCGCGGTCGGTCTGATCGTTGCATTCGTTCAAAGCGACAACGGACAAACCGCCTGGTACCCGGCAATTGCGGTGGGTGTTGCGCTCCTGTTGCTCCACGGCCTGCGCTGGTGGCCGGTGGTCCTGGCGGTGGAACTTGTCGTCTCCGGTGCACAGCACTGGCAACTCACCGGCGGTCTGGTCAGTGCCATCGTCACCACCGGCGAGATCGTCGCGATGGTGTGGCTCTTGCATCGGTTTCGTTTCCGCACGACATTCGAACGGGTGGACGATGTCGTCCTGATGGGCGCCATCGCTACGGCGGTCGCGATGGCCGGTTCTGCGCTCGGCAATCTGGCTCTGCACCTGACGAACAGCTCACACTGGTCCTACACCGACGGATGGAAGATTTGGACCGTCGGCGACCTCACCGGCACTGTGCTGGTACTTCCAACCCTGTTGCTGCTCAGCCACCGGCAGCCGACGACGCCCGGCGCTCCGGTGCTGCCGCGCAGCTCGCGACTCGAAGCACAAGTCGTCAGCCTGCTAACCGCCGGCGTCCTCGCTAGGTACTTCGCCACGGTGAGAGTGCACGAGCTCACCATCGTCAACGCCGGGCCACTCACGCTGTGCCTGATGCCGATCATCTGGATCGCTGTGCGCTTCGGCCTCGCCCGCACGGCTGCGCTGATCGTGGCGCTCGATGGTGTCGCCGTCGTCGCCTACGTTGGGATCGGCCCGCACCTCAGCACGATCACCATCGATAGCCCCGACTCACTCGACCTGGTGACACTCCAGTTGCCGATCCTGGCCGTGGGCTTGGCTGCGCTCGGCGTCGCTGCCGCCATCGAGGCGGTACAGCGTGCAGTTGGGCTCGAGCGGGTGCTGATCGATGCCAGCCCAGTGGCGATCGTCGCGCTCGACGAGGACGGAATCGTGCAGAGCTGGAACGCAGCAGCGGAACAGATCTTCGGCTACAGCGCTGCCGAGGCGATCGGCCACACCCCTCCGATGGTCGCGAACGCGCAGGAACTCGACGAACAACGAAATCGATTCGTGTCTGGCGAGGTGACGATCGTCCAATATCGTCACAAGAATGGCTCGGTCGTCACTGGCCGCCTATTCGGCTCATCGGTCGTCGGCGCAGATGGCAAATGGGGCCGCGTCGGCATCATCGAGGACATCTCCAAAGAAGTGGCCGCGATCGAGCGCCAGGCACTGTTGAACACTGCGTTCGACCAGGCAGGCGAAGCGATCATCATCACCACTCCTGAACCAGCGATCATCTACGCCAACCCCGCGGCGTTGAACTCCAGTGGGTGGTCGCTCGCAGAGGTGCTCGGTGAGAACCCGCGCATCTTCAAGTCGGGGCAACAGGGTCCTGAGCTGTACGCGCAGTTGTGGCAGACACTCATGAACGGCGAACGGTGGGAAGGTATTCTCGTCAACCGCCGCAAGAGTGGCGATCTGTACGAGGAGCGCTGCACCATCGGTCCGGTGTTCAGCGCGCAGGGCAAATTGATCGCCTACGTCGCGGTGAAGCACGACCTCAGCCGCGAGCGACTGCTCGAGGCCGACCTCGAGCGGAGTGTCCAGATCCGGGGCACGGCCCTGCAGGCGATGGAGCACATCGAGCGCCAGGCGACGGCGCACGACACGGCCCACGCGTTCTGCGAACGCATCGCACAGGTGACCGGCACGGAAGTCGTCGTCGCCACATTCCGTCACAACGGGTCGATCACGGCGCTGGCTCACCACGGTGCAACGGTGAGTGGCATTGCCGATGTGGCGATACCACAGGAGATGGCCGAGATCTACCTGCGCGTCACCAACGAAGGTTCGTGGGCGTCGTCACCCATCTCGCCCAGAGTGCCCACGTCGCCGTGGACAGCTCACTTCATTGCTCACCAGGTCTCCGGGACGCTGCAGGCCGCGATCCGCTCCGAGGGACGCCTCGTGGGCGCGCTGATCCTCATCACTCGCGCCCCGAATGGAGCCACGTGGATGGCGGAGCACCTCGACCTCGCTGATGAACTCGGCTCGTTCGCCAGCGTGTTGCTCGGTTCGCAGATCGATGCCGAACTCGAGCGTGAGGTCAGCAAAGACCGGATCGCCGGTGTGATCGAGCGGCACGAGTTCCACCCGGTGTTCCAGCCGTTCGTGTCACTCGAGACCGGCGAAGTTGGCGGCTACGAAGCACTGACCCGCTTCGACGATGGCACACGCCCCGACCTGATGATCACCGAGGCGTGGAACGTCGGGCTGGGCCTCGAGATGGAGGAAGCGTGTGCCCGCGAGGCGATCGTCATGGCACAACGAATGCTGCCAGGTATGTCGATCAGCCTCAACTTCTCACCCGAGACGGTGCTGTCCGGACGAGCCGCTCTGGTGGTTGCCAGCGCGAACTTCCAGGTGGTCGTCGAGGTCACCGAGCACACTGCGATCACCGACTACCCGGCACTGCGCGCCGCGCTGGAGGGCTGCGGCAAGATCAAGGTGTCCGTCGATGACGCTGGCGCCGGTTTCGCGAGCATGCGCCACATCCTTGAGTTGCATCCTGATGTGGTGAAGCTCGACATCGCTCTCATCCGCGACATCGACACCGACCTCGGCCGCCAGGCGCTCGCTGCTGGTCTGTGCCACTACGCCGCAGAGACCGGAACCGTGTTGATCGCCGAAGGTGTGGAGACACAAGCAGAAGCCGACATGGTGCGCCGACTGGGCGTACAGCATGGTCAGGGCTACCACTTCGGCAAACCCGCACGCATCGGCTGAAAACGATGTTCGCCCGCCGGGACCTGCAGTAGACGGGAGTACTGCGGCCCCGGCGGGCGGGATCATGCACCGTGCGGATCTTCCGCTGCACATGGCACCGTGGAACCGCTGGGTATGACCACAGAATAACACAGTTGCATCATTTGTCCAGTTGAAGTTCCGGCCTTCGCCACGCTCACATCCGCGCCTACAGTGCCCCGCATGAAGTACTCGAAGCTCGGTGCCACCGGAGTCGATGTGTCCCGCAGCTGTCTGGGTTGCATGAGTTACGGCTTCGTCTGATGAGCGAGATCACTCAGGACACACCGTTCGTCCCCGAGGACGATCAGTACCACACACCGACCAGCGACGACCCGACGTACGTGGAGACGAACTGGTGGTGTTTCAACGTGCCGGAGCGGCGCATGGGGGGCTGGCTGCACGCCGGTTACCACGTCAATCGCGGCACCGTCACGTGGCGTGTGTTCGTGTGGGACCACACCGGCGCCGACCCCGGCCGACTGGCGTACTACCGCAACACGCCGGACGTGCCGATGCCTGCGGACGCCGACCTGCGCAACTTCACGTTCCCCGAGGGTGGCTACAGCGTGAAGATGTTGACGCCGTTGATGGACTACCACGTGTCCTACGCCGACCCGACCGAGTCGTTCTCGATCGAGTTCGAGCATCGCAGCGTGCATCCACCGCACCGCTTCACCCCGGGTGAGGCACCGGCGATGCACAACCCGCACCTCGACCAGTTGGGCCACCTCACCGGCGAACTGCGTTTCGGTCGCGATCGCATCGCGATCGACTGCTACTCGGTGCGCGACCGCACGTGGGGACCGCGCACCGGTCACCACACACAACGGCAGGAATCAGCCACCACACCCGGCCGTCAGCGAGTGCTGAACCCGGGGGGCGTGCAGTGGCGCGAGGTCGAGCGCGAACGCGGTCGTGGCCGCATCCAGTACATCTTCGGCCACACCGGGGCCACCACCGGCTTCCTCGGGTTCGTGCGCCCGGGTGATGGCGACGCGCAGGGTTGGTCACCGATGAACGTCGGTTGGCTGCTGAAGGACGGCGAGTTCCGCCGCCTGGACAAGACGCGCAGCGTGATGAAGAACTACCGCGACCAGTCCACCGGCTGGAGCGACCACATGGAGGTGCGCCTGATCGATGTGAGCGGTCGCACGATGGAGGCCGAAGGTGTCGCCGTCAGCCACATGTGCGAACACGGGGCCGGTTCGAACGCGCTGATGCGCTGGGAGTACGACGGTCAGATCGGCTGGGGCGAAGACCAGGACGGCTGGCGCCTCGACCACTTTCGCCGAATGCGCAACGCGCTGCGCGCGCTCGACTGACCTACTGTCGAGTGCGAGGTCAGCACTCGACCAGATCGATGAGCAACCCGCCTAGAACGTTCGGGTCGATGCTCACGCGTTCGCCGTACAGGGCATCGTCGCCTCGGCTGAACCCGATACCGCGGTCGACGAGACGGTCAACCGCGTGGCTCAGGCCATTGACCGACATCGCGACGCGATAATGCCCGTCGCCGAACTGGGCGAGGTGATCGGCCACGGGGCCGTCGCCAACCGGCGACATGATCTCGAGCCGGGCGGAGGAGGCGATGGAGCCTTCGTAGACCGCGACGCGAATGTTCTCGATCGGAGAGTCGATGTACCTGCTGGGAGCCAAGTCGAGATAGCGCTCGAGGGTTGCGACCGTTGCGTCCAGATCGCCGACGATGACGGCCCGGCTGGCGACGCGAATCGGGGCACCGCTCGCCAGACCCTCAGGGATGATCGGCTGCACGGTCTCATCGCGCAACGCCAGCGCCCACGTTGGAACGAACTCGATCATCAGACCGGCGTCGAACGTCGGGTCGTAGTTGTTCGGGTCGCTCGGCGACTGGCCGACGAACAGACGGGTATAGGGGGACTCCTCATCCGGGATGGCTTCACCCAATCGGTATTGGACACCGAGCGACCGGAACCGCTCGACCAACTCGAGCGGTTCCGGCACAGCGAAGTTCATCGAGTGGGTCTTCATCGGCCGAGCGCCCTGCAGCGCGTGCAGATGAGTGAACCACGGGTCGTAACCACCTTCGGGATGAGGTCCGATCACCTCGAGATAGGTAGGAGCGCCGACGCGACGGTGGTTGGGACGAAGGAAGTACACCTTGAACTGGCCGGGTACGTCGATCGTCCAGGAGGGCTTCAACTCGGGCAAGCCGAGTACGTCCACGAGTTGGCGTGCTCTCTCGTCGGGGTCATCGACCGACAGGTCAGCGGCGACTAGTGCGTCAAACATGGTTTCCTCCTGGAGCCGCTGTTCAGAGGCTGCCGGTGGTGTCGCGGCCCGAACGCAGGAGCGTGCCGGGGCGAGCAGCGGTGAACTCCGTGCCGCGCACGATCTCCACGCCGTTGCACACGACTGAGTCGATGCCGTGGGCATCGGCATACAACCGAGACGCGCCGCCGGGCAGGTCGTGCTTGTAGACCATCTCGTTGCTGCCCACCGAGTGCTCATCGAGCACCACCAGGTCGGCGTAGGCACCCTCCACGAGACGGCCGCGATCGACGATGCCGTACAGGTCGGCCGGCACTGCAGTGAGCAGATTGATGGCCTCCTCGATCGACATCATCCCGCGCTTCACCACTGCCTCGCTCAACATCACGGTGGAGTAGTTGGCGCTGAGGAACATGTCGAGGTGTGCGCCCGCGTCGGAGGCACCTACGACTGCGCGAGGGTCGCGCCACGTCTCGACGCGGGCCTCCCACAGATCTTGCGGTTCGTCCTCGACGGTGGGGTGGCCGAACGATGTGCGCAAGCCGTCGGCGAGCGCGATCTCGCACAGCGTGTCCCAGGGGCTGAGGCCGCGCTCCTCGGCGATCGCGCCGATCGTGCGGCCTGCGCATCCCTCGTTCGCGGGGTCGAACGTGTCGTGGATGATCATCCGCCGCCAGTTGGTGAAGTGCCGCATCGGATGTTCAGCGGCAGCCAGTTCACCGAGACGACGTCGCTCGGCCGGGTCGACGAGCAACGCCAGTTTCTCCCCCTTCGAGAGCAGCATCACATCCTCCCAGCCGGGGACGGCATCGAGGATGAAGCCACTGATGAACGACAGGCGGAAGTTCAGCGTCATCGGCGCAGTGAGGCCAACGACCTTGCCGCCGCGCGCCGCAGCGACGTCGCTACTAGCCAGCTTCTGCTCGCGCTCGGCCTTGTTCGAGGGGTGCGCCTGCAGCACGTTCCAGTTGAGTGGAGACTTGGCAACCACCGACATCTCGGCCATCAACTCGAGTGTCTCAGTGTCAAACAGACCAATCTTGGGGATGAACTCCAGCGTCGTCCCAGGGAAGTCGGCGAGTACAGCGCACAGCGCCAGCAACTCTCCGCGTGACGAGTAGCGACTGGGCACCATGTGGCCCTCAGTGTCGTTGTGGGTGGTGGACCACGACGAGGAGAACCCCAGCGCTCCGGCACGGAGGCCGTCGCGCAGGAGTCCGCACATCCGCTCGATTTCCTCGGGCGTAGCCTCACGAACGGTCGCGTCGGTGCCCATCACTACTCGGCGCAACGCGCTGTGACCCACCTTGAAGCCGGTGTTGATCGACAACGTGTGGTCCAGCGCGGCGAGGTACTCCTCGGTGGTGTCCCAGTTCCACGGCACACCCTGCTGCAGGCTCTCCAGCGGCATACCCTCCACGCGGCTGAGCATCTTCATCAGGTACTCCCCGTCGGCCGGGTTAGTACCCAGCGGCGCGATCGAGAAGCCGCAGTTGCCGGCGATGGCGGTGGTGACGCCGTGGAGCGGTGACGGCGACAGCGTGGTGTCCCAGAAGGCCTGCGCGTCGATGTGCGTGTGCACGTCGATGAATCCGGGGGTGACCACGCGGCCCGTCGCGTCGATCACCTTCGTGGCCTGCGCCGTCGACAGGTCGCCGATGGCTTCGATGCGGGTGCCCTTGACGCCGATGTCGGCGCGACGGCGCGGTGCCCCCGTGCCATCGACGACATCGCCCCCCCTAATGATCAGATCGAACATGTTCTTCCCCCTTCATGTGTTGCTATGCGATTCCACGTCGAGCGACGGCCCACGGTACGGAGCGGTCGGTGCGTTGTTCTGACGGAAGGCCGAGGATGCGCTCGGCCAGGATATTCAGCTGAATTTCGTCCGTGCCGCCGCGGATGGACATCGACGGCGCCGTCAGCAGATCGACGTGCCCGTCCCAGTCGCTGAGCAGCGCGTGGGCCCCACCCGCCGTGGCCTGCAACGCTGCTCGCGCCTTGAACGAGCGCGCACCGTTCAGCTTCATACCGGATCCCTCGGGCCCCGGCTTGCGACCGGCGCGCTGGTTGGCCAACGTGCGCAGCTGCGTGAGGCGGATCGTCTCGTCGAATGCATACAGCCGCATCGTCCGGTCGCGGAGCACCGGATCGGCGAGCGCCGGTGTCCCGATCATCCTCGACAACCACAACGGCACGGTCGTGCCGCCAACGGTGGGCGCGCTGCGATCCGCGCCGGCACGCTCATGTGCAAGTACGGCGAGCGTGATCGTCCATCCGCCGTGTGTCTCGCCGATCCGCTGCTCATCGGGCACGAACGCATCGTCGAGGAACACCTCGCTGAAATGAGAGTCGCCGTTCATCTGCACCAGTGGGCGAACGAGCACACCGGGCGAGCGCATATCGAGCGCGAACATCG
>CAFBMT010000012.1_pt1 | contig 98564 bp, 103 predicted proteins | sample 7269051 | NCBI WGS metagenome assembly CAFBMT01 (sample SAMEA6814073, study PRJEB35770) | freshwater metagenome | biome: Freshwater; feature: Freshwater reservoir; material: water | place: Czech Republic | collected 2017-05-23 | depth 30m m | reverse complement strand
AGTATCACACATTGTTCGCTACGCAACAAGGTTGGACGACAACCGAGCGTGGTGACTTGTGGCACCGGGCACACCATCTCAGCACGCGTATGAATCGAGCTTTGGCACCGTACGGTCGTACGCCGACACTGTGCCAGCGAGGTTGACCGCTGTCCTGGTGGCGAACTCCTCGCTACCGGTCTCAGTGCTCACGCAGGTGACCGTTGCGGTGGTGACGGTGACGGCCTTGTTGGCGCTCACTGTCACGGCGATTGACTTCACCGGGATTTCGACGACCTTGAGGTCTTCGGCGGTGCCGTCGAGCTCGACGACGCCGATGAGGACTGCGACCGAACCGGCCATCGTGCACAGCACGGTCGCGGTTGCTTTGAGGGTGGTGCCCTTCAACGTCGGGGCAACGGCGGTCACGGTGCACCTGTTCTTGCCAGCGGTAACGTTCTGTGCTGCGTCTGCCTCAGTGGTGACGCCGAGAGTGAAGGCCACGAGACCAGCGATCGCTACACCTCGTGGAAGTTGGTAGTTCACTGTCCCCCCTCTCATGTTGAGCTAGACAGAAGTATCACACATTGTTCGCTACGCAACAAGGTTGGACGACAACCGAGCGTGGTGACTTGTGGCACCGGGCACAGCAACTCAGCATGCGTATGAATCGAGCTTTGGCACCGTACGGTCGTACGCCGACACCGTGCCAGCGATGTTCACTGCCGCCTTCGTGGCGAACTCCTCGTTACCGGTCTCAGTGCTCACGCAGGTGACCGTTGCGGTGGTGATGGTGGCCAGTTTGTTGGCACTCACTGCCACGGCGATCGACTTCACCGGGATTTCGACCTTGAGGTCTTCGACGGTGCCGTCGAGTTCAACGACGCCCACCAGCACTGCGACCGAACTCGCCGACGTGCACAGCACAGTGGCGGTTGCGGTGAGCAGAGTGCCCTTCAACGTCGGGGCGATAGCGGTCACCGTGCACTTGTTCGTGCCGGCGGTGACCGATGTGGAGGCATGAGCGACCCCGGGAATGGTGACCACGACCAAGGCAGCGGCGACGAAGGCGTTGCGGATGCGACTCATTGCCCACGCAGCATAGCAGCATGAACGCTCGGTGTCGCCGCCTGTGGTGAGTTGCGCAAAGTCTTGACGAAGAGAACCATTCCGTCACTTTGTGTGGTGATCGAGCAGCGAAAGGAACTGTTCGAGATCGAACGGCTTGGAGATGAACCGGTCGGCACCCAGTTCCTGAGCACGCTGCGTGGCCTGCTCAGTGGCGTCAGCGCTGAGGATGAACACGGGGGTCGCGGCGAGATCGGGGTTGCTGCGGATCGAGCGCAGGACATCGAACCCCGAGCCATCGGGAAGGTTCAGGTCGAGCAACACCAGCGCCGGTCGGATACTGGAAGCCGCCGCGATGCCGCCAGCGACTGTGGGTTCGACGTGCAGCCTTCGCCCCGGCAACAACGAAACGATGCTTTCCAACAACGAGGCATTCAGCGGTTCGTCCTCTACGTACAGCACGGTGCGAACGTTCTCGCCGGCTTCCTGATGCGCGGGGAGGGCGTCGGGCGGGGCCGGCTCGGGGTCGGGTCGCTGCGCCGGTGGCAGGTCGACGGTGAACGTGGTGCCCTGCCCCGGAACGCTCTCCAGCGAGATCGTGCCGTGCATCGCTCGCACGTAGGCGTCGACGATCGCGAGGCCGAGGCCAGTGCCGTGCATACCTTCGGCATTGTCGAGGCGTTCGAACGGTTGGAAGATCGCGCGCTGGTGGCGAAGCGTGATTCCGGGCCCCTGGTCGGCGACAGTGCATTCAACTCGGCCGCTCACAGCGGACGCGCGCACTGTGACGACGTTGCCCGCGCCGCCGTACTTCACTGCGTTGGAGAGTAGGTTCACCAGCACGCCGACGAGTTTGCGGTGGTCGGCAATGACCCAGAGGTCGGGCACGCTGCGGTCGATGTGCACTTGCTGCTGCTGGGCGACGCCGGCAACCAAGGAGACGGCTTCGGCGACGGCATCGGCCACTGCCACCGGTTCGAGGCGAGCCTTGATCGTCGGCGAGTCAGCGCGCGTGTAGTCGAGCAAGTCCTGGACCAGGCCGTCCATATGAGTGCTGGCCGCCAGAATGTTGTCCACCCGGTCGAGGTCGCCAGGCGGTAGGGAACTCGTTCGCAAGAGCTGCGCGAAGCCGGCGATCGTGTTCAGCGGAGTGCGCAACTCGTGCGCCACCCACGACATCAGGCGCGTGCGGCGTCGGAGCGATTCCTCGGCATCGTGCAATGCAACTGTGTTGTCAGCCGCATCCGCCGTGAGTTCGGTGATGTCGGACATGGCAGCGACGGATGCGAACACGACCCCGTCACGTCGCAGCGGGCTGGCGTGGACGCGAACGACGACGAGTTCGCCGTCGGTTCGTCGCAGCCGGGCGACGTAGTCGTCGCTGGCGCCGCGGTGTCGGGTTGCGATCTGTTCCAACAGCAAGGCGTGGTCGTGCTCGAAGAAGTATTCCAGCACCGAACCGTCGATCATCGCCTCGGGCGTCGTCTGCAAGAGATCCGCCATCCGCTGGTTGGCGTACAGGGTGATGCCATCGAGGTCGATGACCCACACACCCTGGTGGAGCACGCGTACGAGGTCGGCGAAATCGATATCTCCACTGCGTGCTGCCGTGCCGCGCTGATCGGCGTCGTCTATCACTGAGTCAAGGGTAGTCGTCCTGGCAACCCCTCGCATTTCCGGCGGCGGGTGGAGGTCTATCCTGATGTCGATGAGCAGCCTCACGCCAGACGCGTCGTCAAGCCCGGCAACGGCTGCCGGGGCCGATCACGCGATGGCGCTGCTCACGACATCGGGTCTGCAACTGTTGATCGACAGCGAGTCGATGGCGCAGGCCGTGTACCTCTACCGACCACTGTTCGACGAGACTGGCGATCGGATCATTGACCTCGAGATCGTTCTGGTGAACGACGCGGCGCGTGGGGTGCCACTGGCAGATCACATCGTCGCAGGAACGCTGGCTTCAGAGGTCTATGTCGACTACGAACTGGCGGTCAACGCAGCCGACCTTGTGTGGCGCGGTGAGCGCCCGCTCGCATATCAGATCGAACGGCGCGGGATGCAAGACGGTCGGCAGCTTGTGGTGCGCTACGAGGTTGCCACGTTCCGCGTCGGCGAGTTCATCGGGCAGGTCTCCACCGACCACACGTCGTCGTCGCAGCTCGAGGCCGCTGATACGCGTTTTCGGCTGATGGCTGATGCCAGTTCGGACGGTCTGCTGTTGCTCAACATCGATCCGGTGACCGACGAAATCCTCGTGTCCTACGCGAACCCGACCGCGCTGAGCTTCAATCCGTTGCTGAAGGTTGGTGCTGCGGCTCCTGCGCCGCTGGAGGATTTCATCCGTCCGGCGGTCGCTGAGTTGGAATTCGGGGTTCCCGTGCGGCGCATCGTGAACCGCGATGTTCTAGCTCGAACGATCTCTGTGGAGGTCACGTTCACGCTGGTCGACGTCGGCCAGGTGATGCTGTCCGGGCGTGAACTCACTTCCGAGGATCTCGTTCGCGCCGAGCTCGAGCGCAGCGACCGTGTGCTGCAGGCGATCGGAAATGGCTCGTTCGGCACGATCGCAGTGTTCGAGCCCGCGTTCGACGGTGACGAGCTGCTCGACCTGCAGCTGCTGTGGGTGGCCGCGGGGAATGGGCAGCACCTCACCGGTGGTCCACTCGACATGCAGGCGGTGTTGGCGCACGCGGATCTGCTGCAGCTGGCGCGAGGAATGCTGGACGCTGGAGAGAAGAAGCGAACCGGTTGGGTGTCGGTCACCACGGGGAGTGGTGAGGAACGCAGCGTGGAGTTCGCATTGGTGGTTGCTGGCGACCGTTTCGTGCTCGAGTTCCTCGAGCGCACGGAGGAGCTGGCGGTGCGCACCGCGCTCACCATGGTGACGGCGACCGCTGAGGCTCACCGTTCGTTCCTGTCGCGCGTCAGTCACGAACTGCGTTCGCCATTGAACGTGATCCATGGCTACAGCCAACTCCTCGGGCGATCGCGTCTGCCTGGCGTAGCCAATGATCACGTTGACCACATCGAACGCGGCGTAGAACGAATGGTGCAGATCGTGGACGACCTGCTGCTGCTCGGACAGCTCGACCAGGGGCTCCTGCGCCTCGATGAACAGATGATCGACCTGAACGACATCAGCGCCGAGATTCTGGTGACGGCATCCGAACAGCCGTGGTGTGTGCCCGGCTGTCTCGTTCCGCTGTCGTCGCCGCGCAACGCAACGGTGCGTACCGACCGTGCTCGTCTGGCAGCGGTCGCGCTCCTCTTGGCCGAGGCGTCGATACATGCCGACGACGTTGCACAGATCGAGATCGGGCCATTCGTTCGTGGCACTCGCGCCGGTTTGCAACTGGTGGTCGCAGCTGGTGCAGCGATGATTGATGAGGTCTGGTACCCCTTCGTCGGTAGTCACACGATCCCCGGGGTGGGGATGGGCCTCGCCGTGGCGCGTGGCCTGGCAAACGCGCTCGGGGTCACTGTCGAGGTGCGACCGTTCATGGGCGCTGCTGATCGTCTGTCGCTGGTGATGATGCTCAACCCCGTCACCTGATCGGCGCAGGCACCGGGGCTAAGTTCGACAGCGTGACAGAACTGGATCGCATCTGGAATGGCTGGCGTTCGCAGTACGTGAATGAATCGGGAGCGCGAATGCCTCACGATGCCGGCAGCGTGTTCACTCGCATTCTCGCCTCAGGAGTGTCCGATGTGGAGGCCAACATCGTGCATCGCGGTGTGTCGGTCTTTGCGATACTGAACGCCTTCCCGTACACATCGGGGCACCTGATGGTGCTGCCGTATCGCGAGGTCGGCGCGTTGGAAGCGCTTACCGACGATGAGAGCGCCGAACTGTGGCCGATGGTGACGGATGCGGTTCGTGCTGTGAAGGCGGCCTATGCACCCGGCGGTGTGAACGTTGGTATCAACCTCGGCAAGGCGGCCGGGGGCAGTATCAGCGAGCATCTGCACGTGCATGTCGTACCCCGCTGGCAGGGTGACGGCAACTTCATGACGGCAATCGCTGAAGCGCGCACACTGCCCGAACCGTTGTCGTACTCCGCTGCCAAGTTGCGCGACGCATGGCCCCGTAGCGGGCAAGACTGAGCGTATGCGCGCCGTCGTCCTGCACTCCCATGGTGGTCCCGAGGTCCTCACGATCGAGGAAGTCGCCGACCCGATCGCCGGTCCCGACGAAGTCGTGGTGCGTATCGCCGCGACTGCGCTGAATCGCGCCGACCTGTTGCAGCGGATGGGTGCGTACCCCGACCCTCGCGGCCTATCGCCGGAGATCCCCGGTCTCGAGTTCGCGGGCACGGTGGAGTCGGTCGGTCAACGAGCGCGGATGTGGAAGGTCGGCGACCGGGTGATGGGGATCGAGGCGGGCGGCGGGTACGCCCAGCGCATTGCTACCCATGAACGGCAACTGCTGGCGGTGCCGGCGGGTATCGATCTCGTCGATGCCGCCGCCATTCCGGAAGTGTTCCTCACTGCGTGGGATGCACTGGTGCTACAGGGTGGTCTCACCAGCGGTCGTTGGGCGCTCGTACATGCCGGCGCCAGCGGCGTCGGTACGGCCGCGATCCAGATCGCGAAGGCCATCGGTGCCCGCGTCGCGGTGACGGTGTCGGCGGGGAAGGCCGCGCTGTGTCATGAGCTGGGCGCCGACCTCGTACTTCAACGCTCGCCGCACACCTGGTTGGCCGACGCTGTGGCCGCAGTGCCGGCCGGGTTCGACGTGGTGCTCGATGTGATCGGCGGCGATGAGGTCGATCGCAACCTGCAGGCAGTCGCGGCGAAGGGCACCATCGTCCAGGTCGGCTTGATGGGCGGCGGTCGCACCTCCGTCAATGTCGGGTTGCTGCTGGCCAAGCGTGCCCATTGGGTGGGCACGACCTTACGTACTCGTCCGATCGAGGAGAAGGTGACAGTCACCCGCCAGTTCGCCGCCGAGATGCTGCCCTTGTTCGACAGCGGTGCCCTTCGCCCGGTGATCGACCGACGGTTTCCGCTTGATCAGATCGGTGAGGCCCACCGCGTGATGGAGAGCAACGCCAACGCAGGGAAGATCGTCGTCACCGTACCGTGACGTGAATCGTGTGGTAACCGGTGGCTCCGTCAGGTGCCGGGTCGGCGTGCTCGGCGGTCTGGGTGGCTCCGGTCTTGTCGGTCGCGCGCACCATGATCTCGTGGTCGCCCGGTGTTGCATCCCACTCGATCATCCACTGACGCCATGAGTCGTCGGTGATGTCGCTGCCGAGGTCGGCAACTCGCCACTCGCCGTCATCGACGCGCACCTCTACCTTCTCGATGCCTCGGTGTTGGGCCCAGGCGACGCCGGCGATCGGCTGACGAACGGCAGCCAGATCGTTCCCCACGCGCGGGACGTCGATGCGCGACTCAGTCTTCACGGGCGCTTCCTTCGACCATCCACGCGGCACCCAGTAGCCCTGCGGTTTCCATGTGGTGAGTTCGATCTTCGACAGCCACTTCGTCGCGCTGACGTAGCCGTACAGTCCCGGCACCACCAGACGTGCCGGGTAACCGTGTTCGAGCGGCAGCGTCTGGCCGTTCATACCGAGCGCGATCATCGCATCGCGCCCGTCAACGGCAACCTTCACCGGGAACCCGCAGGTCCACCCGTCGAGGCTGGTGCTGTACACCTGCTGTGCCTCGGCCTGCACCCCCGCCTGCTGCAACAGGTCGGCCAACAGCACGCCACGCCACACGGCATTGCCGATGTACTCCCCGCCGACTTCATTGCTGACACAGCACAGCGTGACGATCCGCTCAAGCTGTGGGAGCGCCAACAACTCGGCGTAGCTGAACGACAGTTCGTGGTCCACCATGCCGGTGATGGTGAGCTTCCACGAGTCCACATCGATGCGCGGAAACGACAGCGCAGTGTCGATGCGATAGAAGTCGGCGTTGGCGGTGATGTACGGCGTGGCATTGAAGAGCTCTGCGCCGTGCACGTCGATCCCAGGGTCGGTCAGCTCAGGCAACGGCAGCGCAGCGTCATTGCGAATGGCGCTGACCCGACGGCGTTCGACCACTTGGCCGATGCTGCCGGCAGTCAGTGCTCCTGCGGCAGTGGCCCCGCCGGCGATGAGAAAGCGACGGCGATCCCAGCCCAACGGTGCCCGCGACTCGTGCGGGTACTCGAGTGCGGGTGGTCGTTGGCGGACAAGTCGGTAGCACACGGCAGCGCCGATGATCGCGCCGATGATGCTGGGCGTCGCCGCGCCGGCGGACTCGGCCGGCCGGTGCGCGGCAGCGAATGCACCGATCACTCCGAATGCACCGATACCGACCGCTCCAGCGACGGGACGCTTGGCCGATGCCAGGCCAAGTCCCAGCGCGGCGAGCGCCAGGATGGCGATGATGCCGATGCGCAACGCCATCTTGTCGTCGGTGCCGAACGTGCGGATCGCCTGCTCCTTCACCCATCGCGGAGCGCGATCGATGACCTCGCTGCCGACTGCGTCGATGGGGGAGACGACCTTGGTGATGGCTGCGAGCAGCATGCCGATGCCGACGGCCAAGCCGCCTGCCAGAAGTCCTGCTAGGGAGGCTGTACGTCGGGGGATCACCCCGCCAAACTAGCGGTTGACGATGGGCACGTAGTCGCGGGCGTCGGTGCCGGTGTACCACTGACGCGGGCGACTGATCTTCTGTTCCTTGTCGCCGAGCAGTTCCTGCCAGTGCGCCAGCCACCCGGCCGTGCGCGGGATGGCAAACAGCACGGTGAACATCGCGACCGGGAACCCGAGCGCCTGGTAGATCAGCCCCGAGTAGAAGTCGACGTTCGGGTACAGCTTGCGATCGATGAAGTACGGGTCGCTGAGTGCAGCCTCTTCAAGCTTCAAGGCGATGTCGAGCAATGGGTTCTTGCCCGTCACTTCGAACACTTCGTAGGCCGTCTTCTTGATGATCGTGGCCCGCGGGTCGTAGTTCTTGTACACGCGGTGGCCGAAGCCCATCAGGCGGCTGCCCTTACCGCTCTTCACCTCTTCAATGAATGCCGGCACGTTGTCGATGTGGCCGATGTCTTGCAGCATGCGCACGACCGCCTCGTTGGCGCCGCCGTGCAATGGGCCGTACAGGGCCGAGGCGGCGGCCGCTGCCGACGTGTAGGGATCGGCCTGGCTGCTGCCGACAACGCGCATGGCGGTGGTGCCGCAGTTCTGCTCGTGGTCGGCGTGCAGGATGAACAGCACGTCCATCGCCCGTTCGAGGCGCGGGTCGACCTCGTAGCCGCCGACCCTCCACATCATGTTGAGGAAGTTGGCTGGGAACGACAGGTCGTTGTTCGGGTAGACGAACGGCAGCCCGGCAGAGAAGCGATAGCACATGGCTGCCAGCGTCGGGGTCTTGGCGATGAGACGCAGAATCTGCTTGTCGCGGCTGGACTTGGACTCAATGTCCTTGGCATCGTTGTAGAACGTGCCCAGCGCTGCGAGCGAGCTGACGAGCATTCCCATCGGGTGGGCGTCGTAGTGGAAACCGTCCACGAAGCGCTTGCGCATGTTCTCGTGGATGAACGTGTGGTTGGTGACGTCGGTCTTCCACTGTTCGAGTTGCACCGCGTTGGGGAGCTCGCCGTTCAGCAGCAGGTACGCGACTTCGAGATAGGTGCTGCGCTCGGCGAGCTGCTCGATCGGGTAGCCGCGGTAGCGCAAGATGCCGGCTTCACCGTCGAGGTAGGTGATGGCGCTCTTGCACGCTGCGGTCTGCATGTAGGCAGGGTCGTAGATGAACAGCGACGGATCGAGCTCGCGAACAGCCGAGGCCGGGAACACCCCACCCTCGATGGGTACCGTCACTGTCTTGCCAGTGCGATCGTCAGTGATGGTGATGGTGTCGGGCATGTTGTTCCCTTCGGCGACACGCGGATACGAAATAGGGGCTTTCTCCCCCGACCTTTGAGACTAGCGGTGGCTCTCGCGGAGCCACGCAATCCAGGTGTCGGTTCTCTCAGCCGTGTGGGCGCTGATCAGAGCGGTGTGTTGTCATGGGGGCGCGGCTGGATGCGCTCGCGCTTGTCGATCAACATCCGCAATGCCTCGCCGATGATCTGGCGCGTCTCCGCCGGTTCGACGACGGCATCGACGTAGCCGCGTTCGGCGGCGATGTATGGGTTCAGCAACCGTTGGCTGTAGTCGGCTTCGAATGCAGCACGTTCCTCAGGTGTGGCTCGGCGCTGCAGGATCGCTGCAGCCTGACCGGCACCCATGACCGCCAGCTCGGCCCATGGCCATGCCAGGCACAGGTCGTTGCCCATCTTCTTGGAATCCATCACAATGTACGCGCCGCCGTAGCTCTTGCGCAGGATCACGCAGATACGGGGCACGGTGGCTCTGCCGTAGGCGAACACGAGCTGGGCACCGTGGCGGATCATGCCGCGCCACTCGAGGTCTTTGCCGGGGTAGAAGCCCGGCGTGTCGACGAGGGTGATGATCGGCAGGTTGAACGCATCGCACATGGTGACGAAGCGGGCAGCCTTCTGCGATGCCGGAATGTCGAGCGTGCCGGCGAGCGCGAGCGGCTGATTGGCAACCACACCAACCGGCATGCCGCCGATGGTGGTGAGCGCCGTGACCACATTGCTGGCCCACCGTGGGCGCAACTCCAACAGATCGCTATCGTCGGCCAATGCCCGAATGACCGACCTGACGTCGTAGCTGCCGGTCGACGACGCCGGGATCAGCGTGCCCGCTTCCGGTGTCTGTCGCTCGATTTCGTCGTCGGTGGGCCAGGTGGGTGGCTCCTCGTCGTTGTGCTGTGGGAAGTACGACAAGATCTGTCCGGCGGTTTCGATCGCCGATTCGAGATCGGCGGCGACGAGCGTGGCTGCACCGCTGTAGCGAGCGTGGCTCGTCGCTCCGCCCAGTTCGTCGTTGTCCATGACGACTCCGGTGAACTCAGCCACCATCGTCGGTCCGCTGACGAATGCGTACGCGCCTTCGGTCATCACGACATGGTCGGCGATGCCCAGGAGCAGCGCTGGGCCAGACACAGCTGGGCCATCGACGATCAGAATGCTGGGAACCACGCCCGAGCAATCGGTCAGCGCCTTGGCGGCGCGTCCCCAACCATGGAGCGCGGAGAATCCCTCGACGATGTCGGCTCCGCTGGAACGCAGGACTCCGATGAGCGGCAGCCGCTGGGTGACGGCGGTGACAGCGGCGATCTCCAGCATGGATGACGCCTCACTGGTGAGCGCACCCTTGCGATCGGTGGCATCGACCTCGACCCATACCACGTCGCGCCCCTCGAACTGCCGGACGTCGGCGCGTACGGATCCGGGGACCTTGCTGCGGAGTGCGATGTCAGCCATCGGGGGAGAGACTAGACAGCGCGGTGGGCTGACACCGCTTCGGGTCCGATGTGCACGCCGGGTTGCTCAGCGCCCTGTGAGGCGATGACTTCGCGCAGCACTGCCAGCGCGGCGCGGGTGGGAGCGCCAGGGGCAGGCCGCCGGCGCTGCACCCAGCCCACCACACGACGCGGCAGTTCTGGGACGCCGACCCTCTTGAAGTCCGCCTTCAACCACCGCGGCACCGCGGTCGCCGGCACGATCGTGGCGCCGAACCCTTCGAACGCCAGCGATGTGAGCAGGCGGACGCCATCGATCTCCACCTGCGCCTGCAACTCGACGCCGGCGTTCCCGGCGGAGCGGTCGATCATCCGGCGAAGCGCAGTGCCTCGTGGCGGCAACATCAGCGGCTCGACGGCGAGCTCCGCCAGCGTCACCGTGTCGCGTCCGGCCAGGTGGTGGCTGCCGTGCATCAACAGCACCAGGTCTTCGGAGAACAGCGGTTCGACCTCTACTTCGGGCTCGTCAACCGGCAGGTGCAAGATGGCGGCGTCGATGTAGCCGGCGAGCAATCGGGGGAGCAGGTTGGTGGTGTTTCCCTCGTGCACGGTGACATGTACTAACGGGTGCTGCTTCGCCGCCTGAGTGAGCAGCTGCGGCAGGATCCAGCGGGCCGTGGTGCCGATCACGCCCAGCCGGGTATCGCCGCGCACCTCGTCACCTCGGGATGCCATGTCGGCAGCGATGTCGTCCAGTTCGTGCAGTACCCGACGGGCGCGCTCGACCACCATGGCGCCATCCTCGGTGAGCGTGCCGCGTTGGCGGTCGACGAGCGTGACGCCTAGTTCCCGTTCCAGCCGGGCGATGTGCCCGCTGACGTTGGACTGGACGGTGTAGAGCGCCCGTGCGGCAGCGGAGAACGATCCGTGGTCGGCGATTGCCACGAGGCTGTTCAGCTGCCGGAGGTCCATCACGAAAAACGATACCAAGTATCCGCGATTACTGCTTGAAAGATCACTCGCGCTCGTGCATACTTTCACATGTAATCGAAGCGGATCATCCCCCAATGATCCGCTCGACAGAACCCCACAATGTGGCTCCCCCAGCCACAGGGTTCAAGGTTGAGAGGCCCCGGCTCCCCCAGTCGGGGCCTTTCCCGTTCTCCACTAGGGTTGTGCCGTGACCACGGGCGCAGCGTTCTTCGACCTCGACCGAACCCTGTTGGCAGGCGCCTCGGGCGAGGTCTTCGCCAGCGCAATGCGTGAGGCCGGTATCGGCGGTGGGCCCTTCCCTGGAGAAAAGACGCTGTTCGCGCTGTTCAACCGCATCGGCGAGACCTTGCCATCGATGTTGCTGGCTCGCCAGGCCGTGGGGATGGCCAAAGGTCATTCGCAGGCCGCCACCCGCGCTGCGGCGGCCAAGGTGGCACCTCAGCTGGCGGCGATGGTGCAGCCGTTGGCAGCTCCGTTGTTTGCCGAGCACCGCGCCGCGGGGCGCAAGGTAGTGCTGGCCACGACGACGCCGCACGATCTGGTGCAACCGCTGGCCGAGTTGCTGGGGATGGACGATGTGGTGGCCACGCGGCACCGAGTGCACGACGATGGCATCTACGACGGCTCGCTCGACGGGCCGTTCGTGTGGAGTGGCGGCAAGCTGGCTGCCGTGCGCTCGTGGGCGGAGGCCCACGGGGTCGACCTGACGGAGAGCTATGCCTACTCCGACAGTGTGTTCGACACTCCATTGTTGGCGGCCGTGGGGCACCCGTTCGTCGTCAACCCCGATCCGCGGATGGCGGTGATGGCGGCTGCCCGCCGGTGGCCGGTGATCGACCTTGCTCGTGGAGGCTCAGGTGTGGCGCGGATTCCGGTGGTGAACCTCGAGATCCAGCGTCTGGCGCTGAGCTGTGTGCACCCAGTGCTGTTCCCGTATGCCAAGTTCCGCATCGAGGGCCTCGAGAACTTGCCGACTGAGGGTCCGGCCATCATTGTCGGCAACCACCGCAGCTACTTCGATCCTGTAGCCATCGCAATGGCAATCGCGCGTACGAACCGCACGGTGCGCTTCCTCGGGAAGAAGGAAGTGTTCGACGCACCCGTGGTCGGCCCGATCGCCGCGGCGATGGGTGGCATTCGTGTCGATCGGGGCACCGGCGACGAAGGGCCGCTCGCCGCCGCTGCCGAGGCGTTGGCCGCCGGCGATCTGGTGGCGCTGATGCCACAGGGCACGATCCCGCGCGGGAGGGCGTTCTACGACCCGGTGTTGAAGGGTCGCTGGGGTGCTGCCCGTCTGGCGGCGATGACGAAAGCACCCGTGATCCCGATCGGGCTGTGGGGCACCGAGCAGGTGTGGCCGCGCTCGGCACGCTTGCCCGCGCTGCTGAACGTGTGGAACCCGCCCACCATCACGGTCACGATCGGCGAGCCGGTGAGCCTGGTGTATCGCCGGGCCGAGACCGATACGAAGCGGATCATGAAGGCGATCATGGCCTTGCTGCCGCCCGAAGCCAGCGAGCGCCGCGAGCCCACCGCTGCGGAGATCGCCCGGGCATTGCCCGCGGGTGTTGCCGACGTCGATGCCAGCGCCGAGCACGAAGCGACCCGCCGTCCCGGCACCAACTGACCAAGTGCGAGTGCCTGCCCGCCGGTGCGAGTGGGTGCCCGCCGGTGCGAGTGCCTGCGGAGCACCCGAGTGGCAGAGCGCGCCACGGGCGCGTTCACCCACTCGGGCGCGCCCACCCACTCGGGTGGGCGCCGACAGGTCAGGCGCGTTTCGGCGGTCGCGGCACGAAGGGACTGGTGCGGGCGACGTACTCCACGTAGCCGGTGCGGCGCTTCACCAGGCTCTTCTCCAGCAACGTCACGCCACTGACCCGCCGCAGGAAGAGCGTCATCACCGCCGCGCCGATGAAGCCCCAGCGGCCGATCGGTACCTCGGCCGCGACCAGTGCGATACCCCACCACACACATGCGTCACCGAAGTAGTTCGGGTGGCGGGTGTACTTCCACAGACCCTTGTTCATCACGGTGCCGGCATTTGCCGGGTTCTTCTTGAACCGAGCCAACTGTGCATCACCGACGGCCTCGAAGAACAGACCGACGAGCCACACCGCGACGCCGACCCATGCGAGCGCACCGAGTGACGGGGTGGTGCGCAGTTGACCCAGCTGCACGGGCAGCGACACGAGGAACATCAGGGTGCCCTGCAGGGTGAACACGGTGACCAGGCTGATCAGCCCGAAGCGCGGGCCCCAGTGTTTGCGCATCGCTTTGTAGCGGTAGTCCTCGCCGTTGCCGTGGTTGCGCCAGAACAGGTAGCCGCCGAGTCGCAGTCCCCACAGAGAGGTCATCGCCACCAGCAGGTTCTGGCGTGCAGAGAGGCCGTCGACGCTGAGGCGTACGGCCCATGCAACGGCGACGAAGCCGAGGCCCCACACGACATCGACGATCGAAGCGTTCTTCACGATCAGGCTGATCACCCAGGTGGCGAACATCAGCGCAGCGATGGTGAGCGCGGCAACTGCGAGAGGGTTGGTGGTGGCGAGCATCGATCTCCTATGAGGCGAGCAATAGGTGGACGGCAGCGTCGGCCAGTAGCCACTGGTCGTCGAGCCAGGCGGTGAAACCGTCGCCGGAGGGAACCTGTTCCCGGGCGATGCGGATTGCGTGGAACCTCACTGGCCGGGGACGACGCGAAAGGTGGCGCAGAATGCCGCCGAAGGTGTCGAGGCCATCGAAGCCGACATGCCAGGCGATCACCACATCGGCGGTGGGGCACCCCTCCAGCAGCGCAGCGGCGCCAGACGGTCGTGGAGGCAGCAGGTGCTGCAACTCGCCGAGCTTCGCGGCTCGTGCAGGGTCGCGTTCGCCGATCTTGGTGATCGCCCGCTCGCGTTTGTGGCCGGCGGCGCGGGTGCCCTCAGGGAAGATGATTGCAACCTCGTCGGCCTGCAGCCCGGCGGCGAGTTCGCGCAGCGCAGCCAGCTCAGCGGACGAGTCATCGGCGCCGCGGTCGAGGAAGTGGTTCGGCAGGCGGTTGCCGACGATGTCGAGACACGGGTCGACCAGCAGTTCACGTTTCAGCACGTAACGAGGGTTCATCCGTGCCTGCGAAGTGACGACCCAAGCGCTGACCAGCGAATCGGCGAGGCTCGCGTGGCGGCACAGCATGATTGTCGGACCGGGGGAGAGCGCGCTCGCGTCGGCGGCCTCGATGGCGATGCCGGTGGTGGCGCGCAACGCACTCATCAACCGCGCGGCCCACCAGCGTTGGAGCGCGTACTGAGAGCGGCTGGCATGTGCGCGCCCGACGCACCAGAGGCCGAACGCAGCGATGACACCGCAGACCTCGAGCCACGCCCAACACACGCCGAAGGCGAGCAGCCGAACGGTGGGGAGCCGCGTGCGCCCGCGGACCAGATCAGCCGCTCCTGCGACCACGAACCAGACCGGGATGGTGGCGGTGAGAATCGCCGCCACCAGGAACAGCACAGGGATGGAGACGATCCGCCGTCGGAGCGTGCCAGGCATGGGTCAGCCGTTGAACTCGGCGACGAGTGGGGCGTATGCGTCCATCGCCTGCAGCGCCGCGCTGCGGTCGAGCGGGGGGAGCCACAGGGCCACGAACTCAGTGCCGATCGATGCCAGGTGGTGCAAATGGGCAGCGTCTGCCTTGGCCCCCAGGACACCCAGTCCGATGGTGGACGGGTCGCGACCGGCTTCGGTCGCTGCGTGCTGGAGGGCGGTCCACTTTTCGTCGACCGGGAAGCGTCCCTCGATCGGCATCCAGTAGTCGCCGTATTCGACGATGTGCTGGAAGTGCAGCGGGGTCGGCGATGCTCCGATCACGATCGGTGGGTGTGGTTGCTGCACTGGCTTGGGCCAGCTCCAGCTCTTCTCGAAGTTCACGAACTCGCCGTGGAACTCGGCTTCGTCCTTTGTCCAGAGTTCCTTGCAGGCGAGGACCTTCTCGCGCACCATCTTGCGGCGGCGCTTGATATCGGCCGGAGAGATACCGTGCGACTCCATCTCCTCGTGGTTCCACCCGTAGCCGACCCCAAACTTCAGGCGGCCGTTGGAGATGACGTCGAGCGACGCAACCTCCTTGGCCAGCCAGATCGGGTCGCGTTGGGCGACGAGCGTGATGCCGGTGCCTAACTTCAACGTGGTGGTGACGGCAGCGACCGCCGTCAGCGCGATGAACTGGTCGTGCGTTCGCCAGTATTCCGGGGAGAGCGGCGGTGCGCCGACGCGCCCGCCCCACGGTGTGCGACGCGACACCGGGATGTGGCTGTGCTCGGGAAACCAGAGCGAGTCGAAGCCACGCGCTTCGGTCTCGCGGCCGAGTTCGATGGGCTGGATACCTTGGTCTGTGGGGAAGATGATCAGCCCGATACGCATACCTTGGAGGTTAACCCCGTGCCTTCTGCCGCCATTCCCTTCCGTCTGTGTCGCGGTGCTGACCACGAGCCGTCGTCGTGCGCGGCAAGGTGCATGGTGTGTGGTTCCGCGACTCGTGTCGGCGGATGGCGATCGACCAGGGCGTCGCCGGATGGGTGCGCAACCGAATGGACGGCACCGTCGAAGCGGTGTTCGAAGGCCCGATCGAGGCAGTCGCCCGTTGTGTGTCGTGGTGTCGTGCGGGGCCACCACGGGCCGAGGTGGATGGCATCGATGTGCGCGAGGATCCTGCCGAGGGGACCTCGGGCTTCTCGATCTGGTGAGGGTCAGGCGGTGAACGCTGGGCCGTCGAAGCGGTCGACGGTCGTGAACGAGTCGACCGGCTTGCGGCTCAACTTCGTCGGCTGGTGCACCGGCACGCCGAGGAAGATCACGGCTGCGAGCGCGTGGCCTTCGGGCAGGCCGAGTGCCGGCGCGGCGGCGGGTTCGGCCCGCGAGAGGAACGTGGTCATCACGCCACCCAGGCCGTGCGCTCGAGCCGACAGCAACAGGTTCCAGCAGAACGGGTAGATGCTGGCGCCTGCCGTGACCGGCGGGCGATCGAGGTTTCCGTCCATCAGCGCGATGTGGTGCAGATCGGCCGCGACTGCCAGCACCACCGGGATGTCCTCGATGGTCTCCACGAGCGCGTTGGGCACGACCTTCGGCGGTGCATCGATCGACTTTCCGAACGCAAACGCGGTCGCTCCCGTCGCGTTCGCGCCGAGGTACTCGTGCCAGATCGGCAGCATCAGGTCGGCCATCGTGCGTCGTATGGCGAGATCCTTGACGACCGCCACACGCCACGGCTGGCGGTTGCCGCCGCTGGGAGCGAAGCGTGCATCGTCGAGCACCGCGGTGACAGTGGCGTCGTCGACGGGGTCGGTAGTGAAGGCGCGAACGGAACCATTGGTGCGGATCGCGGTGGAGATGTCCATCGGCCCACGATGCCACACAGTGCCCCGGTCGCACCGTGACCACGACCGCCCGTGGTCGAGATGTGACAAGAACGAGGTTGGTGGGCCAGATGTAGCTCACACCCCACTGGCCATGAGCACGACCAGGAGGTTTATGAAGGCTCCAGCCATCCCATGAGCTCGCCGCCTCACTTGCGTCGCATCTCGATTGCGCCGTACAGCACGATGCCGAGCCCGGCAACGATCGTCACCGCGCCCGCAGTCCGATCGCCGTTGGCGGTATCACGGCACTGCTCGTAGCCGGTGTCGCGGTCACCGCAGCCGATCTCCTGCATTCCTCCGTTGCACGCCAACAACCCGCCCAGCAACAAGATCGCGCCACCCACCCATGAGAGCACACGTCCACGTCGCCGCCGATCCTGATTCGATGTCATCACGATCACCCAACGCGATCGTGCGCCGCTTCACGCTGGAACTCAACACCGAAAACGTGCAAGTCGGCGCGGAGGCAGGCCGTGAGCCCGGTTCAACGCCGACTCGGACGGAACGTTCGGATCAGCGTCAGGCGTTGCCTTCGGCGACCTTCTTGCGTACGACGTTGAGCGCCGAGCCGGCCTTGAACCACTCGATCTGCTCGGGGCTGAACGTGTGCACACCCTCGAACTCGACCGTGCTGCCGTCGGGCTTCACGATTTGGCAGCGCACGTTCTTGCCGGGCACCGGGGGAAGGTCGAGCACATTGATGCGGTCGTCCTCGCCGATGAGGTCGTAGGTGGCCGGGTCGGCGAAGGTGAGCGGCACAAGTCCCTGCTTCTTCAGGTTCGTTTCGTGAATGCGGGCGAAGCTGCGGGTGATGATCACCACGCCGCCGCGGAAGCGGGGCTCCATGGCGGCGTGCTCACGCGACGAACCCTCGCCGTAGTTGCGGTCGCCGATGGCCACCCAGCGCACGTTGGCCTCGCTGTACTTCTTGGCCAGGTTCGGGTAGGTGTCGTCGGTGCCACCGAGGGCGTCCTTGCCGATGCCCACCGGGTACGCACTGCCGTCGGCCTTGGCGTAGGCATTGACCGCACCGAGGAACAGGTTGCCGGAGATGTTCTCCAGGTGGCCGCGGTAGGTGAGCCACTTGCCTGCCGCCGAGATGTGGTCGGTGGTGCACTTGCCCTGGGCCTTCATCAGCACCGGCAGGCCGAGGTAGTCGTTGCCATCCCACGCGGTGAAGGGAGCAAGCAGTTGCAGGCGATCGCTGGTGGGCGACACGACGACATCGACGCCCGAACCGTCCGCCGGGGGAGCGGTGAACGTGTTCTGGCCGGGGTCGTAGCCCTTGGCCGGCAGCACTTCGCCGACCGGTGCATCCAGCTTGACCTGGCTGCCATCGGGGGCGGTGATCGTGTCGGTGGTGGGGTCGAAGTCGAGGTTGCCAGCGAGCGCCAGCGCCACGACCGTGTCGGGTGACGTCACGAACGACAGCGTGTTCGCCGAACCGTCGTTGCGCTTGGGGAAGTTACGGTTGAACGAGTTGACGATCGTGTTCGGCTTGTCGATCGCCGCGGCCGGGCGGTCCCACTGGCCGATGCACGGACCGCAGGCGTTGGCCAGCACCGTGGCGCCGATGGACTCGAGATCGGCGATCAGACCGTCGCGCTCGATGGTGGCACGGGTCTGCTCGCTGCCGGGCGACACCAACAGTGGTGTCTTCACCTTCAAGCCGCGAGCTGCGGCCTGGCGGGCGATCGAGGCGGCGCGGGTGATGTCCTCATACGAACTGTTCGTGCAGCTACCGATGAGCGTGGCGCTGATCTCTAGTGGCCAGTCGTTGGCGCGGGCCTCGGCGCCGACAGCGGCGCCGACGCGGTTGGCGCGGTCGGGCGAGTGCGGGCCGTTGATCAGCGGCTTCAGCGCATCGAGGTCGATCTCGATCACCTGGTCGTACTGGGCGCCCTCGTCGGGTCGCAGGTCGGCGGCGACCTTGTCGGCAGCTGCGGCGATGGCTGCGCGGCCGGTGGCCTTCAGGTAGTCGGCCAGGTTCTGGTCGTAGCCGAACACGCTGCAGGTGGCGCCGATCTCTGCGCCCATGTTGCAGATCGTGGCCTTGCCGGTGGCCGAGATGCGGTCGGCGCCGGGGCCGAAGTACTCGACGATTGCGCCAGTACCGCCCTCGACGGTGAGCACGCGGGCGACCTCGAGGATGATGTCCTTCGGTGCCGTCCAACCGTTCAAGTTTCCGGTCAAACGTACGCCGATGACCTTGGGGAACTTGACGTTGAATGGGAAGCCAGTCATCACGTCGACTGCGTCGGCGCCACCTACGCCGATGGCCACCATGCCCATGCCGCCAGCGTTGGGGGTGTGGCTGTCGGTGCCGATCATCATGCCGCCGGGGAAGGCGTAGTTCTCGAGGACGACCTGGTGGATGATGCCGCTGTTCGGGCCCCAGAAGCCGATGCCGTACTTGGCGCTGACGGTGCGCAGGAAGTCGTACACCTCACGGTTGGTGTCGATGGCTACGCCGAGGTCGATCTTGGCCCCAACCTTGGCCGAAATGAGGTGGTCGCAGTGCACAGTGCTGGGCACGAGCGTGGTGGGCAGCCCGGCGGTCATGAACTGCAGGAGCGCCATCTGCGCCGTCGCGTCCTGCATTGCCACCCGGTCGGGGCGAAAGTCGTTGTACGTGCCGCCGCGCTCGATCGGCTCGTTGGGGTCGTAGAGGTGGTTGAGGAGGATCTTCTCCGTGAGGGTCAGCGGGCGCCCGAAGCGCTCGCGGCCGGCGGCGACCCGAGCGGGGAGTGTGGCGTACACACCTTCGACCAGTTCGATCGGCGTTCCTGCAGAGACGGTCATGGAAGTTTCCCCTTGATCGGCGACGAGATGTAGACAAGCATAATACAAGTTCATGAGGTTGCCAAAGAAAGGAACGTCGGTCGCCCGATGCGCACGATCCGCTACCAGGAGATAGCTCACACGTTGCGGGGACGGCTCTCTGAGCAGGGCCCCGGCCATGTGCTGCCCAGCGAGAGCGAACTGTCGGCGGAGTTCGGGGTCAGCCGTGTGACGGTGCGCCGAGCGTTGGAGATGCTGCGCGACGACGGGGTGGTGGAGTCACGTCAGGGGTTCGGTTGGTACGTGGCGATGGCGCCGTTGCAGCAGCGGCTCGGACAGCTGGACACCATCGAGAACCAGTTGGCTGTCGGCGGGATCCGTCCTGAGCGGCAGATCCTCGAGTTCGCGTTCGTCCCTGCGCCACCGCACATCGCCGAGCGCCTGCATTGCGCGCAGGTGCTGCGCGTGAAGCGTCGCAACCTCGCCGACGGCGCACCGTTCGCCGTGGTCACGGTGTGGTGCCCGGCCGAACTGGGCCAACACCTGTCTCGGCGCGAGGTCGAGCGGCGTCCGTTCTACGAACTGCTCGGTGTGCAGTTGCGCGGCGCCACCCAGACCATCGGCGCGGCAGCAGCCACCGAGCACGACGCCCGACTGCTGGAGGTGCCCGTCGGCAGCCCGGTGCTGCGCTGTGAGCGGCTGACGACCACAGTGACCGGCGAGCCCGTGCTCTTGTCCGAGCACATCTTCCCTGCGCACCGCACCGAGTTCGTGGTGGAGCTTCCCCAGGCAGCGCCCTCGCTCGTGCCGAGCGGGCTGCGCCTCGTCGATCAGGTGTGAACCACGCTCACCACGTATCCCAGTGCAGGATCGGCTCGAGCGGCAGGCGTGCGGCGGGCTTGAAGTCGGTGCCCACGGTGTAGGCGATGGGGAACATGCCGACCTGGCTGAACCCTGCCGGGATACCCAGCAGTTCGGCCGACTGCGCGTCGCCGCCCTTGGCCAGGTGCACGGTGGTCCAGGCGGTGCCGAGCCCGCGCTCGCGTGCGGCCAGCAGGAAGCTCCACACGGCGGGAAGGATGCTGCCCCACACGCCAGCAGCAGCCCACAGCGGCAGCCGGTCGAGGTCGGCGGCGATGCACGGCACCATGATGATCGGCGCCCGTTGGAAGTGCTCGGCGAGGTAGTTGGCGGAGGAGTACACCTGCTCGATTCGGCGGTCACCCTCCTCGCCGCTGGCGGCCAGCGCCGATGCGGCGACACTGCTGCTGTAGCCCGCCCAGTTGGCGCGGTAGATATCGGCGAGCGCCATCTTCTTGGCCGGGTCGGTGACCATCAGCCATTGCCAACCCTGCGAGTTGCTACCGCTGGGTGCCTGCAATGCGATTTGGAGGCACTCCTCGATCACCTCGCGCTCGACCGGCCGGTCGAAGTCGAGGCGCTTGCGCACGGCGCGGGTGGTGGTGAGGACTTCGTCGGCGGAGAGGTGTAAGTGCATGCCGAGAGTGTGCCACGACACATGCAGGCTGCGCTGCGCCTGACACACTCACGGTCATGACTGCGATCAACATCGGCGACCGGGTATCGATCACGCTCACGGACGGCGTGGCCGACGTTCGTATGACGAGGCCCGACAAGCGCAACGCACTCGATGGTGCGATGTTCGTCTCGCTCGCCGAAGCCGGTGAACGTCTCAAGACGATGGCCGGCGTGCGCGTTGCAGTGCTCTCCGGTGAGGGCGCGTCGTTCTGCGCGGGTCTCGACTTCGCCACCATGGCCGCGCTGGCCACTGGCGTGGACAGTGATGGACGCGACAACCCTGGTCTGTTGCAGGAGAGCGGCATCACGCACCTCGGGCAACAGGTTGCGTGGGTGTGGCAAGAGGTGCCAGTGCCGGTCATTGCCGCAGTGCACGGACACGCGATCGGTGGTGGCATTCAGGTCGCCCTCGGGGCCGACATCCGCATCGTGCACCCGGATACCAAACTCAGCGTTCGTGAGGTGCACTGGGGGTTGGTGCCCGATATGACCGGCACAATGATGCTCTCGCGGTTGGTACGTGCCGACGTGGCCAAGGAACTCGTGATCACCGCCCGCATGTTCGACGGCCGTGAGGCGTTCGCTCTGGGCATTGCCACCAAGTTGTCGGACACCCCGCTCGACGATGCGTTGGTCATGGCCCGCGAGATCGCCGGACGCAGCCCGGATGCAGTTCGTGGTGCGAAGGCCTTGCTGAACGGACTGTTCAATGCCGGTGCGGCCGAGCAGTTCGCTGAGGAACGACGTGTGATCCGCTCGATTATCGGCAAGCCGAACCAGGCCGAAGCGGTCGCGAGCAACTTTGAGAACCGTCCCGCCCACTTCATCGACCCGGTCTGAGGAGCTCGCCGTGACGACGATCGACGACAATGCGCTGAAGCTGTTCTCGTTCCAGGTCTTCTCCAAGCTGGAGGGTGCGGTCACGGCAGGGATGATTCATCTGGGTGACCAGCTGGGCCTCTATGTCGCGTTGGCCGACGCTGCCGCACCGATCACCACCCACGAGCTCGCGGAACGGACGGCGCTCGATGAACGCTGGGTTCGCGAGTGGGCGCACAATCAGGCGGCGGCGAAGTTGATCACCGTCGACGAGGGCCGGTTCGGGCTGACGCCGGAAGCCGCTGCGGTGCTGGCCTCACCGGAACACCCGGCCTACGGGATGGGCATGTTCCACCGTCTGCCGCAGACGATGCGCGCGCTGGAGGATGTGCGCGAGAGCTTCCGCACCGGCATCGGCCACGACTACGACAGCCACGGACCGCAGGGCGCAGTGGGTATCGAGCGCAACTTCGAACCGTGGAGCAACGCCAACCTGCTCCCCGTGGTGTTGCCCGCGATCGATGGCCTCGTTGAGCGGATGCGATCCGGTGCGTCGGTCGCCGATATCGGGTGTGGGGCGGGCAGCGCTGTGTTGCTCATGGCGGCAGCGTTTCCGCATTCGCAGTTCCGCGGCTACGACATCTCGCAGTACGCGCTTGCTCGCGCGGCACTGAAGCTCGAGGAGAGCGGTCTGCACAACGCCGAGTTCCACGACCCGCGCCAGGTGCCGCTGCCCGATGACCAGACGCTGAACTTCATCACCACGTTCGACTGCATTCACGACATGACCCACCCGTCGGAAATGATGAAGGCCATTCGTCGGGCGATCGCACCTGATGGCGTGTGGCTGCTGGTCGACATCAAGGCACTCGACACGTTCGAGGAGAATGCTCGCAAGAACCCGATGGCGCCGCTGATGTACGGCATCAGCGTGCTCTCGTGTATGTCGTCCGCGCTCAGCGAGGAGGGTGGCGAAGGTCTCGGCACATTGGGGCTGTCGGAGAACAAGGCCCGCGCAATGACGCAGGCCGCCGGCTTCACCCGCTTTGAGAAGCTGCCGATCGACCATGCGGTCAATGCGTTCTACATGGTGCGGCCCTGACCCGCACCTGACCGAGTGGGTCAGCTGGCGTTGAGGTGCTCGAACTTGCGCTCGGCGAACAACCACTGACCGCCGACCCGCACGTAGCGGTCGTGGTACACGCCAAGGATGGTCTCAGGTTCGCTCTTCTTGCGGCGCAGTGTCTCGTGGATGATGACTCGTCCCGTGCCGGTGCCGGCGGCTTCATCCACCTCGAACACGGTGTTGGGTGCGAGCTGCACTGCGTAATCAAGGTCTTTGAAAATGCGCGCGAGGCTGGTGCGGATCTTGTCGCGCCCCTGGAGTGGTTTGCCGATGTTCCACAGGCCATCCTCGATGAAACACGCGGCGCAATCACCGGGATCGAGCCGCACGGCGCTGTCGCACCAGCGCGCAATCAGGCGGCGCAGGGCCGCCTCGGTCGCGGGGGAGGGTGCGCTGGTGAGGCCTGCTCGCGGTGTGTCGCTGCCGCGCAGATCTTCGGGTTCGAGGCCGACCTCCCACGCCGCCAGGGTGCGGACGTGCTCGATGAACTGGTCGCGGCTCATCATCCCGCTGTGTGCCGCGAACTGAACGGCAAGGCCGTCGACCACCGAGGTGAGACGGATGGCCGCCGCTGCCGGATCGACACACACGAACTCGCCGGCGTCGACGCCGTTGCGGATGACGCGCTCGACGAGCGACGCCGACTGGTGGTCGAGTTCCTGGCTGATTGTGCGCATCATCGGGTTCCGGAGGGCTTCGCCCCAGCCGTCGATCCACAACATCCACTCGACGTCGTCGCTTCCTTCGGGCACGTAGTTTTGGATGACCCGGTCGAGTTGGGCGACGGATGTGGGAGCGGCCTCCACCTCGGCCTCCATCTCGGCGACGTCCTTGCGCGCGTAGTGGGCAAACGCCTCGGCGAGGAGATGTTCCTTCGACTCGAAGTGGTAGTGGATGAGACTGCTCGACACCTCCAGTCGCTTGGCGACGTCGGCAATGCGAGTTGCCGCGAAACCTCGTTCAATGACCACTTCGCACGTGGTCTCTAGAATCTCGGCACGGCGTTGGGCGACGGTGGGCTTCTTCACTTCCGCGCACGATACTGCGATGAGGTGCCCGACAAGCGGAGTGCCGACGATGGACTCACTTCTCGACGCGGAATGCTCCACGCATTACTGGGTGGATGCGGCAGAAATAGGTGTAGGTGCCCGGCGCGAGTGTGCTGGGAATCGTCCAGGTCGTGCGCCCAGCGGTGGGCTGACCGCCGTGGCCCAACTGGCCCGAGTCGAAGATGACCGGCCCGTCGGCCAACGGGTAGGCGATACCCGTGCTCTTGTTGCACGGCGCCTTGCAGGCAGTGATCGTGTGCCATTGACCATTGCCGATATCGGCGTCGAGGTTGTCGTAGGTGATCGTCTGACCTTGGCGCACGGTGGGCACCGACTTGGAGAAGTTCATATCACCCTGGCCGTACAGCCAGTCCTGGATCTGGATCGTGGAGGCCGCGGGTGAACTGGGAAGCGCAGTGAGGTCGAGGTACGACGTATCGGCGTCGCCGCCATGATGATCGTTCTCGGGCAGGTGACCGTGCGTGAGCATGCCGGGTGTGTCGACGGTGGTGAGGAACGGATCGTCGGCCGGTCCGCCCGGCTCGCCCATCCACACGACCATGATGCCCATCGACTCGTACCAGGAAGCGGATGCAGAGTCGTACGTCGCGGTGGTCGACAGTACGTCGCCCTTCTTCACCGCGACATGCCAGTCCGGTGTGGTTGCCGTCATCGCCACGTCCCACGACACCGCTCCGGCCGGCTCGTAATACTTGGCATCGGATTTGAACAGATGTGCAGTGGTGCCGGCGCGGCTGGCGTACAAGTCGGTGTGCAGCCCGCCCGGGTGGAGGTGGCCAGCAGTGGCGATGAGCGTGCCATCCTGATCGACCGTCCACAGGTTCCTCGGCGTGTCGCTCCCGTAAGGCTGGTTGGCCTGATCCGGGAAGGTGTACGTGGTGCCGTCTCCGTCGCCTCGCAGCACGTCGAACACCGGGTAGCCCATACCGTTCTGCACATCCATCCACACGGGGTGCGCAGCCAACATTCCGGTCGCCTCGGGCGCCGAGTCGGCGATCACGTCGATCTCGTAGGTGACCCACACCTGGGTGTTGTCGGGTGTGAGGTTGTGCAACATGTAGTTCAGCGCCCAGTGGTCGCCGGCGTCGTAGCGGTACCCGTAGGGCGACGGGAGGACGAGGTTCGTCTTCTCCTCGCCGGCAGCGAAGAACCGCTGCGGCAGCCCTGAGGTGGAATCACGATTGCTGAGGTTGAGCCACACACCGTGGTGCAGGTGCACGACGTCGACACGCGGCACGGTGCCGTCGGCGTACTCGAGGTTGGGCCGGAAACCGACGATCCATCCGCTGACGTCGGGCTGCGGGATGGTGGTGAGCGTGTCGATGTTGTTCTGCCCGGGCTGGATGGCGAACGGCCCGGCCTTGAACTTCAGCGTGACGGCCCCCGGCCGAGTGGGCAGATCAGCGATCGTGGTGTCGGTGGACAGTTCGACCGTGGACTGCGGGTTCTGGCTGGTGGGTGCCGCCGTCGTGTCGACCAACTGCGTGTCGGATGATGCGTCGCTCGTGGAGCACGCTGCGGCGATGAGTGCGCCAGCGACGATGGCGACGGCAGCGACCGTGCGCGCCTTCATGCGCTGAACCCATCGAGCAGGCCGGTGAGGCCTGTGGGGTGCGGTCCGATGCAGAGTTGTTCGAGGATGCCCATACCGTGTTCGAGAGTACCGTCAGCGCGGACGAGTACCGCGTCACACATGGTCTGAACGTGGACGTTCTCTCGCGTCAACGGCTGCGCTACGGGTACATCCAACTGCTCACCGACAGTCAGCGATTCCCCGTGCCAGGTGCCGTGTGCGAACTTCGAATGCCCGTAGCCGACACCGCACATGTGAAAGTCGATGCGGGGGGTCAGCGTGACGGTGTGCACGGAGCCATCCCAGTCGACGAGGTCGTACTCGAAGTGTTCGGCCCAACGGGTGCCGGGCCGCCATTGCACGCGCCATTCGACCGAGCGCATCAGACTGCCGTCACCGCCCACGGGTGCAAGCGCGCCGGTCTCGTGCCACCGGCGACCATCGCCGTACTCATTGACGTCGAAGTGGGTGGAGCACGAGGGGAAGTTCACCGGGGCCCAGAGCCAGAAGAACTGCGGTACCTGCACGGGCGCCCCACTGGGAGCGGCCTCGCCGACGGGCCGGATTCCCCACGAGCGATCGCGGGTGCCCCAGACCTGATCGGGCTCCACGATGTGGCGTTCGCCGTCGATCTCGATCCAGCCGCTCCAGGCCCCGAACTGCGTGAGGCGGGTGTAGTCGAAGAATGTGCGCAGCCCGACCCGTTCGAAGAAGTGCGGTTCTTCGATCGCCGCCGACCGGCCATCGAAGACCAGCTCCGCGCGCAACCCGTGTTCGGGCGCGTCGACGCTGACCCGCAGCGTCTGCAACGGCTGCACAATCGCGATCGCGATCGGCCCGAGCGTGGTGGCGTCGCGCGGGTCGAGGGGCGCTCGCTGGGTGTGGAACACGCTGTGTTGGCGGCCACCGACGACGGCGCAGAATGAGGCGTCGGCGACGTGCCGGTTCGGGTAGAGCCCCATCGCGACAGCGAAGAACAGGCCTCCGTCGCGCGCGTAGCCGTTGAAGAAGTAGCGGTCGTAGTGGTTGAGGTCGCCGGTCGCGCTGTGGGCGATCGGCACCGTGGCCTGATGGATCGGGTAGTCGTCGAAGCTCGTGAGCACGTCGGGAACGGTAGGCCATCCGGCAGTTGGTCTCGTCACCGTGCCGCGCCGTAGCCTGCGGGCATGAATCGACTCACGGCGTTTCCACGCCGGGTGCGCCGCGATGGCTTCACACCCACCGAGTTCCTCTCCATCTGCATCGGGGCGTTGTTCCTGCTCAGCATCATCGTGGTGAGCGGCGGTGTGGTGCGGCTCACCGGTTCCGGTCTGGGATGTACTGATTGGCCGAACTGCAACTCGGCTCAGCTCGTCAGCGTCTCCAACGCTCATTCGGCGATTGAACAGATCAACCGATTCTTCACGTTCGTCGTGTGTATCGGCGTGGCGTTGGCGGCCATCGCCGCGTGGTACCGCCGGCCGCGTCGGCGCGACCTGCTGGGTCTGTCGCTGGTGATGCTGATCGGCGTGCCGTTCCAGGGTGTCGTTGGCGCGATCGTTGTCTGGACCAAGGTCAACCCGGTGGCGGTGCAGTTCCACATGGTGTTGTCGTTGGTGCTCATCTGGGCAGCGGTCGTCATGATCGTACGTTCCCGTCAGGTCGATACGGGCGCTCGCTCGCTGAGCGTGGCGGCTGCTGTGCGCCGCCGGGTGCAACTGCTCGCAGGATGGACGGTGCTCGCGCTGTTGGCCGGTTCCGTGGTGACCGGCACTGGTCCGCACGCAGGTGACGACGAGGCCAAGCGCTTCTTCGGTACCGCCGCCGACATCGATGGCCATGCGTTGCAGTGGGTCACGCGGGTGCACAGCGCGATTGTCTGGGTGACGGTGCTCGTGGCACTCAGCCTGCTGTGGATGCTCCGCAAGGTAGCCCACGACCGCGAGGTGCTCGACGCGCCGTTGACGGCGTGGTTGATCACGGCGCTGGTGCAAGGAGCGATCGGCTACGTCCAGTACGCCGCCGGTCTTCCGGTCGCGCTGGTCGCCGTTCACCTGGCCGGCGCCGCAACCCTCACCGGTTGCACCGCATGGCTGTGGTGCAGCACCACGTCCGTCGTTGCCGACGAACCCTGACCCCGTTTCACCCCGCCCCGGTTTCACCCCGCCCCGGTTTCACCCCGCCCCGGTCGCACACACATCACGGGTGCCCGTGGCCGACGTGGGACACGAACGGGTAGCGAGATGGTCAGTCGAGCCCGAGTACCGCGTCGTAAAGGTGCTGGCAGTCGTTCGTCGCCAGCACCGTGGGGCCATGGGGGCCAACGCGCACGGTGGTGATGCTGGTGTTCTCGATCGTGAACACCATTGAGCGATGTATGCCCAGTAGGTGGGCGAGGTACGCGTTGATCGTGCCTCCGTGCGAGACGACAGCGATCGTCTGCCCGGTATGTTGCGTCGCGACGGCGTCGATCACCCCGGCCACCCGGCTGCGGAACGCGTCGTCACCTTCACAGCCGGGGATTCCGTCCCAGCGTCCCGTGCGGTTCCACGCCACCCACTCCGGGTCCTTGATCGAGGCTCGGCGACGGAACTCGCCATGGCCCCAGTCGCCCAGGCGGATCTCTTCGAGGTCGCGAAACACGGCGACATCGAGCCCGCGCTCGGCGGCCAGTGGGGCCGCAGTCTGTATGGCCCGGCTGAGCTGCGAGCTGTAGACGGCGTGGATGGTTTTGGTGCGCAGCCGATCCGCCAGGAGAGCCGCCTGTTCGACACCGACAGCGTGCAGCGGCGGGTCGAGTGACTCGGGTGACCCCGGAACCACGTCGGCCGAGCGGCCGTGGCGGATGAGCAGCATTTCGCACTCGTCGGGCTCTGGGGAGCGCAGCAGGGGCTGCGGAACGGTCTGGGTGCCCTGTTCAGGCTGGTTGGTGTGGCTCACGCCGCCACGGTAGCGGTGGGCTCGGCACCGCCCGATGCACCGCGAGCGGTGACCACCAGCCCGATGAGCACCATCGCGATGCCTGCCCAGCCGGCGACACGGATGCCCTCGTGCACGACTACCGCACCGAGCACGGCGGCGGTCAACGGTTCGAGCAGTGTCAGTGTGATGACGGTGGGTGCGTGGAGATACCGCAGGGCGAATCCGTACAACGTGTATGCCCCACCGACCGTGATGGCCCCGAGGTAGATCGTGACCCACCAACCGTTCCCGTGCAGCACCCAGCCGGGGTGGTGGGCCAGCAGCAGGGGAGTGAGCAGCACTGCCCCGCCGCAGAACATCGCTGCCATGCCTGCGGTGCTGTGCTCGCCTGCGTCGATGAGCGACTTGCCGACGGTGGCGAACGTCGCCCAACCCAAACCGGCGCACACGGCGAGCGCGATGCCGGTGTGGTCGATGGCGTCGGACCGCCCGGCAAGGCCGAGCAGCGCGACCCCAGCCACGCTGATGCCGGTGCCTGTCAGCCACGTGCGGGCTGGCGCGCGACGGTGCCGGAGAGCGGCGAGCACTCCCGCCAGCACCGGGCCCGAGCCGATGGTCGCGACGGTGCCGACAGCGACACCGGTGCGACCGACAGCGAGGAAGTAGCAAAGTTGGAAGACCGCCACTCCCAGTGCTCCCACGAGCGTGATCGATTGGCGCCACGGCGCGAACACGCCCCGTCCCTGCCGTCGGGCGACGGCCAACAGTGTGATGCCACCGACGAGGAGACGCAGCGCACCGACCGAATAGGCGTCGGCTCCCTCAGGAGCGTTGACCAACACCGTGCCGGAGGTACCGAACAGCGCGGCCGCGGTGAGGACGGCCAGAACGGCTGACCGGCGGTGGGTGTTCGAGTTCAGTGGGGGACGCCCGAACGGATCAGGCGCCGCCGAGGTACGCGGCCTGCACAGCCGGGTCGGTGAGCAGCTTGCTGGCTTCGTCGGTCTTCACCACGAGGCCGGTCTCGAGCACATAGGCGCGGTGGGCGCGGCGGAGTGCCTGCGCGGCGTTCTGCTCGACCAACAGCACCGTGGTGCCTTGGCGATTGATCTCGGTGATGATGTCGAAGATCTGCGTGATGAGCATCGGGGCGAGGCCCATCGAGGGCTCGTCGAGCAGCAGCACTCGCGGACGACTCATCAACGCGCGGCCGATGGTGAGCATCTGCTGCTCGCCACCGGACATCGAGCCACCGGCCTGCGACTTGCGCTCGGCAAGACGCGGGAACAGTTCGAAGACCCGCTCGAGGTCGGACTTGTAGGCCGCGCTCTTGCGGTCTTTCCGCGTCCAACAACCCATGTCGAGGTTCTCGAGCACGCTCATGCCCGGGAAGATGCCGCGACCCTCAGGTGCCTGGCAAATGCCGAGTTCAGTGCGCTTGTGGGCGGGCATCTTGGTGATGTCCTGGCCATCGAACGTGATGGTGCCCTTAGCGACCGGACGCAGGCCCGACACCGTCTTCAAGGTGGTGCTCTTGCCGGCGCCGTTGGCGCCGATGAGCGTGACGATCTCGCCCTCACCAACGGTGAACGAGATGCCTTTGATGGCCTCGATGCGGCCGTAGAACACGTGCAGGTCGTTGACCTCAAGCAGCATCGGACGGCTCCCCCAGGTAGGCGGCGATGACGGCCGGATTGGCACGAACTTCGGTCGGCGTGCCCTCGGCGATCTTGCGGCCGAAGTCGAGCACGATGATGCGATCGGTGACACCCATGACCAGGCTCATGTCGTGCTCGATCAGCAGCACGGTGTACCCCTGATCGCGGATCGTGCGGATCAGACCCATCAGCTCGATCTTCTCGGCCGGGTTGAAACCGGCGGCTGGTTCGTCGAGACACAACAGCTTGGGACCGGTGGCGAGCGCACGGGCGATCTCCAAGCGACGCTGATAGCCGTACGGCAGGTTCTTGGCCGCATCGGCCGCTCGGTCGGCGATCCCCATGAACGTCAGCAGTTCCATTGCTCGCTCGGTGTGGGCCTTCTCCTCGCGACGCTGTCGCGGGAGGCGGAACATCGCGCCGAGCACGCTGGTGCGGGCGTGGGCGTCGCAGCCGACGATTACGTTCTCAAGAGCAGTCATCTCCGGGAAGAGGCGGATGTTCTGGAACGTGCGAGCGATACCCAGTCGGGTGATCTTGTGCCGGTCGAGTTTGGCCAGCTTCTTTCCGTCGAAGCGAACCTCGCCCTTGGTGGCTTGGTAGACACCGGTCATCACGTTGAAACACGTGGTCTTCCCGGCACCGTTCGGGCCGATCAAGCCCAGGATCTCACCCTTGCGGATGTCGAAGCTGACTTCGCCCAGTGCGACCAGGCCGCCGAACTGCATCGTGACGTTGTCGATCTCAAGCAGTGGCTGTTCCATGAGCGCCTCCTTCCAGATCGGGATCGCCTTCGCGGACATCTTCGAACGGGGGCGGATCGTCGGATGGTGGCTCGACCTGCCTGCCGTGCTGACGGCGGGGCAGCAGACCCTGTGGGCGGAAGATCATCATCACCACGAGCGCCACACCGAACCAGAAGTAGCGACTGGTGTCGAGGAAGCGGAACCGCTCGGGCAGGTAGGCGACCACGACCGCGCCGATGACGACGCCTGGCATGTTGCCAGGGCCACCGAGTACGACGGCGGCGAGGAACAAGATGGACAGCTTCAACTCGAAGTTCTGCGGCAGGATGAACGCGGTCTTGGTGGCGTACAGCGAACCGGCCATACCGCCCACCCCGGCGCCGATGGCGAACGCCCACAGCTTGAACTTGAACGTAGGTACGCCCATCAGCTCGGCAGCGTCCTCGTCCTCGCGGATGGCGGTCCAGGCGCGACCGACGCGGCTGCGCTCCAGGCGGCTGAGGAAGAAGTAGACGATGACCACCATCGTCAGTCCGAGCCAGTAGAAGCTCTTGCTGTCCAGCACGCCGAAGTGGATCGGGCCGATGTTCGGTGGCGGTGGGATGTTGCTGATGCCGGGAGTGGCGCCCAGCCAGTCGAATCGCTGCGCCAGCAGGCGGATGATCTCGCCGAATCCGAGCGTGACGATCGCGAGATAGTCGCCTCGCAGGCGCAGTGTGGGAGCGCCGAGCAGCACGCCCGACAACATCGACACCAACATTGCGATCGGCAGACAGATCAGCCACGGCAAGTTGCCATGCTGCGAACTCAGCACGGCAACGGTGTACGCGCCAACGGCATAGAAACCGACGTAGCCGAGGTCGAGCAGACCGGCCATGCCGACCACTACGTTGAGTCCGAGGGCGACGATCACGTAGATGACGACGCTGCCGGCGAGCATCGAGCTGAAGTCGGTGCCGGTGGTGGGGATCACGGGCAGGTTCAGCGACGGCAACGCATAACAGAACGCGAGGCCGAGGATGCCGATGACCCAGCGGGCGGGCTTGGGTACCTGCTGCCACTTGGCGAAGAACCGCCGGCGGCTGTCCGAGGCGGCAGCGATGCGCTCACCGAAGGCGAGCTTGGCTGCTGCCGTGGGCGGCGGCCCGGGAGGAAGGTCGGTGCCGGTGGTGGGCGGCCGCTCGCTCATGCCTTGCTCCTTCCCATTGACTCGCCCAGCAGACCGGTGGGCCTGAGCATCAGGACGAGCACGAGGACCACGAACGCCGTCACCGAACCCATCTTCTGGTTGGACTCGAACAGGCTGGTTCCCCAGTTTTCGATGACGCCCAGCATCAGGCCGCCCAGCAGGGCGCCCTTGATGTTGCCGATACCGCCGAGGACGGCAGCAGTGAAGGCCTTCACACCGAGTTCAAAGCCCAGTGAGTAGCGGGCGGAACCGTTGTAGATCTCGAAGAAGAACGCTGCGCCACCGGCCATCACGCCGCCGACGAGGAAGGTGATGAGAATGATGCGGTCGACGTTGACGCCCATCAGGCGGGCTGTTTCCATGTCTTGCGCGACGGCCCGGATGCCGCGGCCAACCTTGCTGCGGTTCACGAACAGCACGAGGATCACCATCATGATCAGCGAGCCGATGACGACGAGTACGTAGTCGTTACGCACATCGGCATTGAAGATCGAGAACAGGCGACGCTTCTTGAACACGCGGGCTAGGGCGTAGTCCTGGCGCTGCTTGGTGCCCCACTCGCCGACCGCTTCGGACATCGCGAAGCTGGCGCCGATGGCGGAGATGAGGAACACCAGGCGGGGTGCATTGCGTTTGCGCAGTGGCCGATAGGCGACGCGCTCCAGCACGACGGCGGACGCGCCGCCGATGATGATCGACATCACCAGACACAACGCCAACACACCCACCAACGTGAAACCCGTCTTGTACGGATCGTCGCCGTTGGAGAGTCGGTCGGGTATACCCAGCATGTCGATCGCGAAGAACGAGCCGAACGCCGAGAACATGAAGACCTCGGAGTTGGCGAAGTTGATCAAGCGAAGGACGCCGTACACGAGCGTGTACCCCAGCGCGATCAATGCATAGATCGAGCCGAGCACCAGTCCATTGACGGTGGAGGGCCAGAACAGGTTGACGAAGGAATTGAAATCCACGCATCCCCCCCGGGATCCGAAGGCCGGTTCACGTTGAAGTGGACCGGGTATGAATAAGGGGGTCGGGGCACAGGGCCCCGACCCCCTCGTTCATGGAATGGACTGGATCAGCCGATCAGGCCCTTGGCAATGATCTTGCCGCCCTCGACGACGCTGTAGTACACAGCGTTACCGACCGGCTCGCCGGTCGCATCGAACTTGATCTGCTTGGTGATACCAGGCTGGTCGTAGGCCGACACGAAGGCGGCCAGGTCGGCGCGGGTGACCTTGCCGGCAGCGATGCCTGCGAGGAGCACCTTGGCGCAGTCGTAGGCCTCCGGCGAGTACAGAGCCGGGTCCTTCTTGAACTTGGCGTTGAACGCAGCCTGGAAGTCGGCGTTCACGTCGGCCGGGGCGCCAGTGGCGGTGAGGTACGCACCGTCAGCGGCAGAACCGGCGTTGTCGACGAATGCCTGATCCAGCGAGCCATCGCCCGAGACGAACGTGGCGGTGAGGCCGGCGTCACGAATCTGCTTGACCAGCTTGGCAGCCTCGGCGTAGTAACCACCGTAGAAGATGGTGTCGACGCCGGCATCCTTCATCTTGGTGATGGCGGCCGAGAAGTCGGCAGCCTTCGGGTCGATCTGGGCATCGGCGACATCGAGGGCGCCGAGACCGCTGCGGACCGAGTCGGCAAGGCCCTTGCCGTAGTCGGAAGCATCATCGATGACGCCGACCTTGGTGCCCTTGACGGTGTCCTTGATGAGGGTGACGACACCAGGAGCCTGCTTGTCGTCGTTCGCCAGGATGCGGTGGAACATCTTCCAGCCGTTGGTCGACAGCTTGGCGTTGGTGGCGCCAGGCGTGATCATCGGCAGGCCAGCGGCCTCGAACTTCGGCATGGTTGCCTTGCTCTCGCCCGAGAAGCCCGGTCCGATGAGGCCGATGATGGCTGCGTCGTTGACGATCTTGTCAGCGAGCGGGGTGGCCTGAGCCGGATCGCCCTGCGAGTCGAACGACGTGTCGAACGCGACCTGGCAGTTCGGGTTGGCGGCATTGAACTCGTCGATGGCGATCTGTGCGCCATTGATCATGTTCGTGCCGAGCGCACCGTTGTCGCCGGAGAGCGCACCGATGAACCCGATCTTGACGCCGCTGCAGGTGGCGCCTCCGCCGCCGCCAGCGGCAGTGGTGGTGGCCGGGTCGGCCTTCTTGTCGTCGCCGCAGGCCGCAACCAAGATGGCTGCGGTTGCGAGCAATGCGCCCAAACGGCGCACTGTGGTTTTCTGCATGTGTTTTCTCCCCCTAGGAGTCGGGGACGCCGAATGCGGCCCCGTGGTATGCGAGGTTCGCAGTCTAGGCACCTATACCGAGGGGTAACAAGTATGCGGTCCGGGTTGTGGGTGACCCCACGGCTACGGTTTCGGACATGACGAGTACTGCCTCCGACAACCCGGCGCAGAGCGGCGACGAGGTGCTCTACGCCGTTGGCGAGCACATCGCCACGATCACGCTCAATGCACCGCAGCGGATGAACACGATCTCCGGTCTGATGCTCGACCAACTGGCCGAGCGGCTCCTCCAGGCCGACCGTGACCGCGATGTGCGAGTGATCGTGCTCACAGGGGCCGGCCGGGTGTTCTGTGCGGGGCTCGACATGGCTGCGCAGATGGGCGCCTCGAAGGGTTCGCTGGGTGGACTCAGTGGTGAAGGCGGGATGAACGGCGAACTCGACCTGCGCACCACACCACCCACGGTCCTGCACAACCTCGACACACCGGTCATCTGCGCCCTGAATGGCGGCGCTGCGGGCTATGGCCTCGACATCGCCCTCGGGTGCGACATCCGCATCGCCTGCGCCTCGGCAAAGCTGAACCCCGGCTTCGCCAAGCGCGGCATCCTGCCCGAGAGTGGCGGCACGTGGCTACTGCCGCGGATGGTCGGCTACGCCAGGGCAGCCGAGATTGCCTTCACCGGCCGCATGCTCAGCGCGACGCAGGCCGAGCAGCTAGGGCTCGTCAACCATGTCGTTGCCGACGATGCGTTCACCGATGCTGTTCGCGACCTGGCGTTGGAAATCGCTGCCAATGCGCCGCTGGCCGTGCGGGCGATCAAGCGAATGATGCGCGCTGCCGAGACCGAGACGTTCGATCAGAACGTGCACCACGTGTTCCTGCAGCTGCTGCCGCTGCTGCGCACTGACGACTTCCGCGAGGCCGTCACGGCCTACATGGAGAAGCGTCCGCCCACGTTCACGGGTCAGTGATGCCAGCAACTGAGAAGGGCGCGCCGGTGAACGAACTGCTGGAAGCGCTGGCTACTACTCGCACGATTCGCCGCTACACGGACGACCCGGTCGAGCAGCACGACCTTGGTCGGATCTTGTGGCACGCGACGCGTGCCCCCAGTGGCAGCAACCGCCAACGCGTGCGGTATGTCGTGCTGCGCAACAGCGAGCCTGCGTTACAGGCCAGGGCCGCGCTCGGTCGTTCGGCCCGCGCTGCGTGGCAGCACAAGGAGGTTGCCGACGGCTATGGCGCAGGCAGCGGGGCTGCGGCAGATTCGCCCAAATCGCGCATGGCGGCCACGATGCAGCACTATGTCGAACACTTCCACGAGGCGCCGGTCATCGTGTTGGTGTGCCTGCTGCGGTACCGCGACGCAAATCCCTACGAGGGAGCGTCGGTCTATCCGGCGGTGCAGAACCTGTTGTTGGCCGCACGGGGTCTCGGCTACGGCGGAGCGGTCACGATGTGGCAGTTGCCGGTCGAGCAGGAACTTCGTGAGATCCTGGCCATCCCGGACGAGGCTGCGCTGTCCGCGTGCATCACGTTGGGCCGCCCCGCCGGTCAGCACGGCCCAGTGCGTCGTCGGCCGCTGCGCGACGTCGTGTTCGACGGCCAGTGGGGCGAGACCGCCGAGTGGGCCGTCGACCCACCCGGTACGCAGTTCACGGCATGGAAGTGACCCACGACCCATTCTCGGTGCTGGGCGTGCCGGCGATGTCCGATGCCGCCACGCTGGGTGCCGCCCGGCGACGGTTGGCCCGCGAACTGCACCCTGACGTCGGCGGCGATGCTGCGGCGATGCAAGCGGTGAACGTGGCCTACGACGAGGCGCTACGCCTTCTCGCCGAGCCGCCACCGGCTGAACCTGCCGAGCCTGAACCGGCTCCAGTGAGGGAGCCGCAGGCGAGCACGCATCGACGTGGTCCGGCGCGCAACGTTCAGCACGACAACCCGTCGTTCACCATTGCGGTGCTGCCCGCCGAAGCATTCGAGGCGCTGCTCATCGTGACGTCATGGATCGGCGAGGTGCTGGTCGACGATCCGCCGTACGTCTTGGAAGTGTTCTTGCACGAACCGGCGCCGTGCTGGTGTCGGCTGGATCTCGTGCCGGACGCGGGCGCCACCACCATCAGCCTCACCGTTGCGGCGGTGGAGGAGGACGGCGTGGGGATACTGCCGCCGCCCGATATCGACCTGGTGCGCGACACGTGGGTCGCCGGGCTCAATGAGCCGCTTTGGTGAGCCGATCGCGTATGGCGTGTCCGAGCCCGCCGGATGGTGGCATCACCGCGATGATCACCGCGGCACCCATGTCGTCGGCACGTCGCAGGTCGGCGTAGAGCGATCGGGCGTACTCCACGAGGTTGTCGGTGCGATCGATCACCACAGCGTCTGCGAGCTGGGCGGCACGACTGAGCGCAGCAGCCGAACTGTCCACCAACAGCACTCTGGCTGATGGCGCGTAGTGCGAGGCGAGCATGCCGGCGGCGCGGCTGGGCCCGCTGGGTGCAGCAATGCGACCATCGAGCAGCGCAGCGACCTGCTCGGACGGGATGCCACCAGGACGCAGGATCTGTGGGGGATCCACCGTGCAGTCGACGATGGTGCTCTCGACGCCCACTGGGCAGTGGCCGCCGTCCAGCACGTAGTCGACCAACGTGCCCAGATCCTGGTGCACATGCTCGGCGGTCGTGGGGCTGACCTTCCCGAACAGGTTCGCTGAGGGTGCCGCGAGGCCGCCCCCGAAACGGGTGAGCAGTTCGGTGGTGAGCGGGTGGGCGGGGACGCGCACGCCAACTGTCGGACGGCCGCCGGTGACCAGATCGAGCACATGTGCGGCCTTGGGCAGTAACAGTGTGAGCGGGCCGGGCCAGCACGTCTCGGCCAGCACCGCCGCCGCAGGAGGTACCTCGGTGGCCCACTCAGTGAGTTGTTCCGCGTCGGCGATGTGCACGATCAGCGGGTGATCAGGCGGCCGACCCTTGGCCGCGAACACGCGGCGCACGGCGTCTGGGTTCGATGCATCGGCAGCCAGGCCGTAGACCGTCTCGGTAGGTATGCCCACCAGGCCACCGGAGCGGAGGATCTCCAACGCCCGGTCGACGGACGTGCCGATGGTCATGAGCGGCCGATCTTCATGCAGGGCCGCACTTCATGCAGGGCCGGACTCATGCAGGGCCGGACTCATGCAGGGAGGGCGTCGAGGAACTCGAGTGCAGCGTCGATGAACCCGAAGGCCTCCGGTGTGGCGAAGTGGTCGACGTTGCGCAGCACCTTCAGCGTGGCCTGGGGGAGTGCGGCGACCAAAGGGTCGCCGGGGCCGGCGAAGTCCTTGTCGCCGATGACGACGAGTGTCGGGCAAGTGACGGTGCCGAGCATTGTCGGGGTGATCGGCTCGGTAGCAGTGCAGCGCAGCAGCGCGGCGAGTGCCTCGGGATCGTTGCCATCGGAGCGCGCGTAGTTTCCGAACACGTGAGCCATGGTGTCGTCTTCGGGAGCGGTGCCCTCGACTCCGGCGATCATCCGCCGTGAGTTCTCCGCGTCACGTTCGAGCACGTTGCGGCCCACACCAGCCAGCACGATCTTGCGAAACCGATGCGGGTGCTGTGCGGCCAGACGCAGCAGCGTCATCGCCCCGAGCGAGAAGCCCACGGCATCAACCGGCTCGTCGGGCAAGGCCTCGAGCACTCGCGCACCCAGGTCGGCGTATGCCTCGGGCTCGTGTGGTTTCGGCGCAGCGCCGTGACCCAGCAGATCGATTCCGATGACCGAGCGCCCGGCGTCGCTGAGTAGTTCGGTGAACCCGCTGCGCTGCCATGTGGCCGCGAACGATCCACCCCATCCGTGTACGAGAACGACCGGTGTACCCACGTCCTTCAACCTAGCCGGGTGGCGGTAGCCTTGGTCCGCCCGTTTCCAGGGAACCCACCGCCCCAAAGGACGACCCACGATGAGATTCCTCGGTACCACTCCGCCGTACGACTTGACGTACAGCGACGTCTTCATGGTGCCCAGCCTCAGCGAAGTGCCATCGCGCTTTTCGGTCGACCTGTCGACGCCGGATCGCCTTGGCACATCGATCCCGGTGGTGGTCGCCAACATGACCGCTGTCGCCGGTCGCCGTATGGCCGAGACCGTCGCTCGTCGTGGCGGGCTCACCGTGCTGCCGCAGGACATTCCGCTCGACATCACCAAGACAGTGATCGAGTACGTGAAGAGTCGTCACCTAGTCTACGACACCCCCATCACGCTCAGCCCGACGCACACCATCGGCGATGCGCTCGGCCTGATCCACAAGCGTGCCCACGGCGCTGTCGTGGTAGTCGACGACGAAGGTCGTCCGGTCGGAATCTTCACCGAGGGCGACGGCGCCGGCTACGACCGCTTCACGCAACTGAAGAACGTGATGAGCAGCGATCTGGTGGTGCTGCCCGACGGGACCGCCCCACAGGAGGTCTACGACCGACTCAGTGGTCAGCGTCTGTCGGTCGCCCCGGTGGTCGACGGCGACGGTCGCCTGATCGGGTGCGTCACGCGTACCGGAGCGCTGCGGAGCACGATCTACACCCCTGCAGTCGACACGAACGGTCGGCTGATGGTGGCCGTCGCTGTCGGTATCAACGGTGATCCCGGTGTCAAGGCCAAGGCGCTCGTCGGCTTCGGTGCCGACGTGTTGGTGATCGACACCGCGCACGGCCACCAGATCCGCACCCTGCGGGCGATCGAGGAAGTGCGGGCCACGTGCCCCGACACGCCGATCGTGGCCGGCAACGTGGTCACCGCCGAAGGCACCCGCGATCTGATCAACGCCGGTGCCGACATCATCAAGGTCGGTGTCGGCCCCGGTGCGATGTGCACCACGCGCATGATGACCGGTGTCGGCCGCCCGCAGTTCAGCGCCGTTCACGAATGTTCCAGCGAGGCCGCTCGCCTCGGCAAGGTCATCTGGGCCGATGGTGGTGTGCGTCATCCCCGCGACGTGGCCCTCGCCCTTGCCGCCGGTGCCGCGAACGTGATGTTCGGTTCATGGCTGGCAGGTACGTATGAGTCCGCCGCCGACACGCTGCGAGATCCAGACGGGCGCCTCTACAAGGAGAGTTTCGGCATGGCCAGCAATCGGGCCGTGAAGATCCGCAACCGCAGCGAGACGGCGTTCGAGCGGGCGCGCAAGGAACTGTTCGAGGAGGGCATCAGCACGTCGCGGATGTACCTGAACCCTGAACGGCCCGGTGTGGAAGACATCATCGACGACATCGTCGCCGGCGCGCGGTCAGCGTGCACCTACGCCGGTGCAGCGAACATCCCGGAATTCGCCCAGCGCGCTGTCGTCGGCGTGCAGAGCGCCGCCGGCTACAGCGAAGGTCTGCCGCAGGGAACGAGCTGGTAATGCCCGGCTCTGTGAGCAACGTCGTCGCCATCGACGGTCCCGCGGGGGCGGGCAAGAGCACGATCGGTAAGGCCTTGGCGGCCAAGCTGGGCCTTGAGTACCTCGACACTGGAGCGATGTATCGGGCCGTCACCTTTTTGGCGATGCAACGCGGTCTCGACCTCGCCAACCTCGCGCTGATTGGTGAGCTGGCGCGTACGGTGACGCTCGAGGTCGGTACCCGCGGTGTGTTCGTGGACGGGCTCGACGCAACGTCCGCCATCCGCACCCCGGAAGTCACGGCTGCCGTCAGTCAGGTGGCGGCGAACAGCGAGGTTCGTGCCGAGATGCGTGCGCGCCAGCGGGCGTGGGCGGCCACGCGTGGCGGGGGAGTGATCGAGGGTCGCGACATTGGTTCGGTGGTGTTCCCGGATGCACAGCTGAAGCTGTATCTCACCGCTTCGCCACGCACTCGCGCTGAGCGTCGAGTGGCCGAGGCCGGTGGCGATGTCGACGAGATCGAGCGATCCATCGCCGCTCGCGATCACCACGACAGCAGCCGCAGTGACAGTCCGCTCGTAATGCCCGACGGGTCGATCGTGGTAGACACAACAGGTATGGGCGTCGAGGCGGTGCTCGCATACATCGAGGGACTGATGACCAGCGAGAAAGCGGAGCAGCGATGACGAGGGTCTCCACCAAGCTGGCCGGCACCAGCTTCCCCGACAAGGTGGCGTACCACACCGTCCGCGGGATCGTCACCGTGTTCTGCCGGCTGTGGTGCCGCATGCAGATCGAGGGTCGCGAGCACTTCCCCAAGGAAGGCCCGTTTATCCTCGCCCCGACGCACCGCAGCATCATCGACACGCCGGTGTCATCTGGTGTGTACACCAAGCGCATGCGGTTCATGGGCGCCGACAAGTGGTGGAGCAACAAGTACTTCGGCAAGCTGCTCACTGCGCTCGGTGGGTTCCCGGTCAGCCGGGGCAGCGCCGACCGCGAGGCGCTGAAGCGCTGTCTCGCGGTGATCGAGGGCGGCGAGCCACTGGTGATGTTCCCTGAGGGCGAACGCAAGAGCGGCACGGTCGTGCAACCACTGTTCGAGGGCGCTGCGTACATCTCAATGAAGACCGGTGCACCGATCATCCCGGTGGGTATCGGCGGCAGCGAACGGGTGATGCCCAAGGGTGCCAAGTTCATCTTCCCGCGCAAGATGTACGTCATGGTCGGTAAGCCGATGTCGGTGCCCGTGGTCGAGGGGCAGAGCGCCAAGGAACAGCGTGAGGCCTCGCGCCAGCTCACCGCCGACCTGCACGCCGAACTCCAGCGCCTGTTCGACGTCGCCCAGTCCCGCGCCGGCTACTGACGGTCTGCGCATCGGTTTCTGGGAAGGAATCCTCCCAAACGGGTTTCTGGGCAGGTCTGGTCCCGGAAACCGGAACCAGGACTTCCCAGAGCGGGCCGGCGGAGCTTGCGGACCGGCCGCGGCGGGCGCATGATGCGCACCATGACGGAGTGCAGGATCTGCGGGATCGAGGTGCGCGAGGGCGACGACGCCATCGAGGCGGACGGCCATGTCTTGCACGCGGGGTGCGCGGATGCGCACGTCGACTCACCGCGTCGTCACATCGGCTCGTGGGCCCAGATGGGTGCACGCGGCCAGATGTCGATGGGTGCCGTCCAGCGCGGCGAACTCTGAACTCGGCACTGCTGCGTCGTCGTCGGAAGCTGAGCCAATGTTGGCGGTTAGACGGGGCAGGGCCACGTGTGAACGCCGAAGCTGCGCGCGGCGAACTCTGAACTAGGCGCCGGCGAACCAACTGGCAAGGCCATCGGCCAGCCACACCGGGTCGTGCGTGCCGCACAGCTCGCGAGCGCTGTGCATGCTCAACTGCGGTACGCCGACATCGACGGTGGCGATGCCAAGGCGGGTAGCGGTGATCGGGCCGATGGTGCTGCCGCAGGGCATGTTGTTGCGGCTGACGAACACCTGCCACGGCACACCGGCCGCAGCGAAGACCCGCTGCGCGAGCGCCGCGGTGACTGCCGAGGTGGCGTAACGCTGGTTGTGGTTCAGCTTGATCGCCGGGCCCTGGTTCACCATCGGACGGTGGCCAGGGTCGTGGCGTTCGGGGTAGTTCGGGTGCACGCTGTGCGCGTTGTCGCACGAGAAGCAAGTGCTCGACGCGAGCTGCGCCAGGTACTGCCCACGGTCGGCGCCGAACGCCAGCGCTAGCCGTTCCAGCGTGTTTTCTAGGAGCGGCCCGGCAGCGCCAGTGGTGCTCTCGGAACCGACCTCCTCGTGGTCGAACAAGGCGATGACCGCGGTGGCGTCGTCGGTGGGGGAAGCGGTGCAGATGGCCGCAGTGGCCGCCCAGCACGACACCTGGTTGTCCAGCCGACCCGAGGCCAGCAGATCGCCGGTGGGGCCAAGCACCGCCGCCGTCGTGAGGTCGTACAGACAAAGGTCCCAAGCGGCGACGTCTGCCGCACCAACGCCCGCCCGTTCCGCGAGCCATTCGCGGAACTCGCCGTCGCGTGACGTGCCGACACCCCACACCGGGGTGAGGTGCTGCTGCTTGTCGAGGACCACGCCCTTCTCGTTGACGTCGCGGTCGAGGTGGATCGCCAACTGCGGCACACGTGCAATGGGCGTATCGACCCGTACGAGCGAGGTGGAGCCATCGGCCAGTACGACGTGACCGGCGATGCCGAGGTCGCGGTCGAGCCACGAGTTCAACAACGCGCCGCCGTACACCTCCACAGCGAGTTGCTTCCAGCCGGCAACGCCGAGGTCGGGTCGCGGCTTGACGTGCAGTCCCGGCGAGTCGGTGTGTGCGCCGACGATGCGCAATGGCGAGGCGGGCCGAGCGTTCGCGCCGCGGCTCCAGGCAACCAGCGCCCCGCCGCGCACGACGTACCCGCGTGCGGGAAGGTCGATCCATGCAGCGGTCTCGTCGACGGCGGCAAACCCTGCGGACTGCAATCTGGCGACTGTGGCTGCGACCGCATGCCACGGCGACGGCGAGCCATCGAGATAGTCGATGAGGTCGTGTAGCTGCGCGTTCATCCCTGCTGCACCAGACCCATCGGCAGACCCGTCCCACGCAGGTGCGATGTCTCGTTCATGGTGACGACGTTACGGTGCCCGCGGCGTGAGGCGGCGACGCGGTTGATGCTGGTGTAGTTGGGATAGAAGAGCGATTGTTTCAGTCCCAGCCCGAGAATGTGGGCGAGGTACATGTTGATCACGCCGCCGTGACACGTCACGGCGATGCGCTGACCCGGGTGCACGTCGATCAACCCCTCGACAGCAGTGACGACGCGGCGTTGGAACTGCTCGAGCGACTCTTCGCCGAAGGAGTACTCACCGCTGAGCATTGCTCTCCAGCGCGGATCGTTGGTTGCCTTCAGTTCTTCGATGGGCACGTACTCACTGGAGTTGCGATCGGACTCGGCGACGTCGTCGACCACCGTGATCGGCAGTCCCTTGGCCTCGGCGAGCGGCACAGCCGTCTGGTGCGCCCGTCGCAACGGGCTGCTGTAGATCGCATCGATCGGTTCGGAGTCCAGATATCGGGCCAGGTGGCGTGCCTGTTCGAGACCGGCAGGTGCGAGCTCGGGGTCGGCGATTCCCTCGCTCAACTCCCGTCGTACTGGTAGACCATGACGTATCAACATCAACTCCATGCCGACTAGATAAGCAGCTATGACCGCGTATACCGAGACCCGCACGAAGATTGTCGCCACTCTGGGACCGGCCAGCCAGTCACCCGAGGTGCTCGACGAGTTGCTGCTCGCCGGAACCGACGTGGTGCGCTTGAACCTCAGCCACGGGTCGCTGGACGAACACCTCGGTCACTTGCGCGATGTGCGTGCCTCGGCGGAACGCACCGGCAGGGTGTGTGCGGTCTTGGCAGATCTGCCCGGCCCGAAGGTGCGCTCCGGTGCATTCCCGCACGGTGGTTGCGAGCTGGTCGGTGGCGCCATCGTTCAGCTCACCCCGGCCGAGGGGGCATCGACGGGTGAGTTGATCACGGTCGATTACCCGACGTTGCTCGACGATCTACAACCGGGCGATCGAGTGGTGCTCGGCGACGGTGCGATCAGCCTGCGGGTGGATGCCGTCGACGCCGAACGGGCGACCTGCCAAGTGCTCACCGGCGGCTTCGTGCAGGGTCGCCCCGGCGTGCATCTGCCATCCGAGCGGCTGCGTCTCACGACACCCACCGAGGAAGACCTGCGCCTTGGCGCCGCAATGGCCGAGGCTGGCGTCGACTTCCTCGCGGTGTCGTTCGTGCGTGCGGCGCACGATCTGCGCGTCGTGCGCGAAGCGATCCTGCCGCACACCACACGACTGGTGGCCAAGATCGAGACGATGCCCGCGGTGCAGGCGCTGGAGGAGATCACCGCCGAGGCCGACGCCGTGATGGTGGCCCGCGGCGACCTCGGAATCGAATGTCCGCTCGAGGATGTGCCGCACCTGCAGAAACGGATCATCCGACACTGTGTGGAGGTCGGGGTTCCCGTCATCACCGCCACCCAGATGATGGAGAGCATGATCACCTCGCCGTCGCCGACACGTGCCGAGGTCAGCGACATCGCCAACGCGGTCTTCGACGGAACGGACGCGCTGATGCTGTCGGCCGAGACTGCTGTCGGTCTCGACCCTCCGGCCGTGGTGCGCACGATGAACCGCATTGCCGCTCGTGCCGAGCGAGAGGCGAGCTATGCCCAATGGGCATCACGTCTGGGCCGCATTCAACGCGATCAATGGCCAGACGGGCCCGACCGCATCACGATGGCCATCACGCATGCGGCCGGAATGGCAGCAGTCGATGCTGGGGCCACTGCGATCCTGTGCTGCACGCGTACGGGCCGCACCGCTCGCGCGATGGCCAGGTTTCGCCCGGTGCCGCTTTTGATCGGCCTGTCGCCGGATCCTGTCACCGTGCGCACGATGGCCCTGAGTTGGGGTGTGCGGTCGTTGGAGGTGGGCACCTACCACTCCACCGATGAATTGGTGTGGTACGCCGTGGAACGGGCCGTACAGGCAGGTCTGATCGGATCGGGCGACACAGTGTTGGTACTGGCCGGCGCCCCCGATCGGCCCAGTGGCGCCAGCACCGATGTGCTGCGTATCGTGCGCGTCGCATGACGCGCCACCCGCAGGGCTACGCCGCACCGATCCACGCCGAAGAAGCAGGAGATCCGCAACACCCACTGATCGCGCTCGTCCATGGGGCGATGGATCGCTCGGCCGGCATGTTGCGGCTGAGCCGCCGCCTCGACCACGACCTGCGCGTGTTGCGGTACGACCGCCGCGGCTACGGACGGTCGGTGCCGCACCCCGGCCCGTTCGATATGGCTGCGCAGGTGGGCGATCTGGTGGCGCTCCTGGCCGGTCGACCAGCTGTGGTCATCGGCCATTCCTACGGTGGGAACGTGGCGCTCGCGGCAGCGGCACGGCACCCCGAGTTGGTGCGCGGTGTCGCGATCTACGAGACCCCATTGTCGTGGGAGCCGTGGTGGTCGGGAGCCAGCACCGGTGCTCTGGCCGTTGAACGCGCCACGGACCCGGCGGAGGCCGCCGAAGATTTCATGCGACGGGTCATCGGTGACGAACGCTGGGAAGGGCTGCCCGAGCGAACTCGAGCGATTCGGCGTACCGAAGGACTCGCAATGGTGTCGGAACTCGCCGACCTGCGTTCGCAACGACCGTGGGACCCTGGCGAGATCAACGTGCCGGTCTGGCTGGGGTACGGCTCGGATGCACTACCGCAGCATCGCAGGGGGATGCCGTACGCCGCATCGCTGATCGCCGGTGCTCACCTCGTGGAACTGGAGGGGTGTGGCCACATGGCGCCGAACACTCATCCGGAGATGTTCCGCCACCTATTGGTCGATCCCCTCCTTGATGAGCTGGGGCTACTGAGGGTTGGTTGACCGATCAGCCGTCGAGACCGGGCACTTGAATGGTCTTACCGAAGAAGGTGCAGGAAACGCCGCTCTTGTCGCCAGCCTCGATCTTGGCCTTCTCGCGGTCGGCACAGTCCTGCAGGCTGGCGCGCTGGCTGTAGACGGCCGCCGCCAAGCCGAGCATCACCACGATCACGATGACCTTGGTGACCACGGTCTTGATCAGCCACGCCGACAGGATGCTGATCAGGACGAAACCACCAGCAATGGCGATGGCGGCAGTCTTCGCGGTTTCCAGGCTGAGTCCGAACATGATGGGAACCCTAGGTCGTAGGGTGGCACTGTGAGTGACCACCCCGTTCCCTTTTCGCCGCAAGGCCCGCCGCGCACGGTCTTGCCGGAGGAGTCCGCCGAGGTGCGCCACGCCTTGGCCCAGCTTCGCGACCTGACCGAACTTGAGAGCAAGCGCGCTGCTGCGGCAGTCGTGGCTGCGAATCCTCGCTCGCTGCTGGCCTGGTGTGCGCTCGGCGACCACGCCACCGACACGGTCGAGCGCTACGCGGCGTACCGCGTTGGCTACCACCGCGGTCTCGATACGTTGCGCGCCAGCGGGTGGCGCGGGTCGGGCTATGTGCGTTGGGCCGATGAGCCCAACCGCGGCTTCCTCGGGTGTCTGCGCGGACTGAAGGCGATGGCCGAGGTGATCGGCGAGACCGACGAGGTCGAGCGCATCGGGGTGTTCCTCTTCCAACTCGATCCCACTGGTAGCGCCGCCTGAACATGATGAGCGTGCCGGTCGGTGCCGTGTTGTGCGGTGGGGCCAGTCGCCGGATGGGTCGCGACAAGGCGTTCGTCGAGTATGACGGCATCGCCATGGCGGTGCGCGTGGCGGCCTCCTTGAGCGCCGCTGGCTGTGGCACGGTGGTTGCGATCGGGGGCGACGCCGGAGCACTGAACGCAGCGGGCCTGATGTGTGTCGAGGACGAGTTCCCCGGCGAAGGGCCGCTGGGAGGAGTGATCACTGCCTTGCGTCACTTCCCGGATGCCCCGGCCGTGATGGTTGTGGCCTGCGACCTTCCGCTGCTCGCGCCCGCCACCATCCGCACAGTGCTTGCGAGCTTGAATGGCGCCGACCAGGAAGTGATGGTGGCGATGGCCCACACTGGCCGCGCTGAACCGATGTGTGCCGCGTGGCGACCAACGGCCGTGGCTGCGCTGGTGTCAGCGATGAGCGCAGGCGAGCGCCGGCTCCACGTGGCCGCCGAACTCGTCGGCGCGGTCCATTCAGCTGTTCCGATAGGCGATCTGACGAATGTCAACACGCCCAGCGACCTGCCCCAGTAGCGTTCACGCTCATGCCGATCCCCGAAGTCAACGTTGACGAGTTGGAAGCGGCCCTCGCCGCGGGCGCTCGCCTCCTGGATGTCCGTGAGACGGACGAATATGTGGCGGGCCATGTGGGCAGCGCTGTCCACATCGCGCTTTCAACGGTGCCGCAGCAGGTCGACGCCTTCCGTGGCGATGGTCCTGCCTACGTCATCTGTAAGAGCGGTGGACGCAGCTTGAAGGCGTGCGAGTTCCTGGCCGAACAGGGCCTGGAAGTGATCAATGTTGCCGGCGGCACCATGCAGTGGGTCGCCAGTGGTCGCCCTGTGGTGACGGGCAGCGCCCCGGAGTGACGTATCGCTGGATCACGACGGACGTTGATCTCGTCGCTCATGTCGAGCGATTGCTGCAACAACAGCGCTATGCGCTCGATACCGAGTTCCATCGTGAACGGACGTACTTTCCGAAGTTGGCATTGCTGCAGATCGCGGATGCAGAGCAGATCGTGCTCATCGATCCGCTGGCCTGCGACCTCTCACCCCTGAAGGCCTTGTTCGAGAGCGACGTGCTGGCCGTGCTGCACGCCGCTCAACAAGACCTCGATGTGCTCACGCATGCGTGCGGTGCCGTTCCTCGCCGATTGTACGACACCCAGTTGGCGGCAGGCTTCCTGGGCTACAGCACGCCCTCCTTGGTGTCGCTGTTGCAGGCCGAGTTGAAGGTGCCGATGGCCAAGGGTGATCGACTCACCGACTGGCTGCGTCGCCCGCTCAGCAATGAACAGTGCGACTACGCAGCCAGCGATGTCGCTCATTTGCTGCTGTTGCACGACACGATCGAGGCCCAACTCGCCGCCGAAGGCCGCTCGGAATGGGCCAGCGCGGCCTGTGAGGAACTGCGTGTGAAGCCGGTCAGCGGTGTCGATCCCGGTATGGCGTGGTCGCGCCTGAAGGATGTGCGCGTGCTGAAGGCCAAAGCTCGCGGCGTGGCGCAGGCCGTCGCCGAATGGCGCGAGCGCCGGGCAATGTCGCTGGACTCTCCGGTGCGACAGGTGCTTCCGGATCTGGCGGTGCTGGGTATTGCCCAGAAGCAGCCGCGCACGATCGCAGATCTGGCGCAGTGCCGTGGAGTCGATGACCGGCACACGCGGGGCACGATCGGCAAGGAACTGCTCACCGCCGTGGAGACCGGTCTGGCTGCGGAGGTCACCATGCCCGCAGCCGAGGGTGAAGAGTTGGAACGACACATGCGTCCGGCCGTGGCGCTGGTGTCGGCGTGGGTCGGCGAGGTCGCTCGTAAACAGCGTGTCGACGCTGCCCTGTTGGCCACACGCACTGACCTCGTCTCGTTCCTGCGTGGCGACGAGACGTCGCGCCTGGCTCACGGGTGGCGCAACGAGTTCCTCGGCGATGGCATCCGTCGTCTCGTCGAAGGGCGCTCGGCGCTGACGTTCGATGGTCGCGGCGGACTGCGTCTGGTCGACGTGACTCCCGAACCTGCTGCGTAGCAGTGGCCGATCGTCGGCCTGGCCCGCTGCTCAGTCCTTGAGCAGTCGGTGCAACTTGGCCCACAACTTGTCGAACACCTCGGAGACTTCGGCGCTGCGCGCACCGTAGCCGTGGATCGGGGTGCGCTCGCCGAGCGCCTGGTTGACGATGACCCGCTGGGGAATCACCGGTTGCCAGACGGCCTTCTTGCCGACAATGCGCGTGAGCTCCTCGTAGCGGCGGTCGGCCTCGGCGCTCACTGCGGGCACTCGGTTGACGATCACGCCGGCGAGTTCTAGGTCGGGGTTCTGGGCATCCCACACATCGTCGATCAGGTCGGCGACGCCGGTGATGCCGCGCAGGCTGAGCTCGGAGGGTTCCACCACGATCACCGCGTGGTCGGCGGCGGTGAGGCCAGCGGCGGTGAGCGCGCCGAGCGACGGCGGGCAGTCGATGAGTACCGCGTCGAAGTCGTCCGCCACCTCGTGCAAGGCGGTACGGAGGCGCGTAGGGCTGCCGCCATGATCTCTGGACAACAACCGCGGCGACGACGGCAACAGCCAGACGCCGTCGCCCCAATCTGTGGGGACGAGCGCCTTCGAGGCGGGGAGTCGGCCCAACACTTCGGCGAGGGAGTCCTCCACCTCGCGGGGGTCGACACCGAGTACCCAGCTGCTGGAGCCCTGGGGGTCGAGGTCGACCACGAGTACCCGTTGCCCAGCGGTGGCGGCGGCGGAGGCGAGACCAAGGGTGACGGTGGTCTTGCCGACACCACCCTTCTGGTTGAGAACAGCGACAATGCGAGCCATGAGCCCATGCTGGCACGCGCGCAGAGCGGTGCCGCTCATTTCTGATACTGAGCCGATAGACTGAGCAGCAATGTCAACTCTCTAGGTTCGGGAGCCCTACCGTGAAGAAGGGTCGTCACCGTCGCTTCGAAGAAGCGCGGAAACTCAAGCAGGCCGGTCCCAGTGCATTTGATCTGGGTCTCGGCGGCAGCGATCAGCGTCACAACACCGAAGATGACCAGTACGCCGCGTTGGCGGAAAAGTACGGGGTCACTTTCGACGAAGACGACGACGAGTCCGACGACTGACCCTTCCCTGCGTGGCAACCAGCCTGGCGACTAGAGAAGAACCCGGCTCCATGTCCTCGCAGAACAATATTCCCATCCGTAACGTCGCATTGGTCGCTCACGTCGACCACGGTAAGACCACCTTGGTCGATGCCCTGTTGCGGGCCACCGGCACGTTTGCCGCCCACCAGGCGGTCGTCGACCGAGTCATGGACTCCAACGACCAGGAACGCGAGCGCGGCATCACGATTCTTGCCAAGGCTGCGTCGATTACCTGGAAGGGTGTCAAGATCAACCTGGTCGACACCCCTGGCCACGCCGACTTCGGTGGGGAGGTCGAGCGTGCGCTCACGATGGTGGACGGCGTGCTGCTCTTGGTTGATGCAGCCGAGGGTCCCCTTCCGCAGACGCGGTACGTGTTGCAGAAGGCACTCGCCCGCAACCTGCCGGCGATCGTCGTCATCAACAAGGTCGACCGCCATGACGCCCGTGCTGAGGAGGTGCTCGACGAGGTGTACCAGCTGTTCATCGACCTCGACGCCGGCGACGAGCACATCGACTTTGAGATCATCTCGGCCATCGCCCGTGACGGTAAGGCGATGCGTGGCATCGGCTACCCGGGCGAGGACGCCGACCTCGGCCCGCTGCTCGACACCATTATCGAGGCCATTCCGTGCCCGGTAGGTGACGCCGACGCCCCGTTGCAGGCGATGGTTACCCAGCTGGATGCCAGCGAGTACCTCGGCCGCCTGGCCATCGGGCGCGTGGTGAACGGCGTCATGCGTCGTGGCGAGACCGTCGCCCTGTTGGAAGAAGAGTTCGCCGAGGGGCAGCCGCCGCTGAAGCGTCGTCTGGCCCAGCTGATGGCATTCGAAGGTGTGTCCCGTAACGAAGTCCAAGAGCTCAGCGCCGGCGACCTGTTCGTCGTGGCCGGCTTCCCTGAGGTCGAGATCGGTGACACCATCGCCTCGGCCGAGTCGCCTGTCGCACTGCCCCGCCTCGTGGTCGACGAGCCGGTGCTGCGGATGACGTTCGGCGTGAACACCTCGCCGCTGGCCGGTAAGGACGGCAAGTTCCTCACCAGCCGTCACTTGGTCGACCGGCTGAAGAAGGAACTGCTCGGCAACGTCTCGATCAAGCTGTTCGAGACCGGTTCGCCCGACATTATCGAGGTTGCCGGTCGTGGCGAGTTGCAGCTCGCCGTGCTCATCGAAAGCATGCGCCGAGAGGGGTACGAGCTGCAGGTCAGCCGCCCCGAGGTCATCACCAAGGAAGTCAATGGCAAGAAGTTCGAGCCGCAAGAGCGCGGTGTGTGCGACGTGCCCGACGAGCATGTGGGCACCGTCACGCAGGAACTGGCACCGCGTAAGGGTCGGGTCACCGACCTGCGCGGAGGCGACGCTGGTCGCACCATCGTCACCTTCGAGTGCCCCAGCCGTGGCCTGATCGGCTTCCGTTCGCTGCTGATGACCGCCACTCGTGGCACCGCACTGCTGCACCAGCACCACTTGGGCTGGATGCCGTGGGCCGGGGAGATGCCCGACAACCGTGGCGGCGCGATGGTGTCCGACCGCATGGGCGTCACCACCGGATATGCACTCGACAAGCTGCAGCTCAGCGGTGGCTTCTTCGTCAACCCCGGCGAGCAGGTCTACGAAGGCATGGTCGTGGGCGAGTGCGCACGTGACGACGAGATGGTCGTCAACTGCGTGCGCGCCAAGGAGAAGAACAACATCCGCACGCACAGCCACGACGACGCGGTGAAGCTGCCGGCACCGAAGATCCACAGCCTGGAGACGGCGATCGAGTGGATCGCCGACGACGAACTGGTGGAAGTCACGCCGAAGGCGATCCGCATCCGCAAGCGTTACTTGGTCTTGGAAGACCGCCGTAAGTCGAACAAAAAGGGCAAGTCCTGATCTGAGTCGTTGCTGACCGTCGCTCGATCCTCGATCCCCTCAGAGGGCGTCGAGGATCGCGGCGGTCACGACCGCGAACACGTTCGGGTCCCAGGTGAGCGCGTGCTCCCAGGGCAGGCCAAACGGTTCGGCGAAGTAGATGCTGTGCACGTCTGGGAACAGGTGCACCGCTCGCGGCTGCACCACCTCGGGGGGAAGCCCCTCGGCCATCGCGCTGGCACGTGTGACGAGACCGTCATGCGGCCAGGCCCGTGTGTCGCCACCAGCGAGGTGGAAGTGGTCGCCGGCGATGATCGTGACCGGAATACCGTCGAGCACACCGGCCTGCCGGGCATTCCACCCGTCGGGGCCGCACAGGTGGCGAGTGGTCACCTCTGTGGCCGCGCCATCGGGCGTGCTGCTGACGAGCAGCAGGAAATCGTCGATGATCGCATTGGTGCTCGGGTCGGCGCTGACGGTGGAGCGCAGCAGGTCGCCGGCGGCGATGTCGGCGGCATACGAGCCGGTCCACGGTGTGCCCAATGTGATGAGTGACGTCACCTGCAGCGGGTGGCCGGCGTCGCGTAACACTCTGATCGCCGCGCGACAGAACAGGCCGCCCATCGAGTGGGCGACGAGGTCGACTGCGGTCATTCCGTCGGTGCGCGCGAGATGGGCGAGGAACGCTGCGAGGTGCTGACCAGCGACGTCGATCGTGCCGACGGAATTGACGGTGAGTTCCTCGGGCAACACCTCGGGCGGCTCGGTGTAGCCCTGGAAGTCGAGGTCTTCGTCGGCGAGCCCACGGCCGGCCCGCGCCGGTGACGTGTACACCGCAAAGCCCGCGGCGAGCAATGCCCCACGCAGACCGCTATCGGTGCTGCCGGCTGGCTGGCCTCCGCCGCAAGCGCGTGTGGGTGTGGTGAACGGGCTGTTGGCCGCACCACCGGAGACGATGACGACGGCGCGCATGTCAGCGCTTCACGGATGGGTGGGGGAGCGGTGTCCACTTCGGGCGTTCGAGCAACGTGACGAGTTGCTCGTAGGGCTCCTGGCCGACCATCTCGATGATCTCATCGCGCAGGTACTGGTAGGCGGGTTTGGCCCCGCTGAACGCGAGGTGGTCGTCGGTGCACCACCAGTGGAACTCGTGACCGCCTGCGCCCCAGTCGCGGCGTTTCCACTCGCGCAGGGTGGATGTGACGTAGCCGTGTTCGTCGGTGTGCTCCTCCAGACGCAGTGGCAACTGCCAGCACACGTCGGGTTTCCAGTCCATCGGTCGTTCGCCAGCCTCTGTAGCGGCGATGTGGAATGCGCACCCCTCGCCGCCGGCGAATCCCGGTCGGTTCAGGAAGATGCAGGCATCGTCGACGAGGCGAGTGGTGGTGACCCCATCCTCCACGCCGAAGATGCCGCCGGTGGCGCCCTCTTTCTTGAACTGCCAATGGCGCTTCTTCAGCCGGGCTGACGAGGTGACGACGGTTTGGATATCCGCATCGTCGATGAAGTGTGCGCCGTAGCTGCAGCACCCCTGGTTCATGTGCGCGGCGTCGTCGTCGAGGATGCCTTTGCAGCCGGATCCGTAGATGCAGTTCCACCCGCTGCGCAGGAAGGTCGCGTCGAACACCCAGGTGCGGCGGGTGTGCTCGTCCTCGAAACTGATCCACTCGTGGAGGTCGATGGGCATGTCGGTGGGCACGAGGTTCGACCATACCAATACAAGGTCGGCAAGAGACCCGCTTGGGTAGGCTTGGTCCTTCATGGGTACGCCACCGCAGACCGCCGATCAGCTTCGTTCCGCCTTCCTCGACTACTTCGCCGCGAAGGCACACGCAGTCGTCCCCTCGGCGAGCCTGATTCCACACGACCCCACTGTGCTGTTCACGGTTGCGGGCATGGTGCCGTTCAAGCCCTACTTCGTCGGCGACGAAGCGCCGCCCTACAGCCGTGCGGTCAGCAGTCAGAAGTGCGCCCGCGCAGGCGGCAAGCACAACGACCTCGACGATGTCGGTCGCACCAAGCGCCACCTCGTGTTCTTCGAGATGCTGGGCAACTTCAGTTTCGGCGACTACTTCAAGAACGAGATCATCCCCTGGAGTTGGGAGCTCACCACCGAGACATTCGGCCTCGACGGCGACCGTCTGTGGATCACGGTGCACGAGAGCGACGACGAGGCAGAGGCGATCTGGCACGAGCAGGTTGGCGTGCCGATGAACCGCATCCAGCGGTTGGGCGACAAGGACAACTTCTGGCAGATGGGCGACACCGGCCCGTGCGGTCCGTGTAGCGAGATCCACATCGACCGTGGCCCGTCGTTCGGTCCCGAAGGCGGGCCGTTGCACGATCAGCGCGGCGACCGCTACATGGAGTTCTGGAACCTCGTGTTCATGCAGTACAACCAGGCGGCCGATGGCAGCCGCACGTTGCTGCCCAAGCCGTCCATCGACACGGGCCTCGGCCTGGAGCGCATGCTGTGTCTGCTCCAGGGTGTCGACGCGGTGTGGGAGACCTCGTTGATGCAGCCGTTGGTCGATCAAGCCTGCAGCCTCACCGGTCGCAGCTACCGCGCCGGCGACTACGACGACCGTGACAGCTTCTCGATGCGCGTGCTCGCCGAGCACGCCCGCTCGGCAGCGATGCTGGTCAGCGACGGCGTATTCCCCAGCAATGAGAACCGTGGCTACGTGCTGCGGCGCATCATCCGCCGGGCTGTGCGCTACGCGTACCTGCTGGGTACCGAGAAGTTGGTCATGCCCACGTTGGTGAACACCGCGATCGATGTCATGGGCAACGCCTATCCCGACGTCGCCGCGAACCGAGACTTCATCACCGGCGTGCTCACGCGTGAGGAAGAGCGCTTCCGTCAGACGTTGAAGACCGGACTCAGCATCCTCGAGGACGAACTCACCACGCACACCGAACAACTGCCCGGCGGCACAGCGTTCCTGCTGCACGACACGTACGGCTTCCCGCTGGAACTCACCGAGGAGATCGCCGGCGAGCGCGGCGTCAAGGTGGACAATGCTGGCTTCCAGGCCGAGATGCAATCGCAGCGACAGCGGGCCAAGGCGGGCCGCAAGGGTGCGGTCGACGGCGCTTCGCTCGATGGCTACCGCGAGGTCGTCGAGCAGCACGGAATCACGACGTTCGTGGGCTATGCCGACGACACCGCCGAAGCCACTGTGCTCGCCGTGCTGCCGGGGGAGCCCGATACGGACACGGTGGAGGTCTTCCTCAACTGCACCCCCTTCTACGCCGAGAGCGGCGGCCAGGTGGGTGACACCGGCACCATCCGCACCGCGGGCGGTGTGGCCGAGGTACTTGACACCACGTTCGCTCTGCCCGGTCTTCGTCGACACACCGTGCGTATCGTCAACGGCGAGATTCTCGTCGGCGATACCGCCACAGCGGCGATTGATGTCGAGCGCCGAAATGCCATTCGCCGGAACCATACGGGTACGCACATCCTGCATCACGCGCTGCGCAAGGTGCTGGGTGAGCACGTCAAACAGGCCGGTTCGCTGGTCGGTCCCGATCGTCTGCGCTTCGACTTCAGTCATTACGCAGCGCTCTCTCACGATGAAGTAGCCGAGATCGAGCGCATCGCCAACGCCGAGACATTGGCCAACTCGCCAGCGCGAGCGTTCGAGACCACGAAGGACGAAGCCACCGGGCTCGGAGCCATCGCGTTCTTCGGCGACAAGTACGGCGATGTCGTGCGTGTGCTCGAGGTCGGCAACTCGATCGAACTCTGTGGTGGCACGCATGTGCAGGCCGCTGGCGACATTGGCCTCATCAAGGTCGTCAGCGAATCCAGCGTCGGTAGCAACCTGCGCCGTCTTGAGGCCGTCACGGGCGCGAATTCCGTCACGCTGTTGCAGCGCGACGAGGCACTCATTGCCGACACCGCTCGCCTGGTGGGCATCGCCGCCGACGACCTGCTCGTGGGTGTGCAGCGGCGAATGGACGAGATCAAGTCACTGCAGGACGAGGTCAAGGCGCTGCGCGCCAAGTTGGCCAGCGGTCAGGCAGGCGAGTTGGCAGCGAACGCCACGGACGGTCTGGTGGTCACCCGCATCGACGGTCTGTCGCCCGGCGATCTGCGTGAACTCGCAATCGCCGTTCGCCAGCAGGCAGGTGTGCAGATCGTGGTGCTCGGGGGGATCAGCGACACCGGTGGTGTGTCCCTGGTGGCCGCGGTCACGCCGGCAAGTGGTCGCGTCGCCGGCGATCTCATCAAGGACGCGGCCAAGGTCGTGGGCGGTGGCGGTGGTGGCAAAGGCGATATCGCCACGGCCGGCGGGAAGAACGCCGAAGGACTCGACGAAGCCCTGCGTATCGCCGCTGCCGCGGCGACCCTCCAGTAGGAGTTCACCACATGCGTGCGCTCGGCATCGACCTCGGCTCCAAGCGCATCGGTATTGCGGTCAGCGACCGCTCTGGCACCATCGCGTCACCGCTGTTGGTGCTGCAACGTTCGGGCTCCACCCGTCGCGATCACGAAGCAATCCGGGCTCTCGCCGTTGAGGAGGAGGCCGAGATGCTGGTCGTGGGGCTGCCGTTGAACATGAACGGGTCGTCCGGGCCAGCGGCGCAGGCTGCCATCAAAGAGGCTGAGGCGTTGGCTACGGTGGTGGGCGTGCCGGTCATTACCTTCGACGAGCGCCGCACGACGGTGACCGCCGACCGTGCGCTGATGGAGGCGAACATCAGCGCCCGCGATCGCCGCAAGTACGTCGACAAGGTGGCCGCCGCGATCCTGCTGCAGCACTGGCTCGACTCTCGGGCCTCCGGTTCGGGTGTCCCGGGTCGATGACCTACATCGACGACCGGGAGTGGCACCACGACCCGTGGGACGACCCGGACGACACCGACGGTGTGGCCGTCGAGTCCACACGCACCCAACGGATCCACGTCAAGTGGATCGTGTGGGGGATGGCGTATCTCGCGCTCGCCGGTCTGGTGGTCGCCGGTCTGGTGGGCCTCTGGTACACGGGGCAGGTGAACCCGAAGGGAGATCCGGGTGATCCGATCACGTTCACGGTGAACGCCGACGACACCGTGAAGACCGTCACCGAGCGACTGCACGCCGAGCACCTGATTACCAGCGTCGGTGTCTTCCAGTGGTACATCGACCACCACGGGGGCCTGAAGTTGACCCCCGGCTATTTTGAGCTGCGACCGGCCGACCACATGGGCAACATCATGCGGACGCTGAGCACGCCGCCCTCGGAGACCTTCAGCAAGGTCACCTTCCCGGAGGGCTACACCTACGAGAAGATGGCATTGCGCTTGCAGGACAAAGTGCCACGACTGCAGGGCGTCGACTTCAACATCGCTGCCAGCGACGGTGTGATCCGCTCGAAGTACCTGCCTCAGAGTGTGAACGGCCTCGAGGGTTTGCTGTTTCCCGACACCTACCAAGTGTCGAACGGCGAGTCGGCGGCACAGGTCGTCGCGCGCATGGTGAAGCTGATGGAGCGCGTCGGCGACCAAGAGAACATCGACCAGGGTGCAGCTGCGCTCGGCCTCACGCCGTATCAGATCTTCGTTGTCGCGAGCATCGTCGAGCGCGAGGCGAAGATTCCCGAAGATCGCCCCAAGATCGCTCGCGTGATCTACAACCGCCTCGCCGCCGGTATGCCACTGCAGGTGGACGCGACGTTGTACTACCGCCAGGACGGCACACTTGCGTTCAGCGATCTGAAGGCCATCGACACGCCGTACAACACCTACCTGCACCTCGGGCTGCCCCCCACACCGATTGCCAATCCCGGTCGTGCCAGCATTCACGCGGCGCTGAACCCGGCAGCCAATCCGTCGCTGGGCGATCCATTGTGTGTCGGTCTCCCGGCCACGCAGTGCCACTATCTGTTCTATGTGCTCGCTGACGAGGACGGCCACCACGTGTTCGCCGCCACCGTCCAGCAGCACGAAGCGAACGTGCAAGCCGCCCGCGACAAGGGCCTGTTGGGGTGAGGTGCCTGTGTCCGACCGACCACTGATCACCGGAGCGACTCGTGTCGCTGCCGTCATCGGCAGCCCTGTGCGCCACAGCCTGTCGCCCGCGCTGCACAACGCTGCGTTCGCGCAACTTGGTATCGACTGGGTGTACACCGCGTTCGAGGTGGCACCGGGTTCGGCAGCAGGGGCATTGGCCGCGATGCGCGTCCTCGGGCTTGGCGGTCTGTCGGTCACGATGCCGCACAAGGAGGCAGTGGCGGCCGCAGTGGATTCACTCGACCCAGCGGCGTCGGCGCTCCGCAGCGTGAACACGGTGGCCCCGCAGGCCGACGGCTCGCTGAAGGGCTACAGCACCGACGGGGCCGGTTTCGTCGCCTCGCTCGCCGCTCGCGGCGTCGCAGTGGCGGGCCGCACGGTGTGCCTGCTCGGCGCCGGTGCTGCGGCTCGTTCCATCGCCGATGCGCTGGCACGAGCGGGTGCCGCTCGCATCGCAGTACTCAACCGAACCTTCTCGACGGCACAGGACACCGTTCGACTTGCCGGCGACGTGGGCGTGCACGGCACTGCCGCCGATGTCGGCACGGCTGATCTCGTCGTCAACGCCACGTCCATCGGTATGGGGAGCGACGAGCTTCCCTGCGACGTGTCGTTGCTCCGGCCGCAGCAAGTCGTGGCCGACGTCGTCTACCACCCACGCCAGACAGCGCTCTTGCGGGCTGCCCTTGCTGTGGGAGCCACGACAGTGGATGGTCTGGGCATGTTGGTGCATCAGGCGGCGCTGCAACAGCAGGTCTGGCACGGCGCGCTGCCGGATGTTGCTGCGATGGAGGCCGCCGCGGAGCGGGAACTCGCCGCACGTCGGCAGTAGCCTGCGCGGGATGCTTCGTTACCTCACCGCCGGCGAATCCCACGGCCAAGCGCTCGTGGTCATCATGGAGGGCCTCCCCGCTGGGCTGGAGATCACCGTCGAGGAGATCCAGGCCGAGATGGCTCGCCGTCGCTTGGGCTACGGCCGCGGCCCGCGTCAGAAGTTCGAGCAGGATGAGATCACGCTCGTCGGCGGCGTCAGACATGGGCGCACGCTCGGCTCGCCGGTAGCGATCGAGATCAAGAACAGCGAGTGGTTCCGCAGCGACAAGTGGCACGAAGAGATGTCGCCTGCACCCGGAGTCACCAAGGATCCGCTCACCTCGGTGCGTCCTGGTCACGCCGACCTTGTGGGTATGCAGAAGTATGGGTTCACCGACGCACGCGACGTACTTGAGCGCGCGAGCGCCCGGGAAACTGCGGCCCGCGTCGCCGCCGGAGCGGTCGCCAAGAAGTTGCTGTCGCACCTCGGTGTGTCGGTGATCTCGCACGTTGTCCAGATGGGTGCTGCCAAGGTCGTTGGCGGCGCACGCCCGACTCCCGCGGATCTCGCTGCGGTCGATGCCGACGAGGTGCGCTGTTTCGATGCGGTGGCCTCAGCGGCGATGATCGAGGAGGTGCGCACAGCGGGCAAGGACGGAGACTCGCTCGGCGGCGTGGTGGAGGTGCTCGGCTACGGCGTGCCCGTGGGTCTGGGCAGCCACGTGCACTGGGATCGCAAGATCGATGCCGCGCTCGCTCAGGCCGTGATGAGTATCCAGGCGATCAAGGGTGTCGAGATCGGCGACGGCTTCGAAGTAGCCGGTCGTCGCGGCAGCGTTGCTCACGACGCAATCGTGTGGGATGCCACGCTCAACAATGGCAGGGGCGACTACCGGCGCACGAGCGCGCTGGCCGGTGGCACCGAGGGCGGGATCACTACCGGTGAACTGCTCGTGGTCCGCGCGGCAATGAAACCGTTGGCCACTCTGAACCGGCCTACGCTGCCCACAGTCGACGTGGTCACCAAGGAGTCCACGGTGAGCTTCAAAGAGCGCACCGATGTGACTGCCGTACCCGCCGCCGGCGTGGTCGCCGAGACGATGGTGGCGCTCGTGTTGGCCACCGAGGCACAGCGTAAGTTCGGCGGCGACAGTCTCTCCGAGTTCGTGCGCAACGCGGAATCCTTCCGCGCCACGCTGCCGTGATCAAGCCCGACCAGCACGTTGTCCTGGTGGGGATGACGGGTGTCGGCAAATCGACCGTCGCGCGGGTGCTGGCTGTCCGGTTGGGTCGTGCAGTGTGGGACAGCGATCAGGTGATCGAGGGGCGCACGGGGCGCAGTGTGCGCGACATCTTCGCCGAGGACGGCGAGCCTGAGTTCCGGAGGCTGGAGAGTGAAGCGCTGGCGGATGCGTTGGCGTATCCGACCCCGTTGGTGATCGCTACCGGTGGTGGGATGGTGGTGGCCGAAGCGAATCGTGCAGCGATGCGGGCCGCTGGTGCGCGTGTCGTGTGGCTGTGCGCCGATCCGGCCACGCTGGCCGAGCGAGTGCAGCCCGGCGGACACCGTCCACTGCTCGACGCTGATCCAGCCGGTACGTTGCATCTCATGTTCAAGGCTCGTGAACCGCTGTACCGAGAGGTCGCCGACGCGATCGTGCTCGTCGACAACCGGTCTGTCAACGATGTCGTCGAGGCGGTGCTGCGATGATCACCGTGCACGTGCCGCTCGGCGATCGAAGCTACGACGTGCTGGTCGGCCACGGCGCGCGACGAGAGTTGGCAGCCCTGCTGCCCGCCACAGCCAAGCGAGCGGCCATCGTCACCCAGGCGGGTATCCCGTTGCAGGTCGAGCTGGGGATCCCATCTGAAACGTTCGTCATCGGTGATGGCGAGCGTTACAAATCGATGGCGACGATCGAGACCCTGTGCCGCGGATTCGCAGGCATGGGCCTCACCCGCAACGATGTGGTCGTCGGTGTCGGCGGAGGCATGGTCACCGACGTCGCCGGTTTCGCCGCCTCAGCGTGGCATCGGGGGATCCCCGTCGTGCACGTCAGCACCACGTTGCTCGGCATGGTCGACGCAGCCATCGGCGGTAAGACCGGCGTGAACCTGGAGGCCATCGACGGTGTCGGTGGCAAGAACCTGGTCGGTGCCTACTGGCAGCCCAGCGGTGTCATCTGCGATCTCGACGCGCTGTCCACGCTGTCCCCGCGTGAGCTGCGCTGCGGCCGCGGCGAGATGGCCAAGTACCACTTCCTCACGGGCGACGACCTGCTGTCGATGGCGGAGCCCGAACGTATTGCCCGGTGTGTGCAGATCAAGGCCGAGGTGGTGGCCGGCGACGAGCGCGAAGGTGGTCGCCGGGCGCTGCTCAACTACGGGCACACGCTGGCGCATGCGCTGGAGATCGAGACCGAGTACGAGATCGCGCACGGCGAGGCGGTCGGCGTCGGTCTGATCTACGCCGCCCACTTGGCGCGCCGGCTCGGGCGGATCAACGATGCTCGGGTGCAGCAGCACTACGACGTTGTCGAGGGCGCCTACGAACTCGACGGCTCGCTGCCCGGCGGCTTGCACCCGCAGCAACTCGTGCGGCTGATGGGTCTCGACAAGAAGGTGCTCGATGGTGGTCTGACGTTCGTGCTCGACAGTGATCGCGGCGTGGAAGTGGTCAAGGGTGTCTCGCCCGAGGCTGCTCTCGCCGCCCTCGCCGACATGGGCTAACCCATGCATGGGCGAGTGCCAGCGCTCCGGCCCGAGTGGCAGCCGCACCCGAGTGGCACACGCGCGACGGGGGTGCGGCTGCCACTCGGGTGCGCACGTGGCACTCGCACTGGCGCTGTGGCACTCGCACCGGGGAGGGTGGGGGGATGACACCCGAGGTGCGAACTGATCGGTTGTTGTTGCGTGGGTGGCGCGAGACGGACAAGCTGCCGTACTCGATCCTCAATGCCGATCCCGAGGTCATGCGGCACTTTCCATCGATGCTCTCTGCGCAGCAGAGTGACGAGATGGTCGACCGCATGGCGCGGGCGTGGGCGACGCATGGCTTCGGCTTGTGGGCTGTCGAGCGGCTGGATACGCACGCGTTCATCGGCTTCGTCGGGCTGTCACGTCCGTCGTGGGCGTCCACGCCGTGTGTCGAGATTGGTTGGCGGTTGGCACACCAACATTGGGGGAATGGTTTCGCCCCCGAGGCGGCTCGTGCGGCGCTGGCGTTCGGCTTCGACCACGTGGTGTTACCCGACTATGAGATCGTCAGCTTCACCACGACGCGCAACGTGAAATCACAGCGCGTGATGCAGAAGATCGGGATGCGGAACGACCCAGAGCGTGAGTTCGATCACCCGTTGCTGCCGCAATGGGACGAGCGACGCCACGTGCTCTATTGCATTGATCGGCCCACATGGTGGGCGAGCGTGGCACGATAGACCCGTGGCCATCATCGCCCTTCTCCACGGACCCAACCTGAATCTGCTCGGACAACGCGAGCCGCACATCTACGGAAGTGCGACCCTCGCCGACTACGAGGCTGCGGTCACCGCCGCGGCCGCCCAGTTTGGGCACACGGTGCAGGCGTTCCAGACCAACCACGAGGGTGCGCTCGTCGACGCCATCCAGGCCGCCCGCGGGGTTGCTGCGGCCATCATCATCAACCCCGGGGCCTTCACTCACTACGCGTGGGCGATCCACGATGCGTTGGCGTCCTTCGCCGGGCCGATCATGGAAGTGCACATCTCCAACCCGAACGCCCGCGAACCGTGGCGGCACACCAGCGTGGTTGCTCCCGTCGCCACTGGCTCGATCATGGGGCTGGGTATGCACGGCTACGAACTGGCGGTGCGGGCGATCGCCAAGCAGCTGGGCGCGTGAGCCACATCCAGCGGATCGACAGGGTCCGCCAGCGGCTCGGCGATGTCGATGCGCTGTTGGTCAGCGACCTCACCAACATCCGTTGGCTCACCGGGTTCACCGGCTCGAGCGGTTGGGTGCTAGTCGACGCCAGCGGGCTGACACTCGTGACGGACGGCCGCTACGGCGACCAAGCGGCCCGGCAGATGCGCGACGCAGGAGTGGTGGGCGAGGTGCTGGTCGGCCGCACCGCGTCGGCCACCCTGGCCCATGTGTGCGACCGCACTGCGGGGCGATCCACCGTCGGGTTCGAGGCGGCGCACGTCAGCTTCCAGCAGCACGCCAGTTGGGCGAAGGAGTTCTCTGCGTCGCTGGTGCCCACGGTGGGTGTCGTCGAGAGCGAACGACGGATCAAGGACGACGGCGAGATCGAGCTGATGGCACGAGCCTGTGCAATCGCCGATCAGGCACTCGCCGACGTTGCGCCCCGGCTTGCCGACGGCCTGACAGAGGAGCAGGTGCGCAACCTGCTGGAGATCCGAATGCGCGAGTTGGGCGCCACCGGTCCCAGCTACGACACGATTGTCGCGACCGGCACGGTCAATGCGGCGCTGCCGCACCATCGTCCCACCGCCACTCCGATTGCCGAGGGTGACACGGTGATCATCGACGTGGGGGCCTTGGTGGGTGGCTATCACAGCGATATGACGCGAACGTTCGTCATCGGCGAGCCCTCCTCGTTGCAGCGCGAACTGTATGAGCTGGTGTTGGCTGCGCAGGTCGCCGGTGTGGCGGCAGTGAGGCCGGGCGTCACCGGCAAAGAGATCGACGGTGTATGCCGCGGGATCATCGCCGATGCCGGCTACGGCGAGTGGTTCACTCACGGAACGGGGCACGGTGTGGGCCTGTTGATCCATGAGGATCCCTACGCGAATGCCACCAGTGAGGCCACTTTGCAGGTCGGCAACGTAGTGACCGTGGAGCCTGGCGTCTATCGTGAAGGCTTCGGCGGTATCCGTGTCGAAGATCTGGTGGTCGTCACCAGTGCTGGATGCCTCGTTCTGACTGCATCTCCGAAGGATTCACCGTGCCCGCCATCACCACCAACGACCTGAAGAACGGCATCACGCTCGAACTCGAGAACGGCCTGTTCCAGGTTGTCGAGTTCCAGCATGTCAAGCCCGGCAAGGGCGGTGCGTTCGTGCGCAGCAAGCTGCGTAACCTGAAGAACGGTGCGGTGATCGACCGCACGTTCAACGCCGGTATCCGCGTCGAGCAGGCGATGCTCGACAAGCGCGACATGCAGTTCCTGTATCGCGACGGTGATCAGTATGTGTTCATGGACCAGGAGTCGTACGACCAGGAACACGTCGCGCCCGCCGCACTCGGCGATGCCGCCGACTACATGGTCGAGAACTCGGTCGCCGTCATCGCGTTCTACAAGGGTGAGATCGTCACGGTGGAGATTCCGGCCTCGGTGGAACTCGTCATCGCCGAAACGGAGCCTGGTATCCAGGGAGATCGCGTCAGCGGTGCCCGCAAGCCGGCCACCCTGCAGACCGGCAAGGTCGTGTCCGTGCCCCTGTTCATCAACACTGGTGACAAGGTGAAGATCGACACCCGCACCGGCGATTACATGACGCGAGTCTGACCACCATGAGTCGCCGAGGTTCCGGCAGCTCACGGCCAGCGAGCGGGATGCCTGACGAGCGCACCGATGCGCGCGAACGGGCCCTGATTCTGCTCTATGAGTCCGAGTCGAAAGCCGTCCCACCCAGCGAGGTGCTGGCCACTCAGATCTCGCCTGCAGACGAGATGACGACGCTGTTGGTGAAGGGTGTCGAGGCCAATCAACCGGCGCTCGACGCTGCCATCGCCAAGCAGTCCAAGGGTTGGACGTTGCAGCGCATGCCATCGATCGACCGCAACGTGTTGCGTATCGCGGCGTTCGAACTGATGGGCCGCCCCGAGGTTCCCGTGGCAGTCGTGCTCGACGAAGCAGTGGAACTGGCCAAGCGTTTCAGCACCGACGACTCGGGTCGTTTCGTCAACGGTGTGCTGTCTGCACTGGTGCCGATCCTGCGCGCGCCCTGAAGCACGCGCATCGGCAAGACTGCCCGCCGTGACTGAACGACTGAACGACGTGTTGTATCGGCTGGGCCTGCGCCTGCGCCGCATGCATCCGGCCGCGTGGCTTACATTCTGCGCCACCGTCCTGTTTGTCATCGTCTTCGCCAGACTCGGCGTACAGAACCATCGCAACTTCGGCACCTGGTCGTACGACATGGGCATCTACGACCAGGGGTTCTGGTTGGTCTCGCGCGGGCATTCGTTCATGTCGGTGCGCGGCATGAACTTCTGGGGTCACCACCTCAACTTGATCGTGGTGGCGTTCGTGCCGTTCTACTGGCTCGGAGCTGGGCCGACGTTCCTATATGTGGTGCAGGCGATCTTCCTCGGATCGGCGGCGATCCCGGTGTACCTCATCGCTCGCGACAAGTTCCGTACGCCATGGATGGGCCTCGTGTTCGCTGTCGTGTACTTGATGTACGCGCCGGTGCAGTGGATCAGCTGGGCGATGTTCCATCCCGAGGCGATGGTGATCGCTCCGTTCCTGTTCGCCTGGTGGTTCGCCACACGTGAGCGGTGGGGGTGGTGCTTCGCGATGGTGCTGCTGGCGCTGAGTATGCGCGAAGACGTCGCTCTGGCGGTGGTGATGATGGGGCTGGTGTTGCTGGTCTACATGCGCAACGCACCCGACTACCGCCGAGTCGTTCGCCGCTGTATCGGCGTCATTGTGCTCGGCGGCGCGTGGTACGCGATCACGACGAAGCTTGTGCTGCCCTACTTCAACGACGGCAAGCAGCCGTTCTACATCACGTACTTCTACGGTAACTACGGCCACAACGCGTTTGAGATCGGCCGCACGATCGCGAGCTACCCCAACCGGGTGGTGAGCGACGCGGTGCAGCACGATCGGTTGCAGTTCTACAAGCAACTCGGCTGGCCGCTGGGGTGGATGCCGTTGGCCAGTCCGCTCGGCTTGTTGATGGCGCTGCCGCAGATGTTGGCCAGCGTGATCGGCCTCAGCCCATACGCGCGCATGATCAAGTACCAGTACACGTCGGTGATGATCGCTCCGCTCATGATCTCGGCGATCCATGGCGGGCACCGCCTCTGGCAGCTGCCGAAAGCGAAGGTGCTGTTGCCGGTCTGGCTGTTGCTGTGCGCGTTCACCACGAATGTGGCGTGGTCGCCCTCGCCGTTGGCCGAGGCCGCGAACTACCAGGTGTGGAGCCAGCCCAGCCGACGCAACGATTCGCTCCGCAAGGCGCTCACCTACATCCCCGGTGACGCGTCGGTGTCGGCCAGCTATCAGTTACTGCCGCACCTGAGCCATCGCACCGAGATCTACGACTGGCCGAACCCGTTCACGCCCGCAGTGTGGGGGAACGACGATTGTGATCACCTGCCCGACCCACGCACCATTGACTACGTGATCCTCGACCGTTCGCAGATCGGAACGGGCAACCAGCAGTTGTTCGAGGCGATGATGAAACCGGACGGCCCGTTCAAGGCCGTCTTCCAGGACGACAACGTGGTCGTGGCGCATCGGGTGGGAACGAGTGACGAGGTCGACGTGCGACCGCAGGCAAGTTCGTGCCAGGCGCTGGAGTTACGCCACAAGGGCTGACCCGGACGGGCACGCTGCCGGGTCTCGGCACCGGTGGCGAGGCCATGAAACGGGCCGGTGCGAAGAGAAGCGCTGTGAGGTGCGCGTGGCCCCGCTATCCTCGGGTTTCGACCGTGAAACGGGTTCCGTGAGGCCCGTACGGGAGGAGAGACGCGATGGTTGCCCTGTTTCCGTGTGCCCTTCTGCATGTTCGTGCACTATCGTGCATGAACATGCAAGACGTTGAGACCGTGACGGCGATCGGCGGTGACCATCATGCGTGACGCCGCATTGGTGCTGGCCGACGGCAGTGTGTTCGAAGGTGAACTGATCGGCGCCGAACCCGTCGGTGGTGTCGCCGGTGGCGAGGTCGTGTTCAACACGACGCTGTCGGGGTATCAAGAGGTGATCACCGACCCCAGCTACGCGGGTCAGATCATCACTTTCACCTACCCGCACATCGGCAACTACGGCGTCAATGCCACCGACTTCGAGTCGGCCCGTCCGTTCTGTCGTGGTGTGATCGTGCGTGAGATGGCTCGCCGCGAGAGCAACTACCGGAGTGAGGGTTCGCTCGACGGTCTGCTGCGCCGCTTCGGGATCAGCGGCATCGCCGGCATCGACACACGTCGGCTCACGCGCCTGATCCGCGATACGGGTGCATTGCCCGGTGCCTTCGGCCCGGTGAGTACCGGCGAGGCAGCACTGCGTGCCGCCGCTGTGGCCGAGAAGGGCACTGACGGGATCGACCTCGTCGCGGGAGTCACCACTGCGCAGCGCTACACCGTGCCGTTCACCGGCGCTGCGGGCGGTGTCGGCGGTGTCGGCGGCCGACGCATTGTCGCCTACGACTTCGGGATCAAGACCACGATCCTGCGCCACCTCAGCGCACTCGGCACGGTGGAGGTCGTTCCGGCCTCCACGACCGCTGCCGAAGTGCTGGCGCTGCATCCCGATGGTGTGTTCCTCAGCAACGGCCCCGGCGACCCGGCGATGGTGGGCTACGCGGTCGAGGCGATCGGCGACCTGCTCGCGAACGTGCCGATCTTCGGTATCTGCCTTGGCCACCAACTGCTCAGCCGGGCGATCGGCGGCGACACGTACAAACTGCCCTTCGGACACCACGGCGGCAACCACCCGGTACGCCACGAGGCCACCGGCCATGTCGAGATCACCAGTCAGAACCACAACTTCTGCGTCAGCCCAGCGAGCCTCGAAGGTCGGGCAGAGATCACCCACCTGAACCTCAACGACCTCACCGTGGAGGGGATGCGAGTGCGCAACGCGCAGGCCTTCAGCGTGCAGTACCACCCCGAAGCCGGCCCCGGCCCACACGACAGCAGGTACCTGTTCCAGATGTTTGCCGACCTGATGGGCGACGCCACTGCCAAGAACGGGGTGACGGTCTGATGCCGAAGCGCACCGATATTCACTCGATTCTGATCATCGGCTCCGGCCCGATCGTCATCGGTCAGGCATGCGAGTTCGACTACTCCGGCACTCAGGCGTGCCGAGTGTTGAAGGAGGAGGGCTACCGGGTCATCCTGGTGAACTCGAACCCGGCCACGATCATGACCGACCCCGATTTCGCTCACGCGACGTACATCGAGCCGATCACTCCCGATGTGGTGGCCCGGATCATCGAGCGCGAGAAGCCTGATGCAGTCCTGCCCACGCTCGGAGGTCAGACCGGTCTCAACACGGCGATGGCGCTGTACGCGCGAGGCATCATCGGCGTGCCCGGCACTCCGGAGATGATCGGCGCCAACGCGTTGGCCATCGAGACGGCCGAAGACCGTGACAAGTTCAAGCAGGCGATGATCGAGATCGGTCTGAACGTGCCGGAGAGCGGTATCGCGCACAACATGGAGGAATCCCGCGAGGTTCTCAAGGTGATCGGCCTGCCGTGCATCATTCGGCCCGCGTACATCCTCGGTGGCCGCGGCACCGGCATCGCCTCCACTGCCGAGGAGTTCGAAGCCGTGTGTGCCAACGGCCTCGACGCCAGCCCGATCAGCGAGATCCTGATCGAGAAGAGCATCGCCGGTTGGAAGGAATACGAACTCGAGGTCATGCGCGACCGCGCCGACAACTGCGTGATCATCTGCAGTATCGAGAACTTCGACCCGATGGGCGTGCACACCGGCGACAGCATCACCGTCGCTCCGGCGCAGACGCTCAGCGACGTCGAGTACCAAGAGATGCGCGATGCGGCGTTCGCCTGTATCCGCCGTGTCGGCGTCGAGACCGGCGGCAGCAATGTGCAGTTCGCGGTGAACCCCGAGACGGGTGAGCAGGTCGTCATCGAGATGAACCCGCGCGTGTCACGTTCGTCCGCGCTGGCATCGAAGGCGACCGGTTTCCCGATCGCCAAGATCGCCGCCAAGTTGGCCGTGGGCTACACACTCGACGAGATCAGCAACGACATCACCAAAGCGACGCCAGCCAGCTTCGAGCCGTCGATCGACTATGTGGTCACCAAGATCCCGCGTTGGGCGTTCGAGAAGCTGCCCGGCACGAAGGGCATCCTCGGCACGCAGATGCAGTCGGTGGGTGAGGCGATGTCCATCGGCCGCACGTTCACCGAGAGTTTGCAGAAGGGCCTGCGCTCGCTCGAGCAGGGCCGCTATGGGTTGGGTTGCGACCCAGCCGAGGCGCAGCTGGACGCGTTCAGCGACGACGACCTGCTGGCGAAGGTTGCCATTCCGACACCAGAACGAATCTTCCAGGTCGGCGAGCTGCTGCGCCGCGGTGTGAGTGCCGAGCGCATCCATGCCGCATGTCGGATCGATCACTGGTTCCTCGACCAGATGTTGCAGATTATGGAAGAGCGAGTCGTGTTCACCTTGCTCGGACCCGAGCAGATGACCAAGCGTTCATGGAAGCGAGCCAAGCAGTTCGGCTTCAGCGATGCGCAGATGGCGTTCGCGTGGGGTCTCGACGAACTTGCGGTGCGCGCGGCTCGCGAAGCGGCCGGGATCTTCCCCACCTACAAGACGGTGGACACCTGCGCCGCCGAGTTCGCCGCCGAGACGCCGTACCACTACAGCACGTGGGAGGACGAGAACGAAGTTCGTCCCAGCGACCGCCCTCGTGTCGTGATTCTGGGGAGCGGCCCGAACCGCATTGGCCAGGGCATCGAGTTCGACTACTGCTGCGTGCACGCCTCGTTCGCCTTGCGCGAAGCGGGCTATGAGACCGTGATGGTGAACTGCAACCCGGAGACCGTCTCCACGGACTACGACACCAGCGATCGCTTGTACTTCGAGCCGCTCACACGTGAGGACGTGCTGAACGTCATCGCCGCCGAGACGGCGGCCGCCGGGGGAGTTCCCCCGAAGGTGATCGTGTCGCTCGGCGGCCAGACACCGCTGAAGCTGTCCGGACAGTTGCCACGTGAGCTGATCGCGGGCACGTCGCCGGCATCCATCGACCTCGCCGAAGACCGCGAGAAGTGGAGCGCGCTGTGCAATCAACTTCACATCCCGCAGCCCCCTGGTGGCACCGCCACCGATCTGGAGCAAGCACTGACGATCGTCGACCAGGTCGGCTTCCCTGTGCTCGTCCGCCCGTCGTACGTGTTGGGCGGCCGTGCGATGCAGATCGTGCACGACCGCAACCACCTCGCCCGAGCCATGGCCGAGCTGGCCGGTTTCGGGTCGCTGGGCAAGGAAGGCGGCCTCTCGGCGGAGCGTCCCGTGCTGGTCGACCGGTTCTTGGAGGACGCCACCGAGGTGGATGTCGACGCGATTCGCGATCACACCGGTGAGGTGCTCATCGGCGGGGTCATGGAACATGTCGAGGAGGCTGGGATTCATTCCGGCGATTCGGCGTGTGCCATTCCGCCGCAGACGTTGCCTGCATGGGTGGTCGAGGTCATCGAGAGCTACACCCGGGCGATCGCCCAGGCGCTCGACGTGCGCGGTCTGATCAACGTGCAGTACGCCGTGCTCGGCACCACGGTGTACGTCATCGAGGCCAACCCCCGCGCCAGTCGAACGGTGCCGTTCGTGGCCAAGGCCACCGGCGTGCCGCTCGCCAAAGTGGCCAGCCGAGTGATGCTGGGCGCCACGCTCGGTGAACTCCGAGCTGAGGGTCTGTTGCGCCCACCCAGCGACCACGGTCACGTGGCGATCAAGGAAGCGGTGCTGCCCTTCAGCCGGTTCCCCGAAGTCGACACGGCACTTGGGCCGGAGATGCGCAGTACTGGCGAGGTGATGGGAATCGACACCACGTTCGGTAAGGCGTTCTTCAAGGCCGAGTTGGCGGCGGGGACGGTGTTGCCCACTGAGGGCATGGTGTTCCTGTCGTTGGCCGATGGCGACAAACCGGCTGGCATCGTGGTCGGTCGTCGACTGCGCGATCTCGGGTTGAAGATCGCGGCCACCAAGGGCACCGCTGCCTATCTGGAACGCTTCGGCATCGAGGTCGACCAGGTCGTGGGCAAACTTTCCGACGGTGAGGGCACCAACGTGCTCGATCTGATCAGGGCGGGCGAGATTGCCTTCGTGATCAACACCCCGCAAGGCCGTGGTGGCCGTACCGACGGCGAACACATTCGCAAGTCGGCCAACAGTCACCACGTCAGCTCGGTCACCACGGTGGAAGCCGCGCTGGCTGCGGCCCAGGGGATGGCAGAGATGGTCGGTCGCGAGATTTCGGTGCGCCCGCTGCAGGAGTACCACGCGTGAGGCGGTCGCTCCCGTGACGTCAGCGGTGCGCGTCGGGTCGCTCACCTTGCCCGCGCCGCTGATGACGGCGTCGGGAACGGCGGGGCACGGTGCCGAACTGGCGCCGTACTTCGACCTGTCGGAGCTGGGTGCGTTCGTCGTGAAGTCGCTGGCCTCGTTCGAGTGGGCCGGTAACCCGTCACCGCGGGTGCACCCTGCCGGGGTGGGGATGGTCAACGCCGTCGGGCTGCAAGGGCCGGGGGTGCAGCACTGGCTCGCCGAGGAGCTGCCGGCCCTGGCGGCCACTGGTGCCCGCGTGGTTGCCAGCATCTGGGGCCGCTCGCTGGAGGACTATCGCGCAGCTGCCGAGATGTTGGCGTCAGCTCCAGCGGCGGTGATCGCCGTCGAGGTCAACTTGTCGTGTCCGAACCTCGAAGGGCGTCGGGGCATCTTCGCCCACGACGCAGCGCTCTCGGCCGACGTGATCGCGGCCACCGCCGGATGTGGGCGACCTCGGTGGGCCAAGCTCAGCCCGAACACCGATCGGGTGGTCGAGGTGGCCCAGGCCGTTCACGCGGCCGGGGCTGAGGCGGTCACCCTGGTGAACACGCTGCTGGGCATGGTGCTCGATCCGCACACGGGTCGCCCCGTCCTCGGTGCGGGCGGTGGCGGGTACAGCGGCCGCCCGTTGCACCCGGTCGCCGTGAGAACGGTCTACGACGTGCACGCCGCGATCCCAGAGCTGCCGATCGTGGGTGCCGGGGGAGTAGCCAGCGGTTGGGACGCTGTCGAGTTGATGCTCGCCGGTGCCAGCGCGGTGCAAGTGGGAACCGCCACGTTCGCTGACCCGCGGGCACCGCTGCGCGTCCAGGCCGAGCTGCTCACGTGGTGTTCCCAGCGAGGTGTGACCCCCGCCGAACTCACCGGATTGGCCCATCGGGGTGGCATTCCGGCCTGAAGGCGCCGCCGGAATCGGCTGTGACAGGAATCCGATTGACGCCCCTTCCTCGGCGTGCGCGGCTAGTGTCAACTCATGGCAACACCTCCGCAACTCACTCCCGAACAGCGGGCCAACGCCCTTGCCAAGGCTGCCGAGGCCCGTACTGCCCGCGCCGAGCTGAAGAATCAGCTCAAGATGGGTTCCGTCTCGCTCGCTGAAGTACTCGAGTCCACCAGCGACACGGCACTGAAGCTGAAGGTCATCTCACTCCTCGAATCGCTTCCGGGCGTCGGCAAAGTGAAGGCCCGCAAGATCATGGAAGAGATCGAGATCGCCGACAACCGGCATGTCAAGGGTCTCGGCGCCCAGCAGAAACTGCAACTGCTCGACAAACTCGGCAAGTGAGGTATGCGCGCTGACCCATCCTCAGCTGCGCGTCTCTTTATTGTGTCCGGCCCCGGCGGCGTGGGAAAGGGCACGATCGTCAACGCTCTTGTCGAACGCGACCCTCGGCTGTGGCTGAGCCGGTCGTGGACCACCCGAGCGCAACGGCAGGGCGAGAGCGATACTGCCTACGTGTTCACCGACCCCGAGTCGTTCGAACGTCGTATCGCGGTCGACGGATTTCTCGAATGGACCAACTTCCTCGGGAACTACTACGGAACCCCGATACCTGATCCGGTGGCGGGCCGCGACGTGGTCCTCGAGATCGAGGTCGACGGCGCCCGGCAGGTGAAAGCACTTCGACCTGAGGCGATCCTGATCTTCGTGCTGCCTCCCTCACGGCAGGAGCAGGAACGCCGGTTGCGTGGCCGCGGCGACGCCGAGGACAAGGTTCGCCAGCGCCTGCAGAAGGCGCTCGACGAGGAACCGGTTGGAATGGCGATCGCCAACCATGTGGTCGTCAACGACGATCTGGAGCGCACTGTCGGCGAGATGATGCAGATCATCAGTCAGCATCGTCTCGCAGGCTGACGTTTCCGGGTAGACTGCCTCGCTGTTTTCAGGAGGCCTTGAATGTCCAACCGTTCGTTCGACACGATGATCAACCCGCAGATCGAGGAGCTCCTCGATCGCGTCGATTCCAAGTTCAGCCTTGTCACGCTGGCGGCCCGTCGGGCACGTCAGATCAACAGCTACTTCAATCAGCTGGGCGACACTCCGGGACACATGGTGCCCCCGCAGGTGAGCAGCGTGGCCCGCAAGCCACTCAGCATCGCCTTCGAAGAGATCGCTGCCGACAAGGTCGTGCGCGTCGATCATCACCACAATGACCCCGACGGGCTTGCGGCCGACGCCGAAGCCTGAGATTTCCTGCCGTCATGCTCGCCGGCAAGCGAATCGTGCTGGGTGTCACCGGTGGCATCGCGGCCTATAAGGCCGTCGAGGTCTCCCGGCGTCTTGTCGACGCCGGAGCACACGTGGTACCGGTGATGACCGCCGGTGCAGAACACTTCATCGGTCGCACCACACTGTCGGCCCTGGCCAGCGAGCCAGTGCAGACCAGCCTGTGGGACGAAGCAAGCCCCATCCCGCACACGATGTTGGGGCAGACCGCTGATCTGATCGTCGTCGCTCCGGCAACGGCCCGCCTCTTGGCCGCGTATGCGGCCGGGCTCAGTACCGATCTGCTCACCAATGTGCTGCTTGCCACGCGAGCGCCCGTGGTGGTCTGCCCGGCGATGCACACCGAAATGTGGGAGCACCCAGCCGTGCAGGCCAACATCGCCACGCTGCGATCGCGGGGTGTGCACATCGTTGAACCCGAAGAGGGTCGTCTGGCCGGCGGCGATGTCGGTGCTGGTCGCTTGGCTGCACCCGAGCGCATCGTCGCCGCGATCGAGGCTGTTCTGTCGGCTGGCGACGATCTGGCCGGCCTGCACGTGGTGGTCTCCGCTGGGGGAACCCGTGAGCCGATCGACGCCGTCCGTGTCATTGCCAACCGCAGCAGTGGCAAGCAGGGCTACGCCGTCGCCGCCGAGGCAGCCGCTCGCGGCGCCCGCGTCACCCTGGTCTCCACCGTCGATTTGCCGGTCCCCGGCGGTGTGGTGGTGCGCACGGTCGAGACTGCAGCGCAGATGCACGCCGTACTCGACGAACTGGCACCAACGGCCGATGTCATCGTGATGGCGGCCGCCGTCGCCGACTTCCGTCCGGTCACCGTAGCTGCTGGCAAGTTGAAGAAGGATCAGGGCATCCCGCAGATCATGCTGGAACCGACCCCCGACATCCTGGCTGGGCTCGGCGCCAGCAAACCTGCCGGTCAGGTGCTCGTCGGGTTCGCCGCGGAAACGAGCGACCTGCTGGCCAACGCCGAATCGAAGTTGCGGCGCAAGAACCTCGACCTCATCGTCGCCAACGATGTCGCCGCCCCAGGCGTTGGCTTCCAGCACGACACGAACGCTGTCACGCTGCTGCAGCGTGGCGGTGAGGTGCACACCATCGCACTCACCGATAAACGATCCATCGCGCAAGCGATCCTGACTATCGTGGTCGGGATTCGTGCCGCGGGCACCATCCCCAACAGCAAGAGGAGCCTCACCAAGTGAGCAGCTACACGTTCACCTCCGAGAGCGTCACCGAAGGCCACCCCGACAAGATGGCCGACCAGGTGAGCGATGCCGTACTCGACGCCATCCTGGCGGAAGATCCGAACGGCCGTGTCGCGTGCGAGACCCTGCTCACCACAGGTCTGTGCGTGGTGGCCGGCGAGATCACGACCTTCGCCTACGTCGACATCCCGAAGCTGGCCCGCGAGGTCATCAACGGCATTGGCTACGACAACGCCCTCTACGGCTTCGACGGCAACACCTGCGGTGTCATCGTCTCGATCGACGAGCAGAGCCCCGATATCGCCCAGGGAGTCGACAAGAGCGAAGAAGTGCGGTCCACCGGACACGCCGAGGATCAGCTCGAACTCCAGGGCGCTGGCGACCAGGGCATGATGTTCGGCTACGCCTGTGACGAAACTCCCGACCTGATGCCGATGCCGATTTGGCTGGCGCACCGTCTCAGCGAGCGCCTCAGCGAAGTACGCAAGTCCGGCGCAATCCCGTACCTGCGACCCGATGGCAAGACCCAGGTCAGCGTCGAGTACGAGGATGGCCGCCCCGTGCGCCTCAACAACGTGCTCATCAGTACTCAGCACCAAGACGGGATCGACCGCGACACGGTCATCCGGCCAGACCTGATCGAGCAGGTGATCAACCCGATCATCCCGGCGCAGTTCGCCGACGACAAGCCCGAGATCCACATCAACCCGACGGGTAAGTTCGTCATTGGCGGTCCTCACGGCGACACCGGTCTCACCGGCCGCAAGATCATCGTCGACACCTACGGTGGTATGGGCCGCCATGGAGGTGGCGCCTTCTCGGGCAAGGATCCCAGCAAGGTCGACCGTTCGGCCGCGTACGCCGCTCGCTGGGTGGCCAAGCACGTGGTCGCCTCTGGGGCTGCCACCCGCTGCGAGGTGCAGGTCGCGTACGCCATTGGCATGGCTCACCCGGTCAGCATCTACGTCGAGACGTTCGGCACCGGCAAGGTCTCCGACGAGACCATCGTCAACGCCGTGCGTTCCACGTTCGACCTACGCCCCGGCGCCATCGTGCGCGACCTCGACCTCAAGCGTCCGATCTACCGTCAGACGGCCGCCTACGGTCACTTCGGCCGCAACCGCCCTGATTTCACGTGGGAGCAGGTCAGCCGCCTCGACGCCTTCATGCGCGCCGTCGGCGTGTGACCGTCGCGGGCGAGACGCCGCCCGCTCTGGTGGCTCGGGTCGTCCCGAACGTCACCGGGCTCGACAAACAGTTCGATTACCTCGTCCCGACCGAGATGCGTGAGCGCATCTCGGTCGGTTCGTTGGTGCGCGTCCCGTTGCATGGTCGCAAGGTGGGTGGCTGGGTGGTCGGCCTCGGGCCGGCCGATCCTGCAGTGCCGGCGGAGAAGTTGCTGCCGATCGCCAAGTGGTCGTCGGTGGGCCCGACAGCGGAGGTCATCGAACTGGCCGAATGGGCCGAGTTGCGCTGGGCGGCAGCACGTCTGCGCCCGTTCCTGGTCACCGCCGATCCGCCGACGATGGTGGCTGCAGTGCCGCGGACGCGGCGCACCGTCAGCCCTGATGGTGCGCCGCTGTCGTCCGGTGTGCACGTCATCACTCCGCTCACCGACCCTTTGCCGTTGGTGGTCGACATCGCTCGTCATGGGCCGACGTTGGTCATTCACCCGACACCGGCCGCGGCGCGAGCAGTCGCCACCCGACTTCGCAAGGCGGGGTTGACCACGGCGCTGATGCCCGACGAATGGGCCGCCGCTGCCGGGGGAGTGGACGTCGTGGTGGGCAGTCGTGCCGCTGTATGGGCGCCGTGCCCGGGGCTGCGAACCATCGTGGTGCTCGATGAGCACGACGAGTCACTGCAAGAAGAACGCACTCCCACGTGGCATGCGCGCGACGTCGCCATCGAGCGCGCAGAGCGTGCAGGCGCTGCCTGTGTGCTCGTGTCGCCGTGCCCCACAGTGACCGCGTTGCGGTGGGCCGGTGATCGCGTGGTGCGTCCCTCGCAGTCCGAACTGGTGAACGGGTGGCCGACGCTGGAGATCGTCGATCGCACCGAGGAAGAGCCGTGGAAGCGGTCGCTGCTGACATCTGAGCTGATTGCCCATTTGCGCGACCGCAGCAAGAAGGTCGTCTGCGTGATCAACACCACCGGCCGGGCGCGGTTGCTTGCTTGTCGATCCTGTCGGACGCTGCAGCGCTGCGCCCGCTGCGACGCTGCCGTGGCGCAGGGCGACGACGGGTTGCTGACATGTCGTCGCTGCAGCACCACTCGTCCCGTGGTGTGTCAGCAGTGCGGTTCGAGCGCGATGGCATTGATGAAACCGGGTGTGTCGCGGCTGCAGGAAGAGTTGGCGGCGGCAGCCAACCGTCCCGTCGTCGCGGTCACGGGAGCGACCGAAGAACTGCCACCGGGTGACGTGTACGTCGGCACCGAGGCGGTACTGCATCGTGTCCGTGGTGTCGACGTGGTGGCGTTCCTCGACTTCGACGCAGAGATGCTCGCGCCGCGTTACCGGGCGGCAGAACAGGCACTTGCCCTGCTGGTCCGCGCCGGCCGCCTGGTGGGCGCGCGCGCCGGCGGGGGCCGAGTGCTGGTGCAGACGTTCGTCCCGGAACACGAGGTGTTGCGAGCCGCACAGTCGGCCGATGTCGGAGACCTCGCCGACAGCGAACAGACCCGACGACGCCTGCTCGGGCTGCCGCCGTTTCGGGCGATGGCGCTGTTGGAGGGCGCAGGAGCGCACGAGGTGGCGGCGGCCACCGGTCTGGAGTCTGCCGCCACGGCGAACGGGATGCTGCTGCGTGCGGACACGTGGTTGCAGTTGGGTGCGGCGCTGATCGCCGTGCCCCGCCCGAAGGGTTCCCGGCTCAGAGTGGAAGTGGATCCGCCGCGGGCGTAACCGTGCGCAGCACGCGATAGCCGCCGGTGGTGGCCAGTCGATCGGTTGCATATCCCTGCGCGATCAACCAGGTCTGCAGCGAGTCGCTGCCGAGATGCTTGTGCACCACGAGCATCGCCTCGCCACCCGGTGCGAGCCGCTCGAACCAGCGCAGCAGCATCGCGTGCAGGGCTGGTTTGCCGATACGGATCGCCGGGTTACTCCAGATCGTGCGAAAGCGCACGTCAGTCGGTATCTCGTCGGGGGCGCACACCTTGATGTTGCTGAGGCCGTTGCGTTCGGCATTGCCGCGGCACAGGTCGCGAGCACGTTCGTTCACCTCGACGGCCCACACCGTGGCGCCGGGTGCCCGTGCTGCCATTGTCAGCGCAATCGCCCCGGTACCACAGCCGATGTCGAGCAGGTCGCCCTCCTGCGCCGGTGGCGGTGCCTGTAGCAGCAGGAACTTGGTGCCCGCGTCGATGCGGTCGTAGCCGAACACGCCGCGGTCGGTCGTGAGCGCGAACAGATGGTCGGGCAGCAACAGCGTCACGACCCGTGGGGCGGACTCAGTGGTGGGGTCTTCGTCGAAGTAGTGCGAACCGGGGGCAGTCATTCCGTCGCTAGCCTTGCAGTTCATGGCGTACGAGATCCGCACCTTCGGAGACCCGGTACTCAAGGCTGAGGCCTCGGCAGTCACCGAGATCAACGGCAAGATCGCTCGCCTCGTCGACGACATGTTCGACACGCTGTACGAGAGCGACTCGGGAATCGCCCTCGCCGCGCCCCAGATCGGTGTGCAGAAGCAGATCGTGGTGTGGGATCTCGACGACGCGCCGATGGCGATCATCAACCCTGTGGTGGTCGAGAGCGACGGCGAGTTCGTCTACAGCGAGGGCTGCCTCAGCATCCCCGATCTGTACGTCGACATCCTGCGCCCGAACCATGTGCTCGTTCGCGGCCTCGACATCGACGGCAACGAAGTCGAGATCGAGGGTTCCGAGCTGATGGGACGTCTGCTGCAACACGAGATCGATCACCTGCACGGTGTACTGATGTTCGATCGTATGACTCCCGATCAGCGCAAAGCCGCAATGACCGAGTACCGCAAGCTGCAGGAGAACCCGGCCGCCAAGCCGCAGCGGCGTCGACTCCGCCTGTTGTGAGGCGCCGCCTCGCGTACTTCGGTACCCCGATGATGGCGGTGCCGCCGCTGCGTGCGCTCGTCGATGCCGGTCATGACGTCGCGTTCGTGGTTACTCGAGCGGACAAGCGGCGCGGTCGCGGCGGCGAGCTCAGCCCGTCACCCGTGAAGGCTGCGGCGCTGGAACTGGGCATCCCGGTCAGCCACTCGGTCGACGACGTGCTCGGCAAGGACATCGAACTCGGCGTGGTAGTGGCGTTCGGTCAGATCATCAAGCCGCATGTGCTCGCCGAAGTGCCGATGGTCAACATCCACTTCTCGCTGCTGCCGCGCTGGCGTGGCGCCGCCCCGGTGGAGCGCGCGCTGCTCGCTGGCGACACCGAGACCGGTACCTGTCTGATGCAGCTGGAAGAGGGGCTCGACACCGGCCCGGTGTACGACACGGTGCGCACCCCCATCGGCCCCACCGATACTGCCGACGACCTGCGTCGAGTGCTCGTGGCTGCCGGCACCGAGCAGTTGGTGCGCTGTCTGGCAGCACCGCTGCCCACGCCAGTACCGCAGTCGGGTGAGCCGCTCTATGCGGCCAAGATCACGCCGGACGAGTTGCGGATCGACTGGTCGCAGCCGGCAGCGCAGATCGACCGTCTGGTGCGACTGGGCGGCGCCTGGACGATGTTCCGTGGGAAGCGAGTAAAGGTGCACGCAGCGACAGTGACCGACGGGGTACTCACTCCGGTGACGGTGCAACCCGAGGGCAAGGGGCCGATGCCTGCCTCCGACTTCCTCCGCGGTGCCCGTCCCGAGCCGGGCGAGACGTTCGCATGAACAGGCCCCAGCACGGTCGCCATCGCGGCGGCAACACGCCTGCGCCGCGTCCTGCACCTCCCAAGCTCTCGGCGCGCGCAGTGGCGATGCGTTGCCTGCAGCGCATCGACCACGAGGGTGCGTACGCGAACCTCGTCACCGCCGCCGAGTTGGCCGATTCCGGGCTCAGCGACCGCGACCGTCGATTCGTCACCGACCTGGTGTACGGCACGACCCGAATGCGCCGTGCATGCGACGCGCTCATCGACCGTTTCGTGTCGCAGCAGCCGTCGCCAGAGGTACGCACGTTGCTGCGGCTGGGCGCCTACCAGATTCACTTTGCTGGGGTCCCTGCGCATGCTGCGGTCGGCGAAACGGTCGAACTGGCACCTATCCGGGCCCGCGGGTTCGTGAATGCGGTACTGCGTCGCGTGTCCGACACGCCGATGCACCAATGGCCGTCCGAGGCCGTGCGGCTCAGCTATCCCGACTGGATCGTGCAGCGCCTGATCGCCGAACTCGGCGAGGTAGACGCAATGGCCACCCTGGCGATCATGAACGAGCCGCCCGAGGTCACCGAGCGAGAAGACGGCTACACCCAGGACCTCGGTTCGCAATGGGTGGTCTCCGCCGTTCCCGCCGAGGAGGGTGAGCTCGTCATCGACGTGTGTGCCGCGCCCGGCGGTAAGGCCACCGGCATCGCCAGCATCGGCGCATTCGTGATCGCTGCCGACCTGCAGCCGCAACGCGTCGGCCTGATCGCCTCCAACATCCTTCGTGTCGCGGCTTCCACCGCAGTTCCCGTGGTGGCGGACGCGACACAGAGCCCGTTTCGGAGCGGTTGCGCCGACCATGTGCTGATCGATGCCCCGTGCAGTGGCCTGGGAACCCTGCGACGTCGGGCCGACGCCCGTTGGCGCATGCAACCCGCCGAGGTGCCCGTGTTGGCGGCGCTGCAGCAGCGCATCATCGATGAGTCGGCGCCGCTGGTGAAGCCCGGTGGAACGCTCACGTACAGCGTGTGCACGCTGCTCGCCGAAGAGTCCATCGAGCACTCCGTGCCAGCAGGGTTCGTGCCGATCACGGATCGCCCGCTGGGGGAGTGGCAGTCCTTCGGCGACGGCTGGCGAGTACTGCCCCACGACGCGGGCACCGACGGCATGGTGGTCATTCGCTACCGTCGCGAGTCATGAGCGAATCAGCACTGCAGGCGAAGGTCCTCACCGTCAGCGACGGCGTGATTGCCGGTACCCGACAGGACGCCAGCGGTGCCGGTCTGGTGGCGCTGTTGCAGTCCCACGGGTTCGATGTCGTCGCCCACACCGTGGTCGCCGATGGCACCGACAACGTCGCTGCGGCACTCCGTGAACTGGCCGAGGGCTTCTCCGGTCTGGTGGTCACGACGGGTGGGACCGGTTTCGCCCCGCGCGACCAGACGCCCGAGGGAACTCGCCAGGTGATCGAGCGCGAGGCGCCCGGTCTGGCCGAAGCGATGCGGCTGGTGAACCCGCTCGGCCGTCTGTCGCGTGGCATTGTCGGCATCCGCGGTCAGGCGATCATCTGCAACACTCCCGGCTCGCCCAAGGGTTGTGTCGAACAGTTGGCCGCGATTCTCGACGTGCTGCCGCACGCGGTTCGGCTGCTCGCCGATACCCCTACGTCCCACTGAGGCCCCGCCGGTAGCCTGCGAGACGTGCTCAAGCTCGTGTTGCCCAAAGGATCGCTGGAGAAGGCCACACTCGAACTGTTCGAGGCTGCCGACTTGCCGGTCGTGCGCTCATCGTCCGTCGACTACAAGGCGACCATCGCTGACCCGCGGATCGACTCGGTGCGTATCCTGCGCCCGCAGGAGATCCCCACGTATGTGGCCGAGGGGCTGTTCGACATTGGCATCACCGGGCGCGACTGGGTGGAGGAGACCTCCAGCGATGTCGTCTCGCTCGGCGAGCTGAAGTACTCGAAGTCCACCTCGCTGCCGATCAAGGTGATCGTTGCCGTCGCTGGCGATTCGCCCGCCCAACGCATCGAAGACCTGCCGCAGGGTCTGCGCGTCAGTACTGAATACCCCGAACTCACCAAGCGGTTCTTCGCCGAGAAGGGCATCGAGGCTGATATCCGCCTCAGCTACGGTGCCAGCGAAGCCAAGATTCCGGATATCGCCGACTGCATCGTCGACATCACTGAAACCGGCAGGGCCCTGCGCGCCGCAGGCCTCCGCATCCTCGACGAGATCCTGGTCAGCTACACCGAGGTCGTGGCCAACAAGGCCGCCTACGCCGACCCGGCCAAGCGCCACGCGATGGCTCAGCTGATGACATTGCTGAACGGCACGCTCGATGCTCGCGGTCGGGTGCTGGTGAAGATGAACGTTGGCAAGGACGAGATCTCCGCAGTGCTGGCGCTGCTGCCGTCGATGAAGTCGCCGACGGTGAACCCTCTCGCCGGTGATGGTGGATTCGCAGTCGAAACAGTCGTCGCCAAGTCGCAGATCAACACGCTGATCCCTGCGCTCAAGGACGCCGGTGCCACCGCCATCCTCGAACTGCCGATCTCCAAGATCATCCCATGACCGAGCGGGCACGCGGCGAGGGCGTGTTCGCCGGCTCCGTGGTGTCCTTCGACGCCGCCGCGGGCCTCGGCGAGGTGCTGCGCGATGACGGTCAGCGGTTCGGTTTCCATTGCATCGAGATCGCCGACGGCACACGTGCGGTCGAGCCGGGTACGCCGGTGACATTCGGGCTACTGGCCAAGTTGGGTCGCTATGAGGCGGCACGAATCACTCGCGCATGAACGAGCGCGACGCTCGGATCGTGGCGGTCATCAAGGCGCTGCGCGAAGGCGAAGTGGTGAGCTACGGCGATATTGCCGACGTGGCTGGGTATCCGGGTCGCAGCCGGCTCGCCGGTCGTCTGCTGGCGATGACCGACGATGACCTGCCGTGGTGGCGGGTGGTGAACTCGACGGGTCGATTGGTTCCCGGGTGCGAGGCAGAGCAGGCTGGATTGCTGCGTGCTGAGGGAGCGTCAGTGGCGGGTGGCCGGGTACGTGCCGCGCCTACGGGCCGCTTCAGCCGCCCTGAGCGTTCTTGATCTGCACGAAGGCCAGCCGGATGTTCAACAGCGCGTTCATCAGCGTCTCGGCGTCGGCGCCGAGGCGACCTTCGAGACCCTCCAAGAGACAGGCGACCGCATCGATCGCGAGCGCAGCCTCCCGAAGCGACGGTGGCTCGGCGCTGAGATGGATCGCGGCCAACTCGTAGAGCCCCATCACGTGGTTGCAGATCACCACCTCGGCGGGAACTTCCGCCAGACGTTCGCGGCTCTCGCGCATGGCAGCCTCCGCTGCCTCGAACGCCGCTTCGTCGAACTCTGTGTCGTGGTTGGTGTCTTCTCCGGGCACGGGCGGTACCCTACCGGGCTGACAACTGAAGGCGAAGTGGGTCTCACCGTTCACGGCGAGTCCCCACCCGGCCAGCACGAGATGCAGCGCCCGGGTCACATCATTGCGTAGCATGCCGCCTGGTGCGGTGTGCCCCGTCGTGTTCGGTGGCTTCGCATCACCAACACAGGAGGGGACACACCCATTGCACAGGAGTGAGCAGCCATAGCACCGCCGCAGACACCGGAACACCGGTACAACGAACGCATCCGCGCGCGTGAGGTTCGCCTCATCGGCCCCGACGGAAACCAGTTGGGGATCAAGCAACTCCCGGAAGCGCTCACCCTGGCCCGCCAGGTCGACCTCGATCTCGTCGAAGTCGCCCCGATGGCGAACCCGCCAGTGTGCCGGATCATGGACTACGGCAAGTTCCGTTACGAGGAAAGCCAGAAGGCCAAGGAATCTCGCAAGAAGACCGTCCATGTGTCGATCAAGGAAGTGAAATTCCGTCCCAAGATCGGCAAGGGCGACTTCGACACGAAGGTGCGTCACATGCACGACTTCCTTGATGACGGCCACAAGGTGAAGGTCACCCTGCAGTTCCGAGGCCGAGAGATGGCCCACCCGGAACTGGGTTCCCGAATCCTCGACGCGGTGATTGCACAACTGGGTACCACCGCCAAGGTGGAGACCCAGGCTCGTCTGGAAGGTCGCAACATGACCATGGTGCTCGCCCCTGAGAAGAAGGCGATCCCCAAGAAGTCCGAAGCCAAGGATTACAAGGCTGAGAACTACACGGCTGAAGAGCCCGAAGCTGTGGATCACACGGCCCCGGAGCCGGCTGCGGCCGAACACTCCGAGACCGACATGTTCGGCGCAGACGAACACATCACGCTTGCGGATACGGATCTTCCGTCCGAAGAAACCCCTTCTGCACCCACCTGAGATTTCTCCAACAGCGGCCCAGCCGCACGACCCAGAACCCAGTACGGGTGACGGATCGCAGCCAGACATACAGGAAACCACCATGCCCAAGATGAAGACCAGCAAGACTGCCGCCAAGCGGTTCAAGACGACCGGTACCGGCAAGCTGCGCCGTCTGCAGCAGAACCGTCAGCACCTGTTTGAGAAGAAGCCGTCCACCCGCACCCGCCGTCTCGACGGTGAGGTTGCTGTGCACCCCGGCGACGCCAAGAAGATCAAGCGCCTGCTCGCCAAGCGCTGAGACGACTGAAGAGAACGAGAAGAAGGAGATACAACTATGGCTCGTGTAAAGCGCGCCGTTGGCTCGAAGAAGCACCGCAAGCAGGTGCTCGAGCGGGCCAAGGGTTATTACGGTAACAAGAGCCGCTCCGTGCGTGCGGCCAACGAACAGGTGATGAAGAGCGGGCAGTATGCGTTCCGCGACCGTCGCGCCAAGAAGGGCGAGTTCCGTCGCCTCTGGATCCAGCGCATCAACGCTGCCTGCCGTCTGCCCGAGAACGAGATCAGCTACAGCCGGTTCATCGCCGGTCTGAGCGCTGCCGGTATCGAGGTCGACCGTAAGGTCATGTCCGACCTGGCAATCACCGATCCGGCTGCCTTCTCGGCGCTGGTGGTCGCTGCCAAGGCGGCCCTCTGAGCGACCAGCTCACCTTTTCGAACCCGAAGGTTCAACGACTGCGGCGCCTCTTGGGGCGCCGCAGTGCGCGTTCTGAAGAGGGTGTGTTCGTCGTCGAGGGTTCCGGACTCATCACCCAAGCATGGGAGGCGGGTTGGGAAATCGAGGCGCAGTTTTGTGCGCCCGGTTTCGGCGGAGTCGTCCCCGACGGCCTGGTGTTCGACCTGGCGCCGAACGTGATCGAACGGGTGGCCAGCACGGAGGCACCGCAACCGGTGCTCGCCGTGGTTCGCCAGCGCCCGTCGGTGCTGCCGGATGGTGCCGACTTCGTGATCGTCGCCGACCGTCTCGGCGACCCTGGCAACGCCGGCACCATCATCCGCTCGGCCGAAGCTGCGGGTGCGCAGGCGGTGGTGTTCACTCCCGGATCGGTCGATCCGTACAACCCGAAGGTCGTCCGTTCCACGGCCGGCTCGCTGTTCCGTGTCCCGGTGGTTGTTGCCGATCTGGACGTCGTGCGTGCCGCCGGGTTGCGCCTGTTGGCGACGTCGTCGCATCAGGGCGAGGCCTACGACGCGGTCGATCTGACCGGTTCGGTGGCCTTGATCGTGGGCAACGAGGCCCACGGTGTTCCCGATGATGCGCCGGTCGACGGCTGGATCACCATCCCGCACCAGGGTGAGGCCGAGAGCCTCAACGTGGCGATGGCCGCCACGGTGCTCGTATTTGAAGTCGCCCGCCAACGGCGTCAGCGGTAGTTTCCCCTCGTTCGACGGTGGAAGAAGGAAATCGATGATTGATCAGATCCTTGCGGCACGCGAGAGCGCTCTCACGCGACTGGCCGCGGCGACGGGCAGCGACGATGTGCGCGCGCTCGAGCTCGAAGTCCTCGGTAAGAAGGGTTCGCTCACCGACCTGAAGGCCGGGTTGGGCAGGTTGGCCACGACCGAAGAGAAGAAGGACGCCGGTCGGGCGCTCAACGAAGCGACCACCGCGGTGTCGGGCGCGCTGGCTGCCCGCCTCGGCGAGTTCCGGCGGGCCGAGCGGGCCGTGCAACTGGAGATCGAGCGGCTCGACCTCACCGAGGTCGTGCGCAAGCCCAGTCGTGGTCACGCTCACCCGGTCACGCAGGCGTGGCAGCGGTTGGAAGATGTGTTCATCGGCCTCGGCTTCCAGGTGGCCGAAGGGCCCGAGGTGGAAACCGATTGGTACAACTTCGAGGCGCTGAACATGCCGGCCAACCATCCCGCCCGCAGTATGCACGACACGTTCTATGTCGATCATGGAGTGCCCGGGAGCACGGTGCTGCGCACGCACACGTCGCCCGTACAGATCCGTGTGATGCAGACCATCCCGCCGCCGATCTACATGGTCATGCCGGGGCGCGTGTTCCGCAACGAGACCACCGACGCCACGCATCTCGCGGTGTTCCACCAGATCGAGGGCCTGGTCATCGATCGGGGCATCACCCTGGCCGACCTTGCTGGCACGATCGAGTCGTTTACCAAGGCCTTCTTCGGCGACGGGTTCACCAGCCGCCTGCGCCCCAGCTATTTCCCGTTCACCGAGCCTTCGGCCGAGTTCGACATCCGCACGCCCAAGGGCGACTGGCTGGAACTCGGCGGCTGCGGCATGGTGCACCCCAACGTCTTGCGCGCTGGCGGTATCGACCCGGAGGAGTTCAGCGGGTTCGCGTTCGGCTTCGGCATTGATCGCATGGCCAAGGAGCGGCACTCGATCAACGACGTCCGCGAGATGTACACGAACGACATTCGTTTCCTGGAGCAATTCTGATGCGCATTGTTCATTCCATGCTCAAGGACCTCGTCGCGATCGGCGACGACTTCGACGCGATCGCCGACATCATCACCAACGTCGGCCTTGCGGTGGAAGACATCCACCACGTCGGTGGCACGGTCGCCGGTGTCATCACTGCCAAGGTGTTGCGCACCGAGCGTCACGCCGATGCGGCCAAGGTGCACCGCGTGTTCGTCGACGCTGGAGACGGTGTCGAGCGCCACGTGTGGTGCGGCGCATTCAACATGCAGCCCGGCGACATCATCCCGCTCGCCACTCCCGGCACCGTCATGCCCGACGGTCGCGCGATCGAGCCCAAGCCGATCCTCGGCATCAGCAGCGATGGCATGCTCTGCAGCGCTCGCGAACTCGACATGGGCGACGACCACAGCGGCATCCTGATCCTGCCGGTCGACACGCCCCTCGGCGTTCCCTACGGTGAGGCGCTCGGGCTGGAGAAGGAAGTCGTCTACGACATCGACGTCCTGCGTAACCGGCCCGATGCATATGGTCATCTCGGTGTCGCCCGCGATGTGGCCGCCAAGTTCGGCATCTCTGTCACGCCCGCCCCGGTGTTGCCCGCTGCGCAGGCGCCGGTGCGCTCAGCGACGGTGGAGCTGGTCGACGGTGATCGTTGTCCGCGCTTCACCAGCATCGTGTTGTCCGGTGTGAAGGTCGGCCCGTCCCCAGACTGGATCGCTCGTCGACTCACTGCCTCGGGGATGCGACCGATCAACAACGTGGTCGATGTCAGCAACTACGTGATGCTGGAGACGAACCAGCCGAACCACGCGTACGACTTCGACACGCTCGGCGGCGGGGGTTTCCGCGTTCGTCTGGCCCGCGACGGCGAGACGATGATCACGCTCGACGACTCCGAGCGCACGCTCACCGCGGATGATCTGCTGATCTGTGATGCAACCGATCGCCCGATCGGTATCGCCGCGATCATGGGTGGCCAGAACACCGAGATCAGCGACACGACGACGGCGATTGCGCTTGAGACCGCGTGGTTCGAACCTGCTGCGATCATGCGCAGTGTCGTGCGCATGGGACTGCGAACCGAGGCCTCGGCCCGCTTCGAACGCGGCATGGACACGCACGGCATTGAGCGGTCCACCGCACGCTTTGTGGAACTGCTGCGCCTCACGTGCCCCGATCTCGTGGTGAACGAAGGTGCGGTCGACGCCCGCGCACCGCAACTGCCAGTGCCACCCGTGCTGCGGGTGCGCTCGGCGCGGGTGGGCGCGCTGTTGGGCACTCCGTTCAGCGCCGAGCAGATCCGCACGCTGATCGAACCGATCGGCTTCGTCTGCACCACGGTCGGCGACGACCTCGACGTCCTCGTGCCCACGTGGCGGCCCGATTGCACCGGGGAGGTCGACATCATCGAAGAGGTCGCCCGTCTGCACGGCTACGACCTGCTGGGCAAGACCGTTCCCAAGTCCACGGTGCCCGGGGGACTCAGCGGTGTGCAGCAACGTCGTCGACGCCTGCGCGATGTGCTGTTGGGCCTTGGTCTCACCGAGGCGATGCCGCACCCGTTCCTCACGGCCGGTGAACTGGAGAAGGCGGGTCTGCCTGCCGAGTCTGTGCGCCTCGTCAACCCCCTCGTGGTCGGCGACGACATGCTGCGCACCTCGTTGCGCCCTGGCCTGCTGAAGGCAATCGCGTTCAATGAGTCGCACCGTCGCTCCGGTGTTGCGCTGTTCGAGATCGGTCACGTGTATCCGCCCAGCACGGACGTGTTGCCGGCCGAGTACGAAGCGCTCGGCATCGTCATCGCCGGCGCGGATGCACCTGCTGCGGTTGCCGTGTGGCGTGAACTCGCGGCAGCGATGGGTTGGGGCGCCCGCCTCGACCAGAGCAACGTGCCCGCTGGTCTGCACCCTGCCCGTTCGGCGACGCTGTCGCTCGGCAAGGACACGATCGGCGCCGTCGGTGAGGTGCACCCCGATGCCGCAGAGGCGTTCGACGTCACCGAGCGCCTTGCCGTCCTCGAGCTGAACTTGTCGGTGCTGCTGGCCAACGAGCCCAAGCCCGCTGCGTGGAAGCCCACCAGTCGCTTCCCGTCCAGCGACCTCGACCTTGCGTTCGTGTTGCCTGATTCGGTCACGGCCGAGAAGCTCGACAAGGCCATTCGTCAGGCCACCGGCAACCTGCTCGTCGACCTCACGCTGTTCGACGTGTACCGCGGCACCGGTCTGCCGGAGGGCACCCGCAGCCTGGCCTATCGCTTGCGCCTGCAGTCGCTGGAGCGCACGCTCACCGACGATGATGTCGCCGCCGTGCGCGCCAAGGTAGAAGCCGCCACCAAGAAGATGGGCGCCGTCCTCCGCGGTTAGTGCATCGGCTTCTGGGAAGGGATCGTCCCATCTCAGTTTCTGGGAAGGATTAGTCCCGGAAACCGGGACGAAATCAGCCCAGAACCATGGAACAAGTCGGCGCTGAGGCCTGACCTGTCCGTTCCTGAACGCCGACTTGCGGGGTCAGTTGGCGCTGAGGTCGTCGGGCGCGTTTGCCAACCAGGCGACCTTTCCGCCCTGACGGCGGACGACGGCTCGCCAGAGGCCGGTGGGGTTCGGGTCGAACACATCACCCCGTTCGGCGGGGAACACCATCCAGGCCCCCTCGGCCAGTTCGCCGTCGAGTTGGCCGGCACCCCAGCCGGAGTAGCCGCGGAACACGCGCAGTGCCAGCACCTGCTCAGCGACCTGGTCTGGGTCGAGCATCAGATCGACAGAACCGAAATCGTCGGTGACCCTGCTCCATGCCTCGTCGACGGGTGCCTTGAGGCGGGCCAGCGCAATGAGGGCGTCGGTCTCCACCGGTCCGCCCTGGAACATCGTGGCGGGTGGCGCAAGATGGCGCTGCCAGGCGCGCACGATCTCCGGCGACTCCTCGTCCGTTGGACGATTCAGTACCACGCCGACGGCGCCGTCAGAGTTGTGTTCCAACATGTAGACGACCGTGCGATCGAAGTTCGGGTCCACCAATGGGGGAGTGGCCACGAGCAGCAATGCCTTGCACGAACCGTGGGGGTGATCCGTCGCGCTCACGATGTCAGTCTGGCCGATGGTGCGGCCGAACGAGGATCGTTGCATGAACATGCACTGCGCTGTATTGTCATGCCTTATGATTCGAGTCGGCATCATCGGCGCGTCGGGCTACACCGGTGCGGAACTTCTGCGGCTGTGCGCGCAGCATCCTGACCTCACTGTCGTGTACGCGACGGGCGACACTCAGGCGGGCACACGTGCGGCTGCGCTGTACCCCAGCTTGGCGGCGCGATACCCGAACCTGGTGTTCGAGGAGTTCCAGGCGGCCAAGGCCCAGGGGCTCGACCTGGTGTTCCTCGGCCTGCCGCATGAGGCGAGCATGGCGCTGGCCCCGCAGCTGGTGGGCAAGGTCGGCTGCGTCGTCGACCTGTCGGCGGCGTACCGGTTGAAGGACGCCTCGCTGTACCCCGGTTGGTACGGCTTCACTCACGATCAGCCCGAACTGTTGGCCGAGGCCGTGTTCGGTCTCCCCGAACTGCACCGCAAGGAACTACACGGTGCGCGCTTGGTGGCGACCCCCGGCTGTCACGTCACGGCCGCCACGTTGGCGCTTGCTCCGTTGGTGCGCGGTGGCCTGATCGAGACCACCGGCATCGTGATCAACAGCATCACCGGGGTCAGCGGTGCGGGTCGTGCGCTGAAACACACGTCGCTGTTCTGCACCGTCGACGAAGACGTCAACGCCTACGGCCTGCTCGACCACCGGCACACGCCCGAGATCGAGCAGGAGATCGGGGCGCAAGTGCTGTTCACGCCGCACCTGGCGCCGCTCAGCCGCGGGCTGCTCGCCACGTGCTATGCCAAGCCGGCCAAGGGTGTGTCCACTGAGTCGTTGCTGGCCGCGTTCGACGCGTTCTACGACGACGAACCGTTCATCGTCGTCAGCGAGTCGTCGCCGTCCACGAAGGCCACGCTCGGCAGCAACACTGCCCACCTGACTGCCCGCTACGACGAGCGCACGAACACCGTCATGGCGTTGTGTGCCCTCGACAATATTGCCAAGGGCGCGTCGGGTGGCGCCGTCCAGGCAGCCAACGTTGCCCTCGGTCTGCCCGAGACCGCTGGCCTCTCGATGATCGGCATGTACCCCTGATGAACGCGATCCCGCAACACCCAACGCCGCTCGACACGGCCGATGTCCTCGTGCGTGCGCTGCCCTACATCCGTCGCTTCGCGGGCCAAGTCGTGGTGGTCAAGTACGGCGGCAATGCACTCGCCGGTGCCACCGAGGGCGACGCGCTCGCGCTGTTCGCGCAGGACATCGTGCTGATGCAGCAGGTCGGTATGCGCCCGGTGGTGGTGCACGGCGGTGGACCGCAGATCAACGACCTGATGTCGAAGCTGGGCAAGGTTGCCGAGTTCCGTAACGGTCTGCGGGTCACCGACGCCGAGACGGTGGACATCGTGCGCATGGTGCTCATCGGCCAGGTCAACCCACAGATCGTGTCGGCCATCAACGTGCACGGCCCGCTTGCGGTCGGAGTCAGCGGAGAGGACGCTGGTCTGATCCGGGCCAGCTCGCGTGATCCCGAACTCGGGTTCGTGGGTGATGTCGAAGCGATCAACCCCACCATCCTGCGCGGTCTCCTCGCCGAAGGGTTCATCCCCGTGGTGGCCACCATCGGCACCGACGAGACTGGTCAGGCCTACAACATCAACGCCGACACGGTGGCCGGAGCCATCGCCGAGGCGCTCGGCGCAGAGAAGCTCGTGTACCTCACCGACATCGAGGGTCTGCGGCGAGTGGTCGACGACCCGACCAGCATCATCCGTCAGACCACGACCGACGAACTCGACGCATTGATGGACGATGGCACCATCGCCGGTGGGATGATCCCGAAGGTGGAGAGCTGTGTACACGCGGTGCGCGGCGGAGTCCGACGGGCTCACATCCTCGACGGTCGCATACCGCACGTACTGCTGTTGGAGGTCTTCACCGACGAGGGCATCGGGACGATGGTCTCATGAGCGCTCACGCCTTCGACACGCACGGTATGCAGTACTGCCCGTTCATGCCCGTGTTCGGGCCACCGCAAGTGATGTTCGAGCGCGGCTCGGGCACCGAACTGTGGGACACCGACGGCAAGCGGTATCTCGACTTCCTGTGTGGCCTCGCGGTCACGTCGCTTGGTCATTCGCACCCGGTGGTGGCCGAGGCGATCAGTCGTCAGGCGAACCAGTTGCTGCACGTCAGCAACCTGTTCGCCAACCCTGCAGCGTTGAAAGCCGCGGTGCAGGTGAACACGCTCCTTCTGGAGGCGACTGGGCATGACGGCCAGGTGTTCTTCTGCAACAGCGGTGCCGAGGCCAACGAGGCAGCGTTGAAGCTGGCCCGCAAGTTCGGCGGCCGTGGCCGTCACGCTGTGGTCAGCGCCTACGGCAGCTTCCACGGACGTACGCTGGCCACACTCGCAGCCACGGGTCAACCCGCCAAGCACGAAGCGTTCCAGCCGATGCCTGATGGGTTCCGGTATGCGGCGTTCAACGACATCGCCTCGCTGGAGGGCGCGATCGACCCGACGGTGGGTGCGGTGCTGCTCGAACCTGTGCAGGGTGAGGGTGGTGTGGTGCCCGCCGACGTGCAATACCTGCGCGATGTGCGCGCTCTGTGCGACGAGCGCGGACTGTTGCTGATCATGGACGAGGTGCAGACCGGCTACGGCCGCACCGGCGAGTGGTTCGGGTTCCAGCACGCCGGCGTGGTGCCGGATGTGGTCACGATGGCCAAGGCGATGGGCAACGGCTTCCCGGTGGGCGCCTGTTGGGCCAAGCGCGAGATCGCAGCAGTGTTCACACCTGGCGACCACGGCAGTACCTACAGCGGCACTGCCATCGCCACGGCTGTCGTCAGCGCAGTCATCGACGAAATGCGTCGTATCGACGCACCCCGTCTGGCCCGCGAGCGCGGCGCCGAACTGACGGCCAGGCTGGCTGCGGTGCCGGGCGTGGCGAGCGTTCGCGGCACCGGTTTGCTGCTGGCCGTAGAACTCGCTGCAGGGATCGACGCCAAGGTCGTCTACACCGCGCTGCTGCAACGCGGCATCGTCACGAATGCCGTTACCGCCACCGCGTTGCGGCTGGCACCACCCCTCACGGTCACCACCGAACAGATCGACGAAGCCGTCGCTGCGCTGACCGCTGTGCTCCAGGAGACTCCCCAGTGACCCGCCACCTCATCGACATCACCGACTTCTCAGCGGAGGAGGTGCACACGGTTCTGCGGCTGTCGCAACAACCCGTCCTTCCCAACGTGCTCGCCGGGCTCGGGGTGGCGCTGATCTTCGAGAAGCCGTCGAACCGCACGCGCCACTCGATGGAGATGGCCGTGTTCCAGCTCGGGGGGCACCCCGTGTACACCCGTGGTGAAGAAGTCGGCATCGACGTGCGCGAGTCTGCCGAAGACGTTGCGCTCGTGATGGCCGGTTACCACGGCGTGCTCGCCGCTCGCGTGTATCAACACGACAAGGTGCAGCGGATGGCCAAGGTGAGCCCGGTTCCCGTGGTGAACATGCTCAGCGACCACGCTCATCCGTTGCAGGCGCTGGCCGACGCGCTGACGATGCAACAGGTGCACGGCCCGCTGGCCGGCACACGCATCGCCTGGATCGGCGACTACAACAACGTTGCTCGCTCACTCGGTGAGATCAGTGTGATGGTGGGTGCCAACATCGTCTACGGCTGTCCTGAGGGTTTCCATCCTCCGGCTGCTGAGCTGGCGCGGCTGAACTCGCTCGGGGCTGGCACTGCGGCGCACGATGTGCGTCCCGAGGCAGCGGCGGAGGGCGCCATCGCCGTGCACACCGACAGCTGGGTGTCGATGGGACAAGAGGCCGAGAAACAGGCCCGTATTGAGTCGTTTCGGGCGTTCACCGTCACGGACACGCTGATGGCCTGCGCCGCGAGCGGGGCCGGCTTCTATCACTGTCTTCCCGCCTACCGCGGGCTGGAAGTGGCTGCCGAAGTGATCGATGGGCCTGCCAGCCATGTCATTGCTCAGGCACACAATCGAATGCACACTGCGCGCGGGGCACTCGCGTTCTTGATGGGGGTGAGGTGACGTGGCATCGAAGGTGCAACGACAACAAGCGATCTCGAAGCTGGTCGCCAAACACGCGGTGACAAATCAGCCGCAGCTGGTCGACCTGTTGGCCGCGGACGGAATCGCTGCCACGCAGGCGACGGTCTCGCGCGATCTGGAAGACCTCGGCGCGGTGAAGGTGCGTGTGCCCGGAGGAGAAACGGTCTACGCAATTCCCGAGTATGAACCCGCCCGAATCGCCCCGGAGGATCAACTGCGCCGGGTGATGGGTGAATGGGTCGCCGAGGTGCGCAAGTCCGGAAATCTCGTGGTGCTGCGCACGCCACCTGGTTGTGCGCACGTCGTCGCGTCGGCACTTGACCGCAGCGGCATACCGGGTCTGCTCGGAACGGTGGCCGGTGACGACACGCTGCTGTGCGTTGCCGAAGAGTCCGCCGGTGGCGAGGCGCTCGCCGAGAAGCTGCGCGACCTGGCGGGTCTGTCATGAGCGCCGAACAGGCCAACACTGGCAAAGCGTTGTGGCATGGGCGTTTCGAAGGCGGGCCGGCCGCTGAACTGATGGCCTACACGGAGAGTTTGTCGTTCGACAAACGCCTCTGGCCCGACGACATCGCCGGGTCGGTTGCACATGTGCAGGGTCTGGCGCACGTCGGCATCCTCACTGGCGCGGAGCGCGACTCGGTGCTCGCAGCGCTCGCACAGGTTGGGCAGGAGATGGGTGATGGCTCCTTCGCGTTCGTCGAGAGCGATGAAGACATCCACACCGCAGTCGAGCGACGCGTCACCGAACTGGCCGGTCCGGCGGGTGCCAAACTGCACACGGGCCGCAGCCGCAACGATCAGTCCGCCACCGACGTCCGCCGCTGGATGAAACGTGAACTCGTGCGCATTGCCGAACGCATCCTCGGGCTGCAGGACGTGTTGCTCCAGCGCGCCGAAGCAGCGGGCGGCACGTACCTGCCGGGCTACACACACCTGCAGCGCGCTCAGCCAGTACTCCTGGCGCACCATCTGCTGGCGCACGGTTGGGCGCTCGGTCGCGATGTCGAGCGCATCTTGGACGCGCTCGAGCGCATCGACGTGTCCCCGTTGGGTGCCGGCGCTCTTGCCGGTTCGTCCTTGCCACTCGACCCCGATTTCACGGCCGCGCAGTTGGGGTTCGCCGCGCGCTTCGAGAACTCGCTCGATGCTGTCGGTTCGCGCGACCACGTGGCGGAAGCGTTGTTTGCGTTGACGATGGTGGGTATCAACCTGTCGCGTCTGGGCGAGGAGTTCGTGCTCTGGACGACCGAAGAGTTCGGTTTCGCCAAGCTCGATGATGGGTACGCCACCGGCTCGTCGATGCTGCCGCAGAAGAAGAACCCCGACATTGCCGAGTTGGCCCGCGGGAAGTCAGGTCGGCTGATCGGGAACCTCACCGGCTTCTTGGCCACGATGAAGGGTTTGCCGCTCAGCTACAACCGCGATTACCAGGAGGACAAGGAGCCGCTGTTCGACGCAGTCGATCAGATTTCCTTGGCGCTCGGCGCGATCACCGGCATGGTGGCCACCACCACCTGGGTGCCGGAACGAATGCAGGCTGCTGCCGACAGTGAAACCGGCTCGGCCACCGATCTGGCTGAATGGCTGGTCCAGCGCGGCACGCCGTTCAGGGACGCGCACGCCGTCGTCGGGACGTTGGTGCGCAGGCACCTCGCCGGTGAGGGAACCCTGCGCGACCTGGTGATCGCCGATCCGGTCTTGGGCGCCGAGGCAGCAGCACTGGTGGCTCCCGGCGTCGCTGTGCAACGGCGCACCACTCCCGGTGGCGCTGGTCCGAAGCCGGTGGCGGTGCAGCTGGTGCGGTTCCGCGAACATTTGACGGTGCTCCGTGCAGCCGTTGCCTCCGACGTTCGCTGACCGCGACGCCACGCTCGTCGCCCCAGAGCTACTCAACAAGGTTGCCCTCGTCCACGGGCGCCTCGCACGCATCACCGAGGTGGAGGCCTACACGGCCGACGACCCGGCCAGCCACTCGTTCAGGGGGCCCACAGGGCGCAATGCGGCGATGTTTGGGGCACCGGGGCACTGGTACGTGTACCTGATCTACGGAATCCACCATTGTCTCAACCTGGTGACCGGATCTGCTGGTGATGGTCAGGCCGTACTCATCCGCTCGGTCGTGATCGACGGAGTGGCTCCGGCACGTACCAGCGGCCCCGGCCGGCTGACCAAAGTGTTGGGGATCGACCGTGCGCTCGACGGGATATTCGCCGAGTTGTTTGACGACGGCACCGCTCCGCCGGCCGAGCCGCTGGTGACGGCGCGGATCGGGATCACCAAAGCCGCGGACTGGCCGCGCCGATGGATGGTGGGGTGAGACTCAGGGCGCTTCGGCTTCTGGGCAGGAATCGTCCCGAATCAGCTTCTGGGCGGGATTCGTCCCGGCCTCCGGGAACGAAACCGCCCAGTTCGAACGCCCGGATCTGACGATCTGGTGCGGCTGGGAACTGCGAGCGCCCGTTCCAAGCCACATGCCCACACGCTGCAACCACGAGACTTGGGGTGTGCTCTTGGTGTCCGCGTCCGCCCGTGATCGGCGCCCATCTGGGTTGTGTCACACACCGATCATGGACTCACGAGGCAAGTGTGTGAACAGAATGCTTGCTTGGCGAGAGCGAGTGGTCCACCGCGACCTGAGGGCGGCTAGTGCTTCACTTTGTGTGTGGAAGGCCTTCCCATTGCACCCAGTACCCGTGGGGGTGGGTGGTGCCCAGCCGATGCACCGACCGCTCACCTTGTCGCCAGCGCACCAGCGTGATGACCGTGATCTCTTCCGGCGGGTCGGTGGTCGGCACCGGTAGGCCGGGGGTCTGCGAAGGTGCCTCAGCGATGACCCACGACATGTCGGTCCGGCTGCCAATGCGATCAAGCTCGGCGACGTACTCTCGACGGACGCTGTCCGGCAGGTAGTTCAACACCCAGCTGTTCGTGACCACCGGGTGTCCGTGGGGGAGCGCCTGTTCGACGAGCGGCGCGAGATCGCTGAGGGCGTCACCCTGATGGATCTTCGGTGGGTCTTGTCGAGCCATGCCGATGGCCGCCACGAGTCGCTCGCAACGATCGGCCTGGTCGGGCCATACACACGCCTGGAGCCAGCGCACCTGGTCATCATCGAGGACGTCGATCGGTGCGAGATCGAGGCCGACGGAGTGCGTCACCTCTGGCATCCTCGCCGGCAGCGGCACTGGAAGGTCGCCGCGCTCCTTGCAGTGCAGCCGAACAGGTGACTGCTGCGCAGGCTCCACGGAGCCGCTCTGCGAGTACTCGTATGCGAACCGCGGTAGCAGCAGGTTGAGACCGGCGCTCGTGCCGACATCGAGGTGCGCAAGGGAACCGACCTCCGCGTCGAGCAGACCGAACGCCGGCAGGAACTGTGCACACCGACCGACCTCGTTGGTCTGTGTGCTGCGTGTGGTGAGCAACTGGACCAGGACATCGGCATGGTCGAGGGCGAACGACCTGAACAGTGCCGTCGGGTCGGTGTCCGGAGCAGCAGCAGCGGACAGATTCGGGTAGTGGGCGGCAAGCTCCGGCGCCGCTCCGCCAAGCAACAGGAAATGCACGCTGGCGAACAACAGCATGGGCAGTTGTTGCTGCTCGGGAGCATGCTGCAGCATGCGCAGGACGTCAGGATCCTCAGCGATCGCGGCGGACAGCCGCGTGTAGAGCGGTGCGCGCGTGCGGGTACTCACTCCACCGAAGTCACGGAATCGATCAGCGAGTTCCTGCACAGTGGCCATGACCGAGAACCTAGTCCGCCCGCTCCGCTGCCGCAGCCGAGCGATTCAACGCCTGACCTGGCAACATGGCAACTATGGATCTGATTGCTGACCTTCAGGCTCGTGGCCTTGTCCACGACACCACCGACCTCGCAGCGCTCAAGGCGCGCCTGGCGGAGGGCCCTCTCGGCCTGTACATCGGCTTCGATCCAACGGCCGACTCGCTGCACGTCGGGCACCTGGTGGGGCAGTTGTTCATGCGTCGCTTCCAGATGGCGGGCCATCGCCCGTTCCCGCTGGCCGGTGGTGCCACTGGCATGATCGGCGACCCCGGTGGACGCAGCGAGGAGCGCAACCTGCTCGATGTGGAGACGCTGCACCACAACGTGGAGCGCATCAAGGTCCAGCTCAGCAAGCTGCTCGACTTCGAACCCGGCCCGTACCAGGCGACCCTGGTCAACAACGCCGACTGGACCGCGTCAGTGACGATGCTCGAGTTCCTGCGCGACGTTGGCAAACACTTCACGGTGAACCAGATGACCGCCAAGGACTCCGTGCGCAGCCGGATCGAGAGCGAGCACGGCATCTCGTACACCGAGTTCAGCTACATGCTGCTCCAGGCCAACGATTTCCGGCATCTGTACGAAACCCACGGGGTGGAGCTCCAGGCCGGAGCCAGCGACCAGTGGGGCAATATCGTTGCCGGAACGGAGCTGATCAGACGGCGCCTTGGCAAGCAGGCGTTCGCAGTCACCCATCCGCTGATGCTCAAGAGCGACGGCAGCAAGTTCGGCAAGTCCGCTGGGGGAGCGGTGTGGCTCGACCCAGAGCGCACCTCCCCGTACCAATTCCGCCAGTTCTGGATGCAGAGCGACGACCAGATGGTCGGTACGTACCTGAGGATGCTCTCGCTGAAGCCGCTCGACGAACTGGAGGGTCTGCTTGCCGAACACGCTGCAGAACCGGAACAGCGGGCTGCGCAGCGAGCGCTGGCCGATGAGATGACCGCGCTGCTGCATGGACGGGTCGCTGCCGACCACGCCGCTCGCGCCGCAGAGGTGCTCTTTGGTGGCGATCCCACCACCGCGTCGGCGGACGTGTTGGCCGTGGTTGCCGCCGAAGTGCCCAGCGTCGACCTGCCGGGAGACGTCGAGGGGATCCGAGTTCACGAATTGTTACTGAGCTCCGGAATAGCCAAGTCGGCCAGCGAGGTCAACCGTCTGCTCACACAGAAGGCCGTCCGGGCAGGAAATCGAGTTTTGGACGAAGACGGGCTGCTCCGCGCATCCGACCTGCTCAACGGCGGTTTTCTGCTGCTGAGGAAGGGGAAGCGCGACTTCCTCGTCGCGAAAGTTTCCTAGAAGTTTCCCAAAGAGGTTGATGCTTTGCAGTCGTCGCGCTAGCTTTGTCACTCGCCCCGCACGAGCATCACAGCCTGCGGTGCACGGCACCAACACAGCCGGCAGAACAGCCAGCGGTGAGTGCCAGAGCTACGGCTCCTTGAAAACAGAAGAGAAGACTGAACGCTAATGCGGGCAGCGATGGACGAAACCTTCGGGTCGACGCCAGACGCTGTCTGTCAATTCAAAAAGTCCATGGGCTCCCAAGCTCGTGGCAAATCAAGTCAGCACTGGGCGCTACAAACCATGGGTATTCCCCCGTGAGGTGCCCAGCTCTATTAACAGATCGGCCGGCGCTCAACTTTCGGGTTGGGTGGCGGCAGGTTTACGTTGGAGAGTTTGATCCTGGCTCAGGACGAACGCTGGCGGCGTGCTTAACACATGCAAGTCGAACGAGATCCATGCAGTAGCAATACTGCGGAAGATCTAGTGGCGAACGGGTGCGTAACACGTGAGGAACTTGTCCCGGTCTCTGGGATAACAGTTGGAAACGACTGCTAATACCGGATGACGTCGGAGCATCGCATGGTGCGCTGACGAAAGGGTTACTGGATCGGGAGAGCCTCGCGGCCTATCAGCTTGTTGGTGGGGTAACGGCCCACCAAGGCATCGACGGGTAGCTGGTCTGAGAGGATGATCAGCCACACTGGGACTGAGACACGGCCCAGACTCCTACGGGAGGCAGCAGTGGGGAATCTTGCGCAATGGGCGAAAGCCT
>CAFBMT010000008.1_pt1 | contig 137343 bp, 128 predicted proteins | sample 7269051 | NCBI WGS metagenome assembly CAFBMT01 (sample SAMEA6814073, study PRJEB35770) | freshwater metagenome | biome: Freshwater; feature: Freshwater reservoir; material: water | place: Czech Republic | collected 2017-05-23 | depth 30m m | reverse complement strand
CCGATGATCACCAGTGTCGCACCAAGCAGGTCGAGCACGCTGGGGGTCTGCGAGAGCGCCATGAAACCGACGACCATCGCGGTCACCGGCAGCAGCGCCAGCAATACCGCGAACCGTCGGGTGGGGATACGGCGCATCACGACCTGGTCGATTCCGTAGCCGACTGCCGAGGACAGCGCGCCGACGACGACGCACTGCAGCAACAGGTTCGAGTGGTGAATGACGGTCATGCTTCCCGACATGCCGAACGGGGCGATCACCACCGCCCCGATTGCCAGGCCGACACCCAGACCGCTCAGGCCGCGGTCGAGCGCCGCCACACGGCGGCCGATGACGATGTACGCGGCCCACATCGCTGATGAGCAGAAGATGAAGAACAGACCCATCGGCTCACCGCCGATCTCTACTCCGGAGAGGACGGCCACACCGGACGCGGCCATCGCCAACGCGATCGTGTTCCGGCGGGTACGGGTGAGCGCCGCGGCGACAGCGATCGGGCCGATGAACTCCAGCACGACGCTCTTGCCGAGCGGGAGCCGGTCGATGGCCAAATAGAACGACAGGTTCATCAGCGCCGTCGCGATTCCGAACACCGCGGCAGCGGCGATGTCGCGTTTCGTCCAGCGTCGTTGGTCGCGTATCGAGATCACGAGGATCGCGGCAGCGCCCGACATCACTCGAAACCACGTGACGGTGGCAGGGCGCAAGTCGTCGAACAGATTGACGGCGATGACAGCGCCGGTGTACTGCGAGATACCGGAGATGACGAACAGCGCCTCTGGTGAGGCAGTACGCACGAACTGGCTGGGAGCACGCAACTGCAGGGTGCTGCTGTTCAGTCGAACAGGTCTGGGTCGGTGCGGCAGATCTCCTGCCACAACGGCTGGAAGCTCAACCACCCGGCGAGCGGGGAGGCCGTCTGCTCGCGTGTGTAGACGGCCGACTCGTGCGGGATCAGCTTGGGTGTGCCAGCGGCCATCGCCAACAGCTGCGCTTGGCAACTGCGGTCCATGCTGAGGAACCAGAACACAGCCTCGTCGACGGTGTGGCCAACGGTGAACAGGCCATGGTTCTGGTGGATCGCGGCCTTGCCGGTGCCGAAGTGGCTGACCAGTTCGCGACCTTCGGCAGCATCGAACTGCACTCGGCCACCGTGTGCGCTGATGACCGTGTGGTCCTCGTAGAAGACACATGAATCCTGGGTGATGGGGGCGAGCGGGATGCCCAGCGCGCTGAATGCTTTGCCGTGCACGCTGTGGCTGTGCGCAGCAGCGACGACGTCGGGACGGGCTTCGTGCACCGCCGAGTGGATGATGAACGCGGCCCGGTTCACTGGGCGCGTTCCGTAGACGACGTTGCCGTCATGGTCGACGAGGATCAAGTCGCTGACCGTGGCGTGGCGGAAGCTGATCGCGAACGGGTTGACCCAGAAGTACTCGGGGAACTCCGGGTCGCGCACGGTGATGTGCCCGGCGACGCCTTCACCGAAGCCGAAACGGCCAAAGATGCGCAGCGCTCCGGCCAACTTCTGCTTGCGGTGGAGCCGCTCCTCTTCGACGGTGGCAAACGGAGTGGGTAGCTCGAGCGTCACGTCCTTGGGGGTCAGCTCAATGCCGTCAATGGTGCGGGCGCGCGTCATCCCGTCAGGTTAGGGGCATGGCACACTGGCCCGGTGAACCGCGAGATCGCCCCCGCCACCATTGCTCTACCGGCAGCCAACTACGCGCATGCCATCGTCGTCGAGTCGCCCACGAACTGGCTCTACACCAGCGGCGTGGTGCCCATCGCCCCCGACGGTGTGGTGCCGGCCTCGATCGCCGAACAGGCCGATGTTGTGTGGGGCAACTTGCTGGCGTTGCTGGAGGAGGCCGACATGAGCCCCAGCGACGTCATCTCCGTCACCACCTACGTGGTGGTCGAGCACCTCCCGTCGCTCGGTGTCGTGATGGCGGCTCGCGACCGGCACCTGTTCGGCCACCGCGTGGCCAGCACCCTCGTCACCGTGCCTGCACTGGCCCGTCCGGAGTGGAAGTTGGAGATTGCGCTCGTCGCTGCGCGCTAGCCCCCATCGCAGCCGCACGGCCGGTCAGCCCGCCCCGCGTCCACGACCCCACCGCGTTTGAAGGCGTAGCCGCACCCGGTGCGGCTACGCCTTCAAACGCGAGGATGGAGTGGGCGGATGGCTTAGTCGGGGGCTTTGCGGAATACGCTCTTGCGCGTGAGTGACGAGATTCGTAACGACAGCGGTATCGAGATCAAGGCGTTGTACGACGCCTCCGACCTGGCGGGGTGGAACCCGGAGGAGAAGCTGGGCTCGCCCGGCTCGCCCCCCTACACCCGCGGTGTGTACCCGACGATGTATCGCGGCAAGTTGTGGACGATGCGCCAGTACGCCGGTTTCGGCACGGCCGCATCCACCAATGAGCGCTTCAAGTTCCTGCTCGACGCCGGCCAGACCGGTCTGTCGTGCGCCTTCGACCTACCGACGCAGATGGGCTACGACAGCGACCACCCTCGCGCCGAAGGCGAGGTCGGCAAGGTGGGCGTGGCCATCGACAGCTTGGCCGACATGCGCCAGCTACTCGCCGGGCTGCCGCTCGACAAGGTCAGCACCAGCATGACGATCAACAGTACGGGCGCGATCCTGCTGCTGATGTACGAGCTGGTCGCCGAGGAGCAGGGCGTACCCGCCAGCGCGATCAGCGGCACGATCCAGAACGACCTGCTGAAGGAATACATCGCGCGCGGTACGTACATCTACCCGCCCAAGCCGTCTATGCGGATCATCACCAACATCTTCGAGTACTGCGCGCAGCACGTGCCGAAGTGGAACACGATCAGTATCTCCGGTTACCACATCCGCGAGGCCGGCAGCACTGCTGTGCAGGAGATCGCGTTCACCATCGCGAACGGCATCGCTTACGTGGATGCGGCGATCGCCGCTGGTCTCGACGTCGATGCCTTCGCGCCGCGACTGTCGTTCTTCTGGAACGCGCACAACAACTTCTTCGAGGAAATCGCCAAGTTCCGCGCCTCGCGCCGCATTTGGTACAAGCTGATGAGTGAGCGCTACGGCGCTAAGAAGGAAGCCAGCAAGCTATTGCGCTTCCACACACAGGTCGGCGGCAGCACGCTGACGGCACAGCAGCCCGAGAACAACATCGTGCGCGTGGCCGTGCAGTCCATGGCGGCCGTAATGGGTGGCACGCAGAGCCTGCACACCAACGGCTACGACGAGGCACTCAGCCTGCCCACCGAACGCGCGGCACGTATCGCGCTGCGCACACAGCAGATCATCGGCTACGAGAGTGGCATCGCCGATACGCCCGACCCGCTGGCGGGCAGCTACTTCGTGGAGTCGCTCACCGATGAGATCGAGCGTCTTGCGTGGGAGTACATCGCCCGTATCGACGAGATGGGCGGCGCGGTGGAGGGCATCGAGCGCGGCTTCCAACAGGACGAGATCGAGCAAGCCGCGTACGAGTACGCGAAGAGCATCGACAACGACGAGCGTGTCATCGTCGGCCTCAACAAGTTCCAGACCGAGGAGCCCGAGTTCGTGGTCTCCGCCAGCGACCCGACGTTGGAGCTCGGCCAGCGCGCAAGTCTCGCCGAGTACAAGGCCAACCGCGACCAGGAACTCGTGAAGTCCCGTCTGGCCGATCTCGCCGAAGCGGCTCGTGGCACACAGAACCTGCTGTACCCGATGAAGGAAGCGCTGCGCGCCAACGCCACCCTCGGCGAGGTCAGCGATGCGCTGCGCGATGTCTTCGGTGTGTACCAGCCCGGTCGCTGACGTTCGCCCGCGGACACCTATGACCTCCACGGCGCTAGGTTCGCGCCCAATGAAACGAGTGCTGTCACTGCTCGCCCTCTGCGCGCTTGCGGGCTGCTATTCTGAGAACACGGACACCTCGCCGACGTTGGGTACTGTGGGCAACGCCCCGGAGCCGACGGCCACCACGCTCTTGCCCGAGGTGTTCAACACCGAGAGCGACCTCACAGTGACGGCTCCGCCGTATGCGCTGTTCGGTGGCGACCTGTGCACCGCGCTGGTGGCGAAGGACTTCCTCAACATACGAATGGCCGGACTGGCGCCGGGCGCGCTGATCAACTCCGGAGCATTATCGCCAGATTCGTGCGGGTACACGGTGCACTCGGGGCGCACCGACCTCGAGGTGCTGGTGGAAGCGCGAACTGCGCAGGAGTTCACTCAGCCGGCCACCACACCTGATGTGATCGCCGGACTGGGTCTCGGGGCGATCGGCTTCGAAAAGGCCGATGGCACCTACCTGGTGCTGGTGAAGGTGGCCAACGGCTACTTCTCGGTCACCACACCGGACCCGGCGAGCGCCGTGAAGCTGGCGATGATCGCGCTCGGACGCTCGGGCGGCTGAGCGTCAGAGCCTGTACAGCCCGACCGGCGGTCGTTCCGGAACGGCCATGTCACCGATCGGCCAACCGAGGTAGATAATCGCCACGACCGTCGTGTCCGGCTCGAACCCGGCCAGTTCCGCCACCACATCGTTCGCGCCCTTCGGGCACGAACCCCAGTAGGTGGCCAACCCGTGGGCGGTGGCGCCCAACAGCAGGTTCTGAATACCGGCTGCAGTCGCGTCGCGATTCTCCGCGGTGCGCAGCGGGCTGTCTCCCGCGGCCGATCCGACGATGAGCGTGGCGGGCGTGCGCAGGTACTTGGTTCTCGCTTTGGCGATCTTGCCCGGGTCGTCGCCGTGGGCCTCCATCGCCCGAGCGATCACCTCGCCCAACTGGTCGCGACCGGTCGTCACCAGACAGAACCTCCACGGCCAGGTGCGCTTGTGGTTCGGCGCCCACTGCGCCAGCTCGCAGAGCTGCTGCACCAGCTCGTGCGGCACCTCGCGCTCGCGATCGACTTGCATGTTGGTGCGCCGCGCCCGGATCAGCGCGGCGAGGGCGTTGGGGTCGAGTGGCATTTCAGCTGCCGGTCAGTTCCTTGCGCAGTTCGCGCTTGAGGAACTTTCCGCTGGCGTTGCGCGGGATCGGCTCGGTGCGGAACCACACGGTGCCGGGAATCTTGTGCTTGGCGATGTTGGCGGAGAGGAAGTGCGCCAGTTCGTCCTGCGTGAGTGTGGCGCCGGGGCGCAGCACGATGACGGCGGCGACGTCCTCGCCGAGACGCTCGTCGGGGATGCCGAACACTGCAGCTTCCGCAACTGCGTCGTGGTGATAGATCGCGGTCTCGACCTCGCTGCAGAAAACGTTCTCGCCGCCGCGGTTCACCATGTCCTTGGCGCGGTCGACGATGAAGACGAACCCGTCCGTGTCGACGCGGGCAATGTCGCCGGTGTTCAACCAGCCATCGCGGATGGCATCGTGGGTGGACTCGGGGCGGTTCAGGTAACCCTTGATCACGACTGCACCGCGGACGCACAGCACGCCGACCGTGTCCGGGCCGTTGGGCAGGTCGTTGCCGTCCTCGTCGACCAGTTTCCAGTCCAGCGTCGGCACCACCGGGCCGCACGAGGCAGGCTTCTCGATGAAGATCTTCGCTGCGGTTGCGGTGATGATGCCGCACGTCTCGGTCATGCCGTATCCAGTGTTCGGCTGACCGCGCTGTTCGCCCTTCTGGAGGGCTCCGGCGATCTTGCCGACCAGGTCGGGCTGCAGTGCGGCGCCGCCGCCCCCCATGCCGATGATGGTGGACGTGTCGCGCGTCGCCCAGTCGGGGTGTAGCAGCAGTTCGCGGCTCATCGTGGGTACGCCGGAGAAGTTGGTGACTCCCTCGCGCTCGATCAGCTCCAGCGCTCGACCCGGATCCCACTTGTACATCAGGACGATCTTGCCGCCGCTCACCGTTCCAGGCTGCATGACGCAGTTGTTGGCTGTCACATGGAACAGCGGAGTGGAGGCCATGAACACACTCTGTGCGGGCGCCGGGGGCGGCGGCGTGGCGGGTGTGGGCAGGTCGCCAGCGGCGATCGCCTTAGCCTCGGCCATCTGCGCCGCGACCGTCATCGCGAAGACGTTCAAGATGTTGTGCACCGACCCGCGGTGGGTGAGCTGCGCACCCTTCGGGAACCCCGTGGTGCCCGACGTGTAGAAGATGCACGCGTCGTCGTCGGGGTCGATGACAGCGTCGGGCAACGTGCCCGGGTCGTTAGCGACCACGTCGGCCCACTGCAACGGTGCCTTGTCGCTGCGCACGGCGATCACGTGCATCGGCCGCTGTGCCGGCATGTGGCGGAGGCGTTCCAGGCGCTCGTCATCGGCGATCAGCACCTTGGGTTCGCTGTCGTTCAGTGCGTATTCCATCTCCGGAGCTGTCCACCACGCGTTCATCCCCACGACGGCAGCGCCGATGCTGACGCCGGCCCAGTACGCCGTCACCCACTCGGGGTAGTTCCGCATCGCCAGCGCCACCCGGTCGCCGGGCCGCACACCCTGGGCCACCAGGTGATGGGCGAGTGCCCGCACCTGGGACTGGATCTCGGCGTACGTGTAGCGCTCGTCCTCGTACACCAGGTACTCGAGGTCGGCGAACGCGGCGGTTCCCTCCCACACGACACGCATGTTGGGCGGTGAGGCCGCGAAGACCTTCAGCGGAATGCCGCGTACGACTTCGGTGGTGGTGTGGAACGGGCTTCCCGGGGCGTCGAGTTCGGCGCGGGCGGCGACATAGTGGTGCATCACGCCGGTGATCATTGCCGACGGCGGGTGGTGCTCGCTACGCCAGGCGCAGATACCTTCGCTGCATGCGCTTGTTGACCGGTGACGACGGGGTGACCCGGTGCTCGTGGTGCGGTGCTGATCCCTTGTATGTGCAGTATCACGACGACGAGTGGGGCCACGAGGTACTGGACGATGTGCATCTGTTCGAGAAGTTCTGCCTGGAGGGGTTTCAGTCCGGTTTGTCGTGGCTGACCATCCTGCGCAAGCGCCCCGCGTTCCGGGCTGCGTTCGCCGGGTTCGAGATGGCGGCCGTCGCTCGCTTCGACGAGGCTGATGTGGAGCGCCTGCTGGGTGATGCTGGCATCGTGCGCCACCGAGGCAAGATCCAGAGCACGATCAACAACGCTGGCCGCGCGTTGACGCTGCTCGACGAGTTCGGCTCGATCCACGCCTACGTGTCGCAGTTCCGTCCGGAGCACCATCCGCGCCCCACCCTGACGAGCGAATTCCGCGCGCTCACACCGGAATCGACAGCACTGTCGAAGGACCTCAAGAAGCGCGGCTGGTCGTTCGTCGGTCCCACCACGATGTACGCGTTCATGCAGGCGATGGGCCTGGTGAACGACCACATCGATGGTTGCGAGCGCCAACCGGCCTGACCCCACTCCCGGTGCGAGTGCCAGCGCTCCGGCCCGAGTGCCTGCCGCCCGCCTGCGACTTTCGAGTGCCACGTCGCACCCGTGGTGCCACGTCGCACTCGGGCGTGCCGGTGGCACTCGCACCGGGCGCGTGGCACTCGCACCGGGCGCGTGGCACTCGCACATGGAGATACCTTGGCGGGTATGAACGTCGAAGTGTTCGCGGACATCTGGTGCCCATTCGCACACGTCGGCCTGCGGGCAGTGGCTGATGAGCGCGATCGTCGCGGACGCGACGATGTGGTCGTGTGGGTGCGCGCCTGGCCGCTGGAGCTGGTGAACGGTGCACCGATGGACGGACACCACGCGGCGGAGCGGGGAAGAGCGTTGCGCGAGCAAGTGGCCCCCGACCAGTTCGCCGAGGTCGATCCCGAGAACTTCCCGTCCAGCACGTTGCCAGCGCTGGCGCTGGTGTCACGGGCGTACGAGGCCGACCCGCAACTTGGCGAGCGAGCCACGTTCCTGGTGCGCGACGCATTGTTCGAGCACGGTCAGGACATCGCTGATCCGATGGTGCTGCAGTTGCTGGCCGACGAATTGGGGGTCGGCCTCCCCGACGAGGCCGACCACGCGCGAGTACTCGCCGACTATGCCGAAGGGCAGCGGCGCAGCGTGAAGGGATCGCCGCACTTCTTCGGCCCCGACGGAGATGTCTTCTGCCCTGCGCTGCAGATCTCGCGCGACGAGCAGGATGCGTTCGTGATTGTGGCCGACCGTCAACGGCTCACCGAGTTCGTCGACCGCTGCTTCACGGCCTGACCCGTGGTAGTTCTGGAAAGTTTCAGTCCCGGATTCCGGGACTGAAACTTCCCAGAAGCATCGATGGGAAGAATCCTGCCCAGAAGCCGATCGGGCTCTGGTTCGCGTGGCCTAATTCGCGTGGCCTAATTTGCGTGGAGGGCCTCGTTGAGGCCTTCCCACTTGGCACTGCGGGGGAGTGCCTCCACGGCGCCGGTCTGGCTGTTGCGTCGGTACAGCAGGCCGCCCTTGCCGCTGAGGAGCTTGGCCTTCACGACTTCCACACCGTTCGGGCCGTGCACGGCCACGAGCGTGCCGGCGGTGACGTACAGGCCCGCCTCGACGATGCACTCATCTCCCAGGCTGATGCCGATACCTGCCTCGGCGCCGAGGAGGCAGCGTTCGCCGATGGTGACCTGCTCGCTGCCGCCACCCGACAGCGTGCCCATGATGCTGGCGCCGCCACCGATGTCGCTGCCGTCGCCGACGACGACCCCCGCCGAGATGCGGCCCTCGACCATCGATGTGCCGAGCGTGCCTGCGTTGAAGTTGACGAAGCCTTCGTGCATCACGGTGGTGCCGCTGGCGAGGTGCGCGCCGAGACGCACACGGTCGGCGTCGGCGATGCGCACACCGGAGGGGATGACGTAGTCGGTCATGCGCGGGAACTTGTCGACACCGTGCACGGTGAGCACGGAGCCGTCGCGACGCACGCGCCAGCGCAGTTCCTCGATGCCCTGCACCGGCGCTGGCCCGAGGTTCGTCCAGGCGACGTTGGTGAGCAGACCGAACACGCCGTCGAGGTTGATGCCCCGCGGCTGTACGTGGCGGTGCGACAGCAGATGCAGACGCAGGTACGCGTCGCTGGCGTCTGCAGGCTTGTCGGCGGTGTCGATGTGCAGGCGCACGGCACGTACGCTGACGCCGCGCACCTCGTCCTTGCGCTCGGCGGTGGAGTACACCTCGAAGAACTCGGGCATCGGCTCGTCGCCCAGACCGCATTCGCGGAACCAGGTGTCGAGCACCGTGCCATCGTCAGTGATCGTGGCCAGTCCTCGGCCCCATGCTGCGGTCATCGTCGTCTCCGTTCATGCCAGTGATGTGCGAGTGAGGTGAGCGTGCTCACCAGCGGTTACGTGCTTCTTCGGCGAACCCGCGGATGCCGGCGAACTCCACCGGCACACCATCGTCGCCGACGATCCGACCCGACCAGCTGCCGAAACACTGGTGGACCTCCATCTTCAACAACCCCAGGTCGGTGCAGTCGTAGCGATCGAACGTGGGTGTCAGCGTCACGTCGACCTGATCCGAGCCCGGTGTGCGCACGTGCCACGGCTGCATCGGGTCGTCCCACGAGTAGGTGAACTCGAGTTCCTCGCTGATCTTGGTGAGGTGCCCGTCGACGCACAACGCGTTCTCCGTCGCCCCGGTGCCGACGGTCCACTTGCCGCCGAACTGCAGGCCGACGATGCGGCCGTCGGTCGAATGCCCCGATGCCGCCGCCCAGTTCCAGCGGTTGCGGTAGGGCCAGATCCCGCGGCCGAGGTCCTGGACACCCCACGCGTCGTGAGCGGCATCGACCGCCCACGACTGCGAACCCACGGACACCGAGCCGACGGCCGGGCGTGTGTTCTGCTTCGACGTGAACTGGAACGTGCGATTGCTCCACGGGATCAGCACGTTGAGCGACTCGTGGCCGGACGGCTTGTCGACTGTGATGTCGACCTGGATCGAACCGTCTCCGGTGTCCGGCGCCGACGCGACGAGGCGAGTGGCCCTGGGCAACTCCTCGATCTGCAGGTCGAGCGACGTGTGGTGCAGTGACACCGTGCCGGTGCACACCTCGTCGGGCAGGGCGAACCCGCGGGCGAAGGGCGACAACATCCCGGCTGTCCACTGGCGGCCGGTGGCGTGCTCCATCACCCACACGCTGGCCAGACCGGCGTAGTCGACATCCGCGTACACCAGCGACACGACCACTTCGTCGGTGATGACACACCAGTAGTCCCAGCGCTTCTTGCGTCCCCACCGATGGCGCAGGTTGGCTCGCAACATGGGTGATCGCGACCAACCGCGGGCGTCGGCGGAGAGCCGGCCGCGCTGGTCGCACAGGGCCACCGGCAGCGTGATCTCGCGCTCGCCCACCACAGTGCTCAGAACTGCTCGGGCCGCAGCGTCGGGAACAGGATGACTTCCTTGATCGAGTGCACGCCGGCGATGAGCATGGCCACGCGGTCCATGCCGATTCCCAGGCCGCCGGTGGGTGGCAGGCCGTACTCGAGCGCACGGAGGTAGTCCTCGTCGACCGAACCCGCCTCGGCATCGCCGGCGTCCTTTGCTGCCTGCTCGTCCATGAAGCGGGCACGCTGTTCGACGGGATCGTTCAACTCGCTGTAGCCGTTGGCCAGTTCGCGAGCGCCCACGAACAACTCGAAGCGCTCCGTGAGGTACGGATCGTGCCGATCTTGTCTGGCGAGAGGGCTGATCTCCACAGGGTGACCGGTGACGAACGTGGGGGCGATGAGCGTGTGCTCGGCAGTGTGTTCGAACAGCTCCTCGATGATCTTGCCCGAACCCCAGCGCGGCGACACGGAGATGCCGTGCTCGGTCGCCAGCTTGCGCAGATCCTCGACGGGCTGCGACGGGTGCACCTCGACCCCCGTCGCCTCGGCCACGAGGTCGATCATGCGTACCCGGCGCCACGGCTGGGCAAGGTCGTGCACCAGCTCGACATCGGGACCGTAGATGGTGACCACGGAGGTGCCGGTGGCGTCGATCGCGGCTTGAGTGATGAGACGCTCGGTGGTCTCGATCATCTCGCTGTAGTCGGCGAACGCCTGGTACAGCTCCATCATCGTGAACTCGGGGTTGTGGCGAGTGCTGATGCCCTCGTTGCGGAAGATGCGTCCGATCTCGAACACGCGCTCCATACCGCCGACGATGAGTCGCTTGAGGTGCAGTTCGAGTGCGATCCGTAGGTACAGCTGCATGTCGAGCGTGTTGTGGTGCGTGATGAACGGGCGGGCATGCGCGCCGCCGGCCTCGACGTGCAGCACCGGCGTCTCGACCTCGATGAAGCCGCGGCCGTGAAGCGTGCGCCGGAAGCTGGCAATGATCTCGTGGCGGATACGGAACGCGCGGCGGGCGTCTTCGTTGACAATGAGGTCGGCGTACCGTTGGCGGAAGCGGGTATCGGTGTCCGTGAGGCCATGCCATTTGTCGGGCATCGGGCGCACGGCCTTGGACAGCAGTTCACAACGCTGCACCTTCACGCTGAGCTCACCCTTGCGGGTGGTCATGACGGTTCCGTGCACTCCCACCCAGTCGCCGAGGTCGAGACCCTTGAATGACTCGAACGGATCGTCTCCGACGACGGCCTTGGAAACGAATAGTTGCACCTCTCCGTCGCGGTCGCGCATGGTGGCGAAGACGAGCTTGCCGCCGTCGCGCGACAGCATGATGCGCCCGGCAATGGCTACTTCGAAGTCGGTCTCGACTCCCGCCTCAAGTCCGCCGTGCAGCTCGCGCAGCTCGGCCAGCGTGTGGGTGCGGTCGAAGCGATACGGGTACGGGTTGCCGCCGGCAGCCCGCACGTCGTCGACCTTCTGCAGCCGCTTGGCCTTCTCGGCCACCAAACCGCTGCCGCCGACCGAGTCGTCGAGCTCGTCGTCCGCCGGGTCGACCGCAGGGTCGCCGGACGTGGTGGGAAGGGTGTCGTCGCTGCTCACAATCAGGGAACGGTAGTGGCTGGCGGTCGCCAATCCCCGGTTCGATTCGTCACACGCTGGACACCGCTGCGCGAGGGTGCCCGCAGCAGATCCGACCTCGCTGGTAGGGTTCACCCGGCGGGGCCGCACGACAGGAGTTCTGGATGAGTCGACGCAATCGCGCTGCGAGACTTGCCATTCTGTTGGGTTGTGTCCTCTCGGTGGGACTCGATCGGGCGCAAGCTGGTTCGCCACAGGACATCGGTGCCATCAGCGCTCCGGCGGTGCCGCTGCAGCTTGCAGTGGCCGGAACACCCGGCTCGGTCGACGTCGTCTCCATCGCCCAGCGCGGCACGCTCAGCGCCGCCACGATCAACGGAGCCACCGATGCCGCAGTCGCGAGCGGCGGCACGGCAGTGGCGGGTCGCGGATTCCAAATTGGGCTGCGCCGTGTACTGCGTGGAGCGACGGTGGTGCAGCAATCCTTCGGCGACGGCTGGGGTTTCCCGATGTCGGTGACCGCGCTGCCACTCGACGCCGTCCGGGCCGTGATGGGCCGTGCCATTGCCGGCACCGTCGGTCCGGGGTTCCTCGTGATGGGGAAGACCACGGCAGACATGCGTGGCGCCCAGGCGGGAGATCAGGTCGAGCTCATTTCCGCCTCCGGCGCGATCGCCACGTTCTGGATCGGTCGGGTCGTGCCCGACGACGAGATCGGCGGCACCGAGATCCTGATGACCACCGATGTCGCGAATGCACTCGGCATCACGACCAATACACGAGTCCTGATCTTCGGCAACTTCGCCCGCCAGACGCTCGATTACCTGCTCGCAGTCGTCGGCCTGCTGGGTAACCCCAACGTGCAGGTGTGGCACTCGTGGGACGCTCCCACGGCCGACGGGGTGTTGAGCCTGCTGCAGACGAAACAGGTGATGGGCGAGTTCGACCTCAACTACGCGCAACTCGTCGCCGGCAGCGTATGGGTCGATCGCAACGAGGGCTGGACCCAGACCCACCTGCGACCCCGCGAGCCGTACCCCACCGGGATTGTGGCCCGCTGCCACAACGTGATCCACAGCGACCTCCTGGCAGCACTTGCCGAGGTGGCCGACCTGGCTATCACGTACCCCGAACTGGTGAACGTCAACACCAATCCAGCGTCGCAGTCCACTGGGCTCGACATCGCCAACACCAACTCCTCTGGTGGCTGCGCCACACCGCACACGGCCCGCCTGTCGCGCACCGGTATCAGTACCGGCATCGTGTCCAGGCACTCGTGGGGTATGGCGCTCGACACCAGCACGGCTGCCAACTGCCAAGGCTGCATTCCAGTCATGGACTGCCGCATCGTGCGCATCTTCCGCAAGCACAACTTCGCCTGGGGCGGCAGCTTCCTGACCCCCGACGGTATGCACTTCGAATGGGTCGGAGAACGCCGCGACCTCGTGCAGAACCCGAAGTCGCCGTGCCCCAACCTCACACCGCCGGTGGTGCAGAGTTTGAGTCCGCCGCCACCTCGTTCGGATCTCAGCCTGCTGTTCGCCGACGACGGGTGGGCCGGCGAGTAACCGGTACGAATGTGGGGGGATAGCCTCAACGCCGTGGCGACTCGATTCGTGATCATCGGTGGTGGACCGGCGGGCAACACGGCGGCAACGCATGCGGCCCGGCTTGGGGCGGAGGTCACGCTCATCGAGCGCGACGTGATCGGCGGTGCGGCCCACCTGTGGGACTGCATCCCGTCCAAGACGATGATCGCCACCGGCGCTGCCATCGCTCAGTCGCGCAAGATGGAGGGCATGGGCCTCGAGCAGGCCGCGGCCGAAGCAGAGGTCGACGTCGATGCGCTCACCGAGCGCATCGAGAGCATCAAGACGCGTCTGCAGCGTGGCACCACCAACCTGTTGACGAGTCAGGGTGTGAACCTCGTGAAGGGGACGGCCCGAATGCTGTCACCGCACGACGTCGAGATCACCACCACCGACGAGCAGGGCAACCCGAACGTCTACACCGTGTATGCCGACGCAGTGCTGTTGGCCACCGGCAGTCGCCCGCGCATCCCCGAGTGGTGCCGCCCTGACGGCGAGCGGATCCTCACCACTCGCGACTGCTACCCGCCCAAGACGTTCCCCGAGAGCATCACCGTCGTGGGGTCGGGCGTCACCGGTGTGGAGTTCGTGCACATGTTCGCCTCCTTCGGCGCCAAAGTGACGCTGGTCGTCAGCCGCCAGCAGGTGCTGCCCAGCAAAGACCCTGAGGTCGCCGCCGTCCTCGAGGGCAACTTTCTCCAGCGTGGTGTGCACCTGTTGAAGGGTGCTCGCGCTACGTCCATCGAGCGCGAGGTCAACGAGGCCGGTGTCGAAGAGGTCGTGGTGCGGTGCGACGACGGTCGCGTGGTGCGCAGTTCGCATGCCGTATTGGCCATCGGTTCGGTTCCCAACACCAACGACCTCGGCCTCGACGCTGCGGGAGTCGAACTTGACCGCAACGGCTACGTCACCATCGACCGCCACTGCCAGAGCAACGTCGGCCACATCTACGCCGCAGGCGACATCAGCGGCAAGCTGCCGCTGTCGTCGGTTGCCAGCATGCAGGGCCGCAAGGTGGCCGAGCACGTGCTGGGGATGCAGAAGATGTCGCACCGCCATCTCGACTACGACAAAGCCGCCAGCGCCATCTTCACCGAGCCCGAGATCGCCGACGTCGGCCTTGCCGAAGGCGACGCATTCGCCGTCGGTCGCAAGATCCGCGTCACCAAGGTGCCCTTCAGCAGCACCCCCAAGGCGCTGATCAACAACGACTGGCGCGGGTTCGTGAAGATCATCAGCGACCCCGCCACCGGTGTCGTGCTCGGTGGCTCGATCGTGGGTCTCCACGCAGCGGAACTGATCAGCGTGATCGCCATCGCGGTCACGGCCAACCTGAAGGTCACCGACATTGTCGAGAGCCTGCTGGTGCATCCGGCGCTCGCAGAGGCACTGGCCGAAGCCGCCGAATAGGCACCTTGCCCCGGACGCGACAGTGGCCCGCCGGAGCGGGCCACCTTCGCGGATTCGGGACTCAGCGAGCGGTCACTCGATGACGACGACGACGTCGCCAGCGCCGACGGTGTCGCCGGCCTTGACCTTGATCTCCTTGACCTTGCCGGCCTTTTCGGCGGTGATCTGGTTCTCCATCTTCATCGCCTCGAGCACGACGACGGCCTGACCAATCTCGACGTCGGAACCGACTTCGACGAGCACCTTCACGATGGTTCCCTGCATGGGCACTTCGACGTTGCCGCTGCCGGCGCCGGCGGCGGCGCCGTGGCTGCCACCCGAACGGGCGGCCTTCTTGGCCTTGGCCGGGCCGGCGGCCACGGTCTGGCCTTCAGGCACCCACATCTTCACGTTGAAGCGCTTACCGTTGACCTCGACCATGGTGGTGCGCTCCACGAGCGGGTCGTCGCCCTCGGCGGCAGCGACTGGCTTGACGGTCTCGATACCGGACAGGTCGAGCTTCTCCTCGACCCACTTGGTGGAGTGCTCCATCGCCTGGAAGTCGGGGTGACGCAGGATGGCGAGGTCGGCCGGGATCGTGGTGGCGATGCCCTCGATCACCATCTCTTCGAGTGCACGAATAGTGCGAGCGATGGCGGTGGGGCGATCCTTGCCCCACACGATCAGCTTGCCCACGAGGTTGTCGTAGTACTGGCTGATCGTGTCGCCGGACTCGTAACCGGCGTCGAAGCGGATACCGAAGCCGTCCGGCGGGACGAGCTTGGTGATGTCGCCGGGCGACGGCAGGAACTTGCCGCCGGCCGGGTTCTCGGCGTTGATGCGTACCTCGATGCCGTGACCGCGGCGCTGGGCGGCGACCTCAGCCTGGGTCATCGGCAGGTGTTCGCCGCTGGCGACGCGGATCTGCCACTCGACGAGGTCGATTCCAGTGATCACTTCGGTGACCGGATGCTCGACCTGCAGACGGGTGTTCATCTCCAGGAAGAAGAAGTCGCCATCCTGATAGATGAACTCGACGGTGCCGGCGTTGAAGTAGCCGACGGCCTTGGCAGCCAAGATCGCAGCTGCGCCCATCGCCTCTTCGATCCCTTCGCCCATGCCGACCGAGGGGGCCTCCTCGATGAGCTTCTGGTGACGGCGTTGGGCTGAGCAGTCGCGGGTGCTGACCCAGACGACCTCGCCGAACTGGTCGCCGACGACCTGCACTTCTACGTGGCGCGGCCAGGTGAGGTAACGCTCGAGGTAGATCTCGTCGCGGCCGAAGAACGCCTTCGACTCGCGCTGTGCGGAGTCCATGGCTTCCTGAACTTCTTCGTCGCTGCGCACGACCTTCATGCCGCGACCGCCGCCACCAAACGCCGCCTTGATCGCGATCGGATAACCGAACTCGGCACCGAACGCGTGGATCTCGCTGACGTCCTTGACGAACTCGGTGGTGCCGGGAACGATCGGGCAACCGCCGCGCAGGGCGGCCTTGCGCGAGCTGACCTTGTCGCCCATCTCGTCGATGGCGGCCGGGGGCGGCCCGATGAAGGCGACACCCATCTCGGTGATTGCGCGGGCGAAGTCGGCGTTCTCGCTGAAGAAGCCGTACCCCGGGTGCACACCGTCGGCGCCGCTCTGCTTAATGGCGTCGAGGATGGCCTCGGTGTTGAGGTAACTCTCGGCAGCGGTTTGGCCGCCGAGCGCGTAGGCCTCGTCGGCGAGTCGGACATGGAGGGCATTGCGGTCGAGTTCGCTGTAGACCGCGACGGTCTTGATACCGAGTTCCCGGGCGGCCCGGATAACTCGTACAGCGATCTCTCCACGGTTGGCGATCAGGATCTTTTTCAGCACAGATGGCAATCTTTACGGAATGGACACCCCAAATGCCACCTCGCTGTCCAATTGGCCGTTTCGCTGGCATGTCCAGGTGGTCGACGAGACCGGAAGTACGAACGCTGATCTGCTGGCTGCAGCCGCTGCCGGCGCTCCAGATCGATCGGTGCTCGTGGCCCGCCACCAGACCGCGGGTCGAGGTCGGCTTGATCGTCGGTGGGACGCGCCCGCTGGCGCGAACCTGCTGGTGTCATTGCTGTTCCGCGAGATTCCGGCCGATCCACACGTGCTGACGCAACGCGTGGCGTTGGCGGCCGCAGTCGCGTGCGAGCGGCTTGCCGGAGTGCGACCGTCGCTGAAGTGGCCGAATGATCTGCTGCTCGACGATGTGAAACTGGCCGGGGTGTTGGCCCAGGCGTACCTCGGGCCGCATCCGGCGGTGGTGGTGGGCATTGGGATCAACGTCGGCTGGGCACCCGAAGGTGCGGCGCACGTGGGTCACGATGTGCAACCGCTCGATCTGCTTGCTGAGATGCTGCGTGCCTATGACGACCTGCCCGAGGACGTGTGGCTGATGTATCGCGACCGCCTCGGCACGATCGGCCGTCGAGTGCGCGTGGAACTCCCTGACGGGATGGTGGAGGGCGTCGCTGTCGATGTCGACCCCGACGGGCAACTCGTGGTGGTGGACGATGCGGGCAAGAGTCGGCGGTTCGCAGTGGGCGACATCGTGCACCTGCGTATTGCCAGGGAGTGAACCATTCGCCACGTGGCGGAGCAGTACCCTCGGGCCGTGCTGGCGATCGACACGACTCCGTTGCGTCGTCCCCGGCGCGCACGCGGCTTGCTGGTGGTGGCGCTGTGCACCACCGTGGCCGGTGCTGCCGGAACGTTCGCCGCTGCGCATCGAGCCGTTGGCGACGTGCCGCGAGTAAAGGCGGTTGCTGCGGTGCTGAGCCAGAACAGCTCAGTCGTCGACAACTACCTTCTGGTCGGCAGCGACAGCCGAGCCGCGGGTGACCCCAACACGGGAGGCACGGCTGGCGATGTCACCGGCAACCGCAGCGACACGATCATGGTGCTGCGTATCGACCGCAACAGCGGCCATGCCGCACTGCTCTCTATTCCGCGCGACCTCTACGTCACGACATCGGCTCGCACGGGTCGAATCAACGGTGCCTACAACGACGGCGCGGCTGCGCTGGTGACTGCGGTCCAGGAAGCGCTGCAGCTCCCGGTCCATCACTACGTGGAGATCGATTTCTCCGGTTTCAGGACGCTCGTCGACGCGCTGGGTGGTGTGGTGGTGTGCTTCGACTTGCCTGCTCGCGACAAGAACACCGGTCTCGACATCCCGGTCGCCGGTTGTCACTTGCTGAACGGCACTTCGGCGTTGGCGTACGCGCGGAGCCGTCACTATGAAGAGTTGCTCGATGGCACCTGGAACGAAGACCCCACGAGCGACCTGGGTCGCTCGCGACGGCAGCGCGATTTCGTCAATCGCACGCTGCGAACGGCACTCGACCGGGTGAAGTCTGATCCGTTCCAGGCGGGCAGCCTCGTGCATTCGATGGGGGCCGCGATTGCGATCGACGGCACTCTCGACCCGATCGATGCTGCGTCCACATTGCGCACGGCGGTCGATGCTGGGCTGGTGACCTACTCGTTGCCAGTAGTGCCGAAGAAGATCGGCGGCGCCGATGTGCTCGTGCTGGGCGATGGCGCCGACGCAGTGCTGAACTACTTCCGCGGCACCGGCCCCGAGCCCGCACCGGGTTCCTGAGCCCGGCGCGCCATACTTGGCACGATGTCGAACGTACGAGAGAGCGACCTGATCGCTGGGGTTCACGTGGTCGAGCCGTCGATTCACGGCGATCAGCGTGGCCTGTTCATCGAGACCTACCGTCGCGAGTGGTTCCCGAACGCCCGCGAGATGCTGCAGAGCAACCGCTCGAACAAGCAGCAGGGTGCACTGGTGGGTCTGCACTACCACCTGCACCAGGCCGACTACTGGTACACGCCGGTCGGCACGATCCGCGTGGTGCTGCACGACCTACGCGATGGTGGCCCTACCGACGGGGCCACGCAGACCATCGACATCTCCGGCGAGAACCACCTCGGGGTGTACATCCCGCCCGGTGTCGCCCACGGGTTCTCGGCCCTCACCGATGTCGTCATGACCTACCTGGTCGACGGTTATTACAACCCGGCCGATGAGCTTGGTGTGTTGTGGAGCGATTCGGTGATCGGAGCCGATTGGGGCGTCGCCGAACCGATCCTTTCCGAACGTGATCGGAACAATCCGTTGCGCGCCGACCTGCCGGTTGGCCGCCGCCCGTACTGGCCGATGAGGACCTGACATGAAACTGTTTGTCACCGGCGCTGCTGGATTCATCGGTTCCAACTATGTGCGCTGGGTGCTCGCCAACAGTGACGACGAGGTCACGATCTTCGACGCACTGACGTATGCCGGCAACCTCGAGAGCATTCGTGACGTGCTCGAGAACCCGCGTTGCCGATTCGTACATGCCGACATCTGCGACCAGGACGCTGTGCTGCAGGCGATGGACGGACACGAGGCGGTGGTGCACTTCGCCGCCGAAAGCCACGTCGACCGCAGCATCGCCGATCCGTACGCGTTCGTCCGTACGAACTGCTTCGGTACGAACGTCGTCTGCGACGTCGCCCGCCAGGTAGGTGTCGGTCGGTTCCTGCACATCAGCACCGACGAGGTGTACGGCAGCATCGATGTTGGTTCGTTCAGCGAGACCGATCGCCTCACGCCGCGCTCGCCGTACAGCGCGTCGAAGGCCGGCAGCGACCTCATCGCACTGAGCTACGTCACCACTCACGATCTGCCGGTGGTGGTCACCCGTTGTAGCAACAACTACGGCGCGTACCAGTTCCCCGAGAAGGTCATCCCGCTGTTCACCACGAACCTGCTCGATGGCCAGCAGGTGCCCCTGTACGGCGATGGCGGCAACGTGCGCGACTGGATTCACGTGGAGGACCACAACCGGGCGGCACACCTCGTGCTGCAGCGCGGTGTGGTGGGCGAGGTGTACAACATCGGAGCGCACCACGAGATCACCAACCGTGAACTCACCTACACGCTGCTGGAGCTGTGTGGTCGCGACGAGTCGGCGATCCGGCCAGTCGCCGACCGCCTGGGCCACGACCGTCGCTACTCGGTGAACATCGACAAGATCACGTCGCTCGGGTGGCAGGTGGAGCGCACGTTCGATCAGGCGATCGAGGAGACCGTGCGTTGGTATCGCGACAACCGCTGGTGGTGGGAGCCGTTGAAGGCCCAGGCCGGTCTCTGATGCGTGTGTTGATCACCGGGGCACGCGGTCAGCTCGGCACCGACCTCGTTCGCCATTGCACGGCTGCGGGTGACGATGTGTTGGCCGTTGACCGTGCCGGACTCGACATCGAGTCGCGTTCGGCGGTGCTCTCCGCGGTGACTGCGCTGGCACCTGATGTGGTGTTGAACTGCGCGTCATGGACGGCCGTCGACGCCTGTGAAGGCGACCCTCAACGGGCACACTCGGCGAATGGTCTCGCGGTGCGGTGGCTGGCAGAGGCCTGTGCTCGCACTGATGCACACCTCGTGCAGATCAGCACCGATTATGTCTTCGACGGCACGCTGCACGGCGCCTATTCGGAATGGGACGCCACGAACCCGCGCAGCGTGTACGGGCGCAGCAAGCTTGTCGGCGAGCGCGAAGCTGCTGTCCTCGGAACGGGCGCAGCCGTGGTGCGAACCTCGTGGGTGAGCGGCGAGCACGGCAACAACATGCTGAAGACAATCATGCGGCTGGCGGGCGAGCGCACGCAGTTGCAGTTCGTTGACGACCAAGTGGGCCAGCCCACGTTCACCGCCGACCTGGCCGTCGTGCTGCGACGCATTGCGCTGGATCGGTTGAGTGGGGTGGTGCACGCCACGAATCAGGGTGCTGTGTCGTGGTACGAGTTCGCGGTGGAGGTCGTCACGGCGATGGGGAAGGATCCGGCGATGGTGCAGCCGATCGCCACGGCTGAACTCCAGCCACAGCGCCCTGCGCCGCGGCCGGCAAACAGCGTGCTCGACAACGCGGTCTTGCGCGCTGCCGGGTACGCACCGCTACGCGACTTTCGCGAACCGCTGCGCGAGGTCGTGCAGGCCCTGCTCAGCTGAGCGTTGCGAGGATTCGCCGGGCGCGGCGGGCGACGGCCTCGTCGATCATCTGACCCGATGGATCACGCACCGCACCTTCGCTGCCGTTGAGCAGCGCAAGCACCTCGCGTGCCCATTCCACCTCGGCGGGGGACGCGCTGAATGCAGCGTTGACCGGGGCACAGTGCGAGGGGTGGATGACGGCACGGCCAGAGAAGCCGAGATGCGCGAGCTCGGTTGATGTGCCGGTCAGCGACTCGAGGTCGTCGATCTGTAGGTGCACACCTCCGATGGGTGCGGCGAGTCCGGCCGCAGCGCAGGCGATCACCAGACGCACCCGTGCGTGGTCGATCAGCCCCTGCCCGCCGGGAAGTCTGCCGCCCAGGTCGGCGAGCAGATCAACCTCGCCGAGGTGGCAGCACGTCACCCCGTGGGCGGCCACTATCGCATCAAGATCGCGTAATGCGACGGCGGTTTCCACGAGGGGAGCGACAGCGATGCCGGGGAGTGACCAGTGCACTTCGGTGATCCATGCGACCGACTCGCACTTGGCGAGCACCAGGCCCTCCGGTCGAGTTGCCGCGCTCGCGAGCGCCTCCAGATCGCGGCGGCCTTCGTCGCCGGCGTTGATACGTACCCAACGCTGCGGGCGACTGTCGCCCGCGAGTGCTGCCGCTGCGTGCAGCCGGGCGGCCGACTTCCCGTCGGGCTTCACCGCGTCCTCGAGGTCGATGATGACCACGTCGGCGTCGACGGCGAGCGCCTTCGCAATTCGGTCGGGGCGATCGCCCGGGACGTAGAGCCAACTGCGGGTCATGGGTTTCCGTTCAGTAACTACGCGGCAATCCGAGCACGTTCTGGCCGACGTAGGCCAGCACGAGGTTCGTGTTGATCGGTGCGACCTGGTAGAGCCGGGTCTCGCGGAATTTTCGTTCGATGTCGTACTCGGCGGCAAAGCCGAACCCACCGTGTGTGTCGAGGCAGGCGTTACCCGCCGCCCACGACGCCTCGGACGCCATCATCTTCGACAGGTTGGCTTCGGTACCGCACGGTTTGCCTGCGTCGAACAGGGCTGCCGCTTGTTTGCGCATCAGATCGGCTCCGGCCAACTGCGAATACGCGCGGGCGAGGGGGAACTGCACTCCCTGGTTGGCGCCGATGGGGCGGCCGAACACCTGACGTGTGTTGGCGTAGTCGACTGCCCGGTCGAGGAAGAACCGGCCGTCGCCGATGCACTCTGATGCGATCAGGATGCGTTCGGCGTTCATCCCATCGAGGATGTGCCGAAATCCGTTCCCCTCGGTCCCCACCAATGCATCATGCGGGATCAGCACATCGTCGAAGAACACCTCGGTGGTGTTGTGGTTCATCATCGTCGGGATCGGCCGGATGGTGATGCCCTTGGCCACGCGCAGATCGACGAGGAACACCGACATACCGTCGGTCTTCTTCTGCACGTCGTCGTATGGGGTGGTGCGGGCGAGCAGGATCATCAGATCGCTGTACAGCGCCCGCGAGGTCCAGATCTTCTGGCCGTTGATCAGCCAGCCGTCGGCGGTGCGCTCGGCGCGGGTACGGATACGGGCTGTCTCGCTGCCGGCACCCGGTTCGGTAACGGCGAAGGCCTGCAGCCGGAGATCGCCATTGGCGATCGCCGGCAGATAGGTGCGCTTCTGCTCCGGGGTTCCGTGCCGCAACAGCGTTCCCATGATGTACATCTGCGCGTGGCAGGCGGACGGGTTTCCGCCGGAGGCGGAGATTTCCTCGAGGATCACGCAAGCGCCGGCCAGTGGGAGTCCACCGCCGCCGTACTCCTCGGGGATGAGCGCGCCGAGGTAGCCGTTGCGGGTGAGTTCGCCCACGAACTCCTCCGGATAGCGGTCGGGCTCGAGCCCGCGCCAGTACTCGTTGCCGTACCTGTCGCACAGCCGCCGCACTTCGGCGCGGATCGGTTCGAACTCCTCGGGAATGCCGAAGTCCATGTGTCTCCTCGGGGTGAACGGCCGATCGGGCCGTCGGGTCCGACCGCGAACGCTACGCCACGCACCCGGTCGGGGTCACGTTCGGTCGTGCCACAGGCATTGCCGGGGAACCTCTGCGTCGCCGCGCCATGATGGAGCCCGTGCGCGTCGCCTACACCCTCGAGCAATGCTGGCACCGGGTGCCGGGTGGCACCGGGGTTGCTGCGCTGCGCACCGCCGAGGCGTTGATGGCCCACCACGATGTGGAGTTGATTGGAGTCGCGGGTGTCCATCGCCGTCCACCGCTGGATCCGTGGGTGCCATCGATCCCGATCGCGCACCTGCCGATCGCCGGTGGGTGGATGTACGAGACCTGGCTGCGTCTGCAATGGCCGAAGCTGGAGTGGGCCACCGGGAAGGTCGACATCGCCCACGCCACGACGCTGATCCCGTGCCCGACGGATGCTCAGCTGGTGGTCACATTGCACGACCTTGCGTTCGTGCACACCCCGGAGTTCTTCACTCGCCACGGGGTGCGTGTCTTCAAACGCAGTCTCAAGCACATCCGTGAGCGCGCCGACTTGGTGCTGTGCTGCAGCGAAGCCACGATGGACGACTGTGTGCTCGCCGGTATCGGTGCCCACCGACTGCGGCTCGTGCCACTCGGTGTGGAAGCGGCTCGTGCCGATGCGGGCGAGGTGGCACGTGTTCGTGCCGCCTACGACCTGCCGGAGGAGTACCTGTTGTTCGTGGGCACGGTTGAGCCGCGCAAGAACCTCAAAGGGCTGATCGCCGCGCTCGATGAACTGCCTGATGCACCATTGCTGGTGGTCGCTGGCGCATCCGGGTGGGGCGATGCCGGTGGCGAACCGCACCCCGGTGTGAAGTTCCTCGGGTTCATTCCCAGCGATGACCTCGCCGGTCTCTACGCCGGCGCATGCGTGTTCTGCTACCCGAGTACGCGTGAGGGTTACGGGCTTCCCGTGCTCGAGGCCATGGCGCAGGGCACCCCGGTGGTCACCAGCCGGGGCACCGCCACCGAGGAGGTCGCCGGCGACGCGGCCGTGCTGATCGACCCACTCGACGTGAAAGATATCGCTCGCGGTATCGACGACGCTCGGCGTCGCTGCGACGAGCTGTCGAGCAAAGGTCTCCTCCGCGCCCAGCGGCACGGATGGGACGCGACCGCCGCGCTCACCGTCGCCGCGTACAAGGAGCTGGCCGGATGACCCGACCGTCGGTGCTCGTCAACATGCTGTGGTGCGTGCCCGGCAAGGTGGGTGGGTCTGAGGAATACCTCGTCCGCCAGTTGCGGGGACTCGCCGAACTTCCCAAACCGCAGTGGCATCCCACTGTGGCAGTGGCCCGCGGTCTGGCGGCAGCGCACCCCGAGCTCGCAGTGGCCGCAACGGTGGTCGAGCCTCGGTTCGAGAGCGACAGTCGCCTGCGACGTATCGCCGGCGAGATCACGTGGTTGCGTTCGCACAGTCGGGACGCCGCACTGGTCCACCACGGCGGCGGTACTGCTCCGCTGATGGGTCACCGTCCGTATGTGCTCACCATCCACGACCTGCAGTTCCGCACATACCCCGAGTACTTCTCGCGCAAGAAACGCGCGTATCTCGGGGCGGTGATCCCCAGGTCGGCACGACGTGCTGCGATGGTGGCCGTCCCCAGTGAGTACGTGCGCGAATGCGTGATCAGTGCCTACGGAGTCCATGAGGATCGGGTGATGGTGGTGCCCCACGGCATCGAGCCTGCGCTCGCCGACGACGCCACAGCGGCGGACGAGCTACGCGTCCGGTATGCACTTGGCGATGGCCCGATCATCGTGTACCCCGCAGTCACCCACCCGCACAAGCACCACGAGTTCCTGCTGCGGATGATGCGCGACCACTGGACCGACCCTGATCTGCGGTTGGTGCTCACGGGCGGTGAAGGTGCCGCAGAAGCGGTGGTGAGCACTTGCACCGACAGCCGGGTGAAGCGGCTGGGGCGTGTGCCTGCGGCTGACCGCAATGGTCTGTTGGCGATGGCCGAGGCGATGGTGTTCCCCAGCCAGTACGAGGGTTTCGGTGCACCGCTGATCGAGGCGATGACGCTCGGTGCACCAGTGATTTGCAGCGACGCCACCTGCATGCCCGGGATCGTCGGCGATGCCGGACTCGTGCTGCCATTGCTGCCGCATGCATGGGCCGACGCGCTGGTCGAGGTGGGGCGCCGACGAGTGGAGCTGGTCGCAGCCGGTCACCGACGCGCGCTGGACTTCACATCGCGCGCCAGCGGAGCCGCACTCGCTGAGGTGTACACGCGAGCGTTGAAGTTGTCATGAACCAGGCACCTGTCGACCAGCCTCTGCGATTGGCGGTGCTGTGCCCCCACTTCGCCCCCGATACCGCGCCCACGGGCGAGGTGATCACGCGGATCGTGCACGAACTCGCGGCGCTGGGTCACGAGCTACATGTCATCACTGCCCTGCCCTGGTACCGCGAACACCGCCTTGAGGTGGGTTGGGAAGGGAAGTGGGTCCGCAAGGAGCGCACGGAGTGGGGTTCGATCACTCGTGTCAATCCGTTCCCTGGCGATGACAAGCGCAATCTCCTGCGTCGGGCGGCCGGGTTCGCGGGGTTCAGCGCGCTCGCCGGGCTCACCTCACTCGTCGGGGGTCGTGTCGATGCGGTCATCGCCATGTCGCCACCGCTGACGATGGGCCTCACCGGCTGGGGGACGCACCTGGTGCGACGCGGACCGTTGGTGTTCAACATCCAGGACGTGTTCCCCGACGCTGCTGTTGAGACCGGGGCGATCACCAACAACAAGATCATTGCCGTCGCTCGCTGGCTCGAACGCGTCAGCTACCAGCGCTCCGCCGCTGTGACGGTGCTGTCCGACGACCTTCGCGACAACGTTGCTGCGAAGGTCAAGGCGAAGTATCGCGACCGGGTGCATGTCATTCCGAACTTCGTGGACACCGAGTTCATCCGTCCTGCCGACCGCATCACCGACCTCCGCCGCGAGTTGGGGATCGGCGAGGAACCGGTGGTGCTCTACGCCGGGAACGTCGGTTTCTCGCAATCATTGGAAATGGTGGTCGACGCGGCCGCCGAGTTTCCACACGCGACGTTCCTGATCAACGGCGATGGGGCCGCGCGGTCCACGTTGGAGCGGCGCGCGTCCCACCTCCCGAACGTGCGCTTCAGCGGGTATCAGCCCAAGGCGCGGGTGCCCGAGGTGTTGGCCACCGGCGATGTGCACCTCGTGCCGCTGAAACGGGGTCTGGGGCGCGTCAGCGTGCCGTCCAAGACCTACTCGATCCTCGCGGCTGGTCGGCCGGTGCTGGCGGCGATCGACCCGGGAACCGAGGTGCCGCGCATGCTGGCGGCCAGTGGCGGCGGGCTCGCAGTGGCCCCCGACGACCCGACGGCGTTCATCGATGGCTTGCGAACACTGCTCAGCGATCTCCCTGCAGCACAAGCAATGGGCGCTGCGGGACGTGAATGGGTGCTCGGCGCGGCCTCTCCAGCCGCAGTTGCGATGGCCTATGAGCGCCTGGTGCGATCGCTGCGCCGCTAGGGCTGTTCTGCCGACCGTTCATATTTGAGGTGCGGAGCCGATAACCTCGCACCCTCGTGGCCTCATCATCGTCCGCAAGAAAAGTCGCCAAGCTCGCATCTCGTGGCAAGGGCAAGAGGGTCCGCTTCTCCGGCGGCACTACTTTCCCCGTCTCCATGGGCGCAATCATCTTGGTGATGGTCCTCCTCATCGCATATGCCAAGGCCAGCGTGCCGGGCGCAGAGACGGGCGCGCCTCAGCCGGGCGACGAGTGGGTTGCCGCCTATTCGTTCCGTGTCTGCGATCAGGAGTTCAACCTCACTGGCACCGCCGCAGAGCTGACGAAGGATGCCTCCACCGGTAACCCCGACAAGCTGAATGCCGGCACCGACAACGCTGATGGCATCATTCACTACCACCCCCAGAAGGGTGGAGCCACGGGCCGCAGGGCCAAGTTCGGCGTGTTCCTCAGTACGTACGGCGTGAAGCTCAACAACACCACGCTCACGCTTCCCACCGCCCAGGTGGGCCTTGGCGAGACGAACTCGTGGTCGATCAAGGACGACATCTTCAAGGGCACGTCCTGTGCAGGCAAGACCCCGGCGCTGAAGGTGCGCGTGTGGAACGACTACACGTCAGGTGCGTTCTACGACAACGTCACCGACTTCACCAACCTGCGGTTCGTCCGTAACGGAATGGTCTTCGTCGTCGCGATTGTCCCCAACGACTTCGAGATCCCGCGTCCTGCCTCGTCCTGCGACCTCGAAGGATTCGGTGCCATCGGTTCCGGAAACCTGTGCAAGTCGGGTACGACCGACACCACGGTTCCTAGCGACACCACGGTTCCGAGCGACACCACCGTCACCGGCGACACGACGGTCACCACCACTCCCGGCACCAGCGTCACCCCTACGACCTGATGCGTGCGGTCGTGCTCGTCGGCGGGTTCGGCACCCGCTTGCGTCCACTCACGTCCAGTGTGCCCAAGCCGATGTTGCCGGTCGGTCACGTGTCGATCATCGAGCGACTGATCGCCAACCTGGCGCGCAGTGGCGTCACCGAGGTCACCCTTGCGCTCGGTTTCAAGCCCGAACCGTTCGTGGAGGCGTTTCCCGATGGCACGTGCGCCGGTGTGACGCTGAAATACGCGGTCGAACCCGAACCGCTCGACACGGCAGGAGCCATCCGCTTCGCCGCTGAGTTCGCCGGTATCGACGACACGTTCGTCGTTGCCAACGGTGATGTGCTCACCGACCTCAACGTTGCTGACCTCGTCGACTACCACCGCTCGGTGGGTGCCGAAGCCACCATCGCCCTGATCGGCGTTCCCGACCCGTCGGCGTTCGGTGTGGTCGCGCTTGCCGCCGATGGCCGTGTCGAGCGATTTGTGGAAAAGCCCGCGCCGGGAACCGCACCGAGCAATCTGATCAACGCTGGCACGTATGTACTCGAACCGTCGGTGCTGGCCCGCATTCCCGCAGGGCAGAAGGTCTCGATCGAACGGGCGACGTTCCCGGCGATCGTCGCCGACGGACGCCTGTATGCCATGGCAACCGACGACTACTGGCTCGACGCCGGACGCCCAGAACTGTTCCTGCAGGCGAACCTCGACCTGTTGGCCGGTCTGCGCACGAACGACCATTGCGTTCCCGTGCACCCCGACGCGCGGGTTGCTGCCAGTGCCGTGCTCGACCAGGCGATCATCGGCGCTGACGCCACGGTGCACGCTGCGGCGCACATCACCCGTTCGGTGCTGCTCCCCGGTGCCGTCGTCGAGGCGGGTGCTGTGGTGACAGACTCCGTGGTCATGGGTCTGGTGGGTGCAGGAGCAGTGGTGAGTGACAGCGTGCTGGGGGCCGACGGTTCCGTCGCGCCCGGCGAGCACGTCAGCGGCCAGCGCCGCCCCGACCCCGACCAGACGTGAACGCGCTCGTGGTGGGCGGTGCGGGTTTCATCGGCTCGCACCTCACCGAACGACTGCTTGCGGACGGTCATGCCGTCGACGTCGTCGACGACCTCTCGCTCGGTTCGCTGGCCAACCTGGCCGAGGCCCGATCGATGGGTGGCGAACTCAAGATCCACACTCTCGATGCTGGTGCCGATGAATTTCAGGCGCTGGTGGCGCTGCGTACTCCGGATGTGATCTACCACCTCGGCGTGCTGCCGCCCGGTGAGTCGGTGGAGACTGGCGCGGCAGGCAGCCTGCGTTCGCTGATCTCGGTACTCGAGGCGGCCCGGGCGTTGGGCGGAGTGAAGATCGTGGTGGCCTTGTCGGCGGTCTCGATCTACGGCGACGTTCCCAGCAAGGACCTACCGATCAAGGAGAATCAGGCCTGGAAGCCGGTAGGGGTCCGTGGGGTTCTGGCCCGCTCGATCGCCGAGTTGTTGGCGGTGTACCGCGAGGAACACTCGGTGGAGTTCACCGCGCTGGCGTTGGCCAACGTGTACGGCGACCGTCAGCGTGCCGACGGGGGTGTCGTGGGGGCCTTTGGTCATGCGCTCGCCCAACGGGAGGCGCCCGTGCTGAACGGCGATGGCCGCCAGACTCGCGATTTCCTGTACATCGACGACGCGGTCGATGCGCTCGTGCGGGCTGCCACACGAGGCAGCGGTCTGGTGGTCAACGTCGGTACCGGAGTGGCAACCTCGGTGAGCGACGTGTGGTGGCAGATGGCGGGTCCCGACGGGCTCGCGCCGCTCACGGGACAGCGTGGCCGGAGCGACGTGCCGCGGTTCGCGCTGTCGCCCACGCGGGCGCGCATCCAACTCGCCTGGGCACCGTGGACCGAGTTGAGCGTCGGTCTGCGTGCGCTGGGCCGTGGGCCGCGCTAAACCGGCATTCCGGCGGCCGCCAGCGTGCGCCGGGCGAGTTCCCTGCCGATGTCTGCGGTCTTCATCACGCTCTCGGTGATCACTACCCGCATGCCGACGGCCTCGATCTGCGGTGCCAATGCGGCGTCCACGGGGTCGATCACCAGCGTGGCCGCAATCGGTGCGTACAGCCGGGCCACGGCGACCACCGAGGCCTCCATGCCCAGCTCGATGAGCATGCGGTCGGCGGGACCCTTCAGTGCGGCACCGCCGACGATGGGTGAGATGGCGACGACCTGTTCGCGTCGAGCTGCTAGTAGCTCGTCGATGCCAGCGAGAGCACGGATGGGTGCGATCGACACGAGCGGGTTCGACGGGGCGATCACGATGGCCGACGCGTCGTGCAGAGCCGTCATCACCTGCCGGGTGGGCTGTGCGGATTCCGCGCCGTCGAAGCGCACTGACGACACCGCCACCGAGTGGCGGCGTTGCACGAAGTACTCCTGGAACGCGACTTCAATACCCTCGTCGCGCAGGCCGACCATGGTGCTGACGCGTTCGTCGCTCATCGGTAGGAGGTGCTGTTGTAGACCCCATGCGGAGGCGATCTCGGCGGTCACCTGGGTGAGCGTGGCGCCTTCGGCCAAACGGGCAGTGCGATAGAAGTGCGTCGCGAGGTCTTGGTCGCCGAGGTTGAACCAGGTGGGCGCGGCGTGCGAGCCGGCGGGGCGTCGCTCGGCGTAGCGGGTGAGCGCTTCCATCGCTCGCCACGTCTCGTGGCGCAAACCCCATCCGCGCTCAGGGTCGATCGCCCCAGCGACGGTGTAGGTGATGGTGTCGATATCCGGTGAGATCGACAGACCGTGCAGCACCGTGTCGTCACCGGTGTTGACGATGCCCACCGTGTCGTTGGTGGGGTGGACGTCGGCCAAGGCGCGCAGGAAACGCGCCGCCCCGACGCCGCCGCAGAGCACAGCGATGCTCATCGGGCGCCGACTACCAGGGTGTGGTACAAAGCAGCCATTTCCTCGGCGCAGCGGTCCCAGGAGAACGTCGGCCACCGTCGGTCGCCAGCCTCAACAAGCCGTAGACGTGTGGCGCTGTCGACGAGCGCACGCTGCAGATTCGTCGCCAGGGCGTCCACATCGTCGGGAGGGGACAGCAGCGCAGCATCTCCGGCGACCTCGGGAATCGAGCCTGCGTTACTCGCCACCACCGGCACACGCGCCTGCATCGCATCGAGCAGTGGGAAGCCGAACCCTTCATCAAGCGACGGGTACGCGAGCACTGCAGCGTGGTGCAACAACCACGAGCGAACATCGTCGGACACGCGACCAGTGAACAGCACTCGGTGGGCGAGCGTGGGCCCGAGCGCATCCACCGCAGCGTCGATGATCGGTCGATCATCGCCGTCGCTGCCAGCGAGCACGAGTTGCAGATCGGGGTGCTGGTGGGCAATGGCGCCGAATGCCCGGACCAGCGTCGGCAGGTTCTTGCGGCGCTCGAGCGTGCCGATTGCCAGCACGAAGGGCCTCCCGGCAAATTCGGGAATCGGTGCCTGCTCCGGGGGTGAAGCGAGGGTCAACGTCCCCCATGACGCGACGGTGACCGCAGCGTGGGGGAACAGGTCGCGCACCTCAGCCGCAGTGGCGTGGGAGACGGCATGCACCGCCGCGCCACCGTCGATCGCTCGCCGCAGCACGCGACCTGCCCGTGCGACGTCGCCAACGGCAAGCTCGGGGCGACGCAGGAACCAGCAGTCGTGCACCGTGACCAGGCGGGGGGTGCGCACGGGCGGCACCACGTAGTTGGTTCCGTGCACGACGTCGAGACCCCGCAGCCAGCGCTCGGCGCGGGGATGTGAACTGGCTGCCCAACAGCGGTGGGCGAGTGCGGCTGGCAATGGCAGGCGGCGTACACCCGCACCGGGCGCGGCGCGAAAGGACACCAGATAGTCCACCAGGGTTACATCGCTGCGGCGTGCGAGTGCGCTACGCAGTCCGTCGACGGAGTAGCCGACCCCACTGAGCGGGCCGTGTAGCGGCCCGGTGTCGAATCCCACGCGTACGGCGTCCATGTCCCGTTGGATCCTAGTAGTGGCCTGAAGCGTTCTGTCCTGGTCAAGACCCCCCTAGACTTCAGCGACTTCACGAGCGGAAAGACTCCCCATATGCCCCGTGCATTCATCACCGGTATCACCGGCCAGGACGGACAACACCTCGCAGAGTTCTTGCACGGCAAGGGCTATGAGGTGTTCGGAATGGTCAAGGGTCAGAACAACCCCCGGCTGACCCAGATCCGTGAAGAGTTCCCCTTCATCGAGCCGGTCCCCGGCGACCTGGCCGACCTGCCGTCGCTCGTCAAGGCACTCGAGGCAACGCAGCCCGACGAGGTCTACAACCTCGGCGCCATCTCGTTCGTCGCGCTCAGCTTCAACCAGGCCGAGCTCACGGCCAACATCACCGGGCTCGGTGTGTTGCGCATGCTCGAGGCCATCCGCATGGTCGGCGGCGCGCAGAACAACAAGATCCGTTTCTACCAGGCCAGCAGCAGCGAGATGTTCGGCAAGGTACGCGAGACACCGCAGACCGAGCGCACGCCGTTCCACCCGCGTTCGCCCTACGGCTGCGCCAAGGTGTTCGGCCACGACATCGTGGTGAACTACCGCGAGAGCTACGACATGTTCGCCTGCAGCGGCATCCTGTTCAACCACGAGGGTCCGCGCCGCGGCATGGAGTTCGTCACCCGCAAAGTCACCAACGCCGTCGCTCGCATCAAGCTCGGGCTGCAGGAAGAGCTCGTGCTGGGCAACCTCGACTTCAAGCGCGACTGGGGCTACGCCGGCGATTACGTGAAGGCGATGTGGCTGATGCTGCAGCAGGACACCCCCGACGACTACGTCGTGGCCACCGGCGAGACCCACAGCGGTCAAGACCTCGTCGAGTTGGCCTTCGCCCAGGTCGGCATCACCGACTGGCAGAAGTACGTCCGTCAGGACAAGAAATTCTTCCGCCCGGCCGAGGTCGATCTGTTGATCGGCGACCCCACGAAGGCACACGACAAGCTCGGCTGGAAGCGCGAAGTCGACTTCCCGACCCTGGTCAAGATGATGGTCGAGAACGACCTCAAGATCGAGTCCGCCAAGCTCGGTCGCTGACCCACCCGCCCCTGCATTCGGGGCCGGTGCGTGCCGGGGGGCTGTTCAGCTCTCGAACGGCATATCGGTGATGGCGTCCATCATCGAGCCGTGGGTCGGTTCCACACCGGTACGCAGCTTGTGTCGCAACGCAATCCAGAACGAGACCAGGGCGGCTGCCGACGAGGCGACCAGGCCGTACTCGATTCGCCGGAACAGGTCGTCGCTGCTGAGCCAGGTGACCAGCACGAAGGTGACCATGCCCGAGCCCCAACCAATGCCGACGAGTGCGTGGCCGCGTAGGGCGATCACGGCTTGGGCCAACGCCAAAGCCAGCATGTAGATGGCGCTGCCGACTGCCAGCATGGCCATCGTGCGAGCGTGCAGCTCTGCGCCGTACATCTTGCGGATGATGAATGGTCCGACGGCAAATGCGCCGACCGTGCCGGCGGCGCCCACCGCGACCACGAGCACCAGCAGTTTGCGGAATCCACGTTTGAACTCGTCGAGCTCATTGCGTGCGGCCAGGCGCGAGAGGCGCGGGAGCAGCGCCGCCTGCACCGCTTGGAACAAGAACAGCGGAATACGGGACAGGAGCACGCCGTACCCGAACTGGGTGACGAGGTCTTTCTGGCTGGGGTCCTTCAACAGGTTGGCAGCCACCGGGCCGGCGTTCACCAGTCCGGCAGCGAACACGGAGCCGAGCAGCAGCCACCCGAGGTTCGGAGTGACTTCCTTCCACGTCGCGGGCGGGCCATCCTCGGTGCGCAGCGCGCCGCGCGCCCACACGTAGAAGAACCCCATCAACGGGGCGACCGCCACTGCCATGCCGTAAGGGCCAGCTGTCTTCACGCCGATCACCGCGAGCGCGATGCACAGGATCACGCGCACTGCGCCGTCGGCACCCATGACGATGGCGTAGGCCTTGAAACGGCCACTGCCGCTGGCGATGCCGCGCGCGAGGTGCACCGGGGCGTAGCTGGCAAAGGCCACCACGAGCGCAGCCAGCATCACCCAGTCGCCGTCGAAGTACGAGTGCGTGAGAATCGGGCTGGTGGCGAGAACCACCAGGGTGACCAATGTCGCCAGACCAATACCGAGCGTGACCACCTTGCGCACGACGGGTTTGGTTCCCTGGCCGAGTGCTCGGCGTGCCGAGAGCGCGCGTCCCAGTTCCTGTTCGAGCGGGAGGAAGAACCCGGGTGCCAGTGCGAACGTGGCAAACCACAGCGACAGCACGGGACTGAACGGCTCGTCGCCTCCGAGGGCATTTTTGCCAACTCGCAGGAACGCGAACGATGCAAGGCCTGCCACCAGCAGGCCGACTCCGACGGGAATGGTCCCTTCGGGAAGCGGGACCCGTGAAGAAGACTGCTCGTCGGACGTTGCCACCAAGTCGGCAAGGTTATCCGCGAGACTGTAGGAATGGCGTTCTACAACCCGCAGCGTGCTCATGCGACGCCACGCCGACGCCGATATCACCTTATGCGGTGTTCGATGATCGGGTTGGTGGCTGCCGTGTCGGCTGCGGTCATTGCCGCGCCGAACTCGCCGGCGACCCCCTCGCCGATACCTACCGCCGCAGATGCCACGATCACGATCGATGGCCATGGCTATGGCCATGGGATCGGGCTTTCGCAGTGGGGCGCGTATGGGTACGCGGTCGATCACGGTTGGACCGCGCCGCAGATCCTCGACCGGTATTACGGCGGCACCGTTGCCGGAGCGGTCCCCGTCGACTCCCTGCTGACCGTGCGGTTGCAAGGCGTTGACGACCAGCAAACGGCGGTGGTCAGCGCAACCGGTGGGCTCGTGATCGTCGGCTATGCCGGCGGGCCGTGGAAGTCGGTCGTCGCCCGCGAAATGAGCCAGGGTGTGTATGGCGTGTGGGTGCGCTCCGATATCGAGTCGTGCCCAGTCGACGGCGCGGCACTCGGTGCTGGCTGGACGCAGCTCCCTCTCACGAGTCCGTCGTCGGTCACCATCAGCACGTCGGTGGACTCGAATGTCACCACGAAGTACTCCGACCTCGCATCGGTGTGTTACTCGGGTGGAGCCACCAAGGCCTACCGTGGTGCGATCCGCGCGGTCAACGGACCCATCGGCGAGAACCGCACGGTGAATGAGGTGGCCGTCGAGCAATACCTGCGTTCGGTGATTGCCAAAGAGATGTCGCCGTCGTGGGCCGCCGCCGGGGGTGGCAAGGGCAGCCAGGCGCTGCAGGCGCAGGCTGTCGCCGCGCGCAGCTACGGCCTCGCCGAAGGGCGCACGGCGTATGCCAAGACCTGCGATTCGACTTCTTGCCAGGCCTACATGGGAGCCGCGTCGCGTACTGCCGTGGGTGGCGCGTTCACCCAGGTCGAGTACCCGTCGACCGACGCTGCGGTCGCTGCCACTGCAGGTGTCGTGCGCCGTGTCGGCTCCACGTCGGGTCCGGTCGCCTACACGCAGTTCTCTGCCTCGTCGGGAGGCTGGACCGCCGCAGGCAGCTCGCAGCTCGGGCCGTTCCCGGCGGTTCAGGACGACGGAGATGACGTCACCCTCAACCCCAACCACAACTGGTCGGTCGCGATCAGCGCCAGCTCCATCGCGGCCAAGTACCCCTCCATCGGGTCGCTGTCCTCGATCTCGATCACCGGTCGCAACGGCCAAGGCGACTGGGGCGGCCGGGTTACACAGCTCAAACTGTTGGGCACCGTCGGTTCGGTCACCATCACGGGCGATTCGTTCAAGTCGGCGATGGGGCTCAAGTCGAACTGGTTCAACGTCCGCGGCACCGTGAACGCAGACCCGTGCGTGGGCCGCAACGAGCCGCCCATCGGTGGCAACCTCCCCGCCGCGGCAGGCGCTCAGTTCAACCCGATCACGCCTGTGCGCTTGATCGACACCCGCGACGGCACCGGCACCAACCCGGTCAGGTTGCTCAGCGGTTGCACGCTCGTGGTGCAGACAGGTCTCGCCGGAGTCGCTACTGCGGCCTCGGTGAACGTCACTGCGATCAATCCGACGGTCGCGGGCTACTTGACCGTGTATCCCTGCGGTGTCACCAGGCCAACGGCCTCGGTGGTGCAAACCGTGCCCAACCGCGTGATCGCCGGTTCCACCGTGGTGCGCCTCGCTGCCGACGGCACGTTCTGCGTGTTCAGCAACGGCGACCTTGATGTGGTGGTCGACATGTTCGGTTCGTACTCCACCACGTCCGGTGTGAGGTTCGAACCGATCAACCCGGTGCGGTTGTACGACTCGCGCACCACCAAAGCTCCTCCTGCTGCGGGCACGGTCATCCGCGTTCCCGTTGTTCGTGCGGGTCGGGCTCCGTCGGGCGCAACAGCAGCGGCGCTCACAGTGCATGCGATCGGGGCCACCGGGAACGGGTTCCTCACCGTCTACCCATGCAACGCCGCGCGGCCGCTCGTCAGCTCGCTGAACACCGCCGTGGGGACGAGTATCACGAACCATGTCGAGGTGGCGCTGAACGGTGCCGGTGAGGTCTGTGTGTACCTTCACACCTCGATGCACGTGGTGCTCGACCTCAGCGGCTGGTTCGGCGCGGCCGCCACCACGAAGTACTTCGCAATCACCCCGGTGCGGGTGCTCGACTCACGGCCGGACGCCAACATCGGCCTGGCCGGGGCGTTCGGCGCCGGTGCCAATCGCGCACTGCCCCTGGCTGGAGTGGGCGGGTTGCCAGCGGCCGGCACGATGCGCGCGGTCCTCGCCGAAGTGACGGCGGTTGGGCCGAGTTCTGCCGGGTACCTCACGGTGCACGCGTGCCTCACTCCGGTGCCGTCGCTGTCGATGGTGCGCTACATCGCCGGATTCAACGCCGCCACCACGGTGATCGGCCCCGATGATGTATCCGGCCGGTGGTGTGTGCTCTCGAGCACGACACTGCATGTCGTGATCGACGTCAGCGGTTACTTCGCCTGACCCTCGGGTCAGTGGCTGGTGAGGCTGCGCACGATGCCGGAGACAACCTTCTCAAGTTCGCGACGGCGAACCTGGGCCTGTTGAAACGCGAGCACGCCGAATCCGATCGCAACGTAGGCCGCGTCTCGCGTCAGCGCGACGACCTTGTCGTCCACCAGAGGGAACTCAAGTTGGCGCACATCGAGAGCGGAGAGGTCGAACGACGGGAAAGCGATACACGCCATGGTACGTCCTCCGTGACGTCGCCGGGGCCGGCGAGCAGTGCTCATTCTAGCGAGCAGCCGCTCGCGCTCCGGCTTCGTTCAGGTGGGTGACCGGTCGTGGGAGGGGTGCCGCAGCTAGCCTTGACCGTTCGTGGAACCCGTTGAGCCGATCGCCCCGCCCGTAGTGGCCGTGATGGTCGTTCACGAGCCCGGTGAATGGTTCGATGAGGTGCTGCGCTCGCTGGCAGCGCAGGACTACGGCAGCCTCAAGTGTCTGTTCCTCGTGTGCGGTGATCCGGGTGAACTTCCCGAACTCATCCGCAGCACGGTGCCCGACTGCTTCGTGCGCGCTGTGTCCAGTAACCCCGGCTTCGGCACGGCGGCCAACGAGGTGCTGCGCCTCGTCGAGGGCGACAACGGTTTCTTCTGCTTCCTGCACGACGACGTCGCACTCGATCCCGGGGCGATCCGCTTGCTCGTGGAGGAGATGTACCGCTCGAACGCTGGCGTCGTCGGTCCCAAGCTGGTCTCATGGGATCGCAGCTATGTGCTGCAGCATGTAGGACTTGGCGTCGATCGCTTCGGTGAAGTCGACCCGATCGTCGAACCGGGCGAGGTCGACCAGGAACAGCACGACGCCGTGCGCGATGTGTTCGCCGTGTCGTCGGCGTGTTTGCTGGTGCGTGCCGATCTGTTCCGCGCTCTCGGCGGATTCGACCCGAGCATCGAATACCACGGTGACGACATTGATCTGTGCTGGCGCGCGCACCTCGGCGGTGCGCGTGTGGTGGTGGTGCCCGCCGCCAGAGCCCGACACCGGGAGCAGTTGCTCCAGCGGCGGCCCGACCTGCACCACACCACGATGGCAGCGCGTCACCGTATGCGCTCAGTACTCACGCTGACGGGGGCCGGACGGCTGCCGTTTCTGTCCTTGCAGCTCGTGTTGATCACCCTTGCCGAATCGATCGTGGGCATTCTCACCGGTCGCTTCCGTCATGCCGCCGCTTCGCTGGGGGCGCTGTTGGGCACTGTGCCGCGCACGCCGTCCCATGTGCGGCGGCGCCGATCGTTGAAGGCGCTGCGCCTGGTGCCCGATGCGGAAGTCGCCGGCTTGCAGCTGCGCGGTAGTGCACGCGTCACGCGGTACCTGCGTTCGCGCGACAGTCGACAGATCGACCCCGACTCGACCACCGAGCGTCGTTGGCGTCAGACCGCCGGTTCGGCGCCGGTCCTGGCGTGGCTGGCGATCACGGTCCTGGCCGTCGTTGGCAGCCGGCAGTTGCTGACCGGTGGGATTCCGTCATTCGGAGAGTTCATGAAGTTCCCCATCAGCCCGCGCGGGATGGTCGGCGACTACTTGTCGAACTGGTCTGGTCACGGGCTGGGCAGTACCTCGGCGGTGCCGACCGGAGTCGGCCTCATCGCCGTGGGCAGCGTCGCCACGCTGTTCCACATGGGTCTCCTGCAGACGGTGTGCGTCGTCGGCCTGCTCTTCGGTGGGTACCTCGGTATCTGGCGGCTGGCGTCGCTCTACCCGACGGCGCGCGCGCGCATCGCCGCGCTCGCGGTCTACGCCGCGTTGCCCTTGCCTGCCCAGTTGCTGTCGGGCGGCCATTGGTCGGCGTTGGCCTGCTACGCCGCAGCACCGTGGGGATTGCACCTGCTTCGGCGCATCGCCGGCATCGAGACCACCGGCAGTCGTCACGATGCCGAGATCGAGCACTACGTGGAGGTGCCCCAACCCAAGCTGGTCCGTCGCTTCGCCCAACTCGCGCTGCTCACCGCGGTGGCGGTGGCGTTCGTGCCGTCCTACGCGCTGGTGCTGGTGGGAATGGCCGTGCTTGTGGCTGTCGGCACCATCGTGTGCGGTGGCTCGAGCCGATCTGCGGTCACCGTGGTGTTTGCAGCGCTCGGAGCGTCGGCGGTCGGGTTTGCCGTCAACCTGCCGTGGGCGTTCTCGCTGTTCGGACGCGATGGCTGGACATCGATCGTCGGGGTGCCGGTCACCACCTCGCGGTCACTTGGCTTGCGCACGTTGTCGCGTTTCCTCGATGACTCGAACGGCCCGTCGGTCATCGTGGTCGCGCTGTTCCTGCCGGTGCTGGTGGCGCCGCTCGTGGCCCGTGCGTGGAGGTTCACGTGGGCTGTGCGTGCCAGCCTGCTGGTGTTCGGGTTCGGCACGCTGGCGTTCCTCGATGACCGCTCGCTGCTGCCGTTCCGCCTACCTGAGCCCGGTGTGCTGCTGGTTCCCGTCGCCATCGGCGTGGCGCTGTCGGCAGCGACGTTGGCGGCAGCGTTCCAGGACGATGTTCTGGGCGGGTCGTTCGGGTGGCGACAGCCGCTCGGTTTGATCAGCGGTGTGGCCATCGTCATCGGCATCGTGCCGGGTCTGATCACGGTCTCGGACGGTCAGTGGGGGATGCCCGATCGAACGCTGATCTCAGTGCTCGCGCAGCTGCCCACCAACCCGCAGGAGGGCGATTACCGAGTGTTGTGGATCGGCGATCCGCAGGCGATCCCGGTGGCGGCCTACACGTATCAGCCCGGTATCGGGTACGCGATCACCGACGACGGACCAATCACGCTCGAGAACCACTGGGCTGGGCGGCCGTCACCCGTCGAGAAGGAAATCGCTGCAGCGCTGCGCTCCATCGCCTCCGGTTCCACGTTGCGGGGTGGCCGCCTGCTCGCGCAGTACGGCATCCGCTACGTCGTCGTGCCGGTCGCCGACGGGGCCAACGGCACGATCGACCATCCGCTGCCAGCGCCGTTCGGGCTCGTTGATGTGCTGGAGGACCAGCTCGACCTTGCTGCGCCACTGACGCGTCCACCGAACTACGTGATCTACGAGAACACGGCCTACACGCCAACGCGCTCGATCCTGTCGCCGACGGGCGCCGAGGCGAGCAGCCAGGCCGGAGGCGAAGTGCTCGCTCAGGCCGACCTGCGCGGCTCCACGCCGTTCGCTGTCGGTGCCCCCGATCGCGGTGACGCCACCGGCGACGTGCCCGCCGGCACCTTGCACGTGGCGGTCCCGTTCGACAACAAGTGGAAGCTCACCGTCGGCGGCACTCCCGTCCCGGCCCGTCGCGCGTTCGGCTCCACCATGGCCTTCGATATCCCCACCGCCGGTCGAGCTGTGCTCACCTACGAGACGCCAGTCGTCCGCGAACTCTGGGTGCTTGCACAGGTCGTCGCGTGGCTCACGCTCGTGCTCGCGGCCAGCCCGGTACGTCCGCTGCAGTGGCGTCGCCGCCGGCAGCGTGTGACGAGTGGCCGGCTCTCCGATGGGGAGTATCAAGCGCTGCTCGACCTGCGGACGCCGCTGACCGCACCCACCGGCACCGTGTCACCGGCTGCCGGCGAGGGCAGCGAGGGAACGCTTGGGAATGATTGGCCTGCGCCTGAGCAATGGGTCGACGATCCGATTGCGCCCGACCCGTGGGCCGAGTCGGCTGAACTCGTGGAAGCACCGGACGAGCCCACGTTCGGCTCCGACGGCACCGACTGGGATGCTGGTCGATGGGAGGCCGAGTCGTGAATCGTCGCCTACTCACCCTCGTACTCGTCGTGCTGCTACCACTGGGCTTGCTGTTCGCCGCAGCGCAGACATCGCCCGAACCAGCCCAAACCCCTACGTATGCCAACCTCGCAGCACCCTCAATGCCGTTCGTGCCGCACCTCGAGTTCCTCACTTCCAGTTGGTTCTGTGCGGGGGTGCCACTCACCGACAACGGTCTTGGTGGCACGATTGCAGTTGCCAACCCCGGCGACACCGCGCTCGCTGGTCACCTCACGTTGTTTACCGACGAATTGGGCGTCGCTCCGGTGGAAACCGACTTCCAAGTACCGCTGCGCGACACGTACACGGTGGCAATCGGCGACCTGCTGCCGAAGGGCAACTATGTCTCAGCAATGGTCGAGATCGCAGGCGGTGGCGGGTTCGTCGAACAGCGCGCCGAGCAGGCCAACGGCGATTCTGTGAGCGCGTGCACCAACAGCACCTCGGGCAGCTGGTACTTCGCCGACAACTACACCCAGGGCGGCAGCCAAGAAGACATCGTCATCACCAACCCGTTCCCTGACGACGCGATTGTCGACTTCACGTTCGCTGGCACGGATGGCACCCGCCAGCCGGGGGTGCTGCAGGGCGTCCCTGTTCCGGGTCACTCTGTCCTGGTGGTCGACGAGCAGTTGTTGGCCAAGGATGAGGCGGTGTACTCGCTGGCGGTGATCGCCAGCCGTGGACGCGTGGTCGCGGCTCGTGCCCAGCGCTACTCGGGTGAGCGGCATGGGTTCTCGATGAGCCTCGGCGCACCGACACCGTCGCCCAACTGGTACTTCGCCGGCGGCATCAAAGACGGCACGAACTTCGAGCGGTTCAGCATCTACAACCCGGGCACTCAGGACGCACAGGTGCAGCCGGTGTTCTACGGCGTCGTCAGCGACACGTTCACCAACCCTGGCGAGATCGCCGTTCCGGCCGGTCGGGTTGTTTCGTTCAGTCTCACCGATGTCCCCGATCTCCCGCAGGGTCGGCACGGAATCGCCTTCACCTCAATGACCGGGGCGCCGATCGTGGTCGAGATGGCGGTCACGCGCAAGGACGAGGGCCCGTCGGTGACATCTGTTGTGCTGGGCGTCGAGCAGTACTTCGCGGATCCTGGCTTCTTCCAATGGAGTATGGCGTTCGGTCCCGAAGCGGCGGCCGACGAAGTGCTGGTGGTGCTGAACCTGGCCTTCGTCGACGCCACTGTCACCGTCAAGGTGCTCGGTCCGGGAGGCCTCGTGGCGGTGCCGGGTTTGGAGAAGATCACGCTGCTCGCCGGCGCTGTGACCACCGTGAACATTCCTGCCGATGCATCAGCGGTTGGCCATCCGCTGATTGTCGTGGCCGATCAGCCAATCATCGTGCAACGACTCCTGCCGCGTGGACACGCTCTCAAGGGTCGGTCCGCATCGTTGGCGCTACCGGGCTGACTTCGTGTGGGTCGAGATGAAGGCGGGTTGACATGGTGCAGGTGATCGTCGCGTTGGTGGTTGTGGTCGTGGCAGTTGGCGTCGGGCTCGTACTTCGTCGTCGTCAGGTGGTGGAGGCCCCCACCCAACCGCGCTTCGACGTTCCCGCCCAGCTCGACCGCGCCGACTTCGATGCGCCGACTCCGTGGATCGTCGTGGTGTTCTCGTCGGCGAGCTGTACGGCGTGTGCCGACATGGTCCGCAAGGCCGAGGTGTTGCGCAGTGCGCAGGTGTCCGTGGTGGACGTGGAGTACACCGCTGCTCGGGCGCTGCACACGAAGTACGGCATCCAGGCCGTACCGATCGTTGCGATCGCCGACGCTGCTGGCATCGTCCGTGCCGGGTTCACCGGTCCGGTGTCGGCCACTGATTTATGGGCTGCTGTCGCCGAGGCGCGCGACCCTGGCAGCACCCCCGAACCTGAGCTGGGTCGACCCGACTGATCAGTCGATGGAAGCGGGCTGCTCGGTGACGATGTCGTCAAGGCTGCCGTGCACCAGGTTGGCGACCTCGGCCCCGTCCATCGTCTCTCGTTCGAGCAACGCTTCCGAGACGGTGTCGAGTGCTTTGCGGTGCTTGGTGAGCACCGCCAGTGCTCGGCTTTCCTGCTCGTGGAGGATGCGGGCGATTTCGCTGTCGATCAGCTTGGCCGTGTCGTCGCTGTATTCGCGTCCCTGGGTCATCAGATCTTCACCCAGGAACACTTGCTGATGGCCGCTCCAGGCCATCGGGCCGACGGCGTCGCTCATACCCCATTCGCGCACCATACGGCGAGCGATGCTGGTGGCCTGCTCGAGGTCGTTGGCGGCACCAGAGTTGAGCTGCCCGAAGACGATCTTCTCGGCCACACGGCCGCCCATTGCTCGGCAGATGACGTCTTCGAAGAACTCCTTCGAGTACGTGTGCCGTTCCTCGGGCAGGCTCCAGGTGACGCCGAGTGCCATTCCGCGGGGGAGGATGGTGACCTTGTGCAACGGGTCGGCGTTGGGCAGCACGACGGTGAGGATTGCGTGTCCGCTCTCGTGCACCGCAGTGGCCCGCTTTTCTTCAGCGCTGAGCACCAGGCTTTCGCGGCGGGCGCCCATGACCACACGGTCGCGGGCATTCTCGAAGTCGATGCGCTCGATCTGCTTGCTACCACGACGAACGGCGAACAACGCCGCTTCGTTGACCACGTTGGCCAGGTCGGCGCCGCTCATCCCGGGTGTGGCCTTGGCCATCGTCTCGAGGTCGACGTCGCCGCCCATGCGCTTGTCGCGACTGTGTACCTTCAAGATTGCTTCGCGCTCACTGGCTTCGGGCAACGGCACCACGATCTGGCGGTCGAAGCGGCCGGGGCGCAGCAAGGCAGCATCGAGGATGTCGGGGCGGTTCGTGGCCGCGAGGACGACGATTCCCTCGGTGGTCTCGAAGCCGTCCATCTCGGAGAGCATCTGGTTGAGCGTCTGCTCGCGCTCATCGTGGCCGCCGCCGAGGCCAGCGCCGCGCTTGCGACCGATCGAGTCGATCTCGTCGACGAAGATGATCGCCCGACCGAGTTTGCGGGCCTGTGCGAACAGGTCGCGTACGCGGCTGGCGCCGACACCCACGAACATCTCCATGAAGTCGCTGCCCGTGACACTGAGGAAGCCGACGCCGGCCTCACCGGCGACGGCCCGTGCAAACAGGGTCTTGCCGGTGCCGGGAGGGCCGACCAGCAGGATGCCCTTGGGGACGCGGGCACCGATCTCGCGGAAGCGTTCGGGCATGCGCAGGAAGTCGACAACCTCAGTGATCTCCTGCTTCACGCCCTCGTAGCCGGCGATGTCCGCAAACGTGGTGGACGGTTTGTCGGCCTGGTAGGCCTTGGCTCGGCTGCGGCCGATGGACATGACGTTGCCCATCTGCCCCTGCGCACGCTTGTTCATCCACACGAGGAAGCCGATGATCAAGATGAACGGCAGCAACAGGCTGACCCAGCTGAGCAACCAGTTGCTGGAGGGTTCTTTGTACGAGACCCCCACCTTGTGGGTCTCAAACAGATCCTTCTCGCTCTGTAGCGGGAAGTTGTCGCGCACCGTGGTGGTGAACTTCGTGCCGTCCTTCAACTCGCCCGCAATCGAGTTCGAGCCGTTGGTGACGGTGAACTTGACCACTTCGTCCTGCTCCACGGCGGTGACGAACTCGGTGTAGCTGAGCTTCTTGCCGCTCTCGGAGGGCATCAGCTGGTTGACGAGCAGCGTGCCGAGCAGCACCACGAGCAACACCGGGACGGTCCACCGCGGCCAATTGCCGCGAGCCTTGCCACCGGCGGGCGGGGGTGTCCCGTTCTGGTTGCCGTGCTGCTGGCCGCGCCCAGGGGGCGGCGGAGGGGGCGGCGGCGGGAGGTTGCTCATGCGCCAATGCTAGGGGCGAACCGTGATGGTGACTCGTCAGCGGGCCCGGCTCCGGCCGCAACCACGCGTCGCGCGAGCCGTGAGGGGTATCCACCACTTTGCGCGCGAGGAGTTTTAACGTTCACGTTCATGAGCAGGCAGTGTTCACGTACGGGTTGTGCCGAGTTGGCGACGGCCACCCTGTCCTATCAGTACGCGCGATCTCTCGTTTGGCTGGACGACCTGTATGACGAACGCGACCCGCACGCATACGACCTGTGTCAGCGCCACACGGCCCGCCTGTCGGTGCCGAACGGTTGGCGTTTGGAAGACCGTCGTACGAGCCGTCAGCTCGTGTACGCCGGCGCCGGCCGCCTCGCCGGCTGATCCGAGATCGCGCCTGGCCAGTAGGCTCGGCTGCCGTGCCCTCACCCCGTTCGTCTGTCGCTCCGACCTTGGGCGTACCGGTAGGAATTTCCATCCGCGATGCCTCGCTGACCTGGCTCGGCGGTTGGTTCTTGGGCAGCACGTTGTCCAGCATCGTGTTGTCGGGCAGCGGCGCTCACGACATCGCCGAGGCCGGACCATGGTGGCTGGCGGCCGCACAACTTGCCGCATGGGTCCCGCTGGTCGGCGCAATCCTGTTCCTGGCCCGCCGTTCTGCCAGCGGCTCACTCGTCCGCGACTTTGGCTACACCTTGCGGCCACTCGATCTGCTCGGCGTACCTCTTGGTGTGCTCACCCAGCTGGGATTCGTGAAGCTGGTGTATCTCCCGCTGCAGCACCTGTGGCCGCACACATTCTCGATGAGCAAGATCGAACAGCCGGCACGCGATCTGTGGAACAACGCGCATGGGAGCGGGATGTTGATCCTGATCCTGATCGTTGTCGTCGGCGCCCCGCTCGTCGAGGAGCTCACCTACCGCGGACTGTTACAAGGCGCGTTCACCCGCCGCACCGGCGCAGTCACCGGCGTCTCGTTCGTGGCGCTGTGGTTCGCCGCTATTCACTTCCAAGCCGTGAACATCCCCGGACTGTTCGTGGTCGGCCTGGTGCTCGGCGTCTGCGCCCAGCGGACGGGCCGCCTCGGCATGTCGGTGCTCACGCACATGGCCTTCAACGCGACGGGGTTGATCCTCGTTGCTCATCGTTGAGCCTGCAGCGAGATACACCGTGACACCTCAACCGTTCCGCTACATGGAAAGATGCCCACCGGCATGACCGAGCACACTGACGCAGCTGGCGACCTCCTTCCCGAACTGGCGCTCGACGTCGACGATCAGCGACTCGTCGCGGACGTCGCCGCGCCCGCGTCACCCTCGATCGGCCAGCGCATGCTGCGTCGCATCGTTCGTCGTCCGGTCAACTGGATCAATTCACCCTGGCCGGCGGCCCGAGTAGTGCAGTACCTCACCGCGCTCGTTCTTGTTGGTGGTTGCACCTTCGCCGTGCTCGAAGTGATGCACCTCGATCTCGTGTTCCGCAACAACACGCCCACCGGCGGCGATATGGGAGCCCACGTGATGGCTCCGGCGTACCTGCGCGACCACCTGTTGTCGCACGGGCAGATCAGCGGCTGGAGCAACTACTGGTACAACGGTTTCCCGCTGTATCGCTTCTACATGGTCGTCCCAGCGCTGCTCATTGTGTTCTTGAACGTGTTCTTCGCCTACGGCGTCGCGTTCAAGCTCGTCGTTTGCGTCGGCATCGTCACCCTGCCGTTCTGCTGCTGGGCATTCGGTCGCCTCGCACGCTTTGTCTTCCCAATCCCTGAGCTCATGGCACTTGCTGCTGTCGCCTTCCTGTTCGACGAAAGCTTCAGCATCTACGGCGGCAACGTGAAGAGCACGATGGCCGGCGAGTTCTCGTTCTCCATCGCGCTGTCGTTGGCGGTGTTGGGTCTCGGTCTGTTCGCCCGAGGGCTGGAGACCGGGAAACATCGGAACTGGACGGCGATCGTGCTGGCGCTGGCGATGCTGTCGCACGGCATCGTGCTGATCTTCGTGGTGCTTGCGGCGCTACTCATGTGGCTGGTCTGGATGGACAAGACGCGCTTCATCTACGGCCTCACGATGGGTATCACCGCGTTGATGCTCGCCGGATTCTGGGTGTTCCCGTTCCTGTTCAACCACGCCTACATGACCGACATGAAGTACGGCTACCGGCCGGACGGGCCCGGCGACAGCTTTTGGGACATGTTCTTCCCGTGGACCCCCGTCCTCGACATCATCGTGTCCGGGTTCGCGCTCATCGGGTTCATCAGCAGCGTCATCAAACGCAACTTGAACGGGGCGTGGCTGGGTATCACCTGCTTCGCGCTGATGGCAGCGACGTTCCTCGCTCGCGACAGCCTCCCGGTGATCGGTCTGCTGTGGAACCCGCGGCTGCTCCCGTTCCTCTATCTCATGCGGCTGTTGCTGATGATGGTGGGCATCGTCGACGTGGTGCATTTCGTGGTGCGTGGATGGCAGCAGCGGGAACTCTCCGCCAAGCAGATGATGGTCACCGGCGCAGCGATCGCCGCGGTGGTTGGGTTGGTGGTGCTGACGTGCGAACTGTTCTTGTTCCGTGAAGTGCCGGGTGGCCACTACAGCACCAAGAACGGTAAGTCCGTCTACTCGTGGGGTGTCGCGGGCTGGGATCCGATCACGCTGTCCGCTGAATCGAAGGACGCCTACGCCGACGGCTGGACCCGCTACAACTTCCTCGGCTACGAGGGACGCGGCGCATACGGCGAGTACAAGGCATTGGTCGACACGATGGCCTCGCTGGGCACCGACCCTGCGCAGGGCTGCGGTATGGCGCTGTGGGAGAACAATGGAGACACCGGGCAGTACGGCACCACCATGGCGCTGATGCTGTTGCCGCACTGGACCGACGGTTGCATCGGTAGCTCCGAGGGTCTGTTCTTCGAAGCATCGGGAACCACGCCGTACCACTTCCTCACGGCTGCGGCGATGAGCGCCAACAGCTCGAATCCTGTGCGCGAGCTGCGCTACACCGACAACAACGCTTCGGTCGGTGTGCCCATGCTGCAAAAGATGGGGATCAAGTACGTGCTGGTGTTCACCGACGCGGCCAAGAAACAGGCTGATTCGCGCGGCGATCTCACCCAGGTCGCAACGAGTGGCCCGTGGAAGATCTACCGAGTGGGCGACAGCGACATGGTGGTGCCGTTGAAGGTGCAGCCCGTAGTGGTGAACCCACGTTCAGGCGATCAGCGTGAACGAAACCTCGAGCTGGGCACGAGTTGGTTCCAGAACGCCGACGAGTGGGCGGCCATCCCGGCCGACGATGGCCCCGCGTCGTGGCAACGCATCGATGTACAGGTGGATATGACGCGCCGCGTCGGTGAGGCCCCGCTGAAGCCGGGTCGCAAGGTCGACATCGTGGTTCCTGCCACGCCGATCAAGACCGTCGCGCTGCCGGACATCACCGTGTCCAACTACCACTTGGGTGATCAGGACGTCAGCTTCGACGTGTCGCAGGTCGGCGTTCCTGTCCTGGTGAAGGTCAGCTACTTCCCGAACTGGCAGGTCGACGGCGCCGACGGCCCATATCGCATCGCGCCCAACTTCATGGTCGTGATCCCCACCTCAACACATGTTCGCTTGCATTACGAGGCCTCGACGAAGGACCAGTTGTTCTACCTGGTGTCCCTGCTGGGTGTACTGCTGATGGTGTTCTGGCGCTTCCGCGGCGACGTGAAGCACCGCAGCCCACATCCGTTCTTGCTCGCGGCCACCGAGCCCTTCGACGAGGACTCCTTCGACTGGACACCCACAGCGGGTCATCCGGTGCCGTTGGGAGAACTGGAACACGCCGGACATCATGACGCCGAACATCGGGATACCGAAGTAAGTGAACTCGCGGAGTGGAGTGCGCCCGACGAGGCCTCGCCGCCTCCCGGTACCCTGTGACCCCGCATGTCCACTGACCCCAGAGTGCTCGACGACATCGTGAAGGCGTACGACGTACGCGGCACGGTGCCCGACCAAGTCAACACTGATGTTGCTCACGCTCTTGGCGTCGCCTTCGCCCGTTTCTGCGGTACCGAACGACTGCTCGTTGCTCGCGACATGCGGCCGTCCGGCCCCGAACTCGTCGATGCCTTCTCGCGTGGTGTGATGGAGCAGGGTGTCGATGTCATCGACCTCGGCCTGGCCAGTACCGACCTGATGTACTTCGCCGCCGGAACGCTGGATGCTCCCGGCGCGATGTTCACTGCGTCGCACAACCCGGCGCAGTACAACGGTGTGAAGTTCTGCCTCAGCGGAGCCCGTCCGGTCGGCGTCGACACTGGCCTGGACGAGGTCAAGCGCGCTGCACAGGACGTGCTTGCCGGCCGCGGCCCGGCCTCGGCCGCAACGGCCGGTTCGTTCAGCACTCGCGATCTCTTGTCGGCATTCGCCGATCATGTGGTCTCGTTCGTCGATGTTGCTGCGCTGCGTCCGTTGAAGGTCGTTGCCGACACGGCCAACGGTATGGGCGGTCTCGTCGTACCGGCGGTGTTCGAGCGTCTGCCGCAACTCACCCTGGAAGTGATGTACGGCGAGCTCGACGGCACGTTTCCGAACCACCCCGCCGATCCGTTGCAGGCTGCCAACCAGCGCGATCTGCAGGCCCGTGTCCTGTCGGGCGGATTCGACATCGGTCTGGCTTTCGACGGGGATGCGGACCGCGTGTTCGTGGTCGACGAAACCGGTCGTGGTCTCAGCGGTAGCACGACGACGGCGTTGCTTGCCGCGGGCGTGTTGCGCACCAACCCCGGTGCCACCATCTTGCACAACCTGATCTGCTCGCGTGCCGTCCCCGAGGTCATCCGCGAACGTGGCGGCATCCCGGTGCGCACCAAGGTCGGTCATTCCTTCATCAAGCAGCAGATGGCCGAGACCGGAGCGGTGTTCGGTGGCGAGCACTCGGCGCACTACTACTTCTTGCGAAACTTCCGTGCCGACAGTGGCCTCATCGCCAGCATGCTCATGCTCAACGAGATCAGCCGTGCCGGCGTTGCCCTGTCGGAAGTACGTCGGCCATTCGAGCGCTATGCCTCCAGCGGCGAGATCAACACCTCAGTGGCCGATACGCAGGTCGTGATCGAGAAGATCGCCGCCGAGTTCGCGCAGTGTGGGCAAGACCATCTCGACGGTCTCACCGTGGACTGTGGGCCGTGGTGGTTCAACCTGCGCCCGTCGAACACCGAGCCACTGCTGCGGCTCAACCTCGAAGCACCCACCCGTGACGACTGCGATCAGCGGGTCGCCGAGTTGCTCGCACTCATCACTAGTTCCTGACAATCCCTCTCCGAAAGGCCGGTCGTATGTCGCTCGATCCCCGTCTCCTGGCCGTGTTGGCCTGTCCCGTCGATAAGGGACCGCTCTACTACCTCGGTGACGAACAGGGGTTGTACAACCCGCGTCTGCGTCGTCGTTATGTGGTGCGTGAGGGTATTCCGGTGATGTTGCCCGACGAAGCGGTCACGGTCGAGGCAGCAGATGCCGATGCATTCGATGCCCGTATCGCGTCCGGCGACCTGGCTCCCACGTTCGGTGCCTGACCGGAACGGCGAACAGTCGGCTGGTAAGGTTTTTGCCGGGCGCGACGACCGAGCCGTCACTGGCCTGATCGGGAAGATTGGTATGCGCATGAGGTCTTCATTCTCCATTCGGGCGATGCTCGCGGTCGGTGCGCTCGCCGCGGCCTTCGTCGTCGTCCCTGCTGGGCAGGCGCACATCGCGGCTGCTGCTGGCCCGTGCACCCTCGGCGGACTCTGTGCCGGTGGCGAGTACCACCCGCTCACCCCGACCCGCATCTTCGACACCGGAGACAGCTCGGTTCCTCCCATCAACGACGTTGCTCCGCTCGGTGGCAAGCCGCTCAGCTTGGCCAAGCCCACCTTCAACATCGGCCTGTTGGGTCTCGGTGGTGTCCCGCTGTCCGGTTCCGACGTGCTCGCCGTCGTTGTCAACATCACGATCGCTCAGCCGGGCGTGTCGGGCTGGCTCGGTGCGTACCCTTCGGGAGTTGCCCCGGCGGACGACACGTCGTTGCTCAACTTCCGCAGTATGCAAACCACATCGAACCTGGCGGTCGTGCGTGCAGGGGCTGATGGCAAGCTGACGGTGAAGTTGTTCGGCAACGGTGCGGTCGGCGCGGCAAAGGCGCGTGTGGTCGTCGACGTGTTCGGCTGGATCTCCACCAGCACGTATGGCACCGCCAGCGACTTCACCGGTGAGTACCGCGGAGCGCGGTTGGTGCCGCTTGCCGTGCCCACGCGCATCCTCGACACCCGTAACGACGCCGCCCCCGACACGCCGCTCGGGGCTGGCACCGACCTGTCGCTGACGGTGTGGGGCGCGACGCCGATCGACAGCTCCGGCGCTGCCGCGGTCCCCACTGGCTCCAACGTGGTCGGCGTCGTCGCCAACATCACTGCCGTGGCGCCCACCCGGGCCACGTTCATCACGGCCCAGCCCGACTCGATTTCGGTCGGCACACCACCTACCACCAGCAACCTCAACCCTGCCGCGGGGCAGGTGAAGGCGAACCTGGTCATCGTGCCGCTCGACGCCAACGGTGTGCTGCATCTGTACAACCACGCTGGTTCGGTGAACGTGGTCGTCGACGTGATCGGTGTGCTCGAGACCGGCACCGACGAGGCGACCCGCAAGGGCCGCATCGTGCCGCTCACCTCCCCGTTCCGAGCCTTCGACACACGCCAGCCAGCGTTCGGCAACGTGCCGCTGGGGCCGGGTCAGGCCGAGAACTGGAGCTTCGCCAACTTCGCCAGCAGTGTCACCATCAACAGCACGTCGGTCGGCAACCAGTTGGGTCTGCTGGGCAACCTCACCGTCGCCACGATGATGCGCCAGTACCCCACGGTGCCCGCCTCCAGTTACCTCACGGTGTACCCGGGTGGCGGGTCGCTGCCGCTGGCGTCGAACCTGAACTTCGGTGAGGCAGAGGCCATCCCCAACATGGTGATGGCCCGCTACGACGCCAGCCAGGTGCTGCAGGTGTTCAACTTCCGCGGCTATACGCATTACCTGCTCGACGTGAGTGCCGTCATCCTCGACGACTGAGCCTCTAAGCTGAAGGTCTCTTCGGGCTGATCAGAGAGCTGCCAGTTGGCACCGGCCCGGTTCCCACCACGTTGCTTCCCCGGAGGAACCACTATGACATCCATCGCCGCGCGCCGCGACTACCGCGTCGCCGACCTCTCCCTCGCACCGTTCGGTCGCAAGGAGATCCACCTTGCCGAGCACGAGATGCCCGGCTTGCGCGCCCTGCGCAAGGAGTTCGGCCCGCTCAAGCCGTTGAAGGGTGCCCGCATCTCGGGTTCCTTGCACATGACCATCCAGACCGCCGTACTCATCGAGACGCTGGTCGAGCTCGGTGCCGAGGTGCGCTGGGCCAGCTGCAACATCTTCTCGACGCAGGACCATGCTGCGGCCGCCATCGCGGTCGGCCCGCACGGCACCCCTGAGGAGCCCAATGGCATCCCCGTGTTCGCCTGGAAGGGTGAGACGCTGGAGGAGTACTGGTGGTGCACCGAGCAGATGATGTCGTGGCCCGATGCGGCCGATGGCACTCCCCAGACTGCCAACATGATCCTCGACGACGGTGGCGACGCGACCCTGTTGTTGCACAAGGGTGTCGAGTTCGAGAAGAGCGGCGAGGTGCCCGACCCCACCACGGCATCCAACGCTGAGTTCGCCATCGTGCTCGGTCTGCTGCAGCGCAGTCTGAAGACCGACCCCACCAAGTGGTCTCGCATGGCCGCCGACATCAAGGGCGTCACCGAGGAGACCACCACGGGTGTGATGCGTCTGTACAAGATGCACGAACGCGGCGAGTTGCTGTTTCCGGCGATCAACGTCAACGACTCGGTCACCAAGAGCAAGTTCGACAACCTGTACGGCTGTCGTCACTCGTTGATCGACGCGATCTGCCGCGCGACCGACGTGATGATCGCTGGCAAGGTGGCCGTGGTTGCCGGTTATGGCGATGTGGGCAAGGGATGTGCTCAGGCACTCACCGGCCAGGGTGCGCGTGTGATCATCACCGAGATCGACCCGATCAACGCGCTCCAGGCGGCGATGGAGGGTTACCAGGTCACCGTGATCGAGGATGTGGTCGGCCAGGCCGACATCTTCGTGTCGTCCACCGGCAACGACCACATCATCACCGTCGAGCACATGCACAAGATGAAGCACAACGCGATCGTGTGCAACATCGGGCACTTCGACAGTGAGATCGACATGGCCGGTCTGGCACGTAGCGGCGCAACCCGCGACGAACTCAAGCCGGGCACCGATCTGTGGACGTTCGACGATGGCCACAGCATCATCGTGCTTGCCGAGGGTCGCCTCGTGAACCTCGGTTGCGCCACCGGTCACCCGAGCTTCGTGATGAGCTGTTCGTTCAGTAACCAGGTCATTGCTCAGATGGAACTCTTCGCGCACACGCAGAACTACCCGCTGGGCGTGCACGTGCTGCCCAAGCGTCTCGACGAGAAGGTCGCGTCGCTGCACCTCGATGCTCTTGGTGTGAAGCTCACCAAGCTGACCGACGAGCAAGCGGAGTACTTGGGCGTCGACCCCAGCGGCCCGTTCAAGTCCGACCACTACCGCTACTGAGTCACCGGTTTCTGGGAAGCGATCTTCCCAAGTCGGCTTCTGGGAAGGCCTGGTCCCGCAATGCGGGACCAGGCCTTCCCAGTTCCCGGCTGCAACTGGCCGTTGCCGACGCGTCCAAATCCCGACTAAAGTAGTCAGCAAATCCGCGGACCTGCTGAGGAGCACTCTTATGGCCAACATCGCAAACGACGTCACCGCACTCGTGGGCAACACGCCACTGGTGCGCATCAACCGAGTCACCGCCGGAGCGGTGGCAGAGGTGGTCGCCAAGCTCGAGTTCTACAGCCCGGCCAGCAGCGTGAAGGACCGCATCGGCGTGGCCATGCTCGACGCCGCAGCCGCAGCCGGAAAGATCGGCCCCGATACGGTCATCGTCGAGCCGACCTCGGGTAACACCGGTATCGCGCTGGCAATGGCCGCTGCCGCACGAGGCATCAAGATCGTGCTCACGATGCCCGAGACGATGTCGAAGGAGCGCCGCATGCTGCTGCGTGCCTACGGCGCGGATCTGATTCTCACCCCAGGCCCCGAGGGTATGGGCGGCGCCATTGCGCGGGCCACCGAGCTTGCTGCCAGCGACCCGAAGTACTTCATGCCGCAGCAGTTCGAGAACCCGGCCAACCCGGCGATCCATCGCACCACCACGGCCGAGGAGATCTGGCGCGACACCGATGGCAACGTCGACTACTTGGTCGCCGGCGTTGGCACCGGTGGCACCATCAGCGGCGCAGGGGCGCGGTTGAAGGAACTCAACCCGAACCTCAAGGTCATCGCCGTCGAACCGACTGCCTCGCCGGTGCTTTCGGGTGGGTCGAAGGGTCCGCACCCGATCCAGGGCATCGGTGCCGGGTTCATCCCGAAGAACATGGACATGTCGATCACCGACGAGGTCATCCAGGTCACCAACGACGATGCGTTCGCCACCGCCCGGCGGATGGGCAAGGAAGAGGGCGTGTTGGTCGGCATTTCCAGCGGTGCTGCCGTGTGGGCCGCAGTGCAGGTGGCCAATCGCCCCGAGAACGCCGGCAAGCGCATCGTCGTCATCATCCCCAGCTTCGGCGAGCGCTACCTGTCGACGGCGCTCTATGCCGATTTGGCTGACTGAGCGGATCTGACCGAGATGAGTTCCTGGCGGCACGATCTCCACGCGGCGCGTGATCGCGATCCGGCGGCGCGCTCGTTGTTGGAAGTGGCCTTGTTGTACCCGGGCGTTCACGCCATCTGGGCTCACCGCGTGGCGCATTGGCTGTGGCTGCGCGACCAACGGTTTGCTGGCCGCGCGGTCTCGCAGATGGCGCGCAAGTTCACGGGGATCGAGATTCACCCCGGCGCGAAGTTGGGGTCGGGCTTGTTCATCGACCACGGGATGGGCGTCGTCATCGGTGAGACCGCGGTGGTCGGCGACGACGTCACGATCTACCACGGCGTCACCCTGGGTGGCACGACGCTCGACCGCGGACACAAGCGGCACCCGACAATCGGCGATCGCGTGGTCATCGGTGCGGGGGCCAAAGTGCTCGGCGCGATCACCGTGGGGGCGGACAGTCGAATCGGGGCCAACTCGGTGGTCGTACGGCCCGTGCCACCGAAGTCTGTGGTGGTCGGAGTTCCCGGTCAGATCGTGTCGCGCAGTCGTGTCAACATCGCGGTGTCGGAACCAGATCTCGACGAGGCCGTCCTGCCCGACTTGGTCGGCGCCAGCCTGTCGTCGCTGCTTGATCGCGTCGATGAGCTGGAGACCGCAATCAGCGGCTCGCCGTCCGCGTCGGCGGCGCATCGCAGCCCCGACGGCGTGTGGAGTGGCCTCGACTTCTCGATCTGACCCCACCCCTCATCCCGTTCGTGTCACACACGGGCCACGGAGGCTCGTGGCCGTTGTGTGTCCGGAAGGGAACGGATGAGCACTTGGAGGACGTGGTCTGGCGTCTCGATGACATCCGCGGTGGTGAACTCCAAGACGATCTGACCAGCTTGCTGGAGGTGGTTCCGTCGTCGGGCGTCCTTGCGGCGGTCGCTGTCCGATGAATGGCCCAGCCTTCCGCTGACTTCGACGATGACGTTGGTGCCTGGGAAGCGGAAGTCGACGCGGGCGACCGTCGTGCCGTTCGCTCGGAACACGACCTGTGTCTGCGGGCGTGGAAGGCCGACGCGCCGTACCAGTTGGAGAAAGCGACGCTCGAGGTGCGACTCACCTCCGCTGTCCAACAGGAGTTCCCTGAGCAGCACGACGCCTCCGCGCCCTGAGCCGCTGAGAACGCCCAGACGGTCGGTGAGCCGCGAGAGCGCCGTTCGGCGGAGCCGAATCGCGCTGTCGATGGCACGCTCGAGATCCCTGGCGCTCGCTCCTTGTGTGGCCCAGTCGATGATCGCTCTCGCTGCGGTCGTCGTCCGCAGGCCCTTGTGACGGAATACGTCGCGCTCGTCCCATCGTGTGGTGGTATGCAGGACCAAGCTCCGGATCGATCGGCGACCTCTGGGCACCAGGAACTCTGCGTGGTGCGGCGTCGGCACCTCCACACTGAGCCACGTCAGCGCCGATGATCCGAACAGCGCTCCTCGGTGACCGAGCCAGGCTGCTCCGGCGCGTGCCTGCATGTCGAAGGTCAAGGGCGCCGCGACGTGGCGGTAATGGTGTGGTGCCACCTCCAACCACAGGCCGCCGTCCTGCCGCCGACGCCACGCCTCGGGCCCCATGAGCGCGAGCGCGTCGCTGTCGGTCACCAGACCGCCATTTCGATTGCCGACCTCAACGAGGGAAAGCGAGCGTTTCATGCCCCAACTGGGGACAGCGGGCACCTCATTCCGGCAGTTCACCCTGCCCTGGCCACACGCCGGCCACGGCGCCCCGTGGCCGGTGTGTGACACGAACTGGGGGGGAGGGGCTGGGGGGGGAGGGGCTGGGGTGGGGGTGGGGCAGAGGGGGGCTGGAGCGGGGGTGGGGGGGTGCGGTGGGTCAGTGGGCGCTGGCGAGCACGGTGACGTCGCCTCTGAGGCGCAACTTGGGCATGAACACATGCACGAGTGGGCCGATGCCGAAGGTAAACGCCACTGTGCCGATGCCGATCGCCCCGCCAAGCGCGAGGCCGGCGGCGAGCACCACCAGTTCGATACCCGTGCGCGCGACGCGCACGCTGATGCCGCGCTTGGCCAGCCCGAGCATCAACCCGTCGCGCGGGCCGGAACCAAGGCCGGCGCCGATGTACAGGCCGGTGCCGAGCGCGATGGACAGCAATCCGCCGCCGAGATAGGCGAAGCGCACGACGAGCAGGTTGGAGTGGGGGAGGTGATCATCGATCAGGTACACCACCAGGCCGATCTCGATCACGTTCATCAACGTGCCCAGGCCCATCTTCTCCTTCAACGGGATCCACAGCAGCACGATGACGGCGCCCGTGAGTTCGATGACGATGCCGGTGGGGATGCCGGTCTTGCGGCCGAACCCCTGGTGGAACACGTCCCATGCGGCGAGACCGAGTTCGGAGGTGATGAACATGCTGATGCCCAGGCCGAACATCGCCAAGCCGACCATGCAGCGCAGGATCCGCTCAGGGATGCGGTCTGGCGGCAGCGGGAGGAACACGTGGGCGACGCTACCGGAAACCCTGTGAGACCCCCGTGGTACTTGTTGCAGCATGATGTTCACTACTTTCTGCGCCGGTTGCAATCAGCCCGGCGATGTACTCTGCCGGCGCTGCCGGTTCTCGCTCGCGAGTGCGAAAGCCCAGGTCGGAGATGGTGGGGTGCTCGCCCCGCTGCGCTTTGAAGGGGTTGCACGTGAGGTCGTCCATGGCCTCAAGTACCGCAATCGGCGCTCCGTGGCCAAGGTGCTCGCGGCGCTGATGGTGCGCCGCCTGCATGTCGGCCGGGTCGATGTCGTCACGTGGGCGCCCACGAGTGCCTCGCGGTCACGTACCCGGGGCTACGACCAGGCCGAGTTGCTGGCGCGAGCAGTTGCCCACGAGTTGGGGGTGCCCTGTCGTCGGCTGTTGTATCGCAGCCACGGCCCGGCGCAGACCGGGCACACTCGGGCCGAGCGGTTGAACGCGCCACAGTTCCGAGCGCGCCCAGTGTCGCCGCATCTGCGGGTGCTGCTCGTTGACGATGTGGTCACCACCGGGGCCACGCTGTGCGCTGCGCGCGACGCACTCCTGGGTGCGGGTATCTCCGAGGTCGTGTGCGTGGCGGCAGCCGCCACCCCGGACCGCGCATCGTCGACGAGTGCGGTCCGCTCGGGCTGGGCGCCCAGCCTGGCCAGAGCAAGCTGAGGGGTGCCGTGTTCGGCGGCCGCAGACCCGCTTCGGCCTGCGCGAAAGGTGCCGCTGGCGGCCCCGGAGAGGGCGGAAGTCTTGCGGCTGGGCAGGTCATGCCAAGGCTCGCGCAGGCACCGCAGGTAGGATTCCGTCCCGCATGAGCATCCTCGACCGCATCCTCCGCGCTGGTGAAGGCAAGAAGATCAAGGCCCTCGAAGGTCTGGTCCCCGACATCAACGCACTTGAGCCCGAGTTCCGGGCGCTGTCCGACGATGCGCTACGCGCCAAGACCGCAGAATTCAAGGGTCGCATCGAGCGCGGCGAACCGCTCGACGATCTGTTGTGCGAGGCGTTTTCCGCAGTTCGCGAGGCCGCCACGCGAGTCATCGGTCAGCGTCACTTCGACGTGCAGATGATGGGTGGCGCCGCGCTGCACTTCGGCTGGGTGGCCGAGATGAAGACCGGCGAGGGCAAGACCCTCGTCAGCACCCTGCCGGCCTACCTCAACGGTCTGTCGGGCAAGGGTGTGCACCTGGTGACGGTGAACGACTACCTGGCTCGCTTCCACGCCGAGTGGATGGGCCGTATCCACAACTGGATGGGCCTGGAAGTCGGTCTGATCATTCCCGGCTTCAAGGAGCGCCCTGCTGAGAAGCGGGTCAACTACAGCGCCGACATCACCTACGGCACGAACAACGAGTTCGGCTTCGATTACCTGCGCGACAACATGGCCGGCACATTGAACGACAAGGTGCAGCGCGGCCACAACTTCGCGATCGTCGACGAAGTGGACAGCATCCTCATCGACGAGGCCCGCACCCCGCTGATCATCAGCGGCCGCGTGGCCGATGCCGCCAAGCTCTATTACCGCTTTGCCAGCATCGTCCGGTCGCTCAAGCGCGACATCGATTACGAGGTGGAAGAGGACAAGCGCGTCGTCGTTCCGCTCGAAGCCGGCATCGACAAGGTCGAGCAGGCGCTCGGCATCGACAACATGTACGACGAGGTACAGCAGAACCTCGTGCACCAGTTGTCGGTGGCCCTCAAAGCCAAGGAACTGTACAAACGCGACAAGGACTACATCATCGCCAACGGCGAGGTGAAGATCGTCGACGAGTTCACCGGTCGTGTGCTCGAAGGCCGCCGCTGGAGCGAGGGCATCCACCAGGCCGTCGAGGCCAAGGAGGGTGTGAAGATCAAGGAAGAGAACCAGACACTCGCCACGATCACCCTGCAGAACTACTTCCGCATGTACGACAAGTTGTCGGGTATGACCGGTACGGCCCAGACCGAGGCCGCTGAACTTGCCACTACGTACGAGTTGCAGGTGGTGCCGATCCCCACCAACAAGACGATCATCCGCCTCGACCAGGCCGACCTGATCTTCAAGACCGAAGAGTCGAAGTTCCGCTCTGTGGTGGAAGACCTCGCTGAGAAGTACGAGAAGGGCCAACCCGTCCTGGTGGGCACCATCAGCGTCGAGAAGAGCGAGTATCTCTCGCGGCACCTGCAGCAGCGCGGCATCCCGCACGAGGTGCTCAACGCCAAGCAGCACACACGTGAGGCGCAGATCGTCGCCCAGGCCGGTCGGCTGCACGCGATCACGGTGGCCACCAACATGGCCGGTCGCGGCGTCGACATTCTGCTCGGTGGTAACCCGGAGGGCCTGGCACATCATCAGGTGTTGAAGGAAGGGCACGACCCGTCGCTGCTCACCGACGACTTCGACCTGCCGATGCCGATCGATCAGATGCCCGAAGAGTTCCAGGCCGCACGCAAGGCTGCGCAGGGCCGCTACCAGGAAGTACTCGGGGAGCTGAAGGTATCGTGCCGCGCTGAGGGCGATCAGGTGCGCGAGCTGGGCGGCCTGTACGTGCTGGGTACCGAACGTCACGACAGCCGTCGTATCGACAATCAGCTGCGTGGTCGCAGCGGTCGTCAGGGCGACCCCGGCGAGAGCCGTTTCTACCTCAGCCTCGACGACGAGCTGATGCGCCTGTTCGCCACCGGCGCGCTGAGCTGGGTGATGGGTCGTGCTCTGCCCGACGACGAAGCCATCGAGGCGAAGATGGTCACCAAGGCCATCGAGCGTGCCCAGACCACCGTCGAGCAGCGCAACGCCGAGATCCGCAAGAACGTGTTGAAGTACGACGAGGTGATGAACGAGCAGCGCAAGGTGATCTATGCGCGTCGTGATCAGATCCTCGAGGGTCTCGACCTCAAGGCTGCAGCGATGGAGTATCTGTCCGATGCAGTCGACACGCTGATCGACACCCACTGCGTCAGCGAGGCCGCCGACGAATGGGACCTCGACGGTCTGGTCAAGGAACTCAAGACGTACTGGCCGAACGAGATCAGCGAGGACGAGCTGCTGAAGTTCGACGACGCCGACGACATCTACGACCTGGTGACCGCGAACGCAAAGGTGTTCTACGAGCAGCGTGAGGAAGAACTGACCCCTGTGGTCATGCGCGATGTCGAGCGTCAGGTGATGCTGCGCATCATCGACCAGCGCTGGCGCGAGCACCTCGAGGAGATGGACTATCTGCAGGAAGGTATCAACCTTCGTGCGATGGGCCAGAAAGACCCGCTGACCGAATGGCAGCGTGAGGGCTACGAGATGTTCGGCCAGATGATGAAGGGCATCGCGCAGGACTTCGTCAAGTACGTCATGCACGTGCAGGTCATCCGCAACGACGCCCCGCAGCAGACCGTGCAGAACGTGCAGCAGATCTCCAGCGAGAACCGACCCACCGACGGCATCGCTGCTGCGGCTCGTGCCGCGGCTGCGGACGGCGAGATCCCGCCGGATTCCGTACCTGCTGCACCGGCGACGCAGAAGCAGCAGACGGTCGTGAAGGACGAATGGTCGAAGACACCGCGCAACGCACCGTGCCCGTGCGGCAGTGGCAAGAAGTTCAAGACGTGCCACGGCGCGACCCTCTGAAGGGCGACCGTCCATGCGTGATTTCTCCGACGACCTGAAAGACCTGCGACGCCGTCTCGGCGAGGCCGAGGGCTATCTGAAGGTCTCCTACAGCCGTACCCGCCTCTCCGAGCTGGAGATGGAGGTGTCGCGCCCCGATCTGTGGGACGACCAGGATCTGGCCAAGAAGGTCAACGCCGAGTACTCCAACGTGAAAGGCGACCTCGACACCTTCGACACGCTCAGCGGTGCGCTCGAGGATGTCGAGTTGCTGCACGAGATGGCTCGCGAAGTCGACGACGAAAGCCAAGAGGGCGATATCGATTCGGCGGTGAAGGCCATCGGCGAGCAGTTGCGGCTGCTCGACATGCGCAGTCTGTTCACTGGCGAACACGACGAGGCCGACTGCATCGTGCAGATCAACGCCAAGGACGGCGGCGTCGACGCCCAGGACTGGGCCGAGATCCTGCTGCGCATGTACTCGCGCTGGGCCGAACGCCGTGGCTACGAGCTGGAGGTTGACGAGATCAGCCCTGCCACCGAGGCGGGCATCATGTCGGCCGAGTTCACCATCACCGGTCGCTATGCGTACGGGATGATGACCAGCGAGCGCGGCACGCACCGTCTTGTGCGGATCAGCCCGTTCGACAACCAGGGTCGTCGCCAAACCAGCTTCGCGGCCGTGCAGGTGTGGCCGGTGATGGACGCACCCGATATCGAGATCAACGAATCCGATATCGAGATGCAGGTGTACCGAGCCAGCGGTGCCGGCGGCCAGCACATCAACAAGACGTCGTCGGCAGTTCGCCTGATCCACCGGCCTACGGGCATGGTGGCCAACAGTCAGGAAGAGCGCAGTCAGCTGCAGAACCGCGAGAAAGCGTTGAACCGGCTGAAGGCAATGGTCGCAGCCAAGATCGAAGAAGAGCACGAGGCCGAGCTCGCTCGGATCGCTGGTCGTCAGGCCCAGGTCGGGTGGGGTAGCCAGATCCGCTCGTACGTGGTGCAGCCGTATCAGATGGTGAAAGACCTCCGTACTGAGGTCGAGACCAGCCAGATCGACGGTGTGCTCGACGGCGATCTCGACGACTTCATGGAGGGGTACCTCCGCTGGCGACGCCGCGAGGCGGAGTGAGTGGAGTACCGTTGGCCAGCTTGCGGACGGAACGAAACCCGATGACCTACGTGGAGATGCGTCCATGATCCGACTCGAAAACGTCACCAAGTCCTACTCCACGGAAGTGACCGCGCTCCGCGACGCGAACTTCGATATCGCCAAGGGCGAGTTCGTGTTCCTCGTCGGCCCGTCTGGCTCGGGGAAGAGCACGATGCTGCGGTTGATGAACCGTCAGGAGCGTCCCGAGAAGGGCGCGGTCTGGGTGGCCGGTCGCAACATCAACGACATGCCCGACAGCAAGGTGCCGCACCTGCGGCGCAACATCGGCAACATCTTCCAGGACTACAAGCTGCTCGCTGGCAAGACCGTGTTCGAGAACATTGCTTTTGCGTTGGAAGTCATCGGCAAGCCGCGGCACGTCATCCGCCAGCAGGTACCGGCGGTGCTGGAGCTGGTGGGTTTGGGCGGCAAACAGGAGCGTTTCCCGCACCAGTTGTCCGGCGGTGAGCAACAGCGTGTCTCCATCGCTCGCGCGTTCGTGAACCGGCCGCTGATCCTTCTCGCCGACGAGCCCACCGGCAACCTCGATCCGGCCACCGGCGAGGGCATCATGCGCCTGCTCGACCGGATCAACAAGACGGGTACCACCGTGGTGATGGCCACCCACGACCAACGAATCGTGAACATGATGCGCAAGCGAGTGATCCAGTTCGACCGCGGCGTCATCGTGCGCGACCAGGCCCGAGGGGTGTACGAATGATCTCTCGTATCCGCTACACGTTCCGCGAGATGTGGGCCAGCCTGTCGCGCAACCTCACGCTGACTGCCGCCGCCGTCATCACCTCCACGGTGTCGCTGTTCCTGTTCGGTGGAACCCTGCTGATCCAACGCGCATTCGACAATCAGTTGAAGAAGTGGACCGGCGGCGTCGAGATGATCGTCTACGTCAACCACGGTGCCACACCGGACAAGGTGGAGCTCATCCGCAAGGCACTGCTCGCTGAGTCGAGCACTGTGGAGACGGTGGACTACTGCGACGAGACCTGCTCGGCCGGTATCGCCGCCACCTTGTTTGCCACCGACCCCGCAGCGCTCGAGCAGCTGCTGCCGAATATCCCGTCGCTGTTCAAGGTGAAGCCTGTCGACAAGTCCAGCAGCGCGTTGTTGCGATCGTTGAAAACCCAGTTTGAGGGTCTCCCGAATGTGCACAGCGTGGAGACACCAGATGAGGCTGTTGATCTGCTGAGTCAGCTCAAGGACTTTTTCGGGGTGAGAACACTTGTCTTATCGGTAGTGCTGTTGGGGGCCTCTGCGCTCCTCATCTGGAACACCATACGAACCGCGATGTTCGCCCGACGGCGAGAGATCGAGGTGATGAAACTCGTGGGCGCCACCAACTGGTTCATTCGTCTGCCGTTCATGCTCGAAGGTCTGCTGCAGGGCATCGTCGGTGCCGCCATGGGCAGCGCCGCGTTGTTGTTCGTCAACGACAACTGGACGTCCGGAGTCAGGGGTTTCCCCGACAACTCGGGGCTCAAGTCGTTCGTTGTCACGGACGGATTCCCGCTGTGGGTCTGCTTCTGGATGGTGATCCTCGGCGCCTTCGTCGGTGCAGTGGGTTCCGCCACCGCGGCCTCCCGCTTCCTCGACGTCTGAGGTCGGCCCTGTAGGGTCGGCCCGCATGGACTACACCCAGATCATCTACGACGTTGCCGACCACATCGCCACGATCACGCTGAACCGTCCCGATCAGCTCAACGCGTTCACCAACACGATGATGCGCGAGTTGCTCGACGCGTTCGATCGCGTCGACGCTGATGACGACGTACGCGTCGTGATCGTCACCGGAGCTGGGCGTGGGTTCTGCGCGGGTGCCGACCTGTCGGCTGGCGGTTCGACATTCGCGAAGGGTGGTAGCGACATCATCACCGACGCAGGCGTGCCGCGCGATGGCGGCGGCATGGTGTCGCTGCGCATCTTCGAGTGCCTCAAGCCGGTGATCGGGGCGATCAACGGGCCGGCAGTGGGTGTGGGCGTCACGATGACGCTAGGTATGGACATCCGCCTGGCCAGCGAGACGGCGCGAATCGGCTTCGTGTTCGCCCGACGCGGCATCGTGCCCGAGGCCTGCTCGTCATGGTTTCTGCCGCGGCTGGTCGGCATCAGCCAGGCGCTCGAGTGGTGCTATTCGGGTCGAGTGTTTCCGGCCTCGGAGGCACTCGAGGGCGGCCTGGTGCGCAGCGTGCACGCTCCCGGGGATCTGCTGGTCGCGGCGCGTGTGCTGGCCACAGAGATAGCGGAGAACACCGCGCCTGTGAGCATCGCCCTGACCCGGCAGATGCTGTACCGCATGTTGGGTGAATCGCACCCGATGGCGGCACACCGTGCCGACTCTCGTGGCATTGTCGAGCGCGGCCGCAGCGCCGATGCTGCAGAGGGCGTCACCAGCTTCCTCGAGAAGCGAGCACCGCAGTTCTCGGTGAAGGTCAGCGATGGCCTGCCGGATCTGTTCCCCGGGTGGGAGCCTCCGAGCTTCTCCTAATCTCGCCGCGCTCGCGTGTCGACACCATGTGTGAACAGCCGGCGCCCTGGGCGCCGGCTGTGAAGGTTCTCGTCTGAGCTCAGCAGGGTCATAGGCTGCACACGTGTCCGACAACGACGATGTGACGGTGTACGACGCAGTGGGCGGGATGCCCTTCTTCGAACGACTGGCGGAGCTGTTCTACGTCGGGGTGAAGGGCGATCCGGTGTTGCGCCCGATGTACCCGGACGACGATATGGAGGGCGCGCAGCGTCGCCTGGCATTGTTCCTCGCCCAGTTCTGGGGCGGCCCGACGACGTACATGGAAGAGCGCGGGCACCCGATGCTGCGGGCACGGCACATGCCGTTCCCGATCGGCGAGGCCGAGCGCGATCGGTGGCTGGTGTGCATCGCTGCCGCTGTCGAGGAGCTCACCGAACCGGGCGAGATCCGCGAGCTGCTGATGGGCTACTTCGTACCCGCCGCCGATGCGATGCGCAACGAGGGGTTGCACCAGATTCGTCCCAGCTGAGCGGGTCTCGCGATCAGTACTGCCAGTAGAACTGGCTCCAGTCGGCGTCGCGCTTCTCCAGGAACGAGTCGCGACCTTCCTGTGCTTCGTCGCTGGCGTACGCCAGCCGGGTGGCCTCTCCGGCGAAAATCTGCTGGCCGACGAGGCCGTCGTCGATCAGGTTGAACGAGTACTTCAACATCCGCTGCGCCGTGGGGCTCTTGCCGTTGATCTCCTTGGCCCACTGCAGTGCGGTGGCTTCGAGATCGGCGTGGGGCACCACTTCGTTGACCGCTCCCATGTGCCACATCTGCTCGGCGGAGTACTCGCGACCGAGGAAGAAGATTTCACGTGCGAACTTCTGGCCCACCTGCCGGGCGAGATACGCGCTGCCGTAACCACCGTCGAAGCTGGCCACGTCGGCATCGGTCTGCTTGAACTTGGCGTGTTCCTTGCTGGCGAGTGTGAGGTCGCACACGGCGTGCAGGCTGTGCCCGCCACCCGCGGCCCAACCGTTCACGACGCAGATTACGACCTTGGGCATGAAGCGGATGAGGCGCTGCACTTCGAGGATGTGCAGGCGGCCTGCGCGCCCCGGCTCGATGGTGGCCGACGTGTCGCCCTCGGCGTACTTGTAGCCGTCTTTGCCGCGAATGCGCTGGTCGCCGCCGCTGCAGAAGGCCCACCCGCCGTCCTTCGGCGACGGGCCGTTGCCCGTGAGCAGCACGCAGCCGACATCGGTGGACATCCGGGCGTGGTCGAGCGCGGTGTACAACTGGTCGACCGTCTTGGGGCGGAATGCGTTGCGCACCTCTGGTCGGTTGAACGCGATCCGCACCGTGCCGTGCTCGAGTGAGCGGTGGTAGGTGATGTCGTCGAAGTCGAAGCCCGGCATTTCCTGCCAGCGGGTGGGGTCGAAAATCTCGGAAATCATGCGCGTCACTCTAGGGAGCCGCCCTCCCTGCCGGTGGTACGGTGCGCTCCATGTCGTATGCAGCGATCAACGGCCAAGAGATCTACTTCGAGGACACGGGTGGCACCGGTCCGGTGGTGATCCTGGGGCACGGGTTCTTGATGGATCACGAGATGTTTGCCCCTCAGGTGGCCGCCTTGCGCGATCAGTACCGCGTCATCACCTGGGACGAGCGCGGCTTCGGTGAGACCCACTACGACGGGAAGGCGTTCTCGTACTGGGACTCGGCGAAGGATTGCATCGCGTTGCTCCACCACCTCGGTATCGACCGTGCGGTCGTCGGTGGGATGAGCCAGGGTGGTTTCCTGTCGCTGCGCGCTGCGTTGTTGGCACCGGCGATGGTGCGTGGCCTGATCCTGCTCGACACGCAGGCAGGCGCCGAGCACGCCGAGAAGATCCCGCTCTATCAGGGCATGATCGACATGTGGCTGGCAGTGGGTGCCGTCCCAGATCTGGCCAACACCGTCGCGTCGATCATCATCGATGACCCGGCGGAGAGCCCGAAGTGGGTGGCCAAGTGGGCTGCCAAGCCCAAGGAGTACATCGTCGAGCCGGGTCGCTGTCTGCTCACGCGTGACGACATCTCGCACCGCCTCGCTGAGATCACCTGCCCCGCGCTCGTCGTGCACGGCACTGAGGACACCGCGATCGAGATGCACCTCGCCGAGGCACTCTCCGCCGGTCTGGTGGGCAGTCGTGGGGTGGTGCAGGTGGGTGGCGCTCATGCGGCCAGCCTCACCAATCCGGTTCCGGTGAACGCGGCGATCCTCGAGTTCCTCGCCGGGCTGGGCGCGTGACTGCACTCAGTCTCTTCGGTATCGCCGGTTTGCCCGAGATCGCGCCTGGCACCGATCTGGGTCGAGCCATTCTCGAAGCAGCCTCGGCCGCGAGTACTCCGCTTGCAGATGGTGATGTCGTAGTGGTGACCTCGAAGATCGTGTCGAAGGCCGAGGGTCGTACGGTCGAACTCGCCGACATCGAGCCTTCGGAGTTCGCCCGTCAGTGGAGCGAGCAGTGGGGCAAGGACGCGGCGGTCACCGAGCTGGTGCTGCGCGAGTCGAAGCGCATCGTGCGTCAGATCGGGCCGATCCTGATCACCGAGACGCACCACGGGTTCGTGTGTGCCAACAGCGGTATTGATCAATCGTCATCTGGTGCGCACGGTCGAGCCGTGCTGCTGCCGTTGGACAGCGACGCCAGTGCCCGCGGTATTCGCGCCACGTTCCGGGCTGCAGGTGTGAATGCCGCAGTGATCATCTCCGACACGTTCGGGCGTGCGTGGCGTGAGGGCCAGACCGATATCGCGATCGGCATTGCCGGGATGCAACCGATCCTCAGCTACATCGGGCAGGTCGATCCGCACGGCCACGAGTTCCAGGTGCAGGCGCTGTGCACGGCGGACGAGATCGCCGGAGCAGCGGAACTGGTGAAGGGCAACCTCTCGCGGGTGCCCGTCGCTGTGGTGCGCGGCTACGCGTGGGAGGCCGACGACACGGCCACCATCGCGCCCGTGCTGCGCGATCAGTCGCGCGACCTCTTCCGCTGACGCGCCGCGCACCCGCGAAGTGCTGGACTACAGGGCATGGAACATGTGGAAGTCAGCCGCACCATTGCTGCCACCCCGGAGCGCCTCTACGCGTTGATCAGCGATCTGCCGCGCATGGGCGAGTGGTCGCTGGAGAACAACGGTGGGAAGTGGCTCAAAGGCGCCACCGGCCCGACGGTCGGTGCGAAGTTCAAGGGCAAGAACTCCAAGGGCTTCCGCCGTTGGAGCACGATCGCCACCGTGGTGACGGCCGACGCTGGTAGGGAGTTCACGTTCGACGTCACCGTCGCGGGCCTGAAGGTGGCTCGCTGGGGCTACCGCTTGGAGAGCGTGGATGGCGGGACGAAGGTGACACAGTACTGGGACGACCACCGCGTGAAGGTGATGAAGGTGCTGACGGGTTTGGCGTTGAACGTGCCCGACCGGGCATCGCACAACACCGCTGGCATGGAGCACACTCTGGAGCAACTGGCCGCAGCGGTGTGAACCGCGATCGGGTCCGTCACCCGTGAAGCGGGTGCCGCCGGAAGAACTCCCACATCAACTCGTTCGCGCTGATGCTCATCGTCGTGCGGCCGATGAGGTCCTCCACCTTCGCCGCCACGGCGCTGCCTGGCCATGTGTGGCCGCCTCCCGTGATCGTGTAGAGGACGGTCTCGCCGTCGGCAGGGCACGTCCAGGTCCTGCGGACGACGTCGTCGGCGACGTCGGTGTCGACAGGATCACCGGTGCAACCGTTCGCGTTCGCCCACGCCGCGACCACGTCCGGTACCGCTACGGGCGCCTCGTCACCGGCGATCACGGCGGTGCCGATCGGGCCCGAACCATCCGGCCGCGGCAGTGCGGCGACCTTCGGACCGTAGCCACCGGTGTACGCGAGGTAGGCGTCGTCTGTGCCGTGGAACGCGATCATCGGCACGGTGCGGCCGGGGGCGCAGTCGGACTCGTGGCGCACTCCGGCCACTGGCGCGGCGGCAGCGACGCGGTCCGGGATCCAACACGCGACTCGTGAGGTCATCATCGCCCCGTTGGACATGCCGGCGAAGAAGACGCGGTTGGTGTCGATGCAGGTGCTCGCCTCAGCATCGTCCAACATGCCCTCCAGCCAGGTGAGGTCGGCGCTGCCGGAAGAGGTGTTCCACAGGTCGACCGGACGCTCGATCGCTGGCGTGATCGTGATGAACCCGTGCTTGTCTCCCGTGGCGCCGAGGCCGGAGAACTGCACGTGGATCGCGGCCGACTCGGACCACCCGTGCAGATCGATCACCAGTGGCAGCGCGCGGGTGCCGTCGTACACCGGCGGAAGGTGGCGGATGTAGCTGCCGTCCAGCCCGGCGGCCGTGAACGGTTGCGTGGTCTCGCCCGGCGGGATCGCTGCGCCGCAGCCCGTGGAGGCCGCAGTGGCGACAGCGGCGTTCGCGACGAAGTCCTTCACGGCCTGCACACCCTGCGCCGGGTAGTTGATGTTCAGCCCGGTCACCCCCATCTCGAGGAATGACGCGTACGAGGCAAGGTTCTCCAGAGTGCGATCGTTGGGCCACACCCAGACGACGTAACCGGCGGCTGCGGAGTCGGCTACCAGTTGCGGCGTGATCACCGTGATGCCGCTGGCAGTCGGTGGCAACTGCAGGATGCGCATGCCCGCCGGAACGGGCTTGCGCGACAACACCCAATCGGTGAGGGCGCCTTGCCCAGGCGAAAGTTCGGCGGCGGGGAGCAGCGAGTGGAAGTACGTCAGCACTTCGTCGTCGAACGAGCTGATGACGGTGGAGTCCACCCGGTCGAGTGCCACGAGCAACCGGGCGAGTTCATCGGCTGCCGCGTGCGCCGGCGCCCCTGTTCCCTTGATCTCGATGCCCATCGACAGCGAGGGGAATCGAGCTGCGAGCTGCTCGAACGTGGGAACCGCGAAGTCGTCGGCCGAGTATCCGTTGGGTGGAGGGGCGTCGCCGGTGCGCATACCGCGATACAGGTACTCGCTCTCGGGTCGGTCGTGGCACACGCCGCACGCCTGGGTGAACCAGTACGCGTCGTCGAGTGCAGAGATCTGGGCGTAAGTGAGGTCTCCGACCGCGCCAGTGCCGTTCGTGCTGCCGTCGACGGTGTCGTCGTGCTGCACGACGAGCACGCCGTCCTTGGACAGCATCACGTTCAGGTCGAGCATGTCGACCCCGGCCTTGGCGCTCTCGCCGAATGCATACATGGTGCTCGCCGGGAACTCGTCTTCACCGGCGGTGTGGGCGAGCACGAGCGGGCGACCGAGTGTCAGCAGTTCGTCGATCGTCTTCGGTGCCGGTGCCACCGTCGTGGTGGTAGCGAGGGCGGTGGTCGAGGCCGCGGCAGCAGCCGGTGTGGTCGTGGTGGCCGATGGGTTGTCGGCGCATGCGCCGACAAGGAGTGCGAGGGGGAGCAGGAGGCGGGGACGCAACATGCGTGCAGTCTTGTCGGACTATGGGTCCTTTGTGCATTTGTAAAGCGGACCTTTGCCCCTAGTGGCGGCATTCAGCTGCGGTGAGGATGACGCCAACGTTACGTAGTTCGACGCAACGTCCTTACTTGGGGGTTCTCACACATGCGACGTTCATTCGTACTCGGTGCACTTGGTCTGATTGCCATGGCGGGCGTTGCGGTTGGCTGCAGCGACAGCAAGACGGCGTCCACCACCACAGCCGGCGGAGGCGACGTCACGGTGCCGAGCGGCGCTGAGGGAACCCCTGTCGCGGTCGTTGCGGCCGACACCTCGGCCACCACTCAGACCCTCACGGCCGACCCGATCAGCGTCGCTGCCGGCCAGGTGACCTTCACGTTCCAGAACACGGGCACCAAGCAGCACGAGATGATCATCCTCAAGACCGACGACGCGATCGACGCACTCGTGGTCGGCGCGGACGACAAGGTCAGTGAAGCTGCCTCCGTCGGCGAGATCAGCGAGACCGATGCCGGCAAGACCGTCACCAAGACGTTCCCCCTTGCTGCCGGCAAGTACATCTTGGTGTGCAACATCGCCAAGCACTACGCCCAGGGTATGCGGGTCGCCTTCACCGTGACAGGGTGACGCCATGAGCGATCGCTCGCTGGGGTGGCCCAAGGCCACCCTTTACGGAACGCTCGTCGTTGCCGTCGCCTTCCTTGCACTCATTGAGGTTCCCGACCTGCTGGTGTCGAACCTCAGCGGAATGTCCCGCAACACACGGGTTTACCTGGCCAGCGGGTGGTTCTTCATCGCGCTGGTCGCGCTGCTCTGGGCACTCCGCAAGCTGCAGGCCAGGGCGCTGCGCAGATGAGCACACCCGTCTCACCAGACGCCAAGTGGCTGTGGGACAACGAACCGTGTCGTGCCGCCTGCCCCGTTCACACGGACGCAGGCGCCTACGTCACGGCCATCGCTGATGGCCGCTTCCGTGATGCCTACGCGATCGCCCGCAGGCCCAACCCCTTCCCGTCGATCTGTGGCCGTGTCTGTGCCGCTCCATGTGAGTCGGCCTGCAGGCGCGGCAAGATCGACGCCCCGATCGCGATCCGTGCGCTGAAGCGTTTCGTCGACGAGCGTTTCGGAGTGGAGAGTGCCGGTGGTTCGGAGATGTGGCACGCGGCGCACGGCACGGTGCCCGAGGCCACGCTCGGTTCGGTCGGCATCATCGGCGGTGGAGTCGGTGGTCTCTCGGCGGCGCACGAGTTGCGCCTCGCCGGACACGCGGTCACGGTCTATGAGGCCGACGAACGTCTCGGCGGCATGGTCCTGCTCGGCATCCCCGAGTATCGCTTGCCGCGTGAGATCATCGCTGCGGAGATCGCCGCCATCGTCAGCCTCGGTGTCGAAGTTCGTCTCGGCTGCCGTGTCGGACGCGACATCACGTTCGAAGAGATTCTCGGCGAGCACGATGCGGTGTTCGTGGCTGCAGGCGCCTGGCAGGCGCGTGGTCTCGACATCCCCGGTAACGAGCAGGACGGCGTGCTGAAGGCCGTCGAGTTTCTACTCAACGTCAACCAGGGTTACACGGTCGACCTCGGCGAACGAGTAGTGGTGGTGGGTGGCGGCAACGTCGCCTTCGATGCCGCTCGAACCGCGCTGCGCGCTGCGGCACGTGACGAACCGACTCCGGGGCCGGTGGCCCTCGGTGATCGGGCTGAGCAGGATGCCCAGCGCGACATCACCACCACCATGGACGTGGCCCGTGCTGCGCGCCGAGCTGGCGTACGCGACGTCACCGTGATCTCGCTCGAGTCGGCCGCCGAGTTGCCTGCAGCGCTCGAAGAGGTAGAAGAAGCGGAGTTGGAAGGCATCACGCTGATCCATCGCCGTGGTCCGCACCGCGTCATCGGCGAGGGTGGTCGGGTCACTGGTTTGGAGACCATCGACGTGCTCTCGGTGTTCGACGAGTTGCACCGGTTCGCGCCGGTGTTCGCTCCCGATACACAGAGGATCATCCCGGCCGACACCGTCATCCTCGCGGTGGGCCAGTCGTCCGACACAACGTTCATCTCAGCCGATCTCGGCCTCGACCGCACCCGCTTCGGCGGTCTCGTAGTCGATGCCTCCCTGCGCACCACGCATCCCAAGGTGTGGGCCGGTGGCGACGTCGCGTTCGGTCCGCGCAACCTCATCGACGCGATCGGCGACGGCCAGCGTGCCGCCGCCTCCATCCACGCCGCGCTCACCGGGGGCACCGCCCCGTCGCGTACGGATGTGAAAGTCGAGTTGATCCCCAAGCCCGCGTTCCGGCGAGTCGACAGCGAGTACGACAGCCTTGCTCGCGGCGTCGTGCCCAGCCTCGCCGCCGAGCGGCGTATCGGCTTCACCGAGGTCGAGCACGGCTTCACCGAGGACGGCGCGGTCCGCGAGGGCTTCCGCTGTCTGCGCTGTTTCGAGAACATCATGTTGAAAGCCGACCTGTGCATCTTGTGCGGGCTGTGCGTCGACGTGTGCCCCGAGAACTGCATCACCATCGTGCGCGCCGACCACATCGGCGCCGGTACTGCAGCGCAATCCGCGCTCGTACTCGACGAGGAGGTCTGCATTCGCTGCGGCCTCTGTATCAACCGCTGCCCACCTGCGGCACTGGTCATGGTCTACGCCAAGGAGATCCAACATGACTGAGTTGCTCCCCTCCGAACCCGACGCCGAGGAACGCGACGCGCTGCAACCAGCAGCGACGCCGGGTCCTCGTTCGCGCCGTGATCGCATCCGCCAGGGGGAGGCGTGGAGGTCGGTGTTCCGGCACCCGAACCTCGACACCCCTCGCGGCCGCGCACTGCAGTCGTTCTCCAACGTGTTCCTGCACGTGTACCCGGTGAAGGTTCCTGCCCGCGTCCTGCGGATGCGGTACTCCTTCCGACTTGGGTTCATCGCCACGGTCTTGTTCAGCATCCTGGTCAGCACCGGCGTGTACCTGATGTTCTTCTACACACCGTCGGTGACGTCGGCGTATGGCGACATGCAGAAGTTGCGCACCGGTGTCGGCTTCGGCCAGCTGATGCGGAACGTGCACCGGTGGTCGGCACACCTGATGGTGTTGGTAGTGGTGCTGCACCTCATCCGCGTGTTCTACGCCGGTGCGTACAAGCGCCCACGGCAGTTCAACTGGGTGTTGGGCATGGGCCTGTTCGCGATCACGCTCGGCTTCTCGTTCACCGGCTACCTGCTGCCGTGGGATCAGCTGAGCTACTGGGCGGTCACGGTCGGCACCAACCTCGTGAACTACGTGCCCTTCATCGGCACACTGCTGCGCGACCTGTTGATCGGAGGCGAGCAGATCGGCCAGATCACGTTGCTGCGGTTCTATGCACTGCACGTCGCGGTGCTGCCGGTGGCGTTGTGTGTGCTGCTGATGGTGCACATCTGGCGTGTCCGTAAGGATGGGTTCGCAGTGCACCGCGGCGGCGTCGGTGCCTTTGCCGCTACTGATGCCCCTGCCAACGCAACGTCGTCACCGGAACCGGTGATGGCGCTCACCAAGGACCACACGCGTTCGCGTCTGTTGGGCGTCGTCGACCGTGAAGTCGAGACGGCTGAGGAACGGCCGGTCGACGACACCGTCTTCACCTGGCCGCACATGCTGGTTCGTCACGTCGTGGTGGCGCTGGGCACTGCGGCCGTCGTGATCGCTCTCGGGGTGGCCTTCGCGGCGCCGTTGCGTGGAGTCGCCAACCCCGACTCGACGCCGGAGCCAGCAAAGGCGCCGTGGTACTTCGTCGGTCTGCAAGAAATGTTGTCGCACTTCGATCCGCTGGTGGCGGGCATCTTGCTGCCGGCCGGCGTTTTGCTGGTGTTGACGTTCTTGCCCTACATCGACCGCAACCCGGCCACAGAGGCTCGTAACCGCAAGGTTGCGATCGTGGCATTCAGCATCATCTTGATCATTGCCGTGGTCGCCACGGTCGTTGGTCTGGCCTTCCGTGGACCTGGGTGGAAGTTCATCACCCCCTGGAACCACTCGTACATCGAGATGTGAGGAGCGACACAACCATGGTCATCAACCGACGCTACTTTCTCCGCAGGGCGTGGAAGGCGTGCACGGCGTTCCTCGGCGGTGCCGCTGTGTGGACCTCGTGGGAGATGCTGAAGGCGCGCGACGTTGCCGCCGGCGGCAAGATCACACTCGGCAACCCCGTCGACTACAAGGACGGCACCGCGACCTACGTCCGCGAGGGCCGGCTCTGGGTGGTCAATGCAGGTGGGCATCTGCGGGCGTTGTCGCAGAAGTGCCCACACCTGGGCTGCCGTGTGCCGTTCTGCGACAGCTCCGGGCGTTTCGAGTGCCCGTGCCACGGCTCGGTGTTCAACATCGGCGGTGAGTACATCCAGGGCCCGACGCCGCGAGGAATGGACGGGTACGCGCTGTCAGTCGAGGGTGATGCGCTGGTCGTCGACACCGGGTCTGTGATCACAGGTCCCGAGAACAGCGTGCAGAACTTTGATTCGACGGCCAAGGGCCCGTCCTGTGCGGCGGGAGGCTGACTGATGGCGAAGGATCCGAAACCCGCGCTGAAGCCGTTCGAGCCGGAGTGGCTGGAGCGCAGCCTCGACCGTTATTACACGGTCGGACTGCTGTTCATGCTCGTGCTGATTGTCGCCTTCCCGCTGTACAAGCTGTCCGAGCCGAATCTGCGCAAGGACGCCAAGGCCGAGCAACAGGCCAACTATGTCGTCTATGGCGCCGAGCTCTACAAGAACACCTGCGCTCAGTGTCACGGTGAGAAGGCGGCCGGGGGTGGCTCGGCACCCACCTTGAACTCGAAGGAGTTTCTCGGGGCGACCAGCGATGGTCAGATGCAGTCGATCATCGGTGTCGGCGTGCCGGGCAGCGATATGTCGGCATGGAACATGGACTTCGGTGGTGCGCTGACCAGTGAGCAGATTCGCGAACTGGTCACCTACATCCGTTCGTTCGAGCCGACTGCTCCGAGCATCCCCGACTGGCGCAAGGGAGCCACGGCGGGAGGCTGAGCGGCTCAGCGCAGCCCAACTCGGCGCAGAATGGCGTACTCCACTGCCACCTGGGCAGCGGTGGCCGCGTTGTTGCGCACAAGGGCCAGGTTGGCCACCAGGCTGCGGCCGCCGGAGCCTTCGACAACTCGTTTCAACAAGAACGGGGTGACGTCCTGACCGGTGATGCCCTTGGCATCGAGATCGGCCAGCGCCTCGTCGATGAACGTCGCGATCTCTGCTGCAGGAATCTCGTGTTCGACCGGGATCGGGTTGGCGATGCTGATACCGCACGACAGGCCGAGGTCGGTCCAGGCCGACCACATCATCCGTGCCAATGCTGCGGGGCCATCGAGGCGCCGAGGTGCAGGCAGACCGCTGGTGCGGCTGTAGAAGCTGGGGAAGTCGTCGCTGCCGTTCACGACCACCGGTACGCCGAGCGTCTCGAGACGTTCCAGCGTGAGGCGGATATCGAGGATGCTCTTCACACCTGCCGAGACCACGGCCACTGGCGTGACGGCCATCTCGGTGAGGTCGGCCGAAATGTCGAACGAGGTGGCTGCGCCGCGGTGTACGCCGCCGATACCGCCGGTGGCGAACACCTTGATGCCCATCATCGACGCGAGCTTCATTGTGGAGGCCACCGTCGTGGCGCCGGTGCGTTTGCTGGCCAACAGCCACGGCAGGTCGCGAGTGGTCGCCTTCACCACACCCTGTTCACTGGCGAGGCGTTCGAGTTGCTGAGGGGAGAGGCCGACGAGGCACTGACCATCGATGACTGCGATGGTGGCGGGAGTGGCACCGTTGGCGCGCACGATCGCTTCCACTTCGGTGGCCAACTCCACGTTCTGTGGATACGGCAGGCCGTGGCTGATGATGGTGCTCTCCAGCGCCACGACCGGCGTTCCGGCAGCGAGTGCCTCGGCGACGGCGGGTAGGAGGGTGATCAGGTTCGGGTTCATCGGGCTCCCCAGGAGAAGGTCTGCTTGAACAGTCTGAGGCACGAGAACGCTTCTGCCTCCACGATGTCGGTACGACTGCGCAACTGTGAAAGGAGTCGCAGCAGGTGGGCATCGTCGTCGGCGACCACTTCGAACATCAGGTCGTAGCGGCCGGTGGTGGCCACCAGGTACTCCACCTCGTGCATCTCCGCGAGGGCGAGCGCCGTGGTTTCGGCATCACCGGCGACTCGGGCCCCGATCATCGCCACCCGCCGAACCCCCAGCGAGAGCGGGTCGGTGACTGCGACGATCTGCATCACGCCGGTATCGGTGAGTCGTTGCACTCGTTGGCGGATGGCGCCCTCGGTGAGCCCGACCTCGGCAGCCACCTTCGTGAACGGCATGCGGCCATCGGCCTGCAGCAGTTCGATGATCATGCGGTCCTTGTCATCAAGTGTCGTGACGGTGCGTTCGTTGCTCATGCGTTGCTCCGCGCAGCGAACTCGCGGCTGGCGTCGGTGAGTGCTCGTCGCAGCACTTGTTCGATGAACACGAACTCCTCCTCGCCGGCGATCAGCGGCGGCGACAACGTGATCACGGGTTCGCCTCGGTCGTCGGCGCGGCAGATCAGGCCAGCCGCGTAGAGCCGCGGCGAGAGGTAGCCGCGCAGCAACCACTCGGCCTGCTCGGCGGTGAACACACCGCGCGTTGCCTTGTCGGGTACGAGTTCGATGGCGAGGAAGTAGCCGTCGCCGCGCACGTCGCCGACGAGAGGGATGTCGAGCAAACCCTTGATCAGTTCCTTGAAGCGACCTTCGTTGGCGAGCACATGACCGCACAGGTCTTCACGTTCGAACAGATCGAGGTTGGCGTTGGCGACGGCGCACGACACCGGATGAGCGCCGAAGGTCTGGCCTTGCAGGAACGTATTCGTGTCCTGCAAGAACGGTTGGGCGATGCGGTCGCTGATCATCACTCCACCGAGCGGGGAGTACCCGGACGTGACGCCCTTGGCGAAGGTGATCATGTCGGGCTGATAGTCGTAGCGCAGGCTGCCGAACATGTGCCCGAAGCGACCGAACGCAGAGATGACCTCGTCGCTGACCAGCAGTACGTCGTACTCGTCGCAGATCTCGCGTATCCGCTTCCAGTAGCCCTCGGGTGGTGTGAATGCGCCGCCGGTGTTCTGCACGGGTTCCATGAACACTGCGGCCACTGAGTCGGGCCCCTCCATCTCAATGCGCAAGGCGAGGTCTTCGGCGCAACGCAGCGAGCAACCGTCGAGGTGTTTGCAGTCGATGCAGCGATAGCAGTACGGCGTTTGCACTTTGATCGCGCCGGGCATCAACGGCTCGAACGGAGTCTTGATCGAGGGCACGCCGGTGAGGCTGAGGGCTCCCAGGGAGGTGCCGTGGTAGGCGAGGTAGCGGGAGATCACCTTGGTGCGGCTGTGTTGTCCGCGGAGCTTCCAGTACTGACGCGACAGCTTGATCGCGGTCTCCACTGCGTCGCCGCCGGTGGGTGTGAGGAACACCCGGTTCAGATCGCCGGGTGCGTACTCGGCGAGGCGTCGCGCCAGTGTGATCGCCGGTTCGTGGGCAAAACTCCACACCGGGAAGTAGGCGAGTGTTGCTGCCTGTTCGCGCGCCGCGTCGGCCAACTCCGTGCGGCCGTGACCGGCCTGCACCGTGAACAGCCCGGACAGGCCGTCGAGGTAGCGGTTGCCGCGGTCGTCCCAGACGTAGCAGCCCTCGCCACGGGTGATGATCGGTACCCCGTCCGGGAACGCGCCGAGGCGGGTGAAATGCATCCACAGATGGCGCTGCGCGTCATCGGAGAGAGAACTCATCATGGCTCCGATTGTCGTAGGTATGAACTACGACAATCGTAGCCAGTGAGCGAGTGGGGTCAGGACCCCGTGGTGTCGTCGGGGATACCGCAGACGTCCTTGGAGTACGCCTTGAGGTTGCTCTGGGCAGTCGTGTAGTCGGCGCTGTCGATCAAGGTGTTCAGCTCGGTCGCTTCCGGGGCGGCCGCCAGCTTGGTGAAGTCGTAGTCGTACTTGACGAAGATCGCGATCATCCTGTCGACCGTGTCGGTCATCAAGTGCACATCCTTGGCGATCGATGCCGGTGGGTTCGCATCGAGCGCATGTACTTCGCCCTGCATCGTGGTGAACGCCGCCTTGATAGCGGCCGCGTCGGTGCCACTCATTACCGAGTCGAGTTCGTTGGCCTTGGCCTTGTAGCTGGTGATCAGCCCGCAGTACACCGTGTCGGTGCTACCGCTGGACTTCTTGTCGTCGCTGCATGCGCCGAGCAGTGCCGTGATGGCGAACGCGCCGATCAGCAGAGTCGTGGAACGCTTTTTCATGGGATCTCCTGGTGGGCTAAGGGGGTGCTCCCAGCGTAGATGAGGTCCTCAGCGCAGGGCGTGATTCCGATCGCAAGCAGTGGGCGCGCCTAGCGTGACGGCATGCATGCCGCACTCGTCACCGCATCTTCCGGCCCGATCGGCACGATCACGCTCGACCGTCCGGCCAAGCGGAATGCGGTCACCTACGACATGTGGATTGCTCTCGGCGCGGCGTGCCACACGCACGCTGGAGACCCGTCCGTGCGTGTGGTCGTGCTGCGAGGCGCTGGTGACCACTTCTGCGCCGGTGCCGACATCGGTGAGTTGCTCACCGAACGACCGGCCCATGTTCCATCGTTCATGGATGTGAACATGATCGCCGAGCACGCGCTGGCGAACCTTCCGAAGCCCACGGTGGCGTTTGTGCAGGGCGACTGCATCGGTGGTGGCTGTGCGCTCGCGATCGACTGCGACATCCGCATCGCCGTCGAAGGTTCGCGCTTCGGGATCACCCCCTCGAAGCTGGGCATCGTCTACCCGCCGGCCTCGCTGGAGCGGGTGGTGCGTCTCATCGGCCCGGCCGCCCGACGCTTGCTCTATACGGGCGATCTCATCGACGCGCATGAAGCGCTGCACCTTGGCCTCGTTGATGAGGTGCTGTCAGCGGGTCGGGCCGAGGTACGGCTCGCCGAGTTGTGTGCGACGCTGGCGCAGCGTTCGCTGTTGACCCAGGCTGCCACCAAGCAGATGATTGCAGCGGTGTTGAGCCATGGTGCCGTGCCAGCCGATCTGGCCGACGCGTGGGCGCGTGAGGTGGCAGTTGCCGCGGACCCGGCCGAAGGTGTCGCCGCCTTTGCCGAGCGCCGCGCCCCGAAGTTCAGCTGGAACGGCCCCAACCCCACCTAGCCCTTCTCGTCACACTGCACGCTCGGACCCCCGTGAACGCCGTAGGACAAGAACGTGGGTTCGCAGGGGTGAGGGGGTGAGTGAGGTGGTCAGCCGGAGTGAGCGCCGTGTCCGCTGCCGGACATCTGCGTCTCGATGAGCAGTACCCGCGCGTTGGCCCCTGCGCTGGAGCGGTAGCGGTGGGGAAGTCGTGAGGGGTACGAGAGGAAGTCGCCGGTCTCGAGGCGGCTGATGGTGCCGTCGACGTCGACCTCCACCGGCCCGGCCACTACGTACAAGGCTTCGAAGCCCTCGTGTGACCAGGGTTCGAGGAACTCGCGGGACAGGCCGATGAGCTCGATCACGTGGAATGGAGCATCGCCGGGAAGCAGGAGTCGGCGTAGCGATTCGCCGTCAGTGTCGATCGTGGGAACGTCGGCGCCGGCCGCACGCGCGAGCGTGGGTTCGGCAGCGACCGACGGGCCACCGAACAGCGCTTGTGGTGTGGTGGAGAGCGCAGTGGCGATGCGGTACAGCGACTCCATCGATGGACGGGCGCGGCTGTTCTCGATCTGTGAGAGGAACGGCTGCGAGAGGCCGGCCCGCTCGGCGAGTTCGGTGAGGGTGAACTCGCCGGCAAGCCGGCGTTCGCGAACTGCCGTGCCCAGTGACGCCCAGCGATCGGCGTCGGGGGCGAGGGTCACTTGACCAGCGGCATCACTTCGGTGATGAAGCGTTCCATTTGCTCCACCGCTTTGCTGTACGGGTCGCCCACGAGGTGCGGAAAGAGCGTGAGGTACTCGACGCCCATGAGGTCGCGCAAGTACTGCACATGCTCGGCCACCTCTTCTGGGGTGCCGACCAGAATGGTGCGCTGGGCCATCGACTCCTCCAGCGTAGGAATCAGACCGGGCTTCGCCGGCTTGCCGTCCTCGCCCATGTAGCCGCGGCTCCAGCCGTACGGCCCCAGGAACTTCCAGAACTCGTCGTGGCCGTTGCGGGCTGTACGCATGGCCTCTTCGTGGGTGTCTTCAATCCGCACGCTGACGACGAGCATCCGCTTGTCGCCTCGGCCGAGTCCGCTTCCATGGTGCTGCTCGTGCAGTTCGCCATAGCGGTCCCACATCCGCTTGATGAACGACGGGTGTTGGTTCCAGAACACGGCCCCGTGGTCGACGATCGGCACATACTCCACCGTGGGCGGGCTGGTGACGGCCTGCCAGATCTCGTACGGGTAGATCGGGCGCGGAACGAGGGTGAGTTCCTTCACGGTCGTCCCGCGATCCGGGATACCGGGGACTGGGATCTGGAAGTACTTGCCGTCGAAGGAGAATTTCTCTTGCGTGAGCGATCGGCGGATGATCTCCATCGACTCCTCGAAGTACTCACGGTTCTTCAGGTCGTCAGCGGCCTGGTCGGGGTTGTCGAGCGAGCCGATGGAGACGTGCTGATCGTTGAGGTGCAGGATCTCGCGCGGGACTGTGCCGCGCCCCACTCCGAGGATGCCGCGTCCGCCGGAGAGGTTGTGCATGGTGGCGAAGTCTTCGGCCAGACGCAACGGGTTCCATTGGGGCACGACGTTGAACATCGCTCCGAGACGGATGTTCTTGGTGCGGGCAGCAATCCAGGCCGAAATCAGAATGCCGTTGGGGATGACTTCGTAACCCTCGTACTGGAAGTGGTGCTCGGTGGTCCAGAAGCTGTCGAAGCCAAGCCGGTCGGCCTCCACGGCGGCATCGATGTACTGCAGCGTCGCGTCCCAGCAGGCGGCGTTGTCGAAGTTGCGGTCCATTGGGTTGGGCAGACCTGCTCCCGCATCGGGCATCTCGACGCCACCAAAGAAGAACGCTCCCAGTTTCATGTGCACTCCCTGCTTGTCCTGTGTGTCAGCGAACGTAGCAGGATATTGATGCTGTCAATATCAACGATGTGTGAACGCTCGGCGCGGCCACTGCGACAGGGTGCCCAAGAACGCCAGCGCGGAAATGACAAGGATCGCCCAGCGCAGGTGCACCGTGTCGGCCAGGACCCCCAGCACGAGTGGCCCGATGGTGACGGCGACGCCGTTGCCCATGGCGGCATAGGCGCCCAGCGAGACGGAGTCCATCGTGTGCTGTGCCCGTTGGTAGAAGCGGTCGACAGCCATCGGATACAGCAGGCCGCCGAACGTTCCGACGACTGCCAACCCGGCGACCTTGAGGCCCAGCGATGGTGCGAAACACATCACCGCGGCGCCGAGTCCGGCCATCGCAAATGCCACTGAGGTGGTGGCGGCACCGAGGCGGCGAATGATGCTGGTGGCTCTGAGACGTGAGGCGAACATGCAGATCGGAAACACCGCCGAGAGCACCGGAGCGCTGCCAGCAGACGCGCCACCGACATCGCGGAGGTAGGTCACTGACCACACGCCGATGGTGAACTCGGTCATCACGGCATGCACGATGTGCAGCCACGGCACCAGCACCGCCCGATCGCGGAAGTGGCGCAGCGAGAACGTTCCCTGGCGAACGCCAGTGGGGGCTTGCACGCGGCGGGCGACGGTGAAGAACAGCACCCCGAGCGCGGCGGTGAGCATCAGGTATGCGGGGCGCCATGACCACCCGGCGCCCAGCACGGTGCCGATGACAAGGCTGAACACGACTCCGGCGACTGCGGGTGCCGCGTTGACTGCGGCAAAGGCCTGGGCGCGGTGTTCGCCGTGATGGTCGCTGACCACACCGGGCAGCGTCATCACCAGCAGGGCTGAACCTGTTCCGGAGACGGCCGTGCCCGCCAGCGTGATCGGCCAGGCCGGGCCGAGCACGAAACAGGTAACGCCGGTCAGGATCATCGTGGCCGCCAGAGCAACCGTGAGGCGGCGGCCGATCCAATCGATCAGGCGGACACCGAACACACCGCACGCCAGCAGACCAACGCCGAACGTGCTGCCGTGCAATGCGGCGATGACACTGCTGATGTGGAACTGGTCGATCAGCTCGGCGAGGACGACACCGACGCTGAGCGCGGGCACCAACAAGCAGAAGGCGAGCGCGGTCGAGACCGTCAGCCGGTCCCACTGAAAGGTCGTGGGCTCGTCGATTCCGGTCGTCACTGTCACAGTTGTAGCAAAACAGCGCGCCGACTCGATGATTGGATAGTGAAAGGATTCCATCGATGCCGGACATGGACCGTTCATGAACCGTCCGCCTCACGTCCCGGATGCGATTCGTCGCGACCGCTACGAGCGGATCTTTCGCGAGGTGTACGAGCCGCTACAGCACTATGTGCTGCGCCGGGCGGCGCCGTCGGTGGTCGATGATGTCGTGGCCGAAGCGCTGTCCGTGTTGTGGCGTCGGCTCGACGAGGTGCCCGACGACGCCGCCTTGCCGTGGTGCTACGGGGTCACTCGTCGATGTCTCGCCAATCACCGTCGCGGCGACACGCGCCGCCAGCAGTTGGCACAGCGGTTGGCCAACGAGCCGGTGAGCGTCGCAGTGTCGTTGGGCAATGAGTCGGAGCTGACCGCGGCGCTTGAGCAACTGTCCACCGATGAACGCGAGCTAGTGCGGCTGTGGGCGTGGGAGCAACTGCAGCCTCGGGAGATCGCCGTCGTGCTGGCCATCAGCGCCAACGCAGTGTCCATCCGGCTGCATCGCGCCCAGCGGCGTCTGGCCGATGCGCTCGCTGCAGGGCGAAAGGATCCGGGTCATGCCGGACACGAAGCGGTCGGACACGCCAAGGAGGCACGGTGAACGACGACGAGCTGATGTCACGGCTCCAGCGGATCGATCCGTCCTCGGGTGTGCCCGTCCACCCCGTCGACGGCCCCGATGCCGCAGCACTCCTGGAGCAGATCATGAACGAACCGATCACGCCGGCCGCGCCGGCCAAGAACCCCTATACCCCCAGCCGCAAGGCATGGTGGGGCTTCGGCGTCGCCGCCGCAGCACTGGTTGCGGTCGGAGCGACGGTCGTTGTGCTCGACAACAACAGCAGCACACAGGATTCCCAGTCGGTACAAGCCACGTCCACCACGGTGGCACTGTCGGATGTGCCCGTTGGCCCGATCGGCTCATCGTGCATTCGTCTTGAGGGTTTCCAGCCGCCCGCGGGCACGGTGGCGTTCCAAGGCACGGTCGAGTCGGTCGATGCAGGCACGGTGACGCTCACGGTCAGCCACTGGTACACGGCCGGTACCGACACCCAGGTGGTGTTGAACGTTCCCGACGCATCGCAGCCCAGCCCAGCGATGGAGGGAGCGGTCAACTTCACGGTGGGCGACGAGTTCCTTGTTGCCACCACTGATGGTCAGGTGTTCGGCTGCGGTGTCAGCGGGCCGGTCAGCCCCGAACTGACGGCCTTGTACCAGCAGTGGTTCCCTGCGTGATGGCTCGGGCCTGACCCACCCTTGGGCGGCCGTGCCACCTCTGTAGCGTGTGCGGATGCTCCTCGGTATCGACACCGGCGGTACCTACACCGATGCCGTCGTGTTCGACGAACACGACGGCACGGTCGTTGCCACGGCCAAATCGCCAACGACGCATCACGATCTGTCCATCGGCATTTGCGGGGCGATCGATGCGGTGCTGGAGGCGGCGGGTGTACTCGCCGAGCGGATTGAGTTGGTCTCGCTGTCCACCACGCTGGCGACGAACGCGCTGGTGGAGGGGAAAGGCCGCTCGGTCGGTGCGGTGATCATCGGCTTCGACGGTGAAGTGCTCGAACGTGCAGGCCTCGGCGAGGCGCTCGGCGACGATCCGGCGGTCATTCTGGTGGGTGGCCACGATCCGCACGGGGCCGAGGTCGCGCCGCTCGACCTGCAACGTCTGGCCGACGAGGTTGCCGCGATCGCCGGTGCGGTCGAAGCGTTTGCCGTGACGGCGCAGTTCAGTGTGCGCAACCCGGCGCATGAGCTGGCTGCGGCAGACGTGATTCGCCGGGTCACGGGCAAGCCGGTCACGCTCAGCCATCACCTGTCGGCTCGCTTGAACGGGCCGAAGCGCGCCGTGACGGCGGTGCTGAATGCGCGCCTGATCTCGATCATCGATGGTCTCGTGCGCACTACCGAAGCTGCGTTGCTCGATCGTGGAATCCATGCACCGGTGATGGTGGTGCGTGGCGATGGCTCATTGGTCTCAGCGGGGTTCGTGCGCGACCGCCCGATCGAAACGATCCTGTCTGGGCCGGCTGCCAGCCTCGTGGGGGCGGCGTACCTCACGGGTTTGGCCGATGCCGTGATCTCCGATATCGGTGGCACCACCACCGACATCGCGGTGCTGCGTGGGGGTGTGCCGATCGTGAGTGCCGAGGGGGCGACGGTCGGCGGTCACCGCACGATGGTGTCGGCGGTGGCGATGCACACCCACGGTCTGGGCGGCGACAGTCATGTGCGTCACGACGAACGTGCTCTGGGGGCATCGTTGCGGCTCGGCCCGCGCAAGGTGGTGCCGGTGTGCCAGCTGGCGGTCGACGAGCCGCAGTTGGTGCACGCGATGTTCGACCGCCAACTGCAGTCCACGATGCCGGGTGAGATGGATGGAATCCTGCTGATCGCCGAACGTTACGACGACAAGCTCGCGTCGTCGGACGGCAACGAGAGAGCGGTGCTCGTGGCGATGGGCGGGCGCGTGGCGGTGGCTGCCGACGCACTGTCGACGATGCACATGCGGCGTGTGATGGAGCGCCTGGTGCAACGCGGCCTGCTGCAGCTGGCGGCGTTCACCCCCACTGACGCCGCCCACGTGCTCGGGTTGCAGCACACGTACGACGTTGGTGCCGCCAAGAAGGCAGCAACGTTGTTCGCCCGCTTTCGCGATCGCATGGGCAAGGCGCTGGCGGTAGATGGTGAAACGATCTCCCGGCTGACGATCGACACGCTCGTGCGCCGCAGCGCTGAAGCGGTGTTGGCGGCGTCGTTCGAACACGACGGCCTTCCGGGCGAGACGGTGGCGCAGACGGTGGTGCAGACGGCGCTGAACCGTGGATCCGGTGTCAGCGACACCGCAGTGCGGCTGGGGGTCACACTCGGTCTGCCGCTGATCGGCCTCGGCGCGTCGGCACCTGCCTACTACCCGCGTGTTGCGGCGCTGCTCGGTGCCGAGTCGCTGGTACCGGAACATGCTGGTGTGGCCAACGCCGTCGGCGCGGTGGTGGGCAGGGTGCGTATCAGTCGCGAGTGTGTGGTCTCGTCACCCGCACCGGGCGAGTTCGTGGTGCATGCGGGTGAGACACCGGCGAAGTTCACCGATCTCACCAAGGCGCGAGCGTTCGCCCACGAGCACCTTGCCGTTGCGATTGGTCTCGACATGGTGGCTGCGGGCGCCCCGCTGTTCGAGGTCCACGAGCGCTGGCTCGAACAGACCGTCGACATCGACGGCCTCGCGCTGTTCGTGGAAGGCACGCTGACGCTCACCGCCAGCGGCCGTCCGGAACTCTCCAGCGGCTGATCCCCCGCGGGGGCGACAGCGTCAGTCGGTGTAGCGACGAACGGTGGGCTTCTGGCCCTTGATGGTCGTGCTCTTCAGCGCGGCGATGACCTTGTCGACGGCCTTGTCGGGCACACCGACCACGGAGAACTTCTCGGTGATCTTGATCGGACCGATCTCGCGGCCGACGAGGTCGGTCTCGTTGGCGATCGCGCCGACGAGATCGCCGGGGCGGATGCCCATGCCACGGCCGAGCGAGATGTACACGAAGCCGGTGGTGCCGCCCTTGGCACGCGGGTCTCGCGGGCCGCTGTCGCCACGGTCGCCACGGTCGAACTTGCCCTTGGCACCCTTGTCGAACTTGTCGCCCTCGGAACGCGAACGCTCCATGCGGTGCGTCATGTCGGGGATCTCGGTCTCGTCGACAACGTTGCCGGCGAGTTCGTGGAACAAGCGGATGGCGGCGAGTGCGATGCGCTTCTCGTTGGCCTCACCCTGCAGTGCGTTGAGCACGGGGTAGTAGGCCTCGAGATCTTCGGCGGCGAGCGACTCGCGAATGGAGGCGACGGTCTGCTCAAGTTGCGCAGCGCGCAGATCGGCGATCGAGGGCACCTTCACGATCAGGATCGGCTGCTTGGTGAGGCGCTCGATGTTGGCCAGCAGACGCTGTTCGCGCGGCTCGGCCAACGTGATGGCGACGCCCTCGCGACCAGCGCGGCCCACGCGTCCGATGCGGTGCACGTAGCTCTCGGGGGCCGACGGCACGTCGTAGTTCACCACGTGGGTGAGCGTGTCCACGTCGAGGCCGCGGGCGGCGACGTCGGTGGCCACCAGCAGTTCGGCGGTGCCGTCACGCAGGCGGCTCATCACGCGGTCGCGCTGGGCCTGATCCATGCCGCCGTGCAGTGCCTCGGCGCGGTAGCCGCGGGCGTTCATCGTCTCGGTGAGCTGATCCACCTCGGTGCGGGTGCGGCAGAACACCAGCGCGCCACCGGGCGACTCGATGTCGAGGATGCGGCCGAGGGCGGCGGGCTTGTGGTTGCGCTGCACGATGTAGGCGCACTGACGAACCTTGCCGGCGCTGGCCTTGGTGTCGCCGCGGACGACGTTGATCTTCACCGGGTCGGTCTGGTAGCGCTTGGCGATGCTGTTGATGCGTGGGGGCATCGTGGCCGAGAACAGCACGGTCTGGTGCGGCTGGGGGATGCCCTCGAGGATGCTCTCGATGTCGTCGGCGAAGCCCATGTCGAGCATCTCGTCGGCCTCGTCGAGCACGACCATCTTGATCCCGTCGAGGTTCAGCGAGCCGCGGCCGATGTGGTCGATGACGCGACCCGGGGTGCCGACGACGATGTGCACACCGCGGTCGAGTGCCTGCAGTTGGCGGAAGATCGGCTGGCCGCCATACACCGGTACACACTTGGCGCCGAGGGTGTTGCCGTAACGGAAGAACGCTTCGCTGACCTGCATTGCCAGTTCGCGGGTGGGCACCAGCACGAGAGCGACCGGCTTGGATGCGGCACGGCCGTTGATCAACTGCAGTGCCGGGAGGGCGAAGGCGGCGGTCTTGCCGGTGCCAGTGGCGGCCTGACCGAGGAGGTCTTTGCCGGCCATCAGGTAGGGGATGGTCTCGCGCTGAATCGGGGTGGGCTCTTCGTAGCCCAGTGCATCGAGTGCCTTCAGCAGTTCCGGGCGCAGGCCGAGGGCAGCGAAGCCGTTCTCCTGCGGTGCGGCGTGCTGTGCTGCGGGCTCGTGCTCGGCAGGCGCTTGCTCGGCCGACTCCTGGGGTGCGGGTTCCTGCGGGGTGGGTTCCTGCACTGCAGGTTCCTGCGGGGTGACGTCAGACGTGACGTCGTCGCTCTGGTGTTCGGTGGTCTCGTCGGACACGGTGTCTCTCGTTTCGTGAATCACTCAACGATAGGGCCACCAGCAGTACAACGTCTGTGACGCTCGCCTGCGAACGCACGACGGCCGTGCGCCGAAGGGTGATCGCAGCGTGTCTAGAAGATTGGTAATGTTCTAGACATGGCCTTCAGCATCAAGAACGACGAGGCGGATGAACTGCTGCGCGAACTTGTCGGTATCACCGGCGAAAGCCTCACCGCCGCCGTCATCAACAGCCTGAGTGAGCGGCTCGAGCGAGAGCGGATGGGGCGCGAGAGCAAGCTCGGTCGGATCCAGCGAGCGGCAGAGCGGTTCAGGGCGCTACCCGTGCTGAACGACGTCGGAGTGGACGATGTGCTGCAGTGGGACGAGAACGGGCTGCCGATATGAGTTCGCTCGCTCGCCCGGCGCCGGTCGACCTTGCGGTGGACTCGTCGGCGTTGCTCGCGATCCTGCTCGACGAGCCCGGTAGGTCGGCAATCGAAGGCGCACTCGCCAGCGCAGGTGGGGCAGTGATGACCGCGTCCAACCTGTTGGAGGCGTCGATGGTCGCGCTCGGCCGTGTTGGCACCGATGCCATCGACGCGCTCGACGATGTCGTCATCGCCAGCGGGATCGTGTGCATGCCGGTTGATCAGCCACTCATCCGTTTGGCGCGTACCGCATTCGAGCGCTTCGGCAAGGGTCGTCACCCGGCTGCACTCAACTTCGGCGACTGCTTCTCGTACGCGCTCGCGCAGCACTTCGATGTGCCGCTGCTGTGTACGGGCGACGACTTCGCCCGCACCGACCTCGTGGTGTTGCCGGGCTGAGCCACCCGTCGGTCCGGGCAGTACACCAGTAGCGTCAGCAACCGTGCCATCTGCAGACGTCGTCATCACCGGGACCGGGTTGTTCACCCCTCCCTACTCCATCAGCAATGCGGAGTTGGTGGCGTCGCTGACGGTGTCGGTGAACGAGTGGAACGCAGCGCATGCGTCCGAGATCGCGGTCGGGGCACGTGAGGCCCGGCAGGTTCCCGATGCCGAGTTCATCGAGAAGGCGTCCGGTATCAAGAGCCGGTTCGTGATGAACAAGGACGGTGTGCTCGACCCGCATCGACTGCGGCCGCACCTGCCGCTGCGTGGTGAGGACGAGTTGGGGTTGCAGGCCGAGATGGCGTTGCCCGCAATCTACGAGGCGCTCGCGCAGGCCGGTCGTCGGCCCGATGAGGTGGATTGTGTGATCGTCGGCTGCTCGAACTTGCAGCGCGCCTACCCGGCGGTGGCGATCGAGATCCAGGCCGCGCTCGGCGCAGGCGGCTGGGCGTACGACATGAACGTGGCGTGTTCCTCGGCCACGTTCAGCATTCAGTCCGGTGTCGATGCGTTGTGCAACGGCTCGGCGAATCTGGTCGTGGTGGTCAACCCCGAAATCACCTCGGGTCACAACAACTTCGCGATGCGCGACCACCACTTCATCTTCGGCGACGCATGCACGGCGATCGTGCTCGAGCGCACTGCCGACGCAATCGCGAGCGAACAGTGGGAAGTGCTGCGCGGTCGCCTGCAGACGAAGTTCTCCAATGCCATCCGCAACGATTTCGGGTTCCTCAACCCCAGCGAGGACGGTGAGCGCGACTCGATGGAGTTGGTGTTCCGCCAACGCGGGCAGCAGGTGTTCAAGGAGGTCTGCCCAATGGTGGTGGGCCACATCCGCGAACAACTGGATGCGCTGACACTGGAACCCGCCGGGGTCCGCCGCTTCTGGTTGCACCAGGCGAACCTGAAGATGAACCAACTCATCGCCAAGGGTGTGCTCGGCAGGGTGCCCAACGAGGACGAGGCGCCGGTGATTCTGGATCGCTACGCGAACACTTCGTCGGCCGGTTCGGTCATCGCCTTCCACCTGCATCGCGGCGATCTCGTCAGCGGCGACCTCGGTGTCATCTGCAGCTTCGGCGCCGGCTACAGCATCGGCAGCCAGGTCGTGCGCAAGCGCTGAACGTTCAGCCCTCGATGCGCAAGCATCAGCCGAGGTTGGTGGCGATGGTGCGCATCAGCGCGTCCAGTTCGGTCGCGCACGTGTGGTGTTGCTCGAGCGACAGGCCGTAGGGGTCGGCGACGTCGTCGGCGGGGCTGTCGCCCAGCAGGTCGCGGGCGTTGCGTCCTTCCCCGACGAGGGCAAGCTTCACGGCGAGGATGTCGCCCTGCACCACATCTGCACTCACAAGGCGCCGAGCAAACTCCTTGACGGTGAACGTGCGCCGAAACGAACCGGGCGCCGTGGTGGCCACGACGCGGAGGTGCTCGCGGCACATCGTCAGCACCAGATCAGCGCCATCATCATCGATGATCTGACGACTCAGAGCGCGTGGAATATGACGAGAAATATCGAGGCCGAGGGAACTCATTGTCGAAACTGCGAGCGGATCGACCGCCATCGTGTCGGCATGTGTTCCCGCCGAGCGCACCTGTAACTCAACGCCGATGTTGGTGCCATGCTGCGACAGCAGCGCAGCAGCCATCGGTGAACGGCACACGTTTGCTGTGCAGACGATCAGCACCCGAAGCGGCATTGCCACGAAACTACTTGCTGTCAACGTGCGTCAGCCCTTGATGCGCGCGTTGTCCGGGTCGTAGAGCGGTTTGAGCGAGATGCTTGCGCGGTACTGGCGACCGGCGATCTCCACGGTCCATTCACCATCGCTGTGCCAGTCGTTCACCATCGCCAGGCCCACAGCGCCGCCGAGAGTGTGGCCGTACGAGGCGGCACGTACGTAGCCGACGGCGGTGCCATCGCGGCGCACGACCTCGGCGTGGAACATCAGCGGTTCGGGGTCGTGCACGAACACCTGCACCAAGCGCTGCGTCAGCGGACCGGCGGCCTTGCGCGCCAGCACTGCATCGCGGCCGACGAAGCCGCCCGGCTTGTCGAGCGCGAGCGCGAAACCGAAGCCGGCGGACAACGGATCGTCGGTGTTGTCGATGTCGTGGCCGTAGTCGCGGTAGCCCTTCTCCATGCGCAGGCTGGCCAGCGCCTTGAGGCCAGCCAGGCGCACGCCGAACGGTTCACCCGCGACGAGCAGCAGGTCGTACACGTGCACCGCCTGCTCGGTGGGCACGTACAGCTCGTAGCCCAGCTCGCCCAGGTAGGTGATGCGGATGCACAGCACGCGGGCGAAACCAAGGTCGATCTCGCGGGCGGTGCGGAACGGGAACGCTTCGTTCGACAGGTCGGCGGTGGTGAGCGACGCGAGCAGTTCGCGCGAACGCGGCCCCTGCACATTGATCTGCGCGTAGGCGCCGGTGACGTCGGTGACGAAGGCGTGTGCGCCGCCGATGTGTCGTCGCAGGTGCGTCTCGACATGACGATGCGCTGTGTCAGTGGCGACCACGAAGAACTCCTCGTCGGCCAACCTCGTGACGGTGAGGTCGGCCTCCAGCAACCCGCGCTCGTTCAGCCATTGGGTGTAAACGATCTGACCGGAGTCGCCGTTCACTGCGTTGGCCGACACGTGGTCGAGCACCCGTCCGGCGTCGCGGCCCTGCACGCGGAACTTGGACATGAAGCTCATGTCCATCACGATCACGCCCTCGCGACAGGCGCGATGTTCGGCTTCCCAGTTCGCCCACCATGTCGGTCGCGTCCAGGTGAGGGGCCCGGGCTCGGGGGTCGCGCCGGGGCCGGCGAACCAGTCGGCGCTCTCCCAGCCACTGACGTCGCGGAAGTACGCGCCATGCTCGACCAACCTTGAGTGGAGCGGCGAGAGCTTCGCGTTGCGCGCCGTGTGCAACGCCTTGTTCGGGTAATGGCACTGGTACACCATGCCCAGCGACTCGACCGTACGAGTGCGCCGGTACTCGGGGTTGGCCTGGTAGCGCTGCAGTCGGTCGGGGTGCATGCCGGTGACGTCGGCACCGGGATCGCCGTCGACGATCCAGTGCGCCACCAGACGCCCGAGCCCACCGCCGGTGAGGATGCCGATCGAGTTCAGCCCGGCGGCGACCCAGTAGTTCTGAACCTCGGGTGCCGGCCCGATGATCGGCCGCAGGTCGGGGGTGAAGCTCTCCGGCCCACAGAAGAACGTGCGGATACCAGTGTCCAGCGACTTCGGCACACGGCTCATGGCCGCCTCGACGTACGGACCCATGCGATCCCAGTCGGGCTGGATCGAGGTGAACGACGAGTCGTGCGGGATGGCCTTCACGTTCCACGGGGCGCACTGGGTCTCGAACAGGCCGATCATCAGACCGCCTACTTCCTCGCGGTAGTAGCCGAAGTTGCCCGGGTCTTCGATCACGGGCGATGACGGATCGAGGCCTTCCATCTGTTCGGTGATCAGGTAGTAGTGCTCGGCCGCCTGCAGCGGGATCGAGACCCCGGACTTCTCGCCGAGTTGGCGCGCCCACATACCCGCCGCGTTGACGACATGTTCGCACTCGATGGTGCCGTGGTCGGTGACGACACCGCACACGCGCCCGTCCTTCACGATCACGTCGAGCACGCTGACGCCTTGCGCGATGGTGACGCCCGTCTGGCGGGCGCCCTTGGCCAACGACATGGTGGCGTCCACTGGGTTCACCCGGCCGTCGCCCGGCACGTAGAACCCGGCCAGCAGGTCGTCGGTGCGTGCCAACGGGAACAGGTCGGCGACTTCTTTCGGTGACAGCTCCTGCACGTCGACACCGCAGTGACGGTTGAAGGTGGAGACCCGACGGAACTCTTCGAGGCGGCCTTCGTCGGCTGCCAGTTCGACGAAACCGACCGGCTTGAACCCGGTCGCCAGGCCGGTCTCGGCCTCCAGGTTGGTGTACAGGTCGCGGGTGTACTTGCGCAGCTCGGTGCTGGTCTCGCTGGTCGATCCGAATGTCACCATCAGTCCGGCGGCGTGCCACGTGGTGCCCGAGGTCAACTGGTCGCGCTCGACCAGCACGGTGTCGGTCCAGCCGAGATGGCCGAGGTGGTAGGCGATGGAGGTGCCGATGATGCCGCCGCCGATCACGACGACACGAGCGCGTGATGGCAGCGGCGCAGGGCTCATGCAGCCATTGAACTCGCTCTGCACCCCCCACCACCGCCTTCGTGTCACACAGGGGCCACGAAGCCCCGTGGATCTGGTGCGACCTGAACGGGACTTGGGAGGGGGTGAATTGGCTACGTTTCCTCCATGGACGACCAGCAACTCATCGACACTGCGTGCCCGATCATCGGCGAGATCGGCGCGGCGTTCTACTTTGTTCCGGCAACGATGGCGCGCGGCTCCGAGTTGGGCCTCGATGCGCTTGGCTTCTACATCATGGGTCGCGGTGGTGTGCTCGGCGACGTCGAGCCACCCGTCGTGCTGGCCGCGTTCGGCTATTTCAAGCAGCGCCTGCTGGAGCGTGCTTGGACGAGTGGGCGCGCGATCATCGCTCCGCGTGCTGCAGGGCAGGCCTACATGGAGTGTTGTGCGGAACACGGACGTACCCACCTGGCCGGTGTGCCGGATCTCGCCGCCTTTGTCGTTGCGGCAGAGAAGGTGCTGGCGGCGTGCGATGGCGACTCGTTGCCACTCTTCGCCGGGATCGCTGCCGAACCCGCTGCGGCCGATGTACCCGGCCGCGCGATGCAACTGCTGGCGATCCTGCGCGAGTACCGCGGCAGCGCACACCTGCTCGCGTTGCGAGCGGTCGGGCTCGACTCCAAGACCGCTCACCATGTGAAGCGTCCGAACGACACAGCGATGTTCGGGTGGAAGCCCGAGGACGCTCCGGTGATCGACGATGCCGTGCACGCAAAGATGGCCGAGGCGGAGGCACTCACCGACCGCCTCGTCCGCCCGGCCTACTCGGTGTTGTCCATCGCCGAGCGGGTGCCCTTCGTCGAGACGCTGCACGCCTGCAAACACGCGCTCACCACCTGAGCCCGGAGCCCCACTCCCCACTCCGTTTGAAGGCGTAACCGCACCCGGTGCGGTTACGCCTTCAAACGGAGTGGAGGGGGCGAGCATCAGGGCCGCCGCGGTGGGTTCTAAGGTGGCGGCATGAAGGAACTCATCTATCACCGCCTGTTGCTGCCGGCCGTCGAGCGCAACGCCGATCGGCCGTGCGCGACGAATACCTCCACGGGTGCCACCGACACGTACGCCCAGCACCTCGACAAGGTCGGTCGCCTGATCTCCGGTCTGCGTGGCCTCGGGGTCGGCCGCGGCGATCGCTTCGCGGTGATGACGCTGAACTCGCCCGAATACCTGCAGATGTACCACGCAGCGTTCCTCGGCGGCGGCGTGATCAACCCGCTCAACCTGCGCTTCGCCCCCAAGGAGCTGGCCTATGTGCTGCGTGACTCGGGTACGAAGGTGTGCTTCGTGGACGGCATCTTCGCGCCACTGATCGACGCGGTGAAGGAGGAGGCCGGCCTCGAACACGTCGTGCTTGTCGGCCCCGGCGACGTGCCGCACACGATCACCTACGACGAGTTGATCGGCGGTCAGACGTGCGTCATCCCCGATGAGGGCGAGGAGACCGACCCGGTGGTGTTGATGTACACCGGCGGTACCACCGGCCTGCCCAAGGGTGTGCTGCTCGATCAGCGCGCTGAGATCCTCAACGCCTACCACGTGATGATGACCCTGCAGTTCGGCCGCGACTCGGTGAACATGATGCAGACCCCGATGTTCCACGCGGCGTCGATGTTCAGCGTGCTCGGTGGTCCGGCGAAAGGCGCGCACAGCGTGATCGTCCCGATGTTCGAGCCGAAGGCCGTGATGACGGCCGTGCGGCAGTACCGCCCCACGCTCACGGTGATGGTGCCGACGATGATCGGCATGGTGCTCGCGCATCCCGAGTTCACACCTGACGGTCTGCGCTTCGACGACCTCGTGTACGGAGCGTCGCCGATGCCGCAGGCACTGCTGGAGAAACTGCTGCCGATCTACCCCGACACGAACGTGTGGCAGGGCTACGGAATGACCGAGAGCTCCAGTGTGCTGTGTCTGCTGGGCCCCGATGAGCATCGTGCGGGTACGAAGTACCTGCGCGCGGCCGGTATGCCGATGCCAGGTGTGGTGCTGTCGATCCAGGATGAGGAGGGCAACTTCTTGCCGACGGGTCAGGCCGGTGAGGTGTGCGCCCGCTCGGGCAACTTCATGATCGAGTACTGGAAGAAGCCTGAGGCCACGGCCGAGGCGTTCCGTGACGGCTGGTACCACACCGGCGACGCCGGGTACCTCGACAGCGATGGCTACCTGTTCCTCGTCGATCGCGTGAAGGACATGATCGTCACCGGTGGCGAGAACGTCTACTCGACCGAGGTCGAGAACGCGATCGCCAGTCATCCGGCCGTGCTGCAAGTGGCCGTCATCGGCATCCCCAGCGAGCAGTGGGGCGAGGCAGTGCACGCCATCGTCGTGCTCCGCGACGGTGCCACCGCCACGGCCGAAGAACTCATCGCGCACTCGCGCGACGCGATCGCCGGGTACAAGTTGCCCAAGAGTGTCTCGTTCCGCACCGAACCGCTGCCGCTCTCGGGCGCGATGAAGGTGCTGAAGAAAGATCTGCGCGCTCCCTTCTGGGAAGGCCACACACGCAGGGTCAACTGAGCCAGACTGTCCGGATGTTGACGACACACCTCTTCCGCGGCATCCGCCGCCCCATCACCCTCGCCATTGGCCTCACCCTGGGTGGCCTGTTCCTGTCCGCATGCGGCGATGCGCCCGTTGCCTCCACTGATTCCGCGCCGGCAAGCGCTGAGGTCACCCGCGTCCTCTTCGGCCAGACCGACCCGTCGAATGCGCCGGGCCAGACGTTGTACCTCCAGCAGATCGCGATTCCTGGCGGCGTGGCATTGCCGACCCACTTCCACGAGGGCACACAGATCGCCACGATCCAGGCTGGCGTCCTCACGTACCACGTCGTCAAGAACACCGTCACGGTGAATCACGCCGATGGTACGAGCGAGCAGGTGTCGGCCCCGTCAGTCGTTGAACTCAAGGTCGGCGACGGTGTGGTGGAGACCAGCGACATGGTGCACTGGGCAGAGAACAAGGGCACCCAGCCCGTCCAGATCCTGCTCGCCACGCTGTTGACGAAGGGTGCGCCGCTCTCCACCAAGGTGGGCTGAGGCACATGAGTACCAACCTCGCCGGACCGGATGGGGGAGCAGCCGCGGACCTCGTCATCGAGCCGATGCGGCGCGACCAGATCGCCGTGCTGGGACAGTGGGCTGCTGCCGAGGGGTGGAACCCGGGGCACCACGACATCGAGATCGCCTGGGCCGTCGACCCGGATGCCTTCATCGCGCTTCGTCAGGGCGACCGACTCATCGGCGGCGGCACGATCATCTCCTACGCGGGGCTGCACGGATTCATGGGGTTGTTCATCGTCCACACCGACTTCCGCGGTGAAGGCCTCGGCACGCAGTTGTGGCACCGTCGCCGCGACCTGCTGCTGAAACGGCTGCAACCTGGCGCCTCGATCGGGATGGACGGCGTGTTCGCGATGGTGCCGTTCTACGAACGTGGCGGGTTCACGCTTGCGTACCGCGACCTGCGGTACGAGGGCGTCGCTCATGGTGTGGCCGATCCGGACGTGGTGCCGTTGAGCGAGGTGCCGTTCGCGCAACTGGACAGCTTCGACCGTCGGCACGTGGCGGCGCCCCGGTCGGCGTTTCTGCAACGGTGGGTCGAGCAGCAGGGTGTCCATACGGTGGCGCTGACCGGCGCCGATGGCGCGCTGGTCGGTTACGGCGTCGCCCGACCGTGTGTGCGCGGCTACAAGATCGGGCCGCTGTTCGCCGACACCGAGCAGGTGGCCGAACGACTGCTGGACTCGTTGTGCGCGAAGATCGCCGGAGAGTTTGTACAGATCGATGTGCCCGAGGTGAACCACGCCGGTGTGGCGATGGCGCAACGGCGAGGGTTCACGGAATCCTTCGGCTGTGCCCGCATGTATCTCGGCTCAGATCCGGGACTGCCCACCGATCGCATCTTCGGCGTGACATCGTTTGAGTTCGGATGAGTGCGTCTCGGTGGTCGGTGGCGGCGGACGACCGCACGGGAGCGTTCGAGGTCGCGGCCTTGATCGCGCAGGCACTCGGTGAAGGCCCGGTGTTGGTGACGGTCGGCGCGCCGGCTGCGGAGAGTGGTGTGGTCGACTTGGCCACACGTGGGCTCGGGGCCGCCGACGCCCGAACGATCGCCGCGGGTATTGAATCGCGCGACGGCTGGGCCGGCCACAAGATGGACTCCACGCTGCGCGGCAACTGGGCTGTGGAGGCACGGGCGCGCCGACAGGTGGGCGGTCGTCGCGTGGTGGTGCTACCCGGCTGGCCCGATCTGGGTCGCACCTGCGTGCGCGGTGTGGTGCGCTTGTTCGACGAGCAGGTGGGCGATATGCGTCAGCACATGCCCGAGGCCACCTTTGTGCCGCACGCTGCCGGCCTGGCTGCATGGGTGCGTACCGGTGGCGGCCTCGCAGTGTGCGATGTACCCGACACCGAGACGATGTACGCGATGGCCGCGACCCTTGCCGATGTCGACCCTGCAGAATTGTTGGTGGTCGGACCAGCCGGGCCGTTGGCGGCGGCGTTCGCCGCGCACGTCGGGCGACCGCTGATGCCGTCGGCATCGCGTCCTGAGGTCGGTGAGCGGGTGCTGGTGGTCTGTGGCAGCGCGAACAGCACCTCGCGCCGTCAGATCGAACGACTGCGGATGAGCCGTCCGGATGTGGAGGTGCTCGCCGTCCCGGTACTGACGGACGATGCCGATCTCAACCCATGGCCCGCTCGCGAACTGGCTGAGCGTGCCCGCGTCCGCATTGGCGAACTGCAGCCGTCGGCACTCGTGATCATCGGCGGCGACACAGCCGCGGCGGTACTGGGTGACGCACCCCGAAGGGTGGGCGGGATGATCGGGCCAGGGATGCCATGGGGCCTGGACGAGCATGGCGTCGGCCCGTTGGTGATCACCAAGGCCGGCGGTTTCGGCGGGCTGAATGCGCTCATCGACCTGTTCGGCGCGCAGACTGTCTGACATGACTGCACCTCTGGCCATCACGATGGGTGACGCCTCGGGCGTCGGCCCGGAGATCCTGCTGCGCACGTTCTGTGAAGGTGGCCTCGGCGACGACGTGATCGTCTACGGCGACGCAGCCATCCTGCGCCACGGCGCGCGCATGCTCGGCCTGACGGTCGACTGGGATCAGCTCCCAATCGTCGACCTCGGCCTACTGGCATCGACCGATCATCGGCCGGGGCGGATCGACGAAGCAACCGGCGCTGCTGCGCGTGCGTACGTGGAGCGAGCGACACTTGATGCACTGGCGGGCAAAGTGGCCGGGTTGGTCACCATGCCGATGAACAAGGAGGCAACGCAGCTCAGCGACCCGACGTTCGTCGGGCACACCGAGTTCGTCGCCCAGATCTGCGGTGTCGAGAAGGTGACGATGATGCTCACCAACGGGCCACTCGCCGTCACTCACGTCAGCACCCACGTCTCGCTCGCCGAGGCGATCAACAGGGTACGCGCTGATCGGGTCCTCGATGTGGTGCACCTCACGGTCGACACGCTGCGCCGATTCATCCCCCGACCGCGTATCGCCGTGTGTGGGCTGAACCCGCACGCTGGCGAGAACGGCATGTTCGGCACCGAGGAGGCCGAGCACATCGTGCCCGCGATCGAGGCTGCCGTCGCCGAGGGCATCGACTGCACCGGCCCGCATCCGGCCGACACCGTGTTCTACCAAGCGTTACATCGCGGTCGGTTCGACGCCATCGTGTGCATGTACCACGACCAGGGTCACGGGCCGATGAAGCTGATCGCGTTCGACACTGGCGTGAACGTCACACTCGGTCTGCCGATCGTGCGCACGTCTGTCGACCACGGCACGGCGTACGACATCGCCTGGACCGGTCGGGCGTTCACCGACTCGCTGCACCACGCACTGGCCTACGCCCGCAAACTCGTCGCCAAGGGCTGATTCGGGCGGCTGCTGGGAAGCCCCGTTCCCGGTTTGCGGGACTCATCCTTCCCAGAACGGCGGGTGGGACGGATCCTTCCCAGAAGCCGAAGCCCGACTAGGAGGTCATGCCGTTCAGGCCAACGAGGCCGCGGGCCAGTTCGATTTCGCCCATGTGGCGCAGGCCGTGCTGGTAGATCCAGCACTCGGTGGCATCGAGCAGGGTGATGCCCTGCGGCCCGGCGACGCGGGCGCTGTACGTGCTGGCGATCTGCGGCGGGAACGGGCGAGTGATGACCACCCGGTCGAGTTCGGCGGCATCGAGTTGTGCCAGCCACTCCTCGGTGCGGGTGAACACGGCGCGCATGTACTCCTGGAACGCCTCGTAATCGCCGATGCGTTGGTGGATCATCTCGTCGACCGTGCGGTGTTTGCCATGGTCGTCGATGGTCATGCCGACGCGGGCCTGCCACTCGGCATTCCAGATCGGCAGCGTGCCGGTCATCAACATGAACGATGCATCGATCATGTTCGTGATGTGGAACAGGCAGAACGCAATCGGCAGCACACCCTCGCGTTCAAAGTGGTTGACGTGTTCGATGTCCATGGTGGACACCGCCTGGTGATAGAGCGAGTGCATCGCTTTCATGCGGCGCTGTAGCGAATCCAGCACGAGGACATTGGTTGCGTCGGCCATGGTGAGTGCTCTTTCTATTCTCGTGCCATCTCGGCCGCAGCGGTGGCTGCGATGTCGGCCTTCGAGGCCCGCGTGTGGATGTCGAATCTGGCGAGGTGCACCGTGCCGGTGAATGCAAACGGCGCCGTGTAATCACCGACCGAGGGGGCGACACCATCGCGCCCGATGTCGAGGCCGGTGGACCCGAGCATGCGCACGATGCGCACGATGCCAGTGGAGGCCAGGTCGGCACCGTCGACGGCGATGTACAACGTGCCCTCGGTGCCGGGAGCGGCATCACCGCGTTCGAAGCGAGCGACGAATGTGTGGTCGCCCGGCGCGAGCGTCAGCGGGGCCGATGCGCGGTAGTGGTCGCCGAGCGCGTTGTAGTCGAAGTGCAGCACATCGTCCTTGATGAAGAACGAGTGGCCGACGCTGTGGTTGCCGCGGGCATACAGCACACCCTCCAATCGGGGTCCACCTGGCACTGGCACCGTCGTATCGATCGTCAGTGTCCAGTTGCGGCCGCCGAGCGGCGGGCACACATCGGAGGGGATGTGCGAGATCGGTGCCAGGTACTCATAGGACAGCCGCGCATGCGGTGTGCCGGGGCGGGGTTCGCCGGAGAACAGTTCGATCGTGCGATCATCGAGCGGCAGCACACCCATCTCGCCGGCCTGCGACCACCACAGGTCGATCATCTCGCGCAGCTTCTCCGGCCGGTCGCCCGCGAGGTTGTGGCACTCGCTGAAGTCGGCGTCGAGGTCGAACAGTTCCCATTCGTCATCGTCATAGGCGTGTCCGGGCACGTGGTAGGTGGTGGCTTTCCAGGCCTTGCCCTCGGTGTCGAGTGCCCAGATGCCGCGGTGTCCCATCTGCTCGAAGTACTGCACTCGCCGTTGCGGTGGCGCGGCGGCGTCGGCGAACGTGGGGGCGATGGACGTGCCGTGCATCGGAATCTGCTCGAAACCGTTGGCGTGGGTGGGCGCCGAGGTGCCGGCGATGTCGAGCACGGTGGCGGCAATGTCGACCGCGTGGCAGAACTGGTGGCGCACCTCGCCGCGAGCCTCGATGCCCTTGGGCCAATGCACCACCAATGGGTCGCGCACGCCGCCACCGTACGTGTTCTGCTTGTACCAACGCAGCGGGCTGTTGCCGGCCTGTGCCCAGCCCCACGGGTAGTTGCTGTGCGAGTGGGCGGTGCCGATGTCGTCGAGGCGGTGCTCGACGATGTTGTCGATGTTCTCCCAGTTGCCGTTGAAGAAGCTGAACTCGTTCATCACTCCGAACGGGCCACCCTCGCGGCTGGCACCGTTGTCGGAGCACACCATGACCATCGTGTCGTCAAGAAGGCCCTGCTGTTCGAGAAATGCGGTCAGGCGACCAATCTGTTCGTCGGTGTGCTCGAGCATCGCCGCGAATGCTTCTTGCAGCCGGCAGGAGAACGCCTTCTGGTTGGGTGTGAGGTCGTCCCATGCGGGCACACCCGGGTTCCGTGGTGCCTGCGTGGTGTCGGGCGGCACGATGCCCATCTCCACCTGGCGCTGGTACCAGCGCTCGCGGAGCACGTCGTACCCCTCGTCGAACTTGCCGCGCCAGCGTTCTAGATAATCGGCAGGTGCCTGATGCGGTGCGTGCATCGCACCGAACGCGAGATACAGGAAGAACGGCCGGTCGGGGCGCACCGACTCCAGATCGCGGACCCAGCCGATGGACTGATCGACGATGTCTTCACTGAAGTGATACGGCCGTCCGTCGGGCATCGTCGCCGGCGGTTCGAGGTGGTGATTGTCGCGGGTGAGTTCCGGGCTGAACTGATCGCTCTCACCCTGCAGGAATCCGTAGTACTTGTCGAACCCCTTCTGCAACGGCCAGTTGTGGTGCGGCCCGGCAGCCGAAGTCTCCTCCATCGGTGCAAGGTGCCACTTGCCTGCGGCGTATGTGGCGTAGCCGTGTGTGCGCAGCAACTCGGCGATGGTTGCCGCACGCGGCGTGATCCCGCCGCGCATGTGCGGGTACCCGCTGTTCCAGTTGGAGATCCCGCGCATACCCACGGCGTGGTGGTTGCGGCCCGACATCAGGCACGCCCGTGTGGGTGAGCACAGGGCGGTCGTGTGGAAGCTCGTGTAGCGCAGGCCACCCGCCGCAAGCTGATCGATGTTCGGTGTGGACAGCGTGCTCCCGTAACAGTTGAAGTGCGCGAACCCGGTGTCGTCGAGCACGATCATCACCACGTTCGTGCCACCCAGACCGGCGGGTGGGTTGGGCCACCACGGCTGCGATTCGGTGTGCGTGCGTCCGATGCGGCCTTGGAATCCCGGTTCGCTCAACATGCGCCAACCGTAGGTCTTGTCAGAAGGACTGTCAACTGTTACGGTGCGCCCATGTCAGCGACCACACCAGCGCCCACGACGGTCGATTTCCACTTCGATGTGATGTGTCCGTTCGCCTACCAGACGTCGCTCTGGATGCGCGCTGCTCGCGATGCGCTGGGGTTGACGGTGAACTGGCGGTTCTTCAGCCTTGAAGAGGTGAACCGCGCCGAGGGCAAGAAGCACCCATGGGAGCGCGATTGGAGCTACGGCTGGTCGATGATGCGCATTGGTGCCCTGCTGCGACGCACCGACATGAGCCTGCTCGACAACTGGTACGCGCGGGCAGGTCAGGCGTTGCACGCCGAGGGGCGCAAGCCGCACGACCCGGATGTCGCACGTCAGTTGCTGGTCGACATCGGTCTCGACCCAGCGCTCGTGGACGAAGCCATCGCCGACCCCACCACACACGACGAGATTCGCTCCGAGCATCAGCGGGTGCTCGACTCCGGCGGGTTCGGTGTGCCGACGCTCATCTTCCCCGACGGGCAGACGCTGTTCGGCCCGGTGCTGATCGACCCGCCCACCGGTGATGCGGCCGCTCGTCTGTGGCACGGCGTCACCGCCTGGCTCGAGTTCCCGCACCTCTATGAACTGCAGCGCCCCAAGACCGACGCCGATCAGCACGCCATCGTGCGTTCGTTCGAGCCCTACTTGCAGGCCCGCGATTGGGTATCCATCAACCGTGGCGAAGTGATCCCGTTCGGCACTCAGCGCGTGCAGGAGTCCCAGTGACCGCCACGGATGTGCCCGACCGCACGACGGACGGTCGCCACGCTCGACGTGATCGGAACCGTGTGGCGGTGGTCGACGCGATCCTGGCGCTGTTCTCCGAAGGAAACTTCGAACCGACGAGCGACCAGATTGCCGAGCGGGCAGGCCTGTCACCGCGTTCGTTGTTCCGCTACTTCGACGACCTCGAGGACCTCAATCGCGTGGCTATCGCCCGCCAGTACGAACGTGTGCGCCAACTGGCGGTACTCGACCTGTCTTCCGACCGGCCGCTGTCCGATCGGGCATCTCGTCTGGTGCACTCACGTCTTCGCACGTACGACGAGATCGGCTCCGTCGGCATCGTCGCCCGAATCCGGGCACCGTTCCGGCCGATGGTCGCGGAGCAGTTGCGTCAGGCCCGCGCCATGTGGCGTTCCCAGGTGCAGCAGATGTTCGCTCCCGAACTCAACGCGATGAACCCCGTTCGCGCAGACGGTGCACTGGTCTCCGTCGACATTCTCGCCTCGTTCGAATCGGTGCAGCTGATGCGCGACGACCAGGGCCTGTCCACTGAGCGCATCGCGGCTGCGCTCATCGATTCGATCACCCGCATTCTGGAGAACTGACCCATGCGTATCACCCTGCTCGGTACCGGCACACCGCTCCCTGACCCGCGTCGCGCCGGCGCGGCAACGTTGGTGACGGCCGAGGGTCTCACCGCCCTGATCGACTGCGGGCGCGGTGTGTTGATGCGGCTCGTGGCCGCCGGTGTCGTGCCACCGATGCTGAACGCACTGTTGCTCACCCACCTGCACAGCGACCACATCACCGACCTCGGCGACGTCATCACCACGTACTGGGTGATGAGTCCGGGGCCGCTGACGCTCACGGTGTACGGCCCCCCCGGTACGGCGGAGGTCGTCGCCGGCACACTGGCTTCGCTGGCACCCGATATCCGGTATCGCATGGACCATCACGACGACCTCGTGCAGGGTCCGTCGGTGGTGGCGGTGGAGGTGCTGCCCGGCGAAGTGTTCACACTCGGGGCGGCCACGGTGCGCGTCGGCGCCACCGACCATCGTCCGGTGGAGCCGACGGTTGCCTACCGCATTGAAGTGGAAGGCAAGTCAGTGGTGCTCGGCGGCGACGGAGTGCCGTGCGCGGCACTCGACGAACTGTGCAACGGCGCCGACGCCTACGTGCAGTCGGTGATGCGTGCCGACATCGTCAAACTGGTGCCCAACGCACGGTTCCAGGACATCCTCGACTACCACTCCACCGTCGAGCAGGCCGGCGAGACCGCCACCCGCTGCGGTGTGGGTGCACTGGTGATGACCCATTACATCCCTGGCATGCAGCCCGGGCAGGAAGATGAATGGCGCGCTCTGGCCGCCGCCCACTTCACCGGCCCGATCATCCTCGGCGACGACCTCACCGTTCACGAGTTCTAGTTCCCGACCCTCACGACTCACAGGAGCCATCCATGCAGATCCTGCGCACCCCCGATGACCGCTTCGCCGGTTTGCCCGATTTCCCGTTCGCCCCGAACTACGCCGACATCACCGCGATCCCTGGCGACCCCAGCGCTGGCACCTTGCGCGTGCATTACCTCGACGAGGGCCCGGCCGACGCCGCCCCGATCCTGCTGATGCACGGTGAGCCGTCGTGGAGTTACCTGTACCGGCACATGATCCCGATCCTGACGGCCGCCGGTCATCGTGTGATTGCCCCCGACCTGGTGGGCTTCGGTCGCAGCGACAAGCCGGCAGCCCAGGGCGACTACACCTACGCCCGCCACATCTCGTGGATGAGCGAGTTGGTGTTCGATGTGCTCGATCTGCGCGACGTCACGTTCTTCGGTCAGGACTGGGGTGGCCTCGTCGGTCTGCGCCTCGTCAGTGCGCAACCCGACCGCTTCGCGCGTGTCGTCGTCGGCAACACCGGCCTTCCCGACGGCAACGGCAAGGCCAGTGAGGCGTTCCTGGCATGGCAGAAGTTCGCCAGCGAATCACCCGTGTTCCCGATCGGCGGCATCGTCAACGGTGGCAGCGCGACTGATCTGGCTGCCGACGTCATCGCCGCCTACGACGCACCGTTCCCCGACGACAGCTACACCGCAGGTGCCCGCATCTTCCCGTCGATGGTGCCGAACCTCGCCGATCAGGCCGAGGTGCCCGAGAACCGTGCCGCCTGGCTGGTACTTGAGCAGTTCACCCGCCCGTGGCTGTGCGCGTTCAGCGACAGCGACCCGATCACCAAGGGCGGCGAGAGTCCGTTCATGCGCCGCATTCCCGGCGCGCAGGGCCAGCCGCACACCACGATCGTCGGCGGTGGGCACTTCCTGCAGGAGGACAAGGGCCCCGAGCTGGCCGAGGTGATCCTTCGGTTCATCGACGGCACCCGCGAGACCGTCGCCTGATGTACGGCACCGTTCGACACGAGATCCGGATCCAGCGTCCGGCAGCCGATGTGTGGGCACTCGCTGGTGATGCCGAGCGTCTGTGCGACTGGTTTCCCGGCATCGTGTCATCCGCGGTCGATGGCACCCTGCGCACGATCGTCACCGCCTCGGGTATCCCGATGCCCGAGGAGATCTTGGCCTGCGATGACACGCAGCGCAGGTTCCAATATCGGCTCACCATGCCAGTGTTCAAGCACCACCGCGGCACGATCGACGTGATCGATCTGCACGACGACACCACGTTGGTCGTCTATTCCACCGAGGCCGACCCGCGAGCCATGGCGCTGGTCATCGGCGGCGGCACCGCCGGTGCTCTGCGCGAACTGAAGCGTCAGATGGAACTCACCACCGAGGGAGCGCTCTGATGGGCCGCAAGATCCTGTTCATCACCACCGATCAGCAGCGTTACGACACGCTGGGTTGTAACGGTGGCACCATTGCGCGCACGCCAGTGGTCGATGCCCTCGCCGCACAGGGTGTGCGATACGAGCGACTGCACCCGCAGAGCGTGGTGTGTATGCCCAGCCGCAGCACGATGATCACCGGTCAGCACGTCAGCACGCACGGTGTGTGGATGAACGGTGTGCCGTTGCCCGAGGACGCCCCATCGGTGGCCGAGGTGCTGCACGATGCCGGCTACCGCACGGCGATCATCGGTAAGCCCCACTTCGAGCCGTTCCTCGACCCATTCGCCCGCTTCGCCGAGAACACGTTCGCCGGTAACGGCACATTCGGACCGCACCGTGGGTTCGAGCACTTCGAGTCGGCCACGCACGGTGCCGCCGGCCCGCTGCACTACGCCCGCTGGTTGCTCGCCACCCACCCCGAGGCGGTGGGAATGTTCTATCCGGTGCTCGACGGGTCGTTGGAGGTCAACGCAATGGGCGGCGGCGACACCGGCGCACCGCAGGCATGGGTGAACAACATCCCCAAGGAGTGGTACCACACCGACTGGGTTGCCGATCGCACGATCTCATGGCTCGACTCGCTCGCCGCCGATGACGACTGGTTCTGCTGGATGAGTTTCCCCGACCCGCATCACCCGTGGGACCCGCCGGCCAGCGAGGTCGCTCGCATCGACTGGCGCGAAGTGCCGCTACCCGCCGGCTACATCGAGAATCAGGCCGAACGCGAGCGGGTGCTCGACAACAAGCCGAAGCACTGGCGAGCGTGGTACGACGGACGCGTTGTCAGCAACTACGAGGCCCCGCTGTCGTGGGTGCCCGCCTCGCTAACCGCCGACCAGATCCGCGAGACCACCGCCCTGAACGCGGTGGAGTGCGAACTGATCGACGAGGCCATCGGACGTGTGTTGCAGCACCTGCGCGCGAAAGGCTGCGACGACGACCTCGACATCGTGTTCACCACCGACCACGGCGAGTTGGGCGGCGACTTCGGTCTGCTGTTCAAGGGCCCGTACCACGTAGATGGTCTGATGCGCTTACCGCTCATCTGGCGTCCGGCGCCGTCGTCCCGTGCTGGCGCGGAGAGTGGCACGACGGTCACCCGCCCCGTGGGTCACCTCGATCTGGCCCCGACGTTCTGTACGATCGCAGGCGTGGAAATACCGCATTGGATGGAAGGCAAACCCTTGCCGATCGACGACACCGATGCCGACGCCCGCGGATTCGAGCGAGTGCTGACGGAGTGGGACAGCGAACTGTTCGGGGTCGGTGTGCACCTGCGCACCATCACCCGTGACGGTTTCGTGTGCACCACGTACCTTCCGGGCACTGCGCACGACGGCACCGAGGGCGAACTGTACGACCTCAACGACGACCCGCTGCAGCGCGTCAACCGCTGGGACGACCCAGCACTTGCGGCCCTGCGCAGCGACCTGATCGCCGATCTGTGGGATCACCAACCCCCGATGCAGTTGCCGCTGCGCGGGGTGGAAGCTCCGGTGTGACGGCGCCACGCGGATACTGGCCCAGTCGCTGGCCAGCTGAGGATGGCGGTCCGACCCGACGTCAGGCGCCGATCGGCGGCGGCGGATTGGGGCTGATCGGCACGGCTGGCGGCGAGCTTGCTGTCACGTCGCGCCAGGCGTTGGTGTCCACCATGGTCGTGTTGCGCGATCCGGGTGAGGTCTATTTGCTGTGCCACACGGGTGGCGACGCAGCGGTGTCGTGGGTGGAGCAGATCGATCCGATCACGCTGGAGACCGTGCGCCGGTCACCCGATCTGCCGGGTGGCCCGACGTGGCCGGGTGGTCTCGCGTGTCATGCCAACGGCTCGATCTATGTCGCCTTCGGGCGTCACGTGCATCGCCTCACCGCCGAGTTGGAGTTGCTGGCGTCGGCTCGCATGCCTCGTGATCGCCCGTACAACAGTTTCGTGATCCTGCCCGATGGGCACCTGGCGACGAAGGATTTCGGCGGTCTGCGCGCGGGTCAGACCGAGCCCGACGGGATCGGCGCGTCGGAGATGGTGATCCTGGAACCCGAGTTCCTCACCGAAGTGGCGCGCAAGGGCATTCCCGAGCCCTCGATCGCACGGCTCAGCGCCGATGGCAATGATCTCTACGTGGTCGGCGACACCAGCCTGTGGCGTATGCGCTGGGACGGTCAGTCGTTGTCACTCGACTCGTCGTACCGTGCGGTGTATCGCACGTTGCCCGGGCAGACGTACGGCTGGGACGCCGTCATCGATTCGGGTGCAGCATGGTTCCTCGACAATGGTGCTGGCACCGAGCGTTACAACGGTTCGTTCAGTGGTCTGGGTACCAGCCCGTCGCCGTTGCACCTGGTGCACGTCAACCTTTCCACCGCCGATGTCATGCTCACCGAAGTGTGCGGCCTGCCCGGTGGTCTCATTGCCAACCCGCCGGTGCTCGACCCCGTGCGGCGGATGGTGGTGGCCTACGACAGCGGTAACGGAATCGTCGCCGGTTTCCGCGTCGATGCGCGTGGCCGCACCTCGCCGTTGTGGGAGAAGGAACTGAACCACGCCGCCCACCCGCTGCGTTTCCCTAATTCGGGCGAGCTGGTGCTGTGCGATTACGACCCGGTTCGGCGTATGGATCAAGTGGTCGTGATGGACATCGAGACCGGTGATGAGCTGGCCCGCGCCGATACCGGCAGCCCGGTGCAGTCCGTGTTGTTCGGTGCTCCAGGTTTCGGGCGCGACTTCTATATGTGTTCGTTCACCACGGTGAGCCGCTTCGAAGTCGTGTAGCTACATCGCTTGCTGGTCGGCATTGTCGTGGACCACATGAAGCGGGTTGCGGCGGCCGTGCTCGGCGGCAGGCGCGCGGTGGGCGGGTATCGCCAGCAACCAGATCAGCACCACGCTGATCAGCTCCGGCAGGTGTGATGCCTCGTTGACGAGTGGCACGGTTCCGTTGGCGAGGTCGACCACGGCGGTGACCAGTAACGCCCCGGCAAGAACCGCGGCGACCGGCAGCACCGTGCGGGCCCGGGCCGGACGAACCGCGGCGACGAGCAGTGCCACGGCGTAGGCAACGCTGAAAGCGCCCAGGTGGCGAGCATCGTGGACGTTGGCCTCACCGTCGCCGAGCACCAGTGCCGGAACGGAAGTGACGACGATCTCGATCGCGACAACGATCAGCAGCGCTCGCACCATGCTCCACTTACCAGCCCGGTCGAGCAGCGCCGCCGTCTTGGCCATACGCCGCGACAGGTCTGGCATCTCCACTGCGGGCTGAACCACCAGCCGACGCCGACTGCCCTCGATCGCCGCCGCGAACGTGCTGCAGGCGGCGCAACGCGCGAGGTGCGCGTCGACGAGTCGCTCGTCGATCCCGGGGTCCTCGCCATCGGCCCGGGCGGAAATGGCGTCCTGCCAGCGTTCGCAGCCCATACGTTTCAGGTCGCTCCTCGGCCCGTTTCGGTTCCCGATGCATGCAAGCAGGGGTAGTTGCTTGGCAGACTAGGGGAGTGAGTGAGCGAGACCCCCTGCGGATGCTGCTGGAAGCGGCGCGTGAAGGTGATGACCACGCCGTGCGTGAGCTCGTCACCAGCACTCAGCCGTTGGTGTGGCGGCTGTGCTCGGTACTCGGTTCTCCCGGCGAGGAAGAAGATCTGGTGCAGGAGACCTACCTGCGCGCGTTCCGTTCGCTCGACTCATATCGCGGCGATGCCCCGGTGAGGTCGTGGTTGTTGTCCATCGGCCGCCATGTCTGTGCCGACCATGTGCGTCGGCGCATGCGGCAGCGCCGGCTTGTCGAGCGCATCACACGCACCACGGCCACCGATGTCGCACCTGATCACGAATCGGTTGCACAGTTGCTGCTGGGGCTGTTGCCCGAACAGCGTGAAGCATTCGAGCTCACGCAGTTGGTCGGCCTCTCGTACGAGGATGCCGCCGAGGTCATGCAGTGCCCGATCGGCACCGTGCGTTCACGGGTCGCTCGTGCACGTGCAGCACTGCTCGACGCCGTGCAGGCCACCCAAGCCGTCTGAGCCAGCGGCGGGTAACTGCCGGTGCGGGCCTCGAACCGTAGGATCTGCCGATGACTGCGCCCTTGGTGGAAACCATCCGCGACGAGCACGTACTCGTCATCTCGCTGTGTCGTGAGGACAAGCGCAACGCGATCAACCGCGCATTGGCGTTCGAGATCGATGCTGCCTTGAATGAACTCGACGACGACCCCGACCTGTGGGCCGGTGTCCTCACCGGCACGCCGAAGGTGTTCTCGGCGGGCAGCGACATCGCCGCTCGCGAGGATTACAACACGCCACGCGGCGGCGAGTACGGCATCATCCGTCGCTCGCGCCGCAAGCCACTGATCGCTGCTGTGGAAGGTCCGGCGCTGGGAGGCGGGCTGGAGATCGCGTTGGCTTGCGACCTGGTGGTGGCCGCTCGCACCGCGCGGTTCGGGCTACCCGAGGTGCGCCGCGGGCTGGTGCCCACGTCGGCCGGTCTGTTTCGTGCACCGCACACGTTCCCGTTGAACCTCGCGCGGGAACTCATCCTGGTCGGCGACCCGATCAGTGCCGAACGGGCCCACGCGGCTGGCTTCGTCAACGCGCTCACCGACGAAGGTGGTGCGCTCGACGCCGCCGTGGCGCTGGCCAAACGCATCTGCCTCAACGGCCCCGTTGCGGTCCAGGCATGTGTCGCGGCGATCAACGGCCAGCTGGCCGCCGGCGACGCTGCCGGCTGGGCTGCCACCCAGGTGGCGATGGATGCGATCCTCGCCTCGGACGACATGCAGGAGGGTATTCAGGCCTTCTTCGACAAGCGGCCACCCCAGTGGCGCGGCCGCTGAGCTGTGGGGTCAGCGCTCAGCACTCGCGTGTTCTGCGCTGCGGGTCAGTCGTTGTCGAGTTTGTCGACCAGCTTGTGCGCTGCGTCGGCGAGGTGGCCCTTGACGCCCTTGTGCTCGGCCTTGTCGGCGGCGATCTCTAGCTCGGCATCGACTAGACCGAGCGTTGCCCGGTAGCCGTCGATCAGACCGATCTTGCCGTCGTGATCGGCGTCGAAGGTCTCGAGTTCCAATGCTTCATCGTCGCTCGGGGTGGGTGTGCCTTCGTTGTTCGCCATGGCGTCAGTATGGCGGCTTCAGACGCCCAACGCTGACCGCAGGCGGTCGTTGACGATGGCCTCGGCGTCGCGGATGATGCGCTCGATCAGTTCCTTCACGGTCGGGACGTCGTGGATCAGACCCTGCGACATGCTGGCCCAGTAGACGCCCTGGCTCAGATCGCCCGATTCCAGCAGTTCGCGTCCCTTGTCGCCCCGTACCAGGTCGACCACGTCGGAGAACGTGGAGCCGGGCTCGGCCAGACGGCGCACGACCTCGTCGGACACCTCGCTCTTCGCGACGCGGGCAGTGTTGTGCAGGTTACGGAAGATGAGGTTCGTGGCCCGCTCATCGTTGTCGACGTACGCCTGCTTCACGTTCGGGTGGATGGGCGCCTCGACGGTGGCGCAAAACCGGGTACCCATGTTGATGCCGTCGGCACCCAGCGACAGCGCCGCCACTAGACCGCGGCCGTCGGCAAACCCTCCCGATGCAAGGATCGGAATCGTCACCTGGTCGGCAGCGCAGGGCACCAGGATCAAGCCCGGGATGTCGTCCTCGCCGGGGTGGCCGGCGCATTCGAAACCGTCGATCGAGATCGCGTCGACGCCCTTCTTCTCTGCCGAGACGGCGTGGCGCACCGATGTGCACTTGTGGATGATGCGCACGCCGTTGGTCTTCAGGTACTCCCAGATCGGGGCCAGTGCGGGAGTGCCAGCGGTCTCGACAATGTCGATGCCACTCTCGACGATCGCACGGGCGTAGGCCAGGTAGTCGGGTGAGTTGCGCGTTGGGAACACGGTCATGTTGACCGCGAACGGGTTGTTGGTCATCGCCCGGCAGCGGGCGATCTCCTCGCGCAGTGCCTCGGGGGTCGGCTGCGTCAGCCCGGTGAGCGTCCCCAGGCCACCGGCATTCGACACGGCCGCCACAAGCTCAGCGAGGCCGACACCCTGCATACCGCCCTGCACGATCGGATGCTGAATGTCGAAGAGCCTCGTGATGCGGGTCGTGAACGCCATGGAAAAGAGGTTACTATTTCCTCCAGCCTCACGCGTCACCCGGTCCAGCCGTCACCGAGTGTGCACTGCTCAGGGTTCGACGAGGGGGAAGTTGCTGAGGAACGTGTCGAGGTTGGCGAAGATGGCGGCAGCCGCGCGAATGTCGCCTTCGGCGTGCACTCGGCCGTCGGCGGCGGCCTCGGACATTGCCTCGACGAAGGGCACCGTGCCTTCGATGATCCGGTACAACACGATCTTAGGCATCGCCAACGTCAGCGCAGCCGTCGGGTCGTGGCGACCGCGCACGGCGTGCAATGCCCGGTGCTCGAGACCCAACACCCAGTCCTCGCCGAGATCGGTGAATGTGATGTTCACCGCCATCTGGACACCGCCGACCGCATCCGCGTTCAGGCGAACGGCCAGGCTGTCGAACAGTTGGTCCGGTGTCATCGCGTCCAGATAGCCGTGCTTGCCGGCGGGGGTGCGCGGCATCGTTCCGTTGCGCAACTCCTGGGCACCCATCAAGTAGGCGTTGCGGAACGTCGCCGACTCACTCTGGTACCCGAGTTGCTCGAGAGCGTCGGCCTGGAGCTCGCGCGCGTCGACGTTGGTGGGGTCGGCGAACACCAGATGGTTCACCAACTCGACGACCCAGCGGTAGTCGCCGCCGTCGAACGCAGTGCGGGCCGAAGCGAGCAGCGCGTCGGCGCCACCGGCCAGTTCGACGTAGCGCGTGCCTGCGTCCACCGGCGGCAACTTCCACAGGTTCGCTGGATTGCCGTCGTACCAGGAGAGATAGCGCTGGTAGACGGCCTTCACGTTGTGTACCAGGTGGCCGTAGTAGCCGACCGTGTGCGATTCGGCCCGGAACTCGGGCGGCATTTCCAGCACCTCGGCGATCTCAGTGGCGTTGTAGCCGTGGTTCGCGAGACGCATCGTCTGGTCGTGGATCCAGCGGTACAGGTCGCGCTGCAGGCGCAGATACTGCAGCACATCGTCGTTGCCCCAGCGCGGCCAGTGGTGCGACGCGAACATCAACTCCACCCGCTCGCCGAACAGTTCGATCAACTCGCCGATGTACTTGCTCCACTTCAGCGCGTCGCGCACCAGCGCGCCACGGATGGGCACCAGGTTGTGCATGTTGTGTGTGCAGTTCTCTGCCGTGCACAGCCACCCAAAGTCGGGGAAGAAGAAGTTCATCTCTGCCGGCGCCTCGGCCTCGGGGGTGAGTTGGAAGATGATGCGCACACCGTCGACGACGAGTTCCGTGCCGGTTTCGGTGATTTCCTCCGACGGGGCGATGAGCCCTGGCGGCCAGAACGGGATCGCCTTGCCGAGGCCGCAGTCGACGTGCGTGCGCGGTCCGGCGGGGAGCAGTGGGCCGAACTGATATGTGGCGCGACGGATCATCGCGTAGCCGGCGATGACGTTCTCGCCGATGGTCTCGTGCAGGAAATGTTCGGGGGCGATGATTCGGCAGCGGCCAGCATCGACATCGGCCTGGGTGGTGACGCCGAGCACGCCGCCGAAGTGGTCGGTGTGCGAGTGCGTGTAGACGACAGCGACTACCGGCCGCTCGCCAAGCGTGGCGTTGGCCAGATCGAGGCACGCCTTCGCGCACGGCTCGACCGTGAGCGGGTCGACGATGATCCAACCCGTGGCACCGGCGATGAACGTGATGTTGGAGATGTCGTAGCCGCGGGCCTGCCACATACCGGGCGCCACCTCGAACAGACCGTGAATCCCGTTCAATTGCGCCTGGCGCCAGAGGCTCGGGTTCACCGTCTCGGGGTTGGTGCTGCCCCGCTCGATGAAGTCGTAACGGCCCTGGTCCCATACGACGCCGAACGCAGTGTCCACCTTGCCGCCTGGCAGTTGTGCCAGCAGACCACGTGACGCCCGGTCGAAGTCGCCCGGATCAAAGCCGAGTTCGACGGGAGCGTTCGCCGTTCGAGTGTGATCGCTGGCGTCCTTCGGTGCTGTACCCATGGTGGAGAGTTTCGCAGGTCGTCTCGTTCGCCGACTGAGCGGAGGGACCGCGGCATCGCTCCGTCGCACCGTTGCCGAAACTACCCTCGCAAGCGAAAAGGGTGGTGGGTATGGAACTGCGGGACAAGGTCGTCGTCATCACAGGGTCGGGAAGTGGGATCGGGGCGGCCATGGCGCGCAGATTCGCGATCGAGGGTGCGAAGGTGATTGTCACCGATCAGGACGCCACCGCCGTCGAGCAGGTCGCAGGCGAGATCCGCAGCGTCGGCCTGGCCGTCGACATCACCGTCGAGGACAACGTGAAGGCGGTCGCCGACCTTGCTCGGCGCACCTACGGCGAGATCGACATCTGGTACAGCAACGCCGGTTACTCGGGCCCCCGTCAGCCCGGCGACGTGCAGACGAACGAAATGTGGAAACTCAACTGGGAACTGCACGTCATGTCGCATGTGTACGCAGTTCGGGAAGTACTGCCAGCGATGCTCGCTCGTGGCGACGGGTATCTCATCCAGACTGCATCGTCGACGGCGTTGTCCGTGCAGACCGAGAAGGCTGCGTACACGGTCAGTAAGACCGCTGCGCTCGCGTTGTCGGAGTGGTTGGCAATCAACTTCCGCAACCGGGGCATCAAGGTGTCGTGCTTCTGCCCCGGCCCGATGCTGACGCCGATGCTGCTCTCCAACAACTTCCCCGACGATCACCCGGTGCTGAAGATCGCGCTGACTCCCGAGGAAGTGGCGGCCCTGCTGGTGGATGCGATCGGCGACGAGCGCTTCCTCATCACCGACAACTCACCCGGTGGAGCGGACGCGTTGCAGAAGAAGGCCACGAGCTACGACGGCTGGATCGCCGAACTGTCCGACTTCACGATGTAGCGGGCTCTGCTGCGTTCGTCAGCCGTTGAACGCGAGCGGCAGTCCGGGGCGGTGCCACGTGGCGCGGACAAGGTGGCCGGTGACCGAGCAGGTGATGAATGCGGTGCGCAGGTCGTCGCCGCCGAAGCAGATGTTGGTGACGGCGCCGTCTGCGAGCGACGGCGGCAAGGTGTGCAACGTCCAGTCACCGTCCGGTGTGATCTCGCTGATGCCGCTGTCCACCAGCGTGCCCACGCAGAGCGCACCGCTGCTGTCGATCGCCAGCGAGTCGAGTGCGTGGGCTCCAGGAAGGCCGATCAACATCGACCAACGATCGATCTCCTTGCGTCGTAGCGCCGGGTGGATGCCGTAGCCGGTTGATGGGACCAACTCGCCGGGAGCGCTGACCCGACGGCGGTGCACCTGGCGCGTGTGCGTCTCGGCCCAGTACAGCACGGAACCGTCGGGGGACAGGCCGATTCCGTTGGCTGCAGCGGTGCCCTTGACCGCCCGGCGGATGGAGGATCCGTCCGGTGCGGCGTAGAAGATCGAGCCCCGGTTCCCATGGTCGGTGAACCAGAAGTTGCCGGTGTGGTCGAACACGAGGTCGTTCGGAGTGCCGACCGACACCCCGTCGCACTCGGTGTACAGCGTGGTGACGTCGCCGGTGGCAATGTCGACACGCTGGATGCGGCCGCCGATCGCCGTCGCCGGGGTCGTGCCCCCGTTGTTGCAGACGTACAGCGCCCCGTCGGGCCCGATGGCTGCGCCGTTCGGGCCGCCCTCTACTTCGGCGACCGTGTGCTTCGTGCCGTCGGTGGCCACTCGCGTGATTCGTGCGCCGTTCAACTCGACGACGATCACGCTTCCGTCGGCCATCGCCACTGGGCCTTCAGGGAAGATCAGACCGTCGGTGATCAACTCGACATCGCGTAGCTCAGGCATTGGTTGCTCCTTCGTTGGTGCGTTTCACGGCCACACCCTCGTACATCCTGGCGATGGTCTCGGGCCCCTTGTCCGAGTAGGTGCGCAGCTCAGACATCGTCAATCCTGCATCGGTGATCAGGTCGGGGATCGGCCGGTTGAGGTGACAACCACCGAACACGTGCTTCCACACGGGGGTGACGCGATCCTGCCATTTGGCGGCCTTCGTGTGCGGTGAGCGGCCGTGCTCCACGAAGTGCAGGCTGCCGCCGGGGCGCAGCACCCGATGCACCTCGGACAGCGCTGAGCGAACATCAGGGATGGTGCACAGGCTCCAGGTGATGAGCACATGATCGACCGACTCGTCGGCGAGTGCCACGACTGCGCCATCGAGCCCGATGTACTCCACTGGCACGCGGCTGGCAGCGACCCGCGGTGCAGCGATCTTGCGCCCGCCGCCGGCCGGTTCGATGGCGAACACCTTGGCCACGGTGCCGGGGTAATGGCGGACGTTGCGACCCGAGCCGAACCCGACTTCGAGGACGTCACCGCTCAACGCCGCAGCCACCCGCGCTCGCGTCGGCTCGACCTGCTTGCCCAACGCGATATCGATGAACCGCGGCAGCACTCTGCTCTCGTAGAACCCCACAACGCCCCCTTGGTGGTTGCGGGCACCATAGCGTCAGCGGCACTTTCCGCGCCCACGGGCGCAGAACCCTGACGCCGCCGCCCGTTCTCGCGCCCGTGTGGGCTGGTGCGGCCAGAATTGACGCAAATCGCGCCCAACGGGGGTGCGGCGGGCCGGGAGTGCGGGCGGGCCGGGAGTGCGGCGGGTGGGTGGCGCGGGTGGGTGGCGCGGGTGGGGTCAGGCCTGTGGTTCGCGGGGGAGGCCGAGCAGTCGCTCGCCGAGGATGTTGCGCTGCACCTGCGAGGTACCGGCGTAGATCGTGTCGGCGACACCGTTGTACAGCGCTCCGACCCACGAGGCACTGGTGTTCGGCGCGCCCGGGTCGTCGCAGCGGTAGCTGCGGATGGGCGCGCGCCCTTGGAGCACCATCGCGTCGGCGCCCATGATGTCGATCGCCAGGCGGGTTACATCGCGGTGGTATTCGCTCCACTGCACCTTGCTGATCGAGGCCTCGGGACCGAGGACTCCGGTGGACAACACGCCAGTAAGGATGCGATAGCCGAGGTAGCGCATGATCTCGACGCGGCAATAGGCGGCAGCGATCGCGTCGCGGATGACAGGGTCGTCGAGGCGGCCGCGCTCGCGCGCCATCTCCACCATGCGATCGAATTCGGCGCGGAACAGCACCGGGTTGGTGGCGGCTTCGTCGCCGCGCTCAAGTGAGAGCAGGCTGTTGGCGATTTCCCACCCGTTGTCGACGTCTCCGATGACGTTGCCCTTCGCCGTGCGGGCACCATCGAGGAATACTTCGTTGAAATCCGGTGAGCCACCGATCTTGCGGATGGGCACGACCGTGACGCCGGGCTGATCCATCGGCACCATCAGGAAGGTGATGCCGCGATGCTTGGGAGCATCCGGGTTCGTGCGTGCCAGCACGAAGATCCAGTTCGCCTCCTTGGCGCGGGTCTGCCAGATCTTCTGGCCGGTGATCACCCACTCGTCGCCATCGAGTTCGGCCTTCGTGCGCAAGCTGGCCAGGTCGCTGCCGGCGTCGGGCTCGCTGTACCCCTGACACCACAGGTGCTCGGCCGACAGGATGCGCGGCAAGAAGTACTGCTTCTGCTCCTCGGTGCCCCACTTCAGCAGCAGGCCGCCCATCATCTTCAGGCTGAAGTTGTCGTTGGGTCCGACGGCGGGCACGCCGGCCTTGGCCAGTTCCTCGACGAGCACGACTTGCTCAAGCTTGGTGAGTCCGCCGCCGCCGTACTGGGTGGGCCAACTGACGGCTAGCAAGCCGTTGTCGTTCAGCGTCTGGCGCCAGCGATCGGTGAACGCGAACGCCTCGTCGCGCGACAGCGCACCGACACCCTTCCAGTCCGCAGGCAGGTGCTCGGCGAGGAACGCTTGTACGCGGGTGCGGAAGGTCTCTGCCTGTTCGGAGTAGTTCGAGTTCATGTCATTGCTCCATGAAGGGGGGGAGGGGTGGGAGGACGGCGTCAGCGGGGAGGGCGATGAACGTCGCCGGTCGCTTCTCCACCAACGCGGCGACGCCTTCGCCGAAATCAGGGTTGTCCGTTGGGATGTTCATGCGCACCATCGTCTCCAGCCACACCTGGTTGGCCTCGGTGTAATCGCGCGACAGATCGCCCCACACTTGACGGCGCATCGCCGCCATCGAGATGGGCGAACTGCCGGTGGCCAGCGCACGCGCGTAGGCCTGCGCCTCGGCGAGCACGGTGCTGTCATCGCACACTCGGCTGACCAGGCCGATGCGCAGGGCCTCGTCGGCCTCGACGCGCTTGGCGGTGTACAGCAGATCCAGTGCGTGCTCCACGCCGATCAGCTTCGGCAACAGCCAGGACAGTCCGTACTCCGCAGGGATACCGAGCTTGGCGTAGGCGGTGGAGATGCGGGCGCTGCGGGCCATGAAGCGGATATCGCACACGAGTGCCTGCACGATGCCGATACCGGCGCAGGCCCCATTGATTGCTGCGATCATCGGCTTGGGAATGGTGAGTGCGTAGTGCTGCGAGCGGCGACCGGCCAGGACGAGACCGCCGCCGCCGACAACTCCTGCCAAACGCTTCGAGTCGAGGCCGGGGCAGAACGACGTTCCCGCACCCGTCAGCACGATCGCGCGCACGTCTGCGTCGACTGCCGCACGATCGAGCGCAGCCCAGTACTGGCGCTCCATGTCGTGGTTCCAGGCGTTGTGGCGACCGGGGTTGTCGAGGGTGATCGTGCACACCGCGTCGGCGACGTCGTAGTGCACGTACTCGGGAAGGTCGTCGGTCATGGATGGTCTCCGTGGTCGGGACCGGCGGCGGGCCCCGGTGTCGTGATGGGTGACACCGTATTCCTGAACCCGTCCAGTGCCCAATGGACACTGCGCTCGAGAAGCGCGGGGTCGAGTGTCTCGCCCGGGCGCAGAGGGCGCGTGCCCAGCAGCCACCCGCCGAACAGGAAGTGCAGCGTGGCCAACAGGTCCATCGCATCGGTGGAGGTGAAACCTTCGGTGAGCAACACCTCGAGCACCTTCTGTGACACGCGATCGGCGGCTCGCGATCGGCGCTGTGTCGACAGCACGCGAGCGCCAACACCGGGGTAGTGCTCGAATACTCGGTGCATGCGCAGCAGCACCTCGACGATGGTGTCGCTCCATGTGAGCGTTGCCGGTATGTCGACATCGATCTTGCGGGCAACGCGTTCGCACAACCGATCGAGGAGGTCGTCGCGCCCGTTGACGTAGTGGTAGACGGCGGGGCTGGAGATGCCGAGCGCGTCGGCCACGGCCTTCACCGTCAGCGCATCGAGACCGTGTTCGGCAACCAGCGGCAGCGCTGCGTCGAGGATGTCGTCGCGTGTCAGCGGCAACGGCTGTGTGCCGCCGCGGCTACGGCGCTGGCGAGTAGCGGGCGTTGGAGAGGTGATCACGGTTCGTGCAGACATGGGCTTGACCTGCACCATTTATGCATATTAAATGACGAGGGTCAATCGGCCTCGTGGAACTCTCGGGGGCCGAAGCGGTGAACACCGAGCAGTGAACAAGGGGATGTGGATGACGGCTGAACTGACAGCGGACGACCTCAAGGCGTACGCCTCCACGATCGGCGGGCTGCGGCCCGTGCCGGTCGCGGTCACCACTGCCCACGGCGGACGCGCCAATGGCCTGATCACATTGTCCGGCGGTCCGGCCAGCATCATCCCCGAGGCGCCGCGCCTGGTGGTCAGCATCACCACCTACAACTTCAGTCACGACCTGATTCGCGACGGCGGCGTGTTCATTCTGCACACGTTGTCGAATGCCGCCGAGTTGATCGAGACGTCGCTGGAGATCATCCGCACACTCGGTGGTCGTACCGGGCGCGATGGCGACAAGCTGACTGGGTTGCGCACCCGATCCGGCGTCACCGGTGCGCCCATCCTGCTCGACGCGCTCACCTACGTCGAGGCCAGGGTGATCCGTTCACTCGACAACGAGGAGAACACGTTCTTCGTCGGAGATGTCGTCGGCGCAGGTCGCTTGAACGCTGGCGGCAAGCTCGACATCGGCACGGCGTGGACAGGCCTCGGCAAAGAATGGACCGACGCGTACGAGCACGACCACGAAGCACAGATCGACGACAGCCGCGTTCGCCGCGGCCTTCCCACAAGCCACTCCTGAAAGGCGAGTACACCATGCAGCAATGTCCGATCGCTCACGGCTACCACCCACTCGAGCGCGACACCGTGCTCGACCCGTACCCGGCGTTCAACCGGTTGCGCGACGAGGGCCCGGTGTTTTTTCTGCCCGAGCTGGATCACTACATCGTCACCAAGTACGACGATGTCGAGAAGATCCTGCTCGACCGCGACACATGGAGCGCCGCCAACGCGTCGTCGCCATTGTTGCCCATCTGCCAGGCGGCGCAGGATGTGCTGGCGCAGGGCTATCACCGTGTGCCCACGCTCAACAACAGCGACCCGCCGCGTCACCCGCTGATGCGCAAGTCGTTGCTGTCGGTCATCACGCCGCGTCGCCTCAACGAGCTCGAGCCGGTGTTGTTCGCCTACTGCGAGAACCTCGTGCTCGGTATCAAGGACGAGCCGGTGATCGACTTCGTCGACCGCCTCGCGTTCCCATTTCCTGGCTTCGCCGCGTTCAGCCTGCTGGGTTTCCCGTCTGAGGACACCGAGATGCTGAAGGACTGGAGTGCGAAGCGCGTACTGCTCACCTACGGCCGCCTCAGCGACGAGGAGCAGGTGGAGATCGCGCACATCATCTGCAGTTTCTGGAAGTACTGCGTCGACCATGTGGCCAGCAACCGGGCCAACCGTCAGGACAACATCGTCTCGGAACTGGTCACACTGTCCGACGCCAAGCCCGAGCAGCTCAACGACTTCGACATCGTCAACATGGTGTACTCCATGGCACTCGCCGGCCACGAGACCACGTGCAACACCATCGGCAACGGCACCCGGGCGCTGCTCACCGACCGCAGCCAGTACGAGGCACTGATCGCCGATCCGTCGAAGATTCCGAACGCAGTGGAAGAAATCCTGCGCTACGACGGGCCGGTGTTGAACCACCGTCGCGTCGCCAAGATCGACACCGAGGTTGCTGGCGTCGCCATTCCGGCTGGCGCCAAGGTGATGATGTGCTTCGCCTCTGCCGACCACGACCCGAACGTGTTCGAGAACCCCGATGCCTTCCTGATCGAGCGCGACAACGCCGATATGCACCTGGCATTCGGCAAGGGCGCTCACTTCTGCATGGGTGCCGCGCTGGGCCGCCTCGAGGTGAAGATCATTCTTGATCTGCTCACCACGCACTGCCCCAACCTGGAGCTGGTGCCCGACCAGGTGGTGGAGTACAGCCCCAATGCGTTGTTCCGTGGCCCGCTGGCGATGATGGTGGCGCCCATCGGCCTCGCCGGGATCAAGTGAAGGGGTTGAACTGATGAGTTTCGAGCCAACTGTCGACGAGAAGGCATTCAATGCCTCGTCGAAGCTCATCCGCACCACGGCGCTGCGCGGTACACCGTTGGAGGGCGACAGCTGTGGCAACTGCCTGTACTACCTGCAGCCCGACGACCCGCTGGCGTTCTGCTGGCACGAGAAGTTCCAGTGTCTGGTGAGCACCAGTTGGTGGTGCCAGTTCTGGGCCATGCGAGAGGAATGACGGACATGACCGACTACAGCCGCGACGAAGTGGAAGCCGCCTTCCAGCACTACTTCATGGTCGGGCCGGTGATGGAGGACTGGATCGCGTGGTCGCAGTTGTTCACCGACGACGCCGTGTACTTCGACCACTTTTATGGACGCTTCCGTGGCCCGGCGGAGATTCAGCTGTTCCTCGAGACCACGATGATGACTGGCAAGCACTGCTACACCGCGCTCGAGTGGTACAACATTGAGGGCAACCGGATCGTGTGGAAGGGCCTCAACCTGGCCGACCATCCCGACCCGACGCAGGGGCCGTTCTCGTTCCCGTCGCTGCAGATCATCCAGTACGCCGGCAACGGCAAGTGGTCATCCGAAGAAGACTGGTGGATGCAGCCGGAGATGGTGAAGTACGCCAAGGGATACTGGAGGGCATGTCAGGCCATCGACCCCAGCTTCCCCGATCAGCTGTCGCGCACACATTGGGGCAACATCGAGTGGGCACGCCCGGCCGCCGGTCATACTGCGACGCCGTCGTGGCTCGGCCGTGAGCACGAGATTCCCACCGTGCGCCGCATCGAGGACATGAACTTCGGCGAGCGAGTCTGACGGTGGCGATCGACCTCGCTCCGTTCCTCGACCCTCGGCACACCGCAGTGGTGGCGTTGGAGGTGCAGGAGAACATGCTCGATCCGCACAAGGCGCTCATCCCCGGTGTGGCGGCGCATGCGGAGGCGATCGGCCTGGTCGACAATGTCGCCGCGTTGATGGCTGCCGCGCGGCGTGTGGGAGCTCCCGTCGTCTATGTCAGCGATGCGCGACGCGACGATGGCAAGGGCGCGGTCAAGAACTTGATGATCGGTCGCTCGATCGCTGGTGCCGAGTCGCGCAGTTGGAGTCACGGGGCGATCCACCACCGACTCACGCCACACGAGGGCGACATCTCGCTGGGCCGCGAGCACGGGATGACCGGGTTCTACGCAACACCACTCGACGCGTATTTGCGCAACCTCGACGTCACTACCGTGATCCTCGTGGGCGTGTCGGCGAACATCGCCGTCAACGGCACCGCGATCGAGGCGATGAACCTCGGCTACCGGGTCGTGGTGCCCAGCGATTGCGTGGCTGGAGACCCACCCGAGTACGTGCAGCAGTTGCTGAAGTTCACGATTCGCAACGTCGGTGTCGTGGCTCCGGTGCAAGGCATCCTCGACCACTGGGCCGGCCTGCCCGCCAACTGACCGGCCTGTCCCGTCGGGCAGTCGGCTCGCCCGTTCAACGCTCCGTTCTGGGAAGCGGTGGTTCCGGATTCCGGAACCACCGCTTCCCAGAACGAGCGTTGGGGCTGATCATTCCCAGAAACCGGTCGACGACGTCGAAGGCGTGTGGCCGCAGTGTACGTTCGGGTCACTTTCACGAACGTCGACACGGGAGCATCCATGTACACAGCAGTCAGCACCCCCGACGGGCCGATGGATCTCTATGTCGCGCTGCCCGACCACGAACCCAGGGGCGGCATCGTTGTCATCCAGGAAGCGTTCGGGGTCACCGCTCACATCGAGTCGGTGTGCGAGTTGTTGGCAGCGGCTGGTCATGTCGCCGTAGCGCCAGAATTGTTCCACCGCCAGGACCGGCGAGTGTTTCCCTACGACGACATTCCGGCCGTGATGCCGGCGATGGGTGCGCTGACTCTCGAGGGCATCGATGCCGACCTCGACGCCGCGTTCGCGCACCTCGCCGCGCTCGGTTTCGCTCCGTCGCAGACCGGCATCGTCGGGTTCTGCATGGGCGGTTCGGTCACGCTCTACGCGGCCGGCACGCGCCGGTTGGGTGCTGCGGTCACCTTCTATGGCGGTGGCATCGCCAAGGGACGCTTCGGTCTTCCGGCCGGGCTCGAGTCCGGTGCAGCGTTGTGCTCACCGTGGCTGGGTCTGTACGGCGACCGCGACCTGAGCATCCCGATCGACGACGTCGAACAACTTCGTGCCGTTGCGGCCGAGTGTGCCGTCGACAGCGACGTGGTGCGCTACGCCAACGGGTTGCACGGCTTCAATTGCGACGACCGGCCCGATGTGTTCGACGCCGAGATCGCGGCCAGCGCCCGGGAGCGGATGGTCGAGTGGTTCGACCGTCACCTGGCCAGGGTGTGACCTGACGGCGTCGCCGCCGCGGCGGTCAGCGATCGGGTTCGAACAGGGGCAGCGCTACGTCGGCGAGTGGCTCGAACACCACGCGCACTGGCATGTCGATGTGCACATCGCGAACATCGCAGTTGACGATGTTGGTGGTGATGCGCAGACCATCCTGCTCGGGGAGTTCCACGATCGCGATCACGTACGGCTCGGTGGTGGCAGTCGGGCTCCACTGGTGGTGATTGATCGTGAACGCCATCACGGTTGCCGTGCCGCTGACTGCCTGCGCCGTGAGCCCGCCGCGCAAACAGTTGCGGCACACGCTGGTGGGCGGGTGGTGATAGGTGGCGCAATGGGTGCAGCGCTGGATGCGCAACTCACCCTCGAGGCCACCCGTCCAGAAGTCGGTGTTGAGTTCCGTGAGAAGCGGCGGAATCCGCATGGGGCCGGGCACAGTGCTCATTTCAGCTCCTCGTCACCAACATTGCGCCGGCGAATACGCCGCCACCGGATGCGACCACACCGACCTCGGGGCCGTTGGGCACCTGCCGCGCCCCACCGTCTCCCCAGAGTTGTAGACAGACCTCAGGGAGATAGCCCCAGCCGTGCATTCGCCCGGACGACAGTTGGCCACCGTTGGTGTTGATCGGTAGTTCGCCGTCGAGCGAGATTCGCTGACCGCCTTCGATGAACGCGCCGCTCTCACCTTTACCGCAGAAGCCGAGTGCTTCCAGCCACGCCATCGTGATGAAGGTGAAGCCGTCGTAGACACCCGCCACGTCGACGTCTCCGGGTGTGAGGTCGGTGTGCTTCCACAGGTCGAGGCCGACATCGCGCAGCACCATCGTGGAGAGGTCGTCGAATTGATCCCACGACGGCCGCGACTTGAGTGCATGGCTGGTGGCCTCGACTGCCAGCGGCGGGCGACGGAGGCCGCTCGTTGCATCCGTACTGGAGATGACGATCGCCGTGCAGAAATCGATCGGAATATCGCAGTCGAACAGACAGAACGGCTCGGTGATCATCCGTGCGTTGAGGTAGTCCTCCATCGTCAACGGCGTGTTGTAGATGCTCTTGTCGTACAGGCCGGCGTTGCGGCGCTGCACGATAGGAATCTGCGCCATCTGCTCACGGGTGGTGCCGTACAGGTGCATGTGCCGCTGGGCGTACATCGCAATATGGTTGCCCGCCGACGGCGCTCCGAACGGCAGCCACCATTCGGGCATGCCGGAGACGCGCTCGGGTGTCGCCGACGCCGAGCCGGGCATCGAGCCACCCTTGCCCAACGTGGTTCGCACCGTGCCCTCGCACGACGAGTGGAACACGATGACGTGACGTGCCCGTCCGGTCTCCACCGCCATGATCGCTTCGAAGATCGCGCTGATCTGTGACGGGCCGATGCTGAGGTCGGCGAACCAGTCGACCTTCAACCCAAGTGTGTCGATCATCTCGACCACTCCGGCGGAACCTTCGATGTGGAACGCGGCGGCCCCGTCGATGTCGTCTCGCGTCAGACCAGCATCGGCGATCGCGTTCAAACACCCTTCGACGGCGAGGTCGGTCGGGTGGCGATACAGCGCGCGCCCCACCGCCGACATCCCGACTCCTGTGATACATGCTCCCATTCGGTGGAGTCTGTCAGCCGGCGGACGCGTACGTGGAAACCGGACGCTGTACGAGTTCGACAGTGATGCCGTCGGGATCTTTGGTGAATGTGATCCACAGGTCGGGCAGGGGAGTGTTTTTCAGTACGTGACACTTCGGCTCGCCGACGTACGGCCATCCGGCAGCGATGAGGGCTGCTCGTGATTCGCGAGTGTCCTCGACGCCAATGGCCATGCGGAACAAACCCTGGTCGGCCGCACCCGGTTTCGGCGTGCCGTGCGATGCCGGATCGAGCCACTGGGTGAGTTCGATCCAGTACGAATCGTCGCCGGGTATTTGCATTCGAGCGGTGCGCACGGTGCCGGCGACAGTGGCAGCGCCGGGGGCACTCCACACGACGGAGTGCTGCGCGGTCGAGGAGGCGACAAGACCGATCGCTTCGTACCAGCCTCGCGAGCGGTCGAGGTCGCTGACCGTCAGACGCAGGTGGCGTGAGCGGGCGTGTGCGCTGGCGCTGTCCTCGTACACCTCTACGGCGACACCGTCGGGGTCGGTGAACAACAGCCCGGTCGTGTCGCCGAACGTGACCGAACCGGTGGCCAGACCTTCCCCTGCGAGCGCGGTACGCAGAGCGGCGAACGACGGCACGGTGTAGGAAATGGCCTGCATGCCCACTTCGTTGGGCTGCTCGTAGCGGTGTGGGGTGAGTCCGGGACGAGCACCCCACTCCACCAGCTCCAGCGACGGGCTGCGGCGTGCGCCGCGACGGTCGTAAAGGAACGACACGGCGCTGTCGAGGATGCCGGGCATGTCCATCAGGCTGCCGTCGGCGTCCTTCGACTCGCTGTACATCACCTCGCGTAGCCCGAACAGCGTGGTGTAGAGCGTGCGTGATGCGGGAATGCTCGTGCAGTTGTGGTTCACATGCAGGAAGCGATTGACCTGCGTGGTGCGTGGTGCAGGAATGGCAGGCAGAGCGGGTGTCGCAGACATGGCCGGAGACTACTTTCGTCAATCTGCCCCGGTCGGTTTGGGTCGTCACCAGCGAGAATGGCGCCCATGCCCCGCTACGTCATGACCGTCCGCTGCGCCGATCGCCCCGGCATCGTCCACTCGTTCGCCGCCGCCCTGCTCGAAGCCTCTGGCAACATCCTCGACAACGCACAGTACGGCGATCCGCTCACCGAACAGTTCTGCATGCGTACTCGTTTCGAGTCGCCGCTCGACGATGTCGATCAAGTGCGTGCGCTGCTGCAGCCAGTAGTCGACCGCCTGGGCGCAACGTTCACGTTGCGCAATGAGGACGCACATCAGCGCGCGCTGATCATGGTGTCGAAGTTCGACCACTGTCTGCTCGACCTGCTGTACCGCTGGCAGGCGGGTGAGCTGCCGATCGAGATTCCACTGGTCGTGTCCAACCATCCCGATTGTGCGCAACTTTGCGAGCGCTACGGCGTTCCGTACGTGCACCTGCCGGTCACGAAGGACACCAAGGCCGAGCAGGAAGCCGCGTTGCGTGCGCTTGTTGCCGAACACCGCATCGACTTCGTGGTGCTGGCCCGCTACATGCAGGTGCTCTCCGAAGACTTCTGCCGCGACTTCTCGGGTCGCATCATCAACATCCACCACTCGTTCCTGCCCGGTTTCAAGGGTGCTCGCCCGTACCAGCAGGCCTACGAACGCGGTGTCAAGATGATCGGCGCCACCGCCCATCACGTGACCGCCGATCTCGACGAGGGTCCGATCATCGAACAAGGTGTCGTCCAGGTCGATCACTCGATGGATGCGAACACGTTGTCGATCATGGGGCGCGACGTGGAGCGTCAGGTGCTGTCTCGCGCCGTGCGCCTGCAGGCCGAGGACCGGATCTTCCTGATCGGTCACCGCGTCGTCGTCTTCCACTGACGCGGGCACAGGGCGCTGACAGGCATAGAGTCGGCGGTTCGGGGAGGGGCCCCGAAACGCCACAGGAGTCAGAAATGCGTACCGTCACCGCCTATGCCACACCCGGACCGGAAGGTCCCTTCGCCAAGACCACCATCGAACGCCGCGACCTCGAGCCTGGCGATGTGCTGATCAAGATCGCCTTCGCCGGTATCTGCCACTCCGATATCCACACCGGGCGAGGCGAGTGGGGTGCCACCCATTACCCGCTCGTGCCCGGGCACGAGATCGCCGGTGTGGTCGAGGAAGTCGGAGCAGGTGTCACGAAGTACGCCGTCGGCGATCGTGTCGGCGTTGGCTGCCTGGTCGACTCCTGCCGCGAATGCGAGAATTGCATGGCGGGGGAGGAGCAGTACTGCTTGAAGGGCAGCACCGGTACCTATGGCTCGGTCGACAAGTACGGTCGCCACACCGACGGCGGCTACTCGGAGTACATCGTCGTCGACCAGGACTTCGTCGTGCGAGTGCCCGAGGGCTTGGGTCTCGATGTCGCCGCACCTCTGCTGTGCGCCGGGATCACCGTCTACTCGCCGTTGCGTCACTGGAACTGCGGCCCTGGTAAGCGGGTCGCCGTGGTGGGCATGGGCGGCCTGGGCCACATGGCCGTCAAGATCGCTGTCGCAATGGGCGCCGAAGTGACGGTGTTGTCGCAATCGCTCTCGAAGGAGGCCGATGGCAAGCGTCTCGGTGCCCACCACTACTTCGCCACCAGCGACCGGGCCACGTTCAAGCAACTGCGCGGCACACTCGACCTGATCATCAACACGGTGTCGGCACCACTGCCGCTCGACTCGTACCTGGGCATGTTGCGCCTCGACGGGGCGATGGTGAACGTGGGTGCGCCGCCCGAACCGCAGTCCGTGCGCGCCTTCTCGCTGATGGGTGGGCGCAAGAGCCTTGCTGGCTCGGCGATCGGTGGCATCCGCGAGACCCAGGAGATGCTCGATTTCTGTGCACAGCACGGTCTCGGGGCGGAGATCGAAGTGATCGATGCCGCGCAGATCGCCGAGGCATGGGACCGCGTGGTGGCCAGCGATGTGCGCTACCGGTTCGTGATCGACACCGCCACGTTCTGAGCGCGCCCTGGCCGCGATCGGCCGCCGGTCGGGCCCGCTTGCATCATTGTAAAATCAGGACAACATTTTCGATTTGGCGCGTGACACGAGTGTCAGGTTGGTGTTAACATCGCGCCCGGCAGCCTGTCAATGTGGCGGGTCGCTATCACTGGGGAGGGTGAGGGGGAGGGTGTTGCAGCCATCGGTTGCGGTGTCCGACATCTCACGATTCATTGTCTGAAAGGGCATCTACACACATGATCAAGCATTCCAAGAAGGCGCTTGCTGCGCTGCTGGTGCTGGGCCTCACGGCCGCAGCCTGCAGCGACGACAAGAAGGACGCCACCACCACGACCGCAGCGAGCACCGACAGCACCACTGCTGGCACCGACTCGGCGCCGACCACCGAAGCCGCCGCTGACCCGCTGGGCACCCCGAAGGCTGCCGCTGGCGAGACGCTCAAGGTTGGCTACATGTGGTCGGGTGTGTCGGCATCGGTCGACAACACCTCCGATCAGCAGGCCGCCGGAGCCTCCACCAGCTGGATCAACGAGTACATGGGCGGCATCGGCACCGATGGCCGCAAGCTCGAACTCGTCGAGTGCGCCGCTTCGGACGCTGCCACCGCCGCAGCCTGTGGTTCGACCATGGTCGAGTCCGGCGTGCAGGTCGTGCTGTTCAACGTGATCGGTGACGTCGAGCCGTGGGCCACCCCGGTCCTCGCTGCCGGCATCCCGATCTTCGCTTACTCCTCGGCTCATGCGACGCTGGTCGCCGCCAAGGGCAAGGCGTTCACCATGACCAACCCGGTCGCCGGCATCGCCTACTTCCCGGCCGGTTTGGCCCTGAAGGTCAGCGCCAAGAAGACCGCCATCGTGGTCATCGACGTGCCCGGCGCCACTGGCCCGGCGAAGGCCCTTGGGCCGATGGTCTTCGGGCAGCTGAAGGCTGGAGAGGTCACGGTCATTCCGATCTCGCCCACCGCCCCCGACCATGCGTCGGCCATCCAGACCGCGCTGCAGGACAGCCCCGACGTCGTGTCGATCATCGGCAACCCGGCGTTCTGCTCGCTGACCATCCGCGCACTGCGTGACGCCGACTACAAGGGCGCGATCGGCATGATCTCGAACTGTGTCGACCCCGACATGCTCAAGCAGCTGTCGAACGGTGAGCTCAAGGACATCTACGTGTCGTACGCCGGTGGCGAGGATCCCGCCAACGCTGACTACGCCACGTTCGTGAACCTGATCGCCAAGTACTCGCCCGAGACCGACCCGCACGGTACGGCCACGGGCGCCTTCGTGGTGCTCGAAGCCTTCCGCCGCTTCATGGCCGACTACACGGGCGACTACAGCGCTGCCAGCCTCACCACGGTGTTCTTGACCCACGCTGCGGTCGATCAGCCCACCGTCGCCGGTGGCAAGCTGCTCTGTGACGGCACGGCGCTGGCGATCCTCCCGATCGCCTGCACCGCCAACTACGTCATCGGCCAGCTGGACGACAAGGGTATGCCGGTCAGCTTCTCCGGAGCCTGAGTTTTCGAACTTCGGTTCGACTGAGAAGTCATCACTGAGACAGAGGGGTGGTGCCGGGCGTCAGCCTGGTGCCACCCCTCTGGCTCATTCTCGGCACCCGACGGCGACGTCAGATTGATGAGTTGATCGGGGTGGTGTCGGACGTGTGGTCCGACGCCACCCCATTGGTGTTTCTGGACTATTTGAGGGATCTCGCGACAGGCGACAGTGTTGTCAGAACGTTCCCGAAATAGGTGAGAGATTCTTGGTGTGTTCCGGGTCACGTGTGCTACCTTCAGCCACGGCAATCCAGCCTCGGATCGCTAGCACTGGGGAAGTGAGTTCGGCAACCGTTCAGGACCTCCGTGTTCCGAACGATGCTCTGCACTCACTGCTCGAGTTGCGACCTCACCCACTCACTGATCGGAATCGCCGCCCATGATGAGCCATTTCGGGTTCATGCTGCTCGGACTCGGTGCCGGTGCTGCCTACGCAGCGCTGGGCATGGCACTCGTTGTCACGTACCGAAGTTCAGGCGTGATCAACTTCGCCAGCGGCTCGATTGCTGTGTACGCCGCGTTCATCTACGCGTATTTGCGTCAGGGTCAGTTCCTCCCGCTGCTGCCGGGTCTTCCCAAGAAGGTCAAACTCGCCGACTCGTTGGGGTTCGTCCCCTCGTTGCTCGGTGCGCTGATCATGTCGTCGCTGCTCGGCCTGTTGTTGTACGCGTTGGTCTTCCGACCGCTACGTGCGGCGCCGCCGTTGGCGCGTGTCGTGGCCTCGCTCGGTATTCAGGTGGCCATCGTGCTGCTGATCGTGAAGCGGATGGGCACCACCCAGACGCCGGTGAAGAAGGTCTTCCCCGACAGCAAGCTCCGCATCGGCACTGCCGTCGCGCACACCGACAAGATCTGGACTGCGCTCGCCGTGATCGGCGTCGCACTGCTGCTCTCCGCGCTGTTCCGCTACACCCGCTTCGGTCTCGCCACCCGCGCCGTCGCCGAGACCGAGAAGGGTGCCGTGGTCAGCCGCATCTCCGCCGGGCGCGTCGCCGCCCTCAACTGGATGCTCTCCTCGGCCGTCGCTGGTCTCGCCGGTGTGCTGATCGCCCCGCATATCGCCGTCGTGCCGATCGTGTTCTCGCTGTTCATCGTGCCCTCGCTTGCAGCCGCGGTCGTTGGTCGCTTCGAGATGATCGCCGGCACAGTTGTTGCCGGCCTCGTCATCGGCATGCTCGAGTCCGAGGCGCAGTTCCTCCACTCCACCTGGTCGTGGTTCCCGAAGAGCGGTGGCCCGGAGCTCGTGTCGTTGGTGACCGTGCTGGTGGTGCTGGTGTTCCGCGGCAAGCCACTGCCTGCCCGTGGTGCACTCATCGCCCGCTCGCTCGGCCGTGCGCCTCGCCCGCGCAACCTGTGGTCCACCGCCGCGATCGCCACGGTCGCTGCTGGCGTGCTGATCGTGATCCTGCCCAGTCAGTGGCGTCAGGCGTTCATCCTCAGCCTGATCTTCGGCGTCATCTCGCTGTCGCTCGTGGTCGTCACCGGCTACGCCGGCCAGATCTCACTCGCCCAACTGACGTTGGCCGGCGCCTCGGCCTATTTCCTCAGCTACCTGACCCGCACGATGGATCTACCGTTCCCGATCGCCCCGCTGCTGTCTGCGTTCCTGGCAATGCTCGTCGGTGTGGTGATTGGCCTCCCTGCGCTGCGTGTGCGCGGTCTCAGCGTGGCCGTCGTCACCTTGGCCCTGGCGGTCACGCTGGATGCCGCATGGTTCCGCAACACCGACATCGTCGGTTTCGAGGGTGGCGTCAAGGTCGAGGAACCGAAGCTGTTCGGTCTCAACCTGGCGTGGGGGTTCACGAAGAACGAGTCGCACTACAAGTTCGGTTTCATGGTGCTCACCGTGCTCGTGCTCGTCGGCGTGGGCGTGGCCATGCTGCGGCGCAGCCAACTCGGCTCGGCGATGGTGGCCGTTCGTGCCAACGAGCGCTCGGCTGCAGCAGCTGGTGTGAACGTGTTCCAGGTGAAGATGATGGCGTTCGCCCTCGGGTCGTTCATCGCCGGTCTCGGCGGTGCGCTGGTGGCCTATCGCTACGGCACGGTCAACGACCAGCAGTTCACGCCGTTGCTCGGGTTGGCCGTGTTCGCCTCTGCCTATCTGGCGGGAATCACCTCGGTGTCCGGTGGAGTAGCTGCCGGCATGCTGTGCGTTGCCGGCGTCACCTACACCGCCACCGGCCGCTGGCTGCACCTCGGTGCGTGGTACCAGCTGATCACCAGCTTGCTGCTGATCGTGACAGTGATCACCAACCCCGAAGGCATCATGGGGCCGAACCATGTGATCGCCGACAAACTGCACGCCAAGCGTCAGTCCAAGAAGCGCAAGGGTCAGCCCGAGCCCGGGCCTGAAGCGATCGCTGGCGAGCTGGTTGCCGCGCCGATCGACATCACCGGCCTGCCGACGCTGCTCAGCGTCAAGGAACTCCGTGTGGCCTATGGCGGTGTCGTCGCCGTCTCCGACGTCAGCTTCGATGTGCCGCAAGGTGCGATCGTCGGTCTGATCGGCCCCAACGGCGCCGGCAAAACCACCATGGTCGACGCACTGTCGGGCTTCGCCCGCTACACCGGCAACATCATCTTCGACGGTGAAGACCTCGCAGGCGCCAAGCCGCACCAGCGGGTGAAGAAGGGTCTCAGCCGTACGTTCCAGGCGATCGAGCTGTACGAAGACCTCGCGGTGGAAGAGAACCTCGAGGTCGGCCTTGCCAGCGGTCGTCAGGGACACGGTGCCCTCTCACGCAAGAGCCTCGACGAGACGTGCGAAGTGCTCGGCCTCACCGCTGTGCGTGAACGACCGGCCAGCGACCTGTCGCAGGGTCAGCGTCAGTTGGTCTCGATCGGCCGGGCGATGGTCGCCAAGCCCAAGTTGCTGCTGCTCGACGAACCGGCCGCCGGTCTCGACTCCAAGGAGAGTGAGTGGCTGGGTCTGCGCCTGCGCGATGTGCGCGATCAAGGGGTCACCATTCTGATGGTCGACCACGACGTCAACCTCGTGCTCAACCTGTGCGACTACATCGTGGTGCTCGACTTCGGCAACCTCATCGCGGCCGGCACACCTACAGAGATCCGGAACAACCCTGCGGTGATCGAGGCCTACCTCGGTTCCACCCACTCTGCCAGCACGGAAGGCGCCTGAACATGACCGCATTGCTGGAAACCAAGGATCTGGTCTGTGGCCACGGCAAGATCGTGGCCGTCCGCGGTCTCGACATGGAACTGAATGCTGGCGAGGTGCTCGCAGTGTTGGGGCCCAACGGCGCCGGCAAGACAACGCTGATGGAGACCATCGCCGGTCTGCTGCCGCGAATCGGTGGTGATGTGCTGCTCGACGGCAGATCGCTGTCCAGCGGCAAGCCGGCTGCGGCCAATATGAGCGGTGTCGTGCTGGTACCCGACAACCGTGCGCTGTTCACGATGCTCACCGTTCGCGAGAACATCGAGATCGCCCGTGTCAAGGGTGGCCCGACGGTCGACGACATGGTCGACCTGTTCCCCGCGCTCGACAAGCGTCTGAAGATCAAGGCCGGCGCACTGTCCGGTGGTGAACAGCAGATGCTGGCGATGGCCCGCGGCCTGGTGCAGAACCCGAAGGTGTTTCTCATCGATGAGATGAGCATGGGTCTGGCCCCGATCGTCGTCGAATCGCTGCTGCCGGTCGTTCGCAAGATCGCCGATGAGACCAACGCGTCGGTGGTGCTCGTCGAGCAGCACGTCAGCCTGGCGCTCGAGGTTGCCGACACGGTGATGGTGCTGGTGCACGGCGATGTGTCGCTGCGCGGCACCGCCGACGAGTTCCGCAAGGACAGGTCGAAGCTCGAAGCTGCGTACCTCGGCACCTCCGCCTGACCTTCACCGGCTTCGCGCCGCACGCCGACCACGGAACGCCGTGGTCGGTGTGGGACACGAACAGGCGTCAGGCTCGCGGTGGGTGGTATTGGCCGTGTTGAACAGACGGTGTCCGTCGGGTGAACGGGCGGGTATCGGCGGCCGTCGTTACGATGGCGGCCGCATCCGTCCCGAGAGGTGTCTCCATGCTGTTCACCGTCCGCAAGTACCTCACCGTCGTGGAGCAGATCCATCACGACCTCGGCCCGACTCCCGAGCAGCCGGTGCTGAAGGGGGCCGTCGCCGCGGTCATCAGCAACCCCTACGTGGGCCAGTACGTGCACGACCTCAGCCCGGTGTTCGACGAGTTCAAGGCACTGGGCGAGCACATGGGCACGATGCTGATCGGCCAGATGGGCGGCGACCCGACTGCGATCGATGGGTATGGGAAGGGCATCATCGTCGGCTCGGCGGGCGAGATCGAGCACGGCGCAATGTGGCACATCCCCGGTGGCGCCGGCATGCGTGCTGCGCTGGGCAAGGGCACGTCGATCGTGCCATCCACCAAGAAGGTCGCCGGTATCGGTGCTCGGCTGGATGTGCCGATCACGCACCTCGAGTGGAGCTACGTGGGCAGCCACTACGACGCGATCGAGGTGGGCGTGCCGGACGGTCCCAAGCCCGACGAGATGGTGGTGATCCTCGCGATGGCGAGCGGTGGGCGAGTGCACGCTCGCCTGGCCGGTGGCTTCACGTTGGCCGATCGTGGCAAGCCGGGGGTGCCGGCATGAGCGACACGGCCGTCACTCCGCTCCGCATCGCCGTCATCGGCATCGGGCACATGGGCTGGCACGTCGCCGCCCACCTGGCCACGGCCGGGCATCAGATCACCGTGTGCGATGTGGCCCCCGGAGTCGCCGATCGCTGGGTGGCCGAACACGGCGGCACTGCCGCCGCGCACCCCGCCGACGCTGTGGTCGATTGCGAACTCGTGGTCAGTTCGCTGCCCGCCGACCGTGAACTCGAAGCCGTTGCCGACGGGATCGCCACAGTCATGGCGAAGGGCGCGGTGTGGCTCGACCACTCCACCACTTCGGCCGAGGCCGCCCGCCGTGTGGCGACGAAGGTCGCCGAACACGGTTGTGTGTTCCTCGACGCGCCGGTGTCGGGTGGTGTCGACGGTGCCCGCAACGGCACGCTGACGGTGATGGTCGGTGGCGACGAGCCCACCTTCGATCGGATCGCTCCGGTAATCGCCGCCTACGGCGCCCGCGTGGTGTTGATGGGCGAGTCGGGCGCCGGTCAGCTCACCAAGATGACGAACCAGATCTGCGTCGTCGGCCTGTGCCAAGCGCTGGCCGAAGGGCTCGACTTCGCCGAGACCGCAGGCCTCGACGTTAGCCGCGTGATCCATGTGATGTTGCAGGGTTCGTCGGCCTCATGGCAGATGGCCAACCGCGCAGAAAAGATGCTGGCCGGCCAGTACGACTACGGCTTCTCCACCACGCTGATGCGCAAGGACATCGGTCTCGTGCTGGAAGAGGCGCAGAGCATGAACGTGCCGCTGCCCGTCACCGCGATGGTGGGTCAGATGCTGGCCGAGGTGACTGCCATGGGCGGCGCCAAGTGGGACTGGTGCAGCCTGATGGAACGTCAGCGTCGTCGCCGCACCGAGAGCTGAACTCAGCATGGGAACGGGCGGTCGCGTCGCAGGCCGATAGCTTCGTGCGGATGCGTCACACCCCGTTCAAGCTGCTGGCTGTCCTGACGATGGCAGCAGTCGCTGCCAGTTGTGGCAGCGACGCCGAATCTTCCGCAGACATTGTCACGAACCCGACGACGACGACCACGATTGCGGCGACCACCACGACGACGGTGCCATCCACTGTGCAAGGCCGACTGGCCCAGGCATACCCCGACGCAACGGTCGACCCATCGGCTGCGGCGTGGCAAGCACTCCTCGACGACACGACGCTCGACCAGACCGCAGTGAGCGTCATCGAGTTCGCCGGAACTGCCGACGACACCGCCCGGGCGAGCTACACCGCCTACATCGATGCCGTTCGCGAAGCAACGGTGGCCAAGGGAGGGAGTTTCGCCGCCATCACCGACGTGTGGCGGCCCGGACTCGAGCTACCGATCGGTTTCGACGGAGGCATGGTGTGGGCCGCCACATACCCATCGCGTGATGTGTTCATCGAAGTGGTGCTCGAACCGGCTGTCGTTGCGGCCGCAGCGAGTCGTCGTGATGCCGTGCGTGACCCACATCTGTTCATCGGCGTGAACCTCGTACCGCAGTTCCTGCTCGATCAAGAGGCCCCCGCCGATGTGGAAGCCTTGCCGCACGACCTGGTGCGCGGCCGCGACACGGCGGCGGTCGTGGACGAGCTCTTGTCGATCTACCCGGCCGGCGGCTCCGATCCGACCAAACCGATGCTGGAAGCAATGTTGGCTCGCGACGATGCGCGTACACAGGCCGTCACCTATGTGAACTTGTATCGCTTCGGCCCCGACACGGGTGGCGCCGCGTCGATCAACGAGTACAACATGAACGCGATGCCGTTCGTACTGGCTCACGGAGCTCGTCCGAAGGTCATCGTCAACGTTGCGCAACAGCTGCTCGGTTCGCAGCGGTGGGACCGTGTGATCCTCGTTCGTTGGCCGAGTATCGAGGTGTTCACCGACCTGCGCCTGACGCCCGGCTACGTCGATGCGCAGACGAGCCGCGTCGAGTCGTCCGACGCCTACGGCAACCTGGTCACGATCGATCGTGCCGACTCGAAGTGACGGACGGCTGAGCGCCAGCCGACTGCAGCATCAGCTGAGATCGGTCAGCGCCGGCAGGTAGAAGCTCACGCTGGTGCCGCGGCCTGGCTCGCTGTCCAGCGTGAGATGTCCGTCGTGCTGGTGCACGATTCCGTGGGCGGTCGACAGCCCGAGTCCTGTTCCGTGTTCCTTGGAGATCACCTTGCTGGTGAAGAACGGCTCCCACACTCGGAGCAGGAGCTCCTTCGGCACACCCTGGCCATCGTCCGCCACCGTGACCATCACGAACGGACCACCAGAACCGGGGTTGTCGAGCAGATGGCAACGGGCGCGCTCGACGAGCGCTGCCGAGATCGAAACCGTCCCGCTGGCGCCTACGGCCTCGAGCGCGTTGCTCACCAGGCTGTGCAACACCTGCGCCACCTGCAACTCATCGGCGAACACCGGCGGCAAGTCGACTGGAATCGAAGTCGTCATTCGCACGCCGGATGAGATCTCGGCCGAACTGATCGTCACGCATCGGTCGACCACGTGATCGATCGACACGGGCGCAGGTCGGCCCGGCTGGCTGCGGGCGAACGTCATCATTGTCCGTGCCAGTTCCGCAGCCTTGTCGGCGGCCACTTTGGCGTCCGTCAAACCCTGGCTCGCAGCAGATCCGGATCGCTGCACGCGATCGATGTTGCCGGCCACCACCATCAGTAGGTTGTTGAAATCGTGAGCGATCGCACTCGCTGCCCGACCCAGGGACCGCAACCGTTCGCCCGCCTCGAACTGTTGGAGAACCCGGCGCTGCTCGGTCACATCCTGGAACAATCCCAGGAACCCATCGGCACCTGAAGGACTGCGGCGACACACGGCGCTCACCGCGGCGATGCACTCGGTGCCATCGGCGCGATGAATCCGCCACTCGGCCGAGTAATGCGGGCTGCCGGCGGCGACCCACTCTGACACCGACGCGGCGGTAGGGCGATCGTCCGGATGCACCAATGCGAGTACATCGCTGAACCGTTGGAGTTGCTGTGGGGGCAGTCCGAGCAACTGCAGGCAGTTCGGGCTGACGAACTCGAACCGGCTCTTGCCGAACTCACCGACGAACACAGTCGATGGAAGATCCTCGATCAGCGTCGCGAACCGGAAGTCGGACTCGGCGATGCGCTCGAGCAAGGACACATCCTGCGACCGGTCGTGTGTCGACTCGACCAGGACATCGCCCAGACGGGTGACGACCTGGATCGCTGCGCCCCATTGCAAATGGGTGGGATCCGACAGCATGATTCGCGTCGCCGGAGCACCTGACCACGCCGCGTTCGCCAGGTCCAGCCATGCCTCGCTGTCGAAATAGCCCTCCAGTACGTGGGCTCCCGGTTCTGTACCTCGTGGGTTCACCCACGCCGACCGTGACGCGAGATTCGACCAGTCGACCACGGCGTCGACCACGACACCATCCACCAACTGCGGTTGCAGCACCATCACCGCGGTGTCCAGCCCGTCGAGGATTTCGTGGAACATCTGGTGCTCGCGCACCTGCTCCGTGCGGTCGAGGAACGACACCACCACCATGTCGAGGTAGGTGATGGCCGAGACCTCGTACATCAGTGACCCACCCTCGGGGCGGTGCACCTTGTACGGTCCGACGGTTACCTGCACACCGGGGGTGCGCAACGCCGCCTGGGCGGCGAGCGTTGGTGGCATGTGGGCGATGTCGGTGCCGTACACGTCGCTGAGGAGCCCCCCGGCCACGAGTCCCGACCGGGTTTGGGCGGACGATGTCAGCCAGAGCACATCACCGTCGACGACGCGTCCCGCATCCAACACGGGTCGGACCACCGCGATCGGGCCCATCGCTTCACCGAGTGCGTCCAGCACCAATGCCGCGAACGGATCACCACTTACCGGCATATACGCCATCATGCCCCCAGTACCGGCACCTTACCGTGCGCAACTGGGCGGGGACGACACGAGAGCCGAGTTCATGCTCAGTTCACCTCGCGACCTGCCGGGTCGTTTCGGCACCCGGCTCGCAGCCCACCAATCACCTGGCGTTCTTGTCCTACACCGGTCACGACGTCCCGTGTTCGGCGTGGGACGTAAAGCGGGAGTTATCGGTTGGGCAGCAGCCGGATGACGGTGTTGGAGTTGAAGTTGGTGACCCAGATGTTGGTGCCGTCGTAGACGACTCCGCGCGGGCCGTTGCCGACGGAATAGTTGGTGAGTCCGTTGGTGTCAGGGTTGATCTTGGACACGGTGTTGGCGTTGTAGTTGGTGACCCAGATGTTGGAGCCGTCGTAGGCGACTCCCAGCGGCGTGGAGCCGGTAGTGATGTCGACTTTGGTCCCTGTGGCGGGGTTGATCTTGGACACCGTGCCGCTGTAGAGGTTCGCTACCCAGAGGTTGCTGCCGTCGTAGGCGATCGCACCAGGTCCGTCGCCGGTGACGTAGGTGTTGAGGACAGCTCCGGAGCTGGGGGTGATCTTGGAGACCGTGTCATCGTTGCGGTTGGTGACCCAGATGTTGGTGCCGTCGAAGGCAACGCCCACGGGCCAGGCCCCTACGTTGAAGTTCAGTCTGCCCCCCGTGGACGGCTTGAACCTGGAAACATTGTCGGTGAGTTTGTTGGCGACCCAGATGTAGTTGCCGTCGAAGGCGATGCCGCTCGGATCATCGCCCGTGGCGTATTCGCCGACGGTGGCGCCGGTGATGGGGTCGATCTTGGAGACCGTACGGCTGAGTCGGTTGGTGACCCAGATGTTGGTGCCGTCGTAGGCGACACCCGCTGGCTCGAACCCTGTCGGGAAGTCGGTCTTCGCGCCAGTCGTCGGGTTCATCCTGGACACGGTGTTGGCGAGGCTGTTGGCGATCCAGAGATTCGTTCCGTCGAAGGCGATGGACTCGGCGCCAGAGCCGGTGGCGAAGGTGGCGACGCGGCCTGGGTCTTGGTCCCAGCGCAGTGTGGCGATTTGGTCGAGGCTGATGCGGTTGCGGCCGCCGACGGCTGCGGTGGTGGCTGGCAGCAGGTAGGCGGTGATGTCGATGATGACTTGGACGGTGCCGAACTTGTTGAACACCTTGATCGCGCCGCTGGCGGAGAGGCCGACGGTGACGAGGTTGGGTGTGGCGCCTTGGGCGGCCTTCCAGTTGAGGTTGGAGGCTGTGGGTTG